>Ga0137359_10005572_pt1 | contig 10386 bp, 9 predicted proteins | sample Mad1_40_16metaG_FD_108281 | JGI IMG/M metagenome (GOLD analysis project Ga0137359, IMG submission 108281) | Vadose zone soil microbial communities from Angelo Coast Range Reserve, California, USA - Mad1_40_16 metaG | ecosystem: Environmental > Terrestrial > Soil > Vadose zone | place: USA... | reverse complement strand
GCGATCTTGAGGAACCCGTCCTTGCTCATGCGGTGGTCGCTCGCGCCGCCCCAGGCGAAGGGCGGGACGTATTTCGGCGGTCGTACGTCCTCGAACACGTTCGCGCCGGTGCCGATCACGGTCCCCGTGCTGAGCAGCGTGCCGATCGCCGTCTTGGCATGGTCGCCGATCAGACTCCCCAGGAACTGCAAACCGGTCTCGAGTCGCGTTCCCGCGAGCTCGAGTCGCACCCGACCGTACGTGTTCTTCAGGTTCGACGTGATCGTCCCCGCGCCGAGGTTGGCCCAGCGGCCGATCACACAGTGGCCGACGAAGCCGTCGTGCGCCTTGTTCGCGTATCCCAGGAACACGCAGCTCGAGAGCTCACCGCGCGCGTTCGAGCGCGGGCCGATCGCCGAAGTGCGCACGGGGCCGCCCAGCACACGCGCGTTCGCGCCGATCCACAGCGGTCCCTCGAGCCGGCTCCCGGCGCGAACCTCGGCGCCGCTTTCGAGCACCACCGGCCCGCTCCGTACATCGAAGACGACGCCGGGTTCCACGGCGGCATCGCGCAGAGCGATCGCGGCCGGATCGCCGAGCACGATGCTTCCGGCGGGGATGGGGTCGCTGTCGCCGAGCAGGCCGTGCAGGTCGTCGGGGAGCAGCCGCTCGAGGGCGGGGACCAGGTCGTAGGCGCCGTGAAGCACGACCCCCGGCACCTCGATCGCGGCGGCGTGCGGCTGCGGACCGTCCCACGTCGCTCCCCGTCCGACGCCCCATCCCACCGTGAGGCCGCCGCTCGTGAGGCGGAAGGCGCCGTCCGGGAGCGCGGGAGCGAGCCCGCGCGGCGCGAAGGTCGATGATCCAATCACGGCCGGCCCGGGGACGGGGCGACGGGGGACGACCGTCGGGACACCGGCCTCGGGGAAACCGGCCAGATGGGGCAGGGCAAAGATGGCGGCGGTCTCGGCGCCGACGAACGTCTCCCACCGTTCGCGGATCAGATGCGCACCCGCCCGCAGCTCGCACAACGGGCGCGCGCCCGCGAACGGCGCCCACGCCGGCGCGGGATCCGGATCGAGCAGGTAGAGGGCGTGGGTCACAGCCGCTGCACCAGCTCCTTCAAGCGGTCGGCGCGGCCGGTCGGCATCACCAGCGTGTGGCCGTTCGCCCGCACGACCACCATGTCTTCCACTCCGACGACGGCGACGTGATCGTTTTCGGACCAGATCACCGAACGTCGCACGTCATCTGCCACGGTCGCCTTCCCGACGACCACGTTGCCGCGCGCGTCGGGTTTGCGGATGCGCAGCAGCGCTTCCCAGGATCCGATGTCGTCCCAGCCGAAGGTCCCCGCCACCACCGCGAGCCGCTTGGTGCGCTCCAGCACCGCCACATCCACCGCGACCGGCCGGATCGCGGCGAAGAAGCCCGCGACGTCTCCTCCATTGAGGGCGTGCCAGCCAGGCTTGAGCTCGCGCGCGTAGGCGCCGGCTTCGCCCAGGAAGCGCGCCACACCCCACGCAAACATCCCGGTGTTCCAGAGGGCGCCCCGGCGGCGCAGCAGGGCAGCGCGGGCGGCCGATGGCTTCTCGATGAAGCGCCGCACCGCGCGCGCGCCCCCTAGCGGCTTGGCGGGCATGATGTACCCGTAGGCGGTTTCGTTGCGCGTCGGCTTCACGCCGACCGTAACGAGCACGTCGTACTCGGCGGCCACGCCGAGTGCCTGCCGCCCGGCCGCGCGGAAGGCGCGATCATCGCTCACGGCCCAGTCGGCGTGCAACGACAGCATCTGGGCCCCGGGGTCCCGTTGCGAGATCCAATGCGCCGCCCACGTAAGCGCCGGCGCGGTGGAGGCCGCGCGGGGCTCGGCGAAGATCTGCGCTCGCGGGAGTTGCGGCGCCAGGCGGGCCACCTGGTCGACCAAGGACGGCCCGGTAAGGATCAGGATCCGCTCGGGAGGGACCATCCCGTCGAGCCGCTCCACCGCTTGGACCAGGAGCGGGCGGTCGCCGGCGAGCGGCAACAGCTGCTTGGGCCGCTCGGGGGTCGAGAGCGGCCAGAATCGCGTCCCGGCCCCGCCGGCCAGGATGGCGGCCCAGACGCTCATCGCGGGTCTTGGGGAACCGACGGAGGAGGTGCGTCGCCCAACAGCGCGGCGATACGCGCCGTGAGCTTGCTCGGGCTGAACGGCTTGGTGAGCAACCCGGCACCCAGGCTCTCCGCCTCTCCCAGGATGCGGTCTTCACCTTCGGCGGTCAGGACGATGACGGGAAACGCGCGAGTGGCGGCGGCGGCACGGAGCTCGCGCAGCAGGTCGAGCCCGGAACCGTCAGGCAAATGGAGATCGAGCAGCATGGCGTCGAGGGGCGGGGCGCCGCCCCGCAGCGTGTGGCGCGCCTCGGCGAGCGTCCGGGCGAGGCTTACCGCATAGCCAAGGCGCTCCAGGTGCGGGCGCAGCAGCAACCCGATATGCGGCTCGTCGTCGACGACGAGGAGATGCCACCGGACCGGCGACAAGGCGGGCGACCCCGGCTCAGAGCAGCCCGGCGATCGCCGAGCGGTGGCGCCGCAGGTCGTAGAGCAGGGCGCCCACGTTGGTGGACGGCCGCACCAGGACGACGAGCAAAGCATCGGCGTTGAGAACGGAGACCACGGCCAGACCGGACCCGAACTCGAGCACCCCGGTGCCGAAGTCTCCGCGGCCTCCGGCCTGACCCAGTTGCGCCAATCCGTTGATGACCGATGGCAGAAGCGCGGCCACATTCTCGGCGTCGAGGCCGTCGGCCGCGCGGGCGTCGATCGGCAACCCATCACGCCCCACGACCACGACCGCGTCCACGCCGCCGCGGCGGGCGAGTGCCTCGACAACATCCCGGATTGTCGCCATACGGCGGCCAAGCTAGGAATCGGAACTAGCGAAGTCAAGCAGCCACCGTGGGTTGACCCACTTGGACGCCGCGGGGTATCTTCCCGCACCGAATGCTTTCCAACCGCCGAATTGCCACACTCGCCGTCGCGCTGACGGCCCTGGTACTGCTCAGCGCGGCCTGCAGCGATACGACTGGCCTGCCCGCGCCCTTCTTCACCAATACGGTGGACACGGTGTCGCTGTACGCGTTGCGCGGGACGCTGGTCACACAGCCGTCCGCCTACACGCTCGATGCCGCGCAAGCCGTCCGCACGGACCAGACCACGGCGCTCGACTTCGCGTTCGACTTCGACTCGCTCGGAGCGCCGGCGCTGTTTCCCACGGGAGCGATCAATCTGGGCCAATTGTCTGGCGTGCAGACCTCCACGACGACGTTCGACGCCCTCACGCTTGCGCCGACCGGGGGCTACATCTTCGACAAGCCGCTCGCGCTCGATACCGGGACGGTCGTGCTGGTCCGTTCACGACCCACGCAATGCTCGTTCGGTGTGACGCTATCGTTGTACGCCAAGCTGCGGGTGCTGAGCGTTGACTCGACGGCCCGCCGCTTGGATTTCGAGATCCTGGTCGACCGGAACTGCGGCTACCGCGGTCTCGAGCCCGGACTCCCCAAGCAGTAGCGTCGTGATCGATCTCAAGCTCCTGCGCGCCTCGCCCCAGCAGGTGCGCGCCGCGCTCGCCCGGCGGGGCGATCCCACCGTCACACGGTTGCTCGACGAGCTCGAGGCGTTGGACATGCGCCGCCGCGCGCTCACCGGCCAGCTCGACCAGTTCAAGGCCGAACGAAACGAAGCAGCGCGGATGGACGCGGCGCAGGTGAAGGCGGAGGGCGGACTCCCTGCCGCCACCGCGGCCAAGCGGCGCGAGTTCGGGAAACAAATCGCCGACCTCGAAGCGAAACTGAAATCCGTCGAGGACGAGCTCGAATCGAAGCTGCTCTACGTCCCGAACGTCCCGCTGCCGGACGTGCCTGACGGCGACGCATCGCATAACAAGATCGTCCGGACGCAGGGCGAGCCGGTGCCCAAGGGCGGCAAGCCGCACTGGGAGCTTGGCGAATCCCTCGGGTTGCTCGACCTCGCACGCGGCGCGAAGGTGTCGGGGTCGGGGTTTCCGGTCTTCGTAGGCGCCGGGTCGAAGCTGGTCCGCGCCCTGATCAACTTCATGCTCGATCTGCATACCCAAGAGCACGGCTATATCGAGGTGGAGCCGCCGTTCGTCGTGAAGCGGGAGACGATGCAGGGCACCGGCCAGGTCCCCAAGTTCGAGGACGACGCCTACAAGACCGCGCCCGACGACCTCTTCCTCGTCCCGACCGCCGAGGTGCCGCTCACGAACCTGCATCGCGACGAAATCATGGACGGCGGAAAGCTGCCGTTGGGCTACACCGCCTATACGCCGTGCTTCCGTCGCGAAGCGGGGGCCGCCGGGCGGGACACCCGTGGACTGCTGCGGGTGCATCAGTTCGACAAGGTAGAGCTGGTTCGCTTCGCGCGCCCCGCCGACTCACCGGCAGAGCACGAGCAGATGACCGCGCACGCCGAGGCGGTGCTGCAGCGCCTCGAGCTCCCCTACCGAGTCGTGCTGCTCGCGGCCGGCGACCTGGGCTTCGCCAGCGCCAAGACGTACGACCTCGAGGTCTGGGCGCCGGGCGTCGGCCAGTGGCTCGAGGTCTCGAGCTCGAGCAGCTTCACCGATTTCCAGGCGCGGCGTGCCAACATCCGCCACCGCCCCTCCGCCGGCGCGAAGCCGGAGCTGGTGCACACCCTCAACGCGTCTGGTGTCGCGCTGCCACGCACCATCGCGGCGCTGCTCGAGACGCGGCAGCAGCCCGACGGCTCCGTGACGGTTCCGGCAGCCCTGGTGCCGTACCTCGGTATGGAGCGTCTCGTGCCGCCCCCCGCCGGTGGCACGTAACGACGCCGCGCTGCGCCGCGCGGGTCCTCCCGTGGTGGCCGGGCTGGCGCTGCTGCTCGGGGGGATCACCATCTGGTACGCCTGGGTGGTGGCGCGCCACCTGCGCGATGACGCGCGCCAGACGAGCAGCCTGCTCGGCCGGGTGTTCGCCGGCCTGAACGATCCCCGACCCGATGCCGCGACCGACGCCCTGCTCGACCTCGCGCGTCAGGTGCGCTCGCTCGGCATCGCGATCGTCGTGACGGACACTGCGGGGCACATCACCGCGCTCGATAACGCGCCTCCGCAGATCGGCGCCGACACGGCCCGGCTGCGGGCCTGGATCGCCGCTCTCGACATCGAGAACCCGCCGCTCGTCCAGCCGGGGGTGGGCACGATCCACTACGGCACGGGAACCGCGGCGCGGCGGTTCGCGAGTATCGCCGCCCTGGAAGGCGCGGTGCTCCTGTGCCTGGCGCTGCTGGCCGGGTGGGCGTACCGCTCACAGGTCGCCGCGGCGCGTGACCGCCTGTGGGTCGCCATGGCGCGGGAATCGGCCCACCAGCTCGGCACACCGCTCATGAGCCTCACGGGATGGATTGCCTACCTGCGGGAAAATCCGGGTACCAGCGGGGTCGAGCTGGCGGAGCATCTTCAGGCCGATGCGGAGCGCCTCGAGCGGGTGGCGAAGCGGTTCGAGCGCATCGGCCGGCCGGCCCGCCGGGAAGCGGTGGGGCTGGGCGCCCTGGCCGAGCGAGTGGTGAGCTACTTCCGCCCGCGGCTCCCGACGCTCGCGAGTCCCGTGACCCTCGCGCTGCGCGCGACCGGGCCGGGTCCCACCGCACTGGGGGATCCGGTGTTGCTCGAATGGGCGCTCGAAGCCGTGATCAAAAACGCGATCGACGCGCTCTCAGGGCGCGGCGGGCGGATCGACGTGGCGGTCGATGCGGCCCCGCGCACCGCCCGGTTGAGCGTCCGCGACGACGGTCCCGGCGTGCCCCCGGAAGTGCGGGCCCAGCTGTTCGAGCCCGGCGTATCGACCAAGCCGGGCGGATGGGGCATCGGACTGGCTTTGGCCCGGCGCATCGTCGAGCAACAGCACGGCGGCCGCCTGGCGTACCGGCCGGCCCCGACCGGGGAAGGGGCCGAGTTCGTGCTCGAATTCCCACTCGTGAGCACCACGTGACCCTCGCGCTGAACCCGCAGCAGGACGCCGCTGTCCGCCATCCCGGCGGGCCCCTGCTCGTGCTCGCCGGCGCGGGCTCGGGCAAGACGCGCGTGCTCACGGCCCGGATCGCGCACCTGATCCGGGAACGGGGCGTAGCGCCCTCGCGCGTGTTCGCCGTCACGTTCACGAACAAGGCGGCGGGCGAGATGCGCGCGCGGGTGGCCGCACTGCTCGGCGCCGACCCGCGCGGACTGTGGATCGGCACCTTCCACTCGCTGTCGGCGCGCCTGCTGCGGCGCGAAGCGGCCCTGCTCGGCTTCGGCCCGAACTTCACGATCTACGATCAGGACGACTCGGAGTCCTTCATCAAGCGCCTGCTGGAGCAGCGCGGCCACTCTCCCAAAGCCAATCCCCCGCGCGCCATCCACGCCATCATCTCGGGCGCGAAGAACCGGATGCTGCTCCCCGAGGAGCTGGGCGCGAGCGCCGACGGCTCGCTCGAGCGGGTCGCGGCGGAGATCTACGCGGGGCTCGGTCCCGCGCTCCGCCAGGCCAACGCGATGGATTTCGACGACCTCCTGCTGTTTCCGCTCACGCTGTTCGCCGAGCGTCCGGAACGCCTGGCGTACTGGCAGCGGCGGTTCGATCACGTGCTGGTGGATGAATTCCAGGACACCAACGCCGCCCAGTATCGGCTCGTGAAGCGGCTCGCCAGCGAGCATCGCAATCTCTGCGTGGTGGGCGACGACGACCAGGCGATCTACGGCTGGCGCGGAGCCGATGTGCGCCACATGCTGTCGTTCCAGGAGGACTTCCCCGGCACGACCCTCATCAAGCTCGAGCAGAACTATCGGTCCACCCAGGTGATCCTCGACGCGGCGAACGGCGTCATCGCCGAAAACGCCCGCCGGTTGGGCAAGACGCTGTTCACCGCCAAGCAGGGCGGGGAGCCCGTCACGCTGCTCACCGCCGCGGACGAGCGCGACGAGGCGGAGTGGATCGCCGGCGAGCTCAGCCGCCGGGCGGCGGATAGCGACGTGGCGTATGAGGGCATGGCCGTGCTGTACCGCACCAACGCGCAGTCGCGGCCGTTCGAAGAGGCGTTCCGCTTCCGGGGCATTCCGTACCGGCTGGTAGGCGCCGTGAGCTTTTACGAGCGCCGCGAGGTGAAGGACGTGCTCGCTTACCTCCGGCTCATCGCCAATCCCGCAGACGACGAGGCGTTCGCCCGTATCGTGAACGTGCCCCGGCGCGGGATCGGGGACGCCTCGTTCGCCCAGCTGGTGCGCACGGCGACCCAATGGGGGCAGCCGCTGCTCGCCGCCGCTCGGGCGGCCGACCGGATCCCCGACCTACGACCCAACGTGCGCGCGGCGTTCGCCGGGGTGGCCGCCCTGATCGACGACCTGCGCGTGCGGCATGGCGAGGCCGATCCCGCCACGGCGCTGGAGCACGCGGTAGCGGCGGTGGGCTACGCCCAATACCTGGCCGACGAGGGCGCCGAAGGCGTCGAGCGCCTGGAGAACGTGCAGGAGCTGATCGCCGGGGCGGCGGAGTGGGCGGAGACCGCCGCCGACGACGGGGACGAGGTCGGGGAAGGGGAGAAGGGAGCTACCCTGATCGAGCGGTACCTCACCCAGGCGGCGCTCGTCGGCTCGGCCGACCAGGGGACGGGGGACCCGACGGGGGTCACCTTGATGACGGTGCACATGGCGAAGGGGCTCGAATGGCCGGTCGTGACAGTGGCGGGGCTCGAGGACGGTTTGTTCCCGCTCGCGCGCTCGGCCGGTGAGCCGGGGGGCCTCGAGGAGGAGCGACGGCTGTGCTACGTGGGACTCACGCGCGCGCGCGAAAAATTGTATCTCTCATGGGCGCGCACGCGATACCGTAACGGACGGCTCGAGCTGTCGGAGCCGTCACGCTTCCTGGAGGCGCTGCCGGCGGCGGCGCTGGAAGAGCGGAGCACCACGCCGCTCTGGGACCGCGGCGCGCGCGCCGGCCGCGGGGCGCGCGGCGGGCGGCCCCAGCGCGCGGCGCCGGCGGAGCTCGATTGGGAGGTCGAAGCCTCGCAGGACGCGCCCCGCTACGCCACGGGGGAGCGCGTGCGCCACCGCAAGTTCGGAGGCGGCGTGGTGCGCGCGGTATCGGGCGTCGGCCGCGAGCTCAAGGTCACCGTGGAATTCGACGATCGGGAGATCGGGACCAAGCAGCTGCTCGTGGCCTACGCCGGGCTTGAGCGCGAGTGGGAGAGCGCATGAGCGTCACGCATGACGAAGTCCAGAGGATCGCACGGCTTGCCGAGCTCGACGTGAGCGAGGAAGCGTTGCCGCTGCTCGCCGAGCAGATGTCGCGGATTCTCGAATACGTCGCCCAGATCAACGCCGTGCCGGCGAGCGAGGGCGTGAAGCCGTTCGTGCCGGGCCCAGACGCGGTGCGGTTCCGCGCCGACGAAGTGAAGCCCTGGCCGCTCGCGTTCGGACCCGCCGAACTCGCGCCCGCGTTCCGAGACGGCTTCTTCCTGGTGCCCAAGCTCGGGCAGTTCGAGGACGCCGGAGCGTGAGCGATCCCAGCGAAGCGCTCGCGAGCGCCAAGGCGGCCGCCGACCGCATCGTCAGAGTCAAACGGCTGAATGCCTGCCTCACTCCAATCAAAGAGCTCCGCAAATCGCTCGTCGCGCAGGCGTCGGCGGCGCATCCATCGGGCGTCTTGTACGGCATGCCGGTGGCGATAAAGGACAACATTTGCACGCTCGAGTTCACCACGAGCTGCGGCTCAAAGATCCTCGAAGGCTACCGCTCGCCGTACGAAGCGACCGCGGTGGCGAAGCTGAAGGCGGCGGGCGCGCTGATCGCCGGCAAGACGAACTGCGACGAGTTCGCCATGGGGTCGTCTACGGAGCACTCGGCATACGGTCGCTCGTTCCACCCGTTTGACAAGACGCGGGTGCCAGGCGGCTCATCCGGTGGCTCGGCGGCGCTGGTCGCCGCGGGCGCGGTGCCCGCCGCGCTCGGCTCTGAGACCGGCGGCTCGGTGCGCCAGCCCGCGTCGCTGTGCGGCGTGGTGGGGATCAAGCCCACCTACGGGCGCGTGAGTCGCTCCGGTCTCGTGGCGTTCGGGTCGTCGCTCGACCAGATCGGCGTGCTGGGTCGGAGCGTGCACGACGCGGCGCGCGTCCTGTCGGTGATCAGCGGGCGCGATCCCAGGGACTCGACGTGTGAGGACCGCGACTCGCTGCGCCTGCCCAACGTGCCCGAGTCGCTCCAGGGCTTCGTGATCGGCATTCCGAAGGAATACCTCCCGCAGGACCTCGATCCGGCGGTGCGCCGCGCCTGTGACCGTGCTATCCGCCTGCTGCGCGAGCTGGGCGCGGCGGTACGCGAGGTCTCGCTGCCCCACACGGCGTACGCCGTCCCGACCTACTACGTCATCGCACCGGCCGAGGCGTCGTCCAACCTGGCGCGCTACGACGGAGCTCGCTACGGCCCGCGCTTCAATGGATCGGAAGACGTACGCGCGCTGTACCGCACCACGCGCGGCGAAGGGTTCGGCCCCGAGGTGCGGCGCCGGGTACTGGTCGGTACCTACGTGTTGTCGTCGGGCTACTACGATGCGTACTATCGGAAAGCCCAGCAGATGCGCGCGCTGATCGCTCAGGACTTCCGCAACGTGTTCGATCGCGGCGTAGACTTGCTCTTCACGCCGACCACGCCGACCCCGGCCTTCAAGGCGGGCGAGAAGCTCAACGACCCGGTGGCGATGTACCTCTCCGACATCTTCACGGTGACGGCGAACCTCGCGGGGCTGCCCGCGATCTCCGTGCCCATCGGCCGCATCAAAGGCCTGCCCATCGGCGGGCAACTGATCGGCCAGGCGTTCCTCGAGGACGAGATGCTCGAGGCGGCCTATGCGCTGGAGCGGGCCGTCCCGGCCGGCGAGGAGGCGTGATGGCGGGCGCCTGGGAGACGGTCATCGGGCTCGAGACGCACGTCCAGCTGCGGACCCTGTCGAAGATGTTCTGCGGCTGCTCGACCGCTTTCGGCGCCCCGCCCAACACCAACGTTTGCCCGGTGTGCCTCGGCCTGCCAGGCGCGCTCCCGGTGCCGAACGAGCAGGCGCTGAAGCTCGCCGTCCGCGCGGCGCTGGGCGTGGGTTGCAGCGTTCATCCCCACAGCATCTTTGCGCGCAAGCACTACTTCTACCCCGACCTGCCGAAGGGCTACCAGATCTCGCAGTTCGAGCAGCCGCTCGCGACCAACGGGTCGTTGTCGTACTTGTCGCCGGACCGCGGGGTCGCCACCGCCACCATCCAGCGCTTGCACGTCGAGGAGGATGCGGGGAAGTCGCTGCACGACCGCTTCCCGAAACAGACGGCGATCGACCTGAACCGCTGCGGCGTGCCGCTCATCGAGAT
>Ga0137359_10005565_pt1 | contig 10393 bp, 7 predicted proteins | sample Mad1_40_16metaG_FD_108281 | JGI IMG/M metagenome (GOLD analysis project Ga0137359, IMG submission 108281) | Vadose zone soil microbial communities from Angelo Coast Range Reserve, California, USA - Mad1_40_16 metaG | ecosystem: Environmental > Terrestrial > Soil > Vadose zone | place: USA... | reverse complement strand
ACCGATGAGCGGACAGCGCAGGCGGTGATTCGGTCGGCGCTCGACAGCCTCGCCGTCGATCGTGCTTATCGCAGTGCGTTAGCCACCGCGATGGCGCAGATCGAGGAATCGGCGGCGGCGTAGTCGCACGAAGCGTGACCGTTCAAAAGTTCCACGTTTAAGGTTCAAGGTTGCCCGGCGAGCCCCTCAGTGTGCCGTTAGGGGAAGCTTCGAATTGCTTCTTTCCCCTCGACGGGGGAAAATCGAGATGGAGGTGCTTGGAGAACCTAAGATCACCCCTTCCTTTGTCCTTCCCCATCGAGCGCAAGGAGTTGAAGCCGGAGCATTAGCAACCTCTACAAATGTTTTTGACTGCCATGTCACAACAATTCTCTTTCCTCGCCAAAAACGGCATGGTGGCATCGAGCCAGCCGCTGGCGACGCTAGGCGCGTGCGGAGGCTCATGAGCGGCGTTCTCCCCGGAGTATTCGCGTTTACAAGAATCCATTTACTCTCAGTTGCGATTCAACATGAATGACCGAGGCTACATTATCGCCGTCGTAGTGTGGCCGTTCATTTTTCTCGCTCCGTATACGTTGAACAGTATCGGCATCGGCAACGACTTTGGTTATCTTTACTACGTTTACAAAGTCTACCTGCTTTCGGTGTGGAACAGCGGCCATTTTCCGCTCTGGTCGCCAACCGAGGGTGCCGGTTATCCTTTTTTTTCCAATCCCTTTGCGCAAGCTTTTTATCCCCTCAATCTGCTGTATTTTGCCTACTACAAGGTCTTCGGCCGCTTTTCACCTTGGGACTATCAGCTCCTGACGATACTTGGAATCAGTATATTCGGGTTAGGCCTTTTTTTTTGGCTGCGCCGATTGACTGTCACTGCGCCCGTGGCGCTGGTAACCGTAATGATCACAGTCATCAGCCTTAAGGTGACTGAGTTGCTTCGGTTCCCCAATGCGTTGCATTGCGCGGCATGGATCCCGTGGCTTTTGTATGGCGCGACCGTCGCGACAGACTCTAGGAAAATAAAATTCGGCTCTTTGGTGTTTGGCGCTGCGCTCGTGATGGTCCTGATGGCCGGCTATCCCTATTATATTATCTACGCGTTGTTTCTGATTCCCGTTTATGTCGCTGCGATGGGGTTCACGCCGTCGCGTAATGTATTCATGGGCTATTCCCCTGAGAGCCCTTGCAGTTTCGTCCGCTACGCGATTCATATCAGCGCCGCCGCTTGTTGCGCCGGCATCGTTGCATTTCCCTGGCTTCGCCATATGCAGGTATTAATGGCGCAAACAGTAGATCGGGGAACACCGAACTTTGAATACGCGACAGAGTATAAGTTCGGTCCATTGCAAACACTCGGATCCTGGATCTTTCCCCCCGCATCCAACATGGAAGGCTGGTACTACTTCGGCATAGCAGCGACGCTCCTGATCGGGTTCTACATTTTTTCGGTTTTGGCGAATTTCGGCGTCACTTCCCGCGAGCGCTGGCTTCTCATCATGCTTTCGGGGTGGCTTGCGTTCGTCAGCTATTTCTCGTGGGGCAGCGAGTCCGCCTTGTTTACATGGGCCTGGTATCATCTACCTGTACTCAATCAACTGCGCGGGTGGGGCCGAATCAACATCATTCAGGTGCCGATCATCGCGTTGGTGTTAGCCATGGCGATCCACCATTTCATGCATACCGTGTCTAGCCCTGAGCTGATGCGCAGTCGCAAGGGCGTTTGGATGGTCGCTGCACTGCTGGGCTTGATGCTTGCGATCCTCTGTATTCAGCGCTACCTGATTGAGCAAGGCTCCTTCGATGAATATTGGACGAATCATTTCAAGCGCGCGGATTCGCTTTTTGTCGAGCGCGATAGCCTTGAGGTAACTCTGAAAGAATTTTTCGACGAGCGCTTTTTTCTCGTGACTTGCTTTGCGATTGGCAGCGTCCTGATCGGCTTCCTGCTGGTCTCGCGCCGGGCCTCCTCGACGAAATTGGCGTCGACACTCCTAAGGTACATTCTTATACTCTCGGTGGTTGAGATGTTTGTGATCAGTAACTATCAGTGGACCACGCCCAGTGCGCCCTACGGAGAAAGCCTTCTTGACGTTCCGAAGCTTCTAGTGAGTGAGTTCTCGAGTCCGAGAAAGCTGTTTTCGCCGTTGATCATGGCGAGCGGAGCGGCGCATTATAACGTTGGGCTGTACCGCAATTGGGGCTTTAAGCGTCACGCTGACAATTATCTCCGTTTCCTGAAATACAACGGCGAATCGCAACCGAGGGTGTCGTCTGGCGAAATGGCTGCGGTGCAGCGCTTCTACGGCGCAGATCAGAAGGCGCAACGAATTTTCTTCAGCTCGCGCGTCGATCATCTTTCCGTGGTAGATTTTTTACGAGATGTGAACGCCACCGAGCCGTTGGCGAAACCGTCTATGCACATGGAACATTACGATGGCGATGAGCTGCGCTTGACCGTCAAGCTGAGCCGGGCGTGCTGGCTCACTTTTGTCGACAATTGGGATCCCAACTGGCGCGCTACTGTAAACAATGTGCCGACTGCGATATCTTTGACGCTGGGCAGTTACAAGGCGGTGTTTGTGCCGGCTGGGCTAGCCACGGTGGTGTTTCAGTATAGACCAACATTGATCCCGTGAGTCAAGTGACGTGATTCGCATGAAGGGTTGTTTGATTACTTGCAATGTCATCGATGTCTCGAGCTAACCATTTGCTCTCTGAGCCGGCGCACCAATACTCCAAAAAACGTTATGGAAATAAAATTCGGTCTGATCAGTTCCGATTCTCACGGCCAGCTCGGCAAGGATGCTTATACAAGACGCATGTCCGAGCAAAAGTGGGGAGAAAAAATCCCCCACCTGGTCGAGGTTCGGGAAGACAAATTTCCTTTTCCCGTCGAGCGCTGGATGGTCAACGGCGAGATTCAGGGCGGCAACGTCTGCAACTGTCCCACGGCGATGAAAGAACGCGGCTATTATCCACAACGCTGGGAGGAAGTTCCTCTCGAAGTCTACGATCCCGCGCGTCGCCTCGAAGCGCTGGATAGAGACCGGGTCGATGGCGAAGTTTTGTTTCCCAACGGACCCGGTGGCACTTTCTTCTACGGCGACCCGGAGTTCGAGCTTGACTGCGTCAGGGCCTATAACGATGCTCTCGCCGAATTTCGCCGGGCAAGCGACCGCTTCATTCCGCTTGCCGCACTGCCTTACATGAGTCCCATCGAAACGATCGTCGGCGAGGTGGAGCGCGCCGTTCGATCCGGCCACATGGGCATCAACCTTTTGGCGGATCCGAGCGTTGCGGTGCAAGGTCTCAAAAATCTCAGCGATTCTTTCTGGCATCCGTTGTGGAATGTCTGCCAGGACATGGGCGTCGGCATACATTTGCACGCGTCCGCCGGGCTCGCTGGAAAGTTGTCCTTACCCCAATGGAAAGGCTACACACGGCGGCAATCGCATTGCGTTTCGACGCTGCGCAATTTCTGCACGGCCACGCAGTTCGTGCCGTATTTGATTTTTTCCGGCATGCTCGATAAATTTCCCCGGCTCAACTGGATCTTTGCTGAAACGGGGCTAGGCTGGGTGAGCTCGGTTCTGGAGGCTTGCGATTGCGAATGGGAAAAGCGCCACCTTTGGACCGAAGGGATTCTTACTCGGCCCAGCGACCTGTTTCGGCGCCAGATCTACGTCGATTTCTGGTTCGAAACGGTCGGCATCCAACTGCGTGATTGCATCGGTGTCGACAATATTCTTTGGGAATCCGACTTTCCGCACATCACTTCCACATATCCGAACTCCTGGAATGCCGTCGAGCATTCTCTGGCAGGTGTTTCAGCCGCAGATCGCGAAAAGGTGTTGTTTCGCAACGCCGCGCGGTTGTATCGATTGACGTAGCTAGTCCACCAACGGCAGAAGTTCAACATGGAATTTAAACACGGTTTAATCAGCGCGGACGATCATGTGCAGGAACATCCCGAGGTTTGGACTGCGCGCCTGTCCCGGGAAAAATGGCGCGACAGGATTCCTCATGTGGCACGCATGGCCGATGGCAGCGATGCTTGGATCGTCGACGGTCAACGCATGTCTTTGCCTGGCGTCGCCGTAGCCGGCGCAGCTATGGCAGACCGCGGCCAGGAGCCAAGACGCTGGGACGATGTGCCGCCGATGGTGTTTAACGCGCGCGAACGGTTGAAAGCGATGGACGTGGACGGCGTCGATTGCGCGATACTGTATCCTAGCGTGAGCGGTTTGGCGGCGGAAACTTTCGGCAAGCTCGACGACTCGGATTTGGAGCTGGCTTGCGTACAGGCTTACAACGATTGGTTGATCGACGAGTGGGCCGACGTGAGTCCGCGGTTCGTGCCACAATGCATCGTGCCGATCTGGCCGATGGAGCGGACGGTGGCGGAGATCGAGCGCGCCGTTGCCAAGGGTCATAAGGGCGTCATCTATCCGGCGTCGCCGATGGAGCTTCGCGCCGTGCCGCATATCAACGAGGCGGCTTACGATCCGCTCTGGGCCACTTGCCAAGAGCTCGGTGTGCCGCTTTGCTTCCACGCGGGAGGGTCGTCCAAGATTCAGATGCGTCCGGGCGAAGGATTCACACCGGCGGTGGCCGCGGCATTCAGCGGTGTGGTGCGCTCGGTGAGCTCGATTGCGGTGGTGGCGAATTTTCTGCTTTCGCGCATCCTCGACCGCTTTCCCAAACTGAAAATCGTGTTCGCCGAAAGCTCGCTCGGCTGGGGCGCCTACGAAATCGAGTATGCGGACTATCAGTCGGAGGCCGACGGTTTGCCGTCGGAAGGCTATACTTCGAAGCCGTCGGAACTGTTCCAGCGCCAATGTTATTTCACCTGCTGGTACGATCACATGAGTCTTCAGGTGCGGCACTATCTCGGCAGCGCAAATATTTTGTGGTCGAGCCATTTTCCGCTGGCGACCTCGAGTTGGCCCAATACCAAGCAGCGCGCCGAGCTGAGTTTTGCCGATGTGCCGGATCAAGAGAAGCGGCAAATTCAATGGGAGAACGCCGCGAAGCTGTATTCGCTTTGAGCAAATCGAATCAACGAACAGGAGGTAAAAATATGAGACCTAAAGTTCGACATGTGGCCGTGATGACGAAAAATCGCGAGAAGATGGTGGAGTTCTATCAGAAAATATTCGGCCTGGAGCCGAAACGCGGATTCGGCGGGGCGATTTATATGTCCGACGGCGACGTCAACATCGCGCTCATCGAAGCTAAACGCGAGGACCAAAAAGAGGGCATCAACCATTTCGGCTTCGAGGTCGACGACCTTGATGACATCAAACGCCGATTGAAGGAAGCAGGATTTAACGCCGAAATCGACTCGAAGTCGGATAAAGACTCGGACCATCGAATCCAGGATCCTGATGGCCATTGGGTCGATATGGCGGTCCATCGCCGCTGGCCGAAATAATTTTTCATAAAAAGTAATGGAAGCCATTATGGGGAAGGTGCGATGAGGTTGATTCCGCGAAAGCTTTGCCTCGCCTGGTGCATCGTCGTTTCATTCGCGATTTTTGTGCACGCGCAAGACGGATCGGATCCGAAAGTTGTCCAGGCGGCGCGCAAGGAAGGCGAGATCGTTTGGTACACCACGATGAGCTCGGATCAGAGCAACGCTTTCATGGCGCGTTTCCAACAGAAATATTCCTTCCTCAAGCCCTCCGTCATTCGTTTAGGCGGGAGCGCGTTGTTGAATCGAGTTCTAACCGAGGCCAAAGCCGGAAAAAACTTTTTTGACGTCGTGCACGGCACGGGCGAGATCGTTTTGCCGCTCATGGACATGGGCCTATTGGCGCCTTACATGTCGCCCGAGCGCAAAATGATTGCCGATGACTTGAAAGATAGAAAGGGCTTCTGGACATCGGTTTACGTCAACTCGGTGGTGCTCGGCTACAATACCAATCTGCTCAAGGGACAGGTCGTGCCGCGCGGTTACAACGATCTTTTGCAGCCGAGATGGAAAGCGCGAAAAATTTCCGTCGACGATACCTACGCGACGTTTCTGCAAGGGCTGATTGCCGTTTGGGGCAAAGACAAAGCGCTCGACTATCTGAAAAAACTGGCGGAACAAGAACCGGTGGTCATGCGCGGCAGCACCGTGCGCGTTCAGTTGGCCGCCGCCGGCGAATTTCCCCTGGTGATCGCCTATGCCAACATCATTCAATACCTCGCCGAGAAAGGGGCGCCGATCGATTGGGTGCCTCTTGAACCCGCGGTGATCTCGGTCAACACCGTGATGGCGGGAGCCAAGGCGAGTCATCCGAACGCGGCGAAACTGTTTATCGATTTCACGCTTTCGAAAGAAGGCCAGGAAAAACTTTGGGACTTCCAACGGATTCCATCGCGCAGCGACGTCGAACCCAAACCGGCAAGACTGTTTCGCGGTTACAAGCGTTACGTGGTGCACCCCGAGGAAATGCAAAATCTCGACGAGACGGCCAAGCTCTACTCGCAGATTCTCAAAACCCGCTAGGCGGCACCAGTCTTCGAAGGCGCGCCGCGCACTCACGGCAGGAATCTATGACAAAAGAATTTTCCACGATCGCGAAAAACGGCATGGTCGCGTCGAGCCAACCGCTGGCGACGTTAGCCGGCGTGCAGATGCTCATGGGCGGCGGCAACGCCATCGATGCGGCGATCGCAACCGCGGCTGTGTTGGGTGTCGTGGAAGCTTCATCCATCGGCATCGGCAGTGATGCGTTCTGCCTTTTCTATTCGGCCAAAGCAAAGAAGATTAAGGCGCTGGACGCCAGCGGCCGATCGCCCTACGCGGCCAGTCTCGACTTCTGCCGCAAGAGCGGTTTCAAAGAGATGCCGCAGCGCGGCATTCACTCCGTTACCGTTCCGGGAGCGGTTCATGGTTGGGGGACTCTGCTGAATTCCTACGGGAAGAAAAAGCTAGGGGACGTGTTGCAAGCAGCGATCCGTCACGCGGAAGAGGGTTTTCCGGTGGCGGAGTTGACGGCGGACCAGTGGAAAGAGTCGGAAGCGAGATTGAGAGCGGATGAAGGCGCGGCGATCAATTATCTTATCGATGGGCACACACCCAAGGCCGGCGAGGTTTTCAGAAACCCCCGAATGGCGGCAACGCTGAAGCAGATTGCCGCGGAAGGCGCCGATTATTTTTACAAAGGCGAAATCGCAAAAAAGATTGTGCGCTGCGCCGAAAAACTCGGCGGACTTTTTGCGGTCAAAGATTTTGTCGATCATTGTTCGGATTGGGTTGAGCCCATCACCGCCAATTATCGTGGCTTTGATATTTACGAGATGCCGCCGACCACGCAGGGTTTCGTGGCGTTGGAAATGCTCAAGATTCTCGAAGGCTTCGATCTGAAGAACGCGGGACCACAGAGCGCCGACGCACTGCATTTGATGATCGAGGCGAAGAAACTGGCGTTCGCCGATCGCGACCGGCACTTGGCCGACCGCGATTTCATGAAAGTGGCGGTGGGGGATCTTTATGCGTCAAAGCGTGTGGAAAAGATGCGGTCGCAAATTCGGCTGGATCAGGCTGCGAGTGAATACGAGAACGTGCCCACCGGAACGGATACCGAATACGTCGCAGCCGCCGACAGCGAAGGCAATCTGGTTTCTTTCATTCAAAGCAACTTCATGGGCTTCGGTTCGGGCGTGGTCGAGCCCGAGACCGGAATCATTTTGCAGAACCGCGGCCATCTCTTTTCGTTGAATGAAAATCATCCCAACTGCATCGGGCCGCACAAGCGCTGCGTGCATACGCTGATGCCAGGGCTGATTTTCAAAAATGACAAACCTTACGCCGCGCTCGGGTTGAAAGGCGGTCACGTGCAGCCGCAAGTGCAGGTGCAAATCATTTCGAACCTCATCGATTTCGGCACGACGCCGCAGGAGGCGATCTCGGCGCCGCGTTTTAATCATATCGAAGGAGCAAAAGTCGGATTGGAGCCGGAATTCGCTCAATCGGTCAAAGACGATCTAACCCGCCGCGGCCATCAAGTGGTTGGCGGCAATCCCGAAAGCTTCGGCGGCGCCCACGCAATCGTGATTCACCCCGAATCAGGAGCCTTCATCGGCGGCTCCGACCCGCGCAAAGGTGGCTGTGCGCTGGGATTCTAAGATTTGGTTCCGGATTCCGTTGCGCTGCATCCGGGCTACAGAATTACAGGACGCGGTTTGAAGGTCTGTCGTAGCCCGGATGAAGTGAAACGGAATCCGGGGGCCTCGTGGTTGGACAACGCTGAGTCTTGTATCGTACATCTGGCCACATGGTTTTCTACCGACGCAATTTCATACCTGGAGGAACCTACTTCTTCACGGTTGCGCTGACTGACCGTAAACGCGATTGGCTCGTGAGGCACATAAATTTGCTTCGCCTAGCCTTTCGGCGCGCCAAGCGCGAGCGACCCTTCACGATAGATGCGATCGTTGTCTTGCCCGAACATTTGCATTGTGTCTGGACTCTGCCCCCGGGCGACGCGGATTATTCGCACCGCTGGCGTTTGATCAAAGCGCGCTTGTCGAAAGACCTCCTGCTGGCGGGCGCTCCGATCCATCAAAGTGCCAAGGGAGAATACAACGTATGGCAACGGCGGTTTTGGGAACACACGGTGCGCGATGAAGCTGATTTGCTTGCGCACGTGGATTACATCCATTACAACCCGGTCAAGCACGGTCTCGTCACACGGGTAAGCGACTGGCCATACTCTTCATTTCATCGGTTTGTTCGGATGGGTTGGCTGAGTGCTGATTGGGCCGATGATCCGAATTTATCCGAAGGTATGACCGGAGAGTGATTTCGGAGTCCCGGATTTCGCTGTGCTCCATCCGGGCTACGATAGAGAAATTCACGAATCTCAAATATCAGTTCATTCCATCCGGAATATAGTCCACACATCGGTCTTCCGCCACTGGCAATCGGTACCGAAATCACATATCACCATTACGATATTTTCGTTAAGGAGACTCGGTCATGGGTTATTTCAAGGATTTAAGAGAGCATATCGCGGCGCTGGATCAAGCGGGTTTGCTGGTCAGGATCGACGAGCAGATCAACAAAGACACGGAGCTGATGCCGCTGGTGCGTTGGCAGTTTCGCGGGCTTTCGGAAGAAGAGCGCCGCGCATTCATGTTTACCAATGTGATCGACGCAAAGGGACGGAAGTACGACATTCCCGTCGTGGTCGGCACATTAGCGGCGTCGCGCCAAATTTACGGCTTTGGTCTCCAGTGCAAACCCGAAGAGATCGTCGATCGCTGGAATAAGGCGCAGAGTAATCCGATACCACCGAAAATCGTGGATCATGCGCCGGTGCATGAAGTCGTTTACACGGGATCGAATCTAACCGAGAAAGGCGGTCTCGGAGAATTTCCGATACCGATCTCGACTCCTGGCTACGATTGCGCGCCGTTTACCACGGCGTCGCACTGGTTCACCAAGGACCCTGAGACCGGCATCATCAACGTCGGCAACTACCGCGGCCATATCAAAAGCCCGACGCGGACCGGAGTTTTTTTGAGCTCGAGCAATCATGGTGGTTATCACTGGCGCAAGTGTCAGGAGCGCGGCATTCCGCTGCAAGCGGCGCTGGTGATCGGCGCGCCGCCCTGTGTCGCTTACACTGCGCCGTCGCGGATTCCTTTTAGCGTGAGTGAGCTCGACGTTGCCGGCGGGCTCGCCGGCGCGTCGATCGAAGTCGTGCGGTGTAAAACCAACGACGTGCTGGTGCCTGCCAACGCGGAGATCGTGATCGAGGGTGAAATCTCGACCGAGTTTTTGGAACCCGAAGCGCCGTTCGGCGAATCCACCGGCTATATCGCCGAGCGTTTGCTCAATCCATTCTTCGAAGTGAAATGCATCACGCATCGTAAGAATCCAATCCTGGCGACGATCATCAGCCAGATGCCGCCAAGCGAGTCGAGCGTGATGCGTCAGGTGTCAGCCGAAGGAAACTATCTGCGCTTCCTGCGTGATCAGTGCAACATTCCGGGCATCATCGAAGTGGCTTTTCATAGCATCGCCGTGCGCCAGATCTGTGTCATCAAAATGAAAAAGCTCAACCAGGCGCACGTCTGGCAAGCGCTGCACAGCATGGTCGGCTACAATCCCGCCACGGGCAAGATGGTCATCGCCGTCGACGAAGACATCGATCCGCGCAATTTAGACTCGCTTTTTTGGGCCATGGCGTTTCGCATGCAGCCGCACCGCGACGTGCTGATCATTCGCAATCGCACGCCGCAAATGGATCCCTCGGTATTCCCGCCGGGACAGGAAGCGGGAAACTCCCTCGACGAAATTGCCGGAAGCTCGGCGATGCTGATCGACGCCACGCGCAAATGGGATTATCCACCGGTGTCGCTGCCAAAAAGAGAATACATGGAACGCGCGAAACAACTT
>Ga0137359_10005564_pt1 | contig 10393 bp, 7 predicted proteins | sample Mad1_40_16metaG_FD_108281 | JGI IMG/M metagenome (GOLD analysis project Ga0137359, IMG submission 108281) | Vadose zone soil microbial communities from Angelo Coast Range Reserve, California, USA - Mad1_40_16 metaG | ecosystem: Environmental > Terrestrial > Soil > Vadose zone | place: USA... | reverse complement strand
TCGGCAGGCGGCCATGCACGAGGAACGGAGCGTACAGGGCGAGCAGCAGCAGCGCTGCAATGGCGAGGTCGCGCGGTCTCACTCGTCGCCAGAAGATCGGTAGCAAGACGATCGGGAAGAACTTGACGCCGATCGCCAGCGCCCACGCGAGGGCCGCAAGCGTGCGGCGTCCCTCCGTCAGGCACCACGCCGAGCATAGAAGGAGCAGCGCGCCGAGCAGATCGACGTGGCCGCTGCCAGCGACTTCGAGTGCGACGAGCGGGTTCCATGCGTAGGCGAGCACGAGCGACCGACTTCGACCGGAAGTCGCGAGCCAACGGCAGAGCAGCGCGACGATCAGCACGTCGCAGAGCTCGAGCGCGATCTTGACGGCCCGTGCCGATTCGTTGCCGGCCGTCGCGGCGCGGAAGAAGAGCTCGGCAACCGGCGGATACGGCGTCGGCAGAGCGGGATGATTGATTTTCCTGGTCTCCCCATCATGAAGGCCGTCGACGGCAGGATCGCTCGGGACGACCGTATACGGGTTGTACCCGAGGTGCTGGAGCCGTCCATCCCAGACGTACCGGTAGACGTCGGTGGACAGGACCGGCGGAGCCATCAACAACGGCAGGCGCCAAACGGCGGCGAGCGCTAAACAGAACACGAGCGGCGCCCGAGACTCGAGACCTGCACGCGGAAGCAACCGAACGACGATCAGGTACGATCCGCCAGCGGCGGCCAGGCACGCAAAGAAGCACAGGGGTGAAGCTCGGGGATCCACCCGTGCGACTGCGACCATCGCGACGGCGATGACGACCCCGCACGCGTAGATCAGGCGAGTCGCCATTGTGCGAGGAGCGCCGCGGTCCGCGGTGCGCTCGCCGGGGCGCTTCGCAAGTCTCGCGCGAGCCGCGCCAGGTCGTGAAGCTCGTCGACGTCGTACCAAGGCGCGGTCATCTCCACTGCCAAGCCGAGCGCGCCGGCGCGGGCCAGCAGCGCGTCCAGTGCCGTCAGCGTTCCCATGCGCGACGCTTCGAAGAGTCCGCGGTGATGGGTCCTCCCGCCTACCAGATAGAAGCCGCCGTCGATCGTCGGTCCGACCGCCAGGTCGCAGCGATCGAGCAGCGCGAATGCTCGCTCCAGCTCTGCGGATGGCAGATGGGGGCTATCGCCGTTGAAGATCACCACGCGATCGACTCCGTCACCGAGGAAGATGCGGAACGTCGAATCCAGGGCAGCCGCCAGGCCGTGCCCCTCCTGGGCGACGATCTCCGTGATCGGGTCGAGCCATGCTCGCAGCTCGCCGACATCGGCAGGCGGGCACACGACGGCCACGTGCGTATCGGGAAGCGAGCCTGCAAGATCGAGCGTATCCTCGATCAAGCAGCGGTAAAGCGCGACGATCGCCTCGGGGGTGAGCCTCCCGCCGAGGCGCGTCTTGACGTGACCGATCCGCGGCGCCTTCGCGACCACCACCAACGTCCGCGCCGCCCCCCGCGAGACGGTCACCGGCCGCGCCGAAGGCGATACTTGACGATGCCGGACAGAATGCACCAGCTCGCGCCGATCGTACCCCGCAGGGTTCCCGTGATCTTCGACCGGCCGATGCGCGGATGGTAGCTGACTGGGACCTCGATGATTCGTAGGCCGCGCAGCGCGCCCTTCACGATCATCTCCACCGGCCACCCGTACGTCAGCTCGCGCAGCTCGAGCGAGCGCAACACATCGTATCGGGCAGCTCGAAACGGCCCGAGGTCGGTCAGACGCACGTCGCAGAGCAGGCGGATCAATCTCGCGGCGAGGCGGTTGCCGAGCACCGAATGCCACGGCAGCGCTCCATCGACGCGATCGCCGGCCAGTCGAGAACCGATCACGATGTCCCCGCGGTCGGCGCGCAGCGGCTCGAGCAGGCGTGGCAGCTCGGCCGGACGGTCGCTGTAGTCGCCGTCGAGGAACACGACCACGTCGGGGCTCGCTGCCTGGGCGAGACCGGTGAGGCAGGCGCGGCCGTAGCCGCGCTCCGGCTCGAGAACGACGCGCGCACCGCGACCGGCGGCGATGTCGCGCGTGCCGTCGCTCGAGTCGCTGTCGACGACCAAGACCTCGCTGACTTCACTCCACGGGATGTCGTCGAGCACCCGCCCGATCGATTGCGCCTCGTTGTAGGTCGGGATGACCACGGACACGCGCATCCCGATCTCTTACCAGATGGGCACCTTGGGGAAACGCGCGGCAAGAACGGTGTCGACGGCGAGCCGGCGACCGGCCGCACCGAGGGCGAGACAGAGGGCGACCACCATCGGTACCAAAAGCTCCCAGATCCACGCCGTCCCCCATTCCGACAGCCACAGGCTCGTCAGGAAGGCGAACGCCCCGAGCGCAACCGGGCGCGTGAAGATTCCCAGGAGCAGGCACACACCGAACGTGAGCTCGGTCGCGCCTTGGATCGGCGCGGCGACGCTGGCGTGGCTCGCGGTCACGGCCATGACCGATTTCCACAGCGCCGGGGCACGCCCGCTGTCGATGTAGTACTGGATCAGTCCGGCATAGCCTGCGGGCGTGTAGAGGCCCTTCCCGAGGTTCTCGAAGAAGACCCAGACGAACATCGCGCCCAGCGTGACGCGCAGGATGGCGAGGACCGTTGCCGGCTCGACGGCAGGCAATCGGTCGATATCCGGGTTCCGTGCTTTTTGCTCCACCGGCCTTCTCCTTGTGTCGCGGCTTCACTACGCGTCTTGGCGCGGATCGTCTACACTCGTCACGAGAGCATGGCTCTGAGCGCCAAGACCGAGATCGACACAAGGGGGCGGACATTCGCGACCGGCCTTCTCCTCGACATCGTGGCGGCGCTCCGCGTTGCGATGCCGGGCGATCTCGTTGCGATCACCAGCGACGACCCCGGAGTGGGACGTGACCTCGAGATCTGGTCCCGCCTGACGCGCAATCCGATCGTCGGCGCCACATCCGAGGATGGACGGACACGCTGGGTCGTTCGACACGGCGATCCTCCAGGCGAAGCGGAGGCGGCGCGCCCGCTCGGTGAACGCCTCTGGCTCTACACGAACTTCGATTGCAACCTGCGCTGTCATTATTGCTGCGTACGGTCGTCGCCGACGTCCCCGCGCCGGGCGCTCGATCTCGAGCTGGTGCGCCGGCTCGTCGCGCAAGCGCGACCGCTCGGGCTCAAGGAGCTCTTCGTGACCGGCGGCGAGCCATTCCTGCTTGCCGACATCGTTCCGATCCTGCGCGCCTGCACGGACGCGGCGCCGACCACGGTGCTCACCAACGGCATGCTGCTGCACGGCGGACGACTGGCCGCGCTCCGAACGTTGCCACGCGACCGGCTGACGCTGCAGATCAGCCTCGACAGTCCGTCGCCCGAGTTGCACGACCGCCATCGTGGGACGGGAACCTGGCAGCGCGCCTGGGCGGGGATCGAGACCGCGCGCCACGCCGGCTTCCGGGTCCGGCTCGCGGCTACCGTGGCAAGCGACGAAGATGCCGACCGGTTCGAGGAGTTTCTCGATCGGAACGCCATTGCACCCGCGGATCGCGTCATCCGGCGAATCGCGCTGCGTGGTTTCGCCGCGGAGGGCATCGCGCTCTCGCGCGCGGATCTGGTGCCCGAGATGACGGTGACCGCGCGCGGCGTCTACTGGCATCCCGTCGGTGCCGACGACGACGATTTCCTGGTCACCAGCGAGATTCTGCCCCTTGCCGCCGCGCTGCGCGCGGTCCAGGTCGCGCTCGACCGCGAGCGTGAGCACGGGACGAAAGTTGCGAGCATCTTCCATTGCGCTTGACGACCACCGATCTCGACGATCAAGCAGAGCGCTGGAAGAAGCCTTGCGTGCGGCTGGCCTCACGAAGCGAGTCATAGCCGCTCACGTCCGCGGGCAGCCATCGCTTCAAACCCTCGGCCTCGAGCACCGGCCGGTGCCGGGGATCGTCGAAGCTCATCTTCGAGAGCGCTTCGGCGAAGCGACGTCCGATGCCCTCGTCGAGCCCGGGTCGCGCGGTGAACATGCAATGCGAATAGGGCGGCGACGCCCAGACCTCGGTGAGACTTCCCGCTGGCACCAAGGCCTGCTCTTGCACGCCGCTCCACGCAGGGCTCCCGATCGCGCCCGCGTCCGCTTTGCCCTCGAGAACGGCGCGAAGCACGTGGATCTCGCTCGTTCCCGTGTCGCCGTGCTTGCCGAGATCGGTGTCGAAGCGCAGCGTCTGGTAGTCACGCCCCTCGGCGAGCCCGAGCTCGGCGAGAAAATGCACGGGAAGGATTGCCGCGTGGCCGCTGTCGCGGCTGCCGAGCGCCAACACTCGGCCGCGTAAATCGTCGAGCGTTCGGATCGGACCGCCGGTCGGCGTGACGATCTTGGTCATCCAGCCCAAGTCGGTGTCGCGCATCGCGAGCGGCGTACACCGCCCGCCGCTCCACTCGACCGACTGCAGGTACGCGAGGTTCGTGTTCCAGGCGATGTCGATGCGCGGCGCGAGCTCGCCGGCCGGCGCGAGCAGCGCCCGCACCTGCGCCCCGTAACTCTGAAACAACACGATCTCGACGGGCAGGCTCGCCTCGTCGCGCAGGTAGCTTCGCATGCCCTCCCAGATCGTGACGACTTTGGGATCGTACGCCACGGCACCGATCCAGATCGTGTCGGCCTGGTCCATTCGCCCCTCCTTCAGAAGAGTGGCAACCCGAGAAGCGCCTTGCCGATCAAATCGCGCAGAACGTCGGCCGTGGGCGCCATGACGGCCCCCGCATGTGCATCGCGAAAGAACCGTTCGATGCTCGTGTGCTTCGAGAACGCCGCTCCACCGCAGGCGCGCATCGCCAGCGACGTCACGTCGATCGCGCACTCGCCGGCCGCCGCCTTGGTCTCGAGCACACGGAGCGTCGTCAGCTCGTCCGGTTGCGCGAGGTGTCCCGCGAGGTCGTCGATCCGTGCGGCGAGCCCGGCGGTCTGGATCTGCATGGTCGCGAGTTGCGCGCGCAGCGTCGGAAGACTTTCGCCCAGCGAAGCGCCGAGATGCTCGAACCGGGCGGTTTTCAAGTGGCCCGTGGTCGCGGACACGACGGCGCGACAGATCCCCAGCGCCACCGCCGCCGAGCCGAGGTTGAAGAGCGGCAAGACGGTCTCCATCATCGCCGCGAAGCCTCCGACGTCGCGCGTGAGTTGCATGCCGGGGCGCACCTCGCAGCGATCGAGCGCCATCGGCGCAGCGGCATTCGCGCGCATGCCCATCCCGTCCCACGCGCCGGTGACCGACAAGCCCGTCGCGTCCGCGAGGACGAGATAGAGCGTCGAATCGGTCGGTCCACCGGCTTCGGGAGTCAGCGTCGAGACCACGTAGCTCTGCGCGTAGCCGGCGCTCGTCACCCACGACTTCCGCGCGGAGATCCGCACGGCGGTGCCGTCGCGTTCGGCGCGCGACACCGGTGCCCAGAAGTGGCTTCGCGACCCGGCCTCGCTGAACGCGAGGGTCGAGAGGTGTCGGCCGTGCGCGATGTCCTCGAGGATCGGGCGCAAGCGTGAGCCGTCCGGGGCAGCCGCGATGGTGGCGGCAGCAAGCACGTGCATGACGAAGACCATCGAGACGGAGGGGTCGACCTCCGCAAAGATCGCCGTGATGGCCGCGAAGTCCTTCGCGCCGAGCTGCGCCCCGCCAACCGCTTCTGGAAGGAGCAACCCGAGGAGTCCACTCTCTCCGAGGGCGCGAACCGCTTCGACCGAGAAGCGGCCCTCGCGATCGTTGGCGCCGGCGGCGGGTGCGAGGACGTCCGATGCAATCACCCTCGCGCGCGCGACGGCAGTCTCCCTATCCATGCCCGCTTTCCTACCCGGAAACGCCAAACAGCGCGACCGTCCTCGCCGCGCATCACTTCACGGGGCTCGATGCAGTCCGTGAGCTCGCACGCACTCACCCGCGGACCGCGCGCGCGACCGACGCGCGGTCGGTGACGTCACCGACGACGAGCTCGACGTCCGCCGGCACGCTGAGGCGGGCCCGCGCCGTGTCGCGCACGAGCGCACGCACGCGCCGCCCGCGCGCCAGGAGCGCCCGCATGATCGCGTGCCCGACGGTCCCCGTCGCGCCGGTGACGAGCGTCGTCACGCGCGCCGCGCTCGCCGACGCCGCGTCGCCGCGCGAGCGCGCGGACGCGGTGCGCGAACACGATGAACCGGGGGCGACGCGCGCGGGCGACGCGATCGGCGGCGCGCGTCGCTCAGCGGGCAGCGCGCGTCAGAGCGGCACGCACTGATTGCACGCGAGACACACGGAGAGTGGCCCACACCCCTTCTGCGGCAGCTCGCACTTCTCGCCCGGCTCGATGATGCCGTTGCCGCAGACGGAGATCGGTACGTCGACGCACTTCTGGCAGAGCACGCATGCCTGGTGGGGGCCGCAGCCGACGGCGGGCAGATCGCAAACCTCGCCGGTCTCGATGTTGCCGTTGCCACAGACCGGCGGCAGCGGCGTCTGGATGCACGACTTGCAATCGGGGGCGCAGATCTGGCCGTCGCCGCAGCCGACCGCGGGCAGCTCGCACACCTCGCCCGGCTCGATGTTGCCGTTGCCGCAGATGAACGAGAGCTGGGGCGGGATGATGTTCGGCGGCGGGAAGCACTGGTTGCAGAGCAGGCACACCTGTCCCGGACCGCAGCCGATCGCCGGCTCGTCGCAGGCCTCGCCCGGGTCGAGCTTGTTATTCAAGCACTGCGGCAACGTGACCGGACACTGGCAATTGACGCAGGTGCCGGGGCACGCGGCATCGTTCGGCGGCGCGCCGTTCATGCCACCCGGATCGCACTGCTCACCTTGGCCGACGAAGCCGTCGCCGCAGACCGGCGGACACTGACATTGGTTCGCGGTGCCCGGCGCCGCGCAGTGGCCGGGACACGCCGCGTCGCTCGTACCGTCGCACTGCTCGCCGAACTCGACGACGTTGTTGCCGCAGGTGCGATTGCACTTGCAGTTGGCGAGACACGAGCCGGGACAATTACCGTCGTCGTTGCCGTCGCATTCCTCCGACGGTTGATTTACGACGCCGTCACCGCAGCGCTCGACCGTCGTCGACGCGGTGAACGTGATCGCGCCCGGGCCGGGCAGACCGGCGGTCTGGTTGATCGCGGTGCCGGTCGTCGCAGGAATGCAGAACGCGGACGCCAGAAGATCCGACGTGGTGCCGGGCGCGCCCACGCGGACGATGGGATCGAGGAAGCAGCGCCGGTTCTTCGCGACGCACGTACCTTGGCCGGCGGCGCAGTCGCTGTTCGTCCGACACCCGACCTCCGGCGCGTCGGAGCAGGTCTGATCGGCGGGACCGACCACGCAGCGCGCCTCACCGACCGCGTCGCCCGGCACCTGCCGACAGAGCGGGACGCACGAGCCGGCGGTGCCGCCGCAATCGGCGTCGGTGTCGCACGGCTGCCCGTCGTTCGCGCCGCCGTTGCAGCCGTTCAAGCACGACGACGGCTGCGCCTCGCCGCTACACCAACAGCGCTGATTGCCGAAGCCGGCGCCGGTGCACGCTTGGTTGCTGGCGAAGCTCACGCTGCCGGTCGTCAGCGGGTCGAACGGGATGTCGAGGCCGCCGCCCGAGACGTTCAGCGACGAGCTCGGCGGACAATCGTTCGACGTCGGTCCGAGCGGTCCCGCGCCCTGCACGTGACACGGCGGGCTGCCGGTGATGTCGCTGCATGTGCCGGCGTCGCCGATCTGGCAGTCCTGCGGGTTCGGCTTGCCGCAGTCGCAGATCGGACACGGGCGCGTGACGGTGTTGCCGAGGTGCACGAGGGAGTTCAGGTGGACGTGCAGCTCCGACGCGCCGCTCGCGAGGTCGTACGTTCCGGTCACGTCGCTTGCGAAGCGATTGACGATGCACACCGGCACGCCGCCCGCCGAGAGCGGCAGCGGCGGCCCAAACGTGCTGATCGTGCACGTACCGCTGCTGCACTGGCTGTTGTCGGTGCACGAGACCGTCGGGTCGTTCGCGCAACGCGAGCCGACGTTCGCGAAATAATCGCATTCGGTGTCGCTCACGCCGTCGCAGTTGGAGATCTCGCCGACGATCTGTGACCCGGTCTGGATCGCGAAGTCGTGGGCGATGCCGGTCCAGCCGGTATCGAGGTTGGCGCCCGGAGTGACGGTGTACGTGAGCATGCCGCGCGACGGACACGTGCAGGTGGCGGAGCACTCGCCGGGGCAGAGCGCGTCGTCGGTGCCGTCGCAGAGCTCGCCGCCCTCGCGCACGTTGTCGCCGCAGACGGGCGCGCATGTGCAGTCGCTCTGGCAGGAGCCGGCGCAGGTCCCGGTCGCGGTGCCGTCGCACTGCTCGCCGGGATCGACCTGGTTGTTGCCGCAGAATGGGCCGCAGGTGCAGTCGCTACGGCACGCGCTCGCCGGACACGCGCCGCCCGCGGCCGCGCCGTCACACTGCTCGCCGCCGTTCACGACGCCGTCGCCGCAAAACGGGCCGCAGGTGCAGTCGGGCTGGCAATGGCCCGGGCACGCGCTGTCGGCGGTGCCGTCGCACTGCTCGCCGCTCTCGACGACGTTGTCGCCGCAGGTCGCGGTCGCGCAGGTGCAGTTCGCTTGGCACTGACCCGGACACGCGGTGTCGTCGCTGCCGTCGCACTGCTCGCTCGGCTGGTTCACCTGCTGATCGCCGCAGCGCGGGCATTGGCAGTTCGGCAAGCACGCACCCGGGCAGGCGGCGTCGGCGGTGCCGTCGCATTGCTCGCCCGCGTCGACGACGCCGTTGCCGCACTGCGTGCCGCTCTCGACGACGCGGATGGGCAGCGTGAGCGCGCCCGGACCCGGCAGACCGGCGACAGTGTTCACGGAGCTGCTCGTCGTCGGCGCGATGCAGAACGTCGCCGCGAGGGTTGCGTTCTGGGTGCCCGGCGCGCCCGTACGCACGATCGGATCGAGGAAGCAGTTGCGGAAGGCGCCGGTGCACGTCTGGTTCGGTTTGCACGTACCGCAATTGCCGCCGGGCGGCGGTGTGCAATCGGTATCGGACGAGCAACCGCGGAACGTTTCGGTGCTGCAGAACGTGTCGAACGGCCCGGCGTTGCAGATGCCGTCGTTGGGATCCGGATCGGCGGAGTCGGGCGAGCACGTCGTGTCGTCGCACTGGTTCGGCGCGGTCGCCTGCCCCGGACGGCCGCAAGAGCCGCTTGGACACTCCGAGGTCGCGGCGCACGGGACGCCCGCGTTCGCGCCGCCGATGCAGCGCTTGCCGCCGCACGTGGCGCCGCCCGGACAGTCGGCGTCGGAGTTGCACGGCTCGCCCGCCGCGGTCGCGCATGTGTCGCAGAAGCAATTCACCGACGTGAAGCCCGGGGCCGTGCACTTCGGACCCGTCGCGAGCGACGTCGTCCCCGTCGTCGCGGTGTTGAAGACGATGTTCAGGTTGCCGATGTTGCCGGCGCGAACGGGCTGGCAATCGACGCTCATCGCGCCGAAGAGCGCGTTGTCGCCTTGCACGTCGCACGGCTGGCCGTCGCGGACGCCGCCTTTGCAGGTGCCGCCGCGGACGCCGTCGCGCGGCGTCGGATCGTTCTGGCACACGGGACACGGCTGCTCGACGGCGGCGCCGTTGTAGACGCTCGACTCGATCCGCACGAGCGCCCCGCCTTCGCCGGCGTGCGGTCCGGAGTCGGCGACGTTCACCGTGCCGGTAAGCGGCGCGGTGTAGCGGTTGACGATGCAGACGGGCACGCCGCCCGAGGAGATCGGCAGCGGCGGCCCGTAGAAGCACTCGCACGACTCGCCGGCGCCGCTGCACGTCGACGGCGCCTCCGGGTCGCAGGTCGCGAGGCTGCTCGCGTCGCGATTGCCGAGGTTGTAGCAGAAGCAGTTCTTCACCGGCCCGGGGAAGAGCACGGGGCCGCTGAGCGCGCACTGGCCGCACGTCGCCGACGCGGTGTCGACGTCGCAGCTCCCGAGCCGCGCGGCGCTGAGCGGCGCCTGATCGTCGGTGGCGAGATCGTGCGCTTGTCCCGTCCAGCCGGTGTCGAGGTCGGTTCCCGGTCTGCCGACGAAGCTCACGACGTCGGGCATCGGGTTCGGCAGCACGCACTGTGTCTGCGCGAAGCTCCCGCGCACGTGGAAGGCGAGCGGCGGCAGCAGCGTGAGCACGGCAACGACGAGAGGACGAAGGTGGGACGTGAGACCACGGCACGGTGGACGCATGAGATCTCCTTCCGGCGGGACGGCACCCGGCACTCGATTCGAGCCTAGATTTGGCGGGATGCCAGTCAATCGGCCGTTGGTACGACACCGACACGTCCGCGGGGGAGATCGCGTCACCGAACAGGTGAAATGGAAAACGGCGATAAGCGCGGGCGAAGCTGCTACGTAACGCGCTCACGTGATGCCTGGCTCGGCGAGCATGTCGCCGTGT
>Ga0137359_10005560_pt1 | contig 10395 bp, 10 predicted proteins | sample Mad1_40_16metaG_FD_108281 | JGI IMG/M metagenome (GOLD analysis project Ga0137359, IMG submission 108281) | Vadose zone soil microbial communities from Angelo Coast Range Reserve, California, USA - Mad1_40_16 metaG | ecosystem: Environmental > Terrestrial > Soil > Vadose zone | place: USA... | reverse complement strand
CAGGCGTTGAATAACAGTTTCTTTGCAAAAGTGAATGGCTTTTTCATCAAGGAGCTACCTGCGATTGCAAGATTAAGCTTTTAGAGGCAGGCACTTGCGTTCTCTCTAGCGAGTGTTAAAATAAAAGTAATTATTCAGGTCTCCTTTCTCTTGCACCGCCTCCGGCGGCGGGGTGGGGGAGAAGGGCGGGGACACCCCGCACCCCGCCAAGGGGCCTGCAAGGCCCCTTGGAACCCCCTGCTGAATAGTTACAAATAAAATCTATAGAGCAGTAAAACGCATTCAAATGGAGGGTCATTACGTCAAAGCAAGGTCGTCTCATCGATACGTCTACTCTTGGGGGGCATGAACATGCCTTCCTGGTTGCTGTAGGGCAAGACGAGAGTGACAGTTTGTGGAGTGTTGAAGACTCACTGAGCGAATTAGGAACACTGGCGCGTACTGCGGGGGCCGAGGTTGTTGGGTCGATGATTCAACACATGCGTCATCCCGACGTAGCGACTTACATAGGCAAGGGACGCGCGCAAGAGCTCAGTTATACCGAGAAACAGTTGGGTTTCGATCTTGTCATCTTTGATGACGAACTTTCTCCCTCACAGCAGCGCAACCTGGAAAAGATGCTGGCTGCGCGTGTGATTGATCGTACAGCCTTGATCCTCGATATCTTCGCGCAGCACGCTCGCACCCGGGAGGGGCGTTTGCAGGTCGAACTGGCGCAGTTGGAGTATCGCTTGCCCCGCCTGGCCGGGCGAGGTGTAGAACTTTCGCGGCAAGCAGGCGGCTCGCGAAGTGCTGGCGCTGGCGGCGTTGGCGGCGCCATTGGTGTGCGTGGCCCTGGTGAAACAAAACTGGAGATTGATCGCCGGCGTATTCGCAGCCGTATTGCCGAGCTGCGTGAGGAGATCGAGGGGGTACGCGAGCAACGTAAAGAGCATCGTAGGCAGCGCGCAGCCCAGGTCATTCCTGTCGTAGCCGTAGTCGGCTATACCAATGCCGGAAAGTCTACCCTCTTCAATGCGCTTACCGAAGCAGAAGTACCGACTGAGAATAAGCTCTTTGCTACACTTGATCCCACTACGCGTCATATCGTGTTGCCTGGCAATCAGGAAGCGCTGCTCACCGACACGGTCGGTTTCATCCAGAAACTGCCCACCAAGTTGATTGCTGCCTTCCGGGCGACACTCGAAGAAGTTATTGATGCCGATCTGTTACTGGAAGTGGTGGATGTCAGCCACGAAAACGCCATCGAGCAGAGCGAAACGGTCAACGATGTCCTGCATGAGCTGGAGGCTGATGACAAACCGCGTGCCACAGCCCTGAACAAAATCGACTTGCTCGACGACCCGTCAGAAGTCGATACCTCGCTCTATCCCAACGCGGTCGCGGTTTCTGCCCTGCAAAAGGTCGGATTGGATGGCCTGCGCGAGAAAATCGCCGGGGTGCTGGCTGTCACTATGGAAGCGCTAGAAGTGACGATCCCTTATGATAAAAGCGAGCTGGTAGAGCTCTTTCACCGCCGTGGGTATGTAGAGCGAGAGCAGCACCTTCCCGAGGGGACGTTTCTCGTTGGTCGCCTGCCCCGCTCATTACGAGGGTATTACGCGCACTATAAACGCCAGTATTGATCAGCTTTGCTTGCAGCTCGCGCAAGACCCTGACACTTCCCTCTTTTGCCACTACACGATATAATAGGTGCAATTGGCAAATCTCGTTAAGGCAGTCGCAGGAGCAACTAGATGATCGATACGGCGCGTTTTCTGGTCCGTTTTTGGGGGGTACGGGGCAGTTATCCCACCCCTGGGCCACACACGGTACGCTATGGAGGAAATACCGCCTGTGTCGAAGTAGAAGTAGGGACACATACGTTGATCCTGGATGGGGGCAGTGGCATCATTCGCCTGGGCAATGAACTGCTGCGCCGTTCAAAGGGCAAACCCCTCAACCTCTCGCTCTTTATTACGCACGGTCATGGAGATCACCTGATAGGCATCCCTTTTTTCACTCCTTTGTACGAGCCTCGCACCTCCATCGATTTTTTCGGCCCAGATCTTGCGGATCGAAGTATTGAGCAACTTGTAACCCCACTCATGTCTCCACCGTATTTCCCAGTAGACATGCGGAGCTTACCATCGCATCGTACCTTTCACACGATCACCGGCCGGGAACAAATTATCTGGCGCGGTGGTGAAGTCAAACCTAGAGTTGTCAATGGACGTGAAGATACCGGGGAAGCGGAGGTGCGTGTTATTGCCAGGCTGACAAACAGTCACCCCCTGGATGGGGCGGTAATCTATCGCATCGAGTATGGCGGGCGCAGGCTGATCTTCGCCACTGATGTAGAATGGGGGGAAGTGTATGATTCAGACTTTCTTGAGTTTGTGGAGGGGGCTGACCTGCTAATACATGATGCGCAGTATACTCTAGATGACTATCAACAGGACAAGCAGGGATACGGCCATAGTACCATTGAGATGGCAACGGAAGTAGCTCGCCTGGCCCAGGTTCGGAAGTTGATACTTTTCCATCATGACCCAACTTATGATGACAACAAATTAGATGCGATGCAGGTTGAAGCGCAAACGCACTTCGCAAACACTTTTTCTGCATCTGAAGGATTGGAAATAAATCTTTTATAGCTTTAGGGGCACTCCTTCGGAGTATCCATAACAAGATCGGGCATTCGCAAGGAATGTTCCTAAGTGAGGATAACTATGATAGATGTTGTACTGGCGCTCATGATTATCGGCTCGTTCATAGTGGCGACTATCATTCACGAATTTGGTCATGCCCTGGTAGCCACCTTATTAGGGGACCCGACTCCTCGTTCTGAAAGACGTCTCAGTCCCAGTTTGCGTGCGCATCTTGACCCTGTGGGAACGCTGCTGTGTGTGATCCTGGCCTTTTTTCCTCTTGCTGCCGGCCCGGTAGGTTTAGGCTGGGGGAAACCCATTAAAGTTGACCCCTGGAAACTGCGCGGCGGACCGAATGGTGGAACGCTATTAGTGAGCGTGGCCGGCATCTTGACCAGTTTGATCGTGGGATTGCTCTTCGGCGTGGTGCTGCGTTTCTTGCCTGGAGCGTTGTATGCAAACGCTATAATTATGCGTGTACCCCAGTTGATTTTGGTTTTTGCAAGCGTGAATATCAGCCTGGCAATCTTCAATCTGATCCCACTGTATCCGCTCGATGGGTACCAGATTGTCTATACGCTTCTGCCCAGCCGCCAGGCTACGCAGTTTGCCAGGTCTGCCCAGTACGGGCCATTTATTATCCTGGCAATCCTGTTTCTCTTGCCTTTCCTGGGCCAGTTGTCGGGACTTGGCAGCCTGTTCATTTTTCACATCCCATCCTATATTCTGCTGGGAGCGCTTAAGCTGATAGGGTTAGTTATGGGTGTAGATGCAGACCTGCTCTACCTTTCTCTCTATGCTCGTTAGGTCGATAGTCTTATGCGTGAGCGTGTAAATGCATACAATTGTTTATCGTCTCTGGCAGGTACGTCAACAACTCGGTTTCGTTGCCCCGCTTTCGGCTGAGGAGCGTCTATGGGCGGCCGGGTGGCTTCCGGCACCGGCGCTGCTCCTTTTTCAAACGATGTCTGCTGCGGATCAACGGCACTCGCTCAGGGTTTGCCGGGGTCTACTGGCACGAGGCTGTGAAGACAAAGATTTACTTGCGGCGGCACTGTTACATGACGTTGGTAAAGCGCAGGGTCGTGTGCCTTTCTGGACGCGGCCAGTGATAGTACTGGGCAAGTTGCTGGCACCGCGTCTGCTCAAAAGACTGGCCGTTGATCCTCGCGCGGGTAGAGCGATGCCACGCTGGCGTCGTGAACTCAGCAATGCCTGGTGGCATGCCGAGATTGGGGCAGAACTGGCGGCCGCGGCAGGCCTGTCAGAGCAGGCTGTCCTCTTTATTCGCACGCATCACCAGCCTGATGGTCCGGCTGCAGAGTTACACCTGGTAGATGAGGCATCTTAATCTATGCTCGATCAAACCGAAGCCATACCCGTTGACGGGTTAACTGGAGCGAATGGACAGGACGCTCGCTACGTTGTTCACCTGCCTGTTTTTGAGGGACCGCTCGACCTGTTACTGCACCTGATTGAAAAGCGGCAGATGGAGATTACCACCGTCTCCCTCGTAGCTGTAACCGATCAGTACCTGGCCTATTTGCAACATTGGCAGGAACCCGATGAGATGCCACTGGCAAACATGGCCGCTTTCGTCTCCATAGCTACCCGCCTCCTCTACATTAAATCTCAGAGCCTGTTGCCACATGCCTCTAAAGAAGAAATGACGGGCGAGATGGAGGACGCCACTGCCCTGGCGGAGGAGCTGCGTGCACACCTGCTCGAATACAAGTTCGCGAAGGAGATTGCGAGCTATCTACGCTTCCGTGAAGAGGCGGGCTTGCAAACGTATGGACGTTCTGGCTTACTGGCCGGCATCGAGGCTCAATTGGCATGGACTCCCCCCACACTGCTGGGTTTGGAGGTTGATTCCCTGGCCCGCTCTTTCCGGCGCTTGCTTGAGCTACGCGCAAGAGACGAGGCCAATGGGGCAGCGTTCATCCCCCTGGCGCGTATACGTGTGAGCGAGCGTATTGCTGAAATCGTGGCGTTATTACGCGTCCGTCCTAGTATCCAGCTCTCCGAACTGGTTGAAAACGAACCTTCCCGCCTGGTAATTATTGTCACCTTCCTGGCCGTACTGGAAATGTGGAAACGACAACGCCTCTGCGTGACACAAACTGCCCTCTTCAGTCCCATCACCCTGGAGCGCGGCGAGCACTGGTCGGAGGACGACCAGGCAGACGGCGAAGAATTCGAATGAGCTGTTGTCGTCCGTCCCACGAGCAGAAGCGTGAGAGGCCCTTCGCTGCGCTCAGGGTGACATTACTTGAGCGGTGTCCTGGCTGTCATCCTGAGCGTAGCGCAGGATCTCTGCGGCAGGCTCGCCAGACCCTGCGCGGAGTTTACCCTGAGCGAAGCGAATGGGCTCAGGATGACAGCCAGGACAGCGCTCACGTCCTCTCACGGGAAGTCTTCTCTCCAAACGTCTCAAACACCCTCCAAAAACTTGACAGGCTTTGACTCAAGTTTTATACTGTAAGGACAATAAATGCTGTATAAAAGCACTGCTTTAAATAGAGGTTAAGGAGACTCATTTCGTTATGGAAGAATCCCAGGAGTTATCGGAGGAAGGGCAAGTGACGGAGGAAGGATCGCTCTCTACTGAAGCAATCCAGGCCGGTCGCATTGCCGAACTGGAGGCGCAACTCGGCCAGGCGCGGCAGGAGGCGGCCGAAAACTGGAATAAATACGTGCGTGAACGAGCCGAGATGGAGAATTTCCGTAAGCGCCAGGAGCGTTTGTCGGCAGACCGTGTACAGCGAGAGAAGAAGGCGCTGATCCATAAGGTGCTCGGTGTAATGGACAACGCAGAACGGGCGCTGATCTACCAGGATACAATGGATCGCCAGGGATTGCAGCAAGCGCTACGCATGCTCCTGTGGCAGATGAATGAGGTGATGCGTGGTGAGGGATTAACTCCTGTTCCCAGCGTTGGCGAGGTGTTCGATCCCTATGTACATGAGGCGATAGAGGCAGTTGAGGACAGCGATCAGCCTGAAGGTACGGTTGTTGAAGAGGTGCTTAAAGGCTATAAGTTGGGCGATGAGACCCTACGCCCGGCTCGTGTCAAGGTGAGCGCAGGGAACAAACAAGCACAAGCGTAGAAGCCCGCGCAAAGGATTCTCAATGTAATGCTGGCCGCAAAGAAGGGCGAGAAATGGATTACAAGGATTATTATAAGGTGCTGGGTGTCTCAAAAGGTGCCAGCGCGGACGACATCAAAAAAGCATTTCGCAAACTTGCCCGCAAATATCACCCCGATGTGAATCCTGGAGACAGGAAAGCAGAAGAGAAATTCAAGGAGATAAATGAGGCCTATGAAGTTCTCTCCGATCCCGACAAGCGACGCAAGTATGACACGCTAGGTCCCAACTGGCAGGAGCAATTCGGCTTCCAGCCGGGCGCTGGCAGGCGCAGCTATAGCTATCGCGGCTCACCTATGGACTTTGATACGCCTACGGGATTCTCCGATTTCTTTGAAGCCCTTTTTGGCCGGTCCGCGCCGCAAGGGGCAGGGCCAGGGACACGCACAAACCGTAATGATTTCCGCAGGCGCGCAGGTGATAATATCGAACAACCTGTTGAGGTGACATTGCAGGAAGCATACGTGGGAGGGACGCGCACCTTCAATATTCAATCGACGGAAGTATGTCCTATCTGTCGTGGCACAGGCGAAGTCGGTGGCAAAGCTTGCGCGAATTGTGGCGGACAAGGTATGCTTGCGCGTAATAAGCGCATCCAGGTGAAGATTCCGGCCGGGGTTGAGAATGGTTCCAGGATCCGCGTAGCGGGTGAGGGACAGCCGGGTATCGGTGGTGGGCCTCGCGGCGACCTCTTCCTGGTTATCAGTGTCAAACCCGACGCAGTTTACGAGCGTAAGGGCGATGATCTGTATCTCGATATAGACGTGGACCTGGTTACGGCAATGCTGGGGGGCGAAGTGCCTGTGCCCATCCTGGACGGGCGCAAACTCGTACTGACCATCCCCCCGGAGACGCAGAACGGCCGCATGTTCCGCCTGGCAAACAAGGGTATGCCGCGCCTGCATGGCGACGGCCATGGCAATTTCTTTGCTCGTGTCAAAGTCGTGCTGCCCATGAGACTGACCAATGAGGAGCGCGGGTTGTTTGAGCAACTGGCGCGCAGCCGGAGAACCGAAGTACACTCTTGAGCAAAGGAGGGGATCGAACGTGGCCGAGAAAGGCAACGGCGCGTGGTATGTAATAAGTATCGCGGCGGTCAAAGCCGATGTGCATGAGCAAACATTGCGCCATTATGAGCGTCTTGGATTGATCTCACCTGCACGCAAGGGTACTAGCCCACATAGCCCGCGGCTCTATTCGGATCGCGACATTGAACGTGTGATGCATATTCGCCGCTTAATGCGGGACCTGGGTGTCAACCTGGCGGGCGTTGAAGCTATCCTGCACATGAAAGATCGCATGGAGCAGATGCAACAGGAACTGGAGCGGGAGATGGAGCGTATGCAGGCGCAGCACGTGGCCGAAACACGCCGGCTCAAAGAGATCATAGAGCGCTTGCAGCGTGGCTCCTCCTAGCGGCAGAGTACCTCGCTTGAAGTCACAACCTTTTTACCCACGCCTCGTATATGTTATATCTTATAAGGAATCACTTTTTAAGAGTAATATGAAATGAGGTCTTCAGCGACAGCCGGCTCTGAACGGATCCTGGGGGTGGGTATCTTCAGGCTTCTCTTCCCTTACGACGCCGCGGTGGCGAGTAAGGAAAAGCCCTGAAGCTAGCAGATATCCAGGGCTATTTAAAAGTTGAGCAAAGCAGGGTTCCAAGGGGCTGCCGCCCCTTGGCGGGGTGTGGGGCAAGGAAGCCTGGGAGGCTTCCAGGGACCACCTTTTCCCCTTTTCCAGGGGTGGGGAGGGGAAGAAGACGACTTTTAAATAACCCTGGCAAATATCAAGTATCAATTGTCATGTATACTGCTATATGTTATATTGAGCGTAAAAGACGATAAAAAGTACGTTTAGGTGAGGTAATCACAAATGTCAATAAAACTTACTGCCGCCTATAAAACTGATGTGGGGAAGCAGCGCGAGCAGAACGAAGATAGTCCATATACAGATATCTCAGAAGACAAAGACCGGGGCCTCTTTATAGTCGCTGATGGCATGGGTGGCTACCAGGCGGGTGAAATTGCCAGTAAACTTGCTGTGCAAAAGATCAGCGAGTCGCTCAGAAGCTTCCTGGTGTCTATTTCTGAGCAGCCCACCATCAGGCTAACGCCCCTATCTGAGCAAGAGACGATCATATTGGACGCCGCGCAAGCCACAAAGCCGAACAAGACGCGCAAACTGCCAGAGACGCCGGTGGCAAAAAACGTGGAGGAGCAGCTCAAAGCTGCAATCCGGCAGGCCAATAAGGCTATTGTCAGCTATGGCGAGGAGCAAACTTCCGCCCGTGGACTGGGCTGTACGGTGACTACCGCGTTAGTTCAGGATGATCATGCCTATGTTGCGAATATTGGTGATAGCCGTACCTACCTCTTTCGCGCGGGTGAGCTAACATCTCTGACGAAGGATCACTCGCTGGTAGCCAGGCTGGTAGAAGCTAAACAGATTGAACCTGATGATATCTACTCACATCCACAACGCAACCTGATCTATCGCTCGCTGGGGGCAGGGCACAAAAATGTTGACCCGGATGTCTTCCATGTAGCTCTACGTTCCGGTGATAGCTTATTGCTCTGCTCTGACGGTTTATGGGAAATGGTGCGGCACCAGGAATTGCTTAAAGTGCTCGAGGAAAACAGCGACGCCCAAAAAATCTGCGATATTTTAATTGACCTGGCTAATGCCAATGGTGGCGAAGATAATATCACTGCCGTACTCGTACAGGTACGCTAGCCACGATGTTTGTTTGATGAGGACCATTTTATGCCACTGCCATTAGGTACTATCCTGGATGGAAAATTCAAAATTGTACAGGTGCTCGGTGAAGGGGGGATGGGAACCGTCTACAAAGTTGAACAGGTTGGGAAACCTGGCTACTTTCGGGCGGTGAAGGAACTGCTAATCAACCCTAATACAACTGAGGAAGAGCGCAAGTCTGCCATAGAGCGCTTCGATAAAGAGATTGACTTGCTGTTTAATCTCAAGCACCCGCGTATTCCTTCCCTGATCTTGAGTTTTCAGGAGCGTGGTAATTACTACTTCGTGATGGAGTTCGTGCCTGGACGTACGCTGGAAAAAATGCTGGAGGACTACAAGAGACCCTTGGACGAGGAGCAGGTGATCAAGTGGATGATGCAGGTCTGCGAGGCATTGAGCTATATTCACTCGCGCACCCCTCCCATCATTCTACGCGATCTCAAGCCAGGCAACGTCATGGTGACGCCTGATGGCAATGTGCAACTGATTGACTTCGGAATTGCGCGCAAGTTTGATCCCAACAAGCGCACGAACACAGAGAACCTGGGCACTATCTCGTACGCTTCGCCGGAACATCTTGGGTCGATTACCGCTCCAGGGCAACGGCGTTCCGCGCAGAATCCAGGCAAGTTGGTACAAACGGATGCTCGCTCGGATATCTACTCGATGGGCGCTACCATGTATCACCTGCTGACCAATCAGGAGCCAGAACCTATCCAGACACCTCCGTCCGGTAGTATCCTGGCGAAGAATCCTCGTTTACGTACGGTACAGCTAGGTAACAGGGTGGTCTGTCCGGTGGAGCAGGTTATCATTAAAGCCATGCAGCAAGAGCCGGCAAACCGCTTCCAGAGCGCTGAGGCGATGCGTATGGCTTTGCAGCACTGTTTACCAAACAGTGCTACTCCGGCCACAGTGCAGATACCAGCTATTTCGCCCAACGCTACGATCATGGTGCCGGTGGGTGCCGAGTTGATTTGTCCTAAATGTGGCCTGCGCAATCGTCCAGGCGCAAAGTTCTGTAAGCGTGATGGGCAACCACTCACCCCCGGCGCTACTGTTGTGCCCCCGCGTCTGGCAGCGCGGCCTGTGTCGAGGGCTCCGATTCCGGCCAGGCCAGTTCAGGCAGCCGTTCACGCAGCTCGTGTTGCTGTCGGGGTCGCACCGGCAAACGGTTCGCAGGCGGCGTACCGCCTGGGTCTGCAATACCTGAATAGTAAGAACTATGGCGAAGCCGTAAATCAGTTCAGGTTGGCGCAGGTTCCCGGTAATCCGTCGTATGAGGTGTCCTACAACCTTGGCCGTGCCTATCGCCAGTACGGACAATCGGTAAAAGAAAAGGATAAGAACCTTTTCACCGAAAATATGAAGTTCGCTGCTGAGCAATTTGAGCAAGCTACCGCCTTAAAGCCGGGTGCCGTTGATGCCTACTTCCAACTGGGTATGACCCATCATGATTTAGGGCTCTACAACAAGTCGATCGCGGCATTCAGAAATGCTCTTCAGTACGCGCCAGGCGATCCCGCGATTTATTACCAGTTGGGCGTGGTGGCAATGGATCAGCTCTATGATCGTGAAGCAGAGGCATATTTTCTGGAAGGGCTTAAACTTAATCCCGATCATGTGCTCATCCTGCTTGCGCTTGGACGCCTCTACATCAGGATGAACCAGGCCCAGGCAGCCATCAGTGTATTACGGCAGGCCACGCAGCGCGAGCCTTCTATGTGGGAAGGCTGGTACGAATTGGGCCGCGCGCATATGAAGGCCAAAGGGTGGAAATTGGCTCTCAGCGCTTTAGAGCAAGCAAGACAGTGGAATTTTGAGGATTCTGAAATCTACAGCGCTATGGCTTCGTG
>Ga0137359_10005558_pt1 | contig 10396 bp, 9 predicted proteins | sample Mad1_40_16metaG_FD_108281 | JGI IMG/M metagenome (GOLD analysis project Ga0137359, IMG submission 108281) | Vadose zone soil microbial communities from Angelo Coast Range Reserve, California, USA - Mad1_40_16 metaG | ecosystem: Environmental > Terrestrial > Soil > Vadose zone | place: USA... | reverse complement strand
GAACTCAGAGTTGGGTCGTATTCGATGACAGGGCGCTTGCTCGAAGAGGACTTCTGGCCCGCGTGCGCGGAACCAACCCGACGTGAAGCCTACTTTTTCCTGATCGGATTACTTCCGGTTAGCCCATGATCCAGACACAAATCGCCAAAGGGACCAGCGAAACACATCTGCGGCTACAGCTCGGTGCCGGAAGGCAGACTCATTTCTTCAAGCCTGCGTCCCAGTTAGAAACCACAACGATCTGCGTCTGATTCTCTTGTCTGCGGGTGTTAATGAGGAAGCGCCCGTCGGGAGCGACGTCGAACGGCCTACCCTCGCCAGACAAAGCCTCCAGGTTCGAGGGGAGTGCCCTAGTAGTTCCCACCGTCAGCTCTGATTGCCGGATACGAACCTCAACCTCTACTAAGTTGCCATTGTCATCCGCGTAGATCAGCGTTCTCCCGTCCTTCCGCCAGGCTGGAGTAAGGCCTCCCGCCGAGGAGATCTGTTTCTTTGCGCTCAGGCCAGAAAAAGAAATCACAAAGATTTGGTTGGACCCTTGTTCCCGTGAACTGTAGGCGATCCAGAGCCCGTCGGGTGAGAAGAAACCATCTTGGAAATAAAAAGGGCTCTTAAGCAGGAGACGCGGTACTCCTTTGCCGTCCGTGGGCAGCGCCCAGAGGCTGGGCTGGTTGTATTGGTCGCTTTCAGAATAAAGAAGAAATTTCCCATCGGGCGACCAGTCTTGTGGAAACTTGTTGTGCGTCGATTCCAGCAGCAACTGCTCGCCTTCTGGTCCGGACACCGGTTTCCGGTACAAATCTGCGTGCCCAATCCGATCGGAAGCGTATACGATCTCGCTCCCGTCGGGAGACCACACCGGCACTCCACTTGCCTTAGGGCCGAACGTGAATTGGGATCTCGAATCACGCTTGAGGTCATAAATCCAAAGATTATGGCTCGGTTGTAGATGTTCCACGACGAGTTGCTTCGCATCTGGCGAGAGCCGCAGGCTCAAGTACCGTCCCTGGTCTCCCGCCAAGCCGAGTTGCTTCCCAGCACTACTCAACCACAACAGTTGATTACCGGAGTTGGGGTTAGCCGGCGCGAAAGCGAGCACTCCGTTCTGCGAGGTGGAGAAAACGCCCGACCACCAACCCGGGTCCCCTTCCACCCCTTCCTCTGTCGCCACAGCCTCGCCCACCAGAGCCAGGCGGCGCAGATCAAAAGGCTGCGCCATCAGTGTGGACTCGCTTAGATATAGCAGGTGGCCGTCAACGTAAGCCGCGTGGGCGTGTGTGCGCACCACAAACTTGGTTTCCTTACTCTCGAGAGCGCCCACGTAAATACCTTCGCCATCGTGGCTCAGCGTGTAGTGAACGATTGCCAGATACAGGAAGTGATCTCCGTCGGGGAGAAAATAGGGCCACCGGTGAGAGTCATGCTGAGGGATGTCCACCTGAGTCACTGGTGTGGGAGTGCCACCAGTGGCAGGCACGCGGTATAAGCCACCCATGATATCGGGAGCGAAGAGGATCACCCCTCGCTGATTCCAACTGCCGCCGCGGCCGTTGACCACGTTACACAACGGCACGACCGATCCGCCCTCCGCGCTTACACGCTTTAATTGGCCATTGGAGAAGAATCCAAGAGACTGGCTGTCGGGCGACCAGAACGGATAGGAAGCGCCCTCCGTACCCGTTAGCGGCTCACCCTTGAGGGCGTCGAGCGGACGTACCCATAGTTGCTGCTTACCGCTCGCGTCCAGCGCGGCAAATGCTAGCCGGCGACCGTCCGGAGAAACTACCACCGGTCCGCCTGCGTCGCCGGTTGTGTGGAAGGTAGACCTTTCCGGGGGGGCGATTAGCCAACGTGCGCGAGGCAAAAAAACGGTCGTCCGATGGAAGTACACACGTCCGGCAATGGCTGTTCCGATCGCCAGGGCCAAGGCGGCACCCAGCCAAAGAAAATGCACAACCTTCCTGGTCTTCGCTGGGACGGTCGGAGTCGAACCTGATTGAGGGCTAACAGCGATCCAGGTCAATTCACTGGACAGATCGCTCGCACTCTGCCAGCGTTCCTCGGGATCTTTCGCCAAACATTTCTGAGCAACTCGCTCCAGCGCCGGTGGCGCCATAGGCTGCAATTGGGTGATCGAATGAGGGACGGCCGTCAGGATCGCCGCGATCAGGCTTGCTCGATTCTTCCCGCTGAATGGAGGTTTGCCAGTGGCCATTTCGTAGATCACTTCACCCAAAGCAAAAATATCGGTGCGGCCATCCGCCTCTTTTCCTTCCAGTTGCTCCGGAGCCATGTACTGGAATGTGCCGACGATCGTTCCTTCACCGGTGAGTTTCGATTGCTCCATCGTCATCTCAGTAAGGGCAGTTGCCAGTGGCGCTGGCCCAGACTGTTTTGCCAGCCCAAAGTCCATCAGCTTGGCGCCGGATTTAGTCAGCATGATGTTTGCGGGCTTCAGATCGCGATGAGTGATCCCCACTTTGTGCGCCTTGGCCAGAGCATCGGCAATCTGCGCAGCGTACCGAAGGACTTGATCCGATGGCAAAGGTCCCTTTACCAGGCGATGTTCCAAAGTTTCGCCCTCTACCAGTTCCATGACAAGGAAGTCGACGCCATCCTGATGGCCGATATCGTGGAGCGTGCAGATGTGAGGATGAGAGAGTTTGGAGACCGCTTTCGCTTCCCGTTCCAAACGCTGCCTCAGATTTGCATCGGAAGCAAGACTGGCCGGCAGCACCTTGACGGCTACGTCGCGTTCAAGGCGCGTGTCGCGAGCACGATACACTTCGCCCATGCCGCCCGCGCCGAGCTGCGCGACGATCTCATACGGCCCGAGCTTGGTGCCAGGGGGTAGGGCCATCAGCGCGCATTATAGCCTCACTGTAGGGCGTCGCAAGACAGGCTGACGATTCTGGACGGATTGTGGGCTAACTGGAAGTTATCCACAAACGAGCTTCGAGGAGATTAGTGGTGATCTCCTCCAAGCCGACTTCTGGACAATTGAAACTCCCATCCGTGCGACCCCTGCTAGCTCCTCCATGTGCAAACGCTTCGCACAGTTGTCTTTGAGCCAGGTGATCGCTCTCGCCGTCCTGTTGCCGAGGGCGCCTGTCGTTGCAATAGTTCGGAGCCGCGCCCCCTGCGGCGTTTTCAGGATGTGGTAAATGATCTCGCGCTGGACTAAGTGGCTGAGAAAAGGTATGTCCTCGGGAGTGTCGGTTCCGCCGGATTTTGCAAGAAAGGAGTAATCACAATGCAAAAGCGCAGTCTTGGAGCAGGGAGTCTTGAAGTCTCGGCCATGGGGCTCGGCTGCATGAGGTTGAGTCCTGGTCACGGCACAGTGGCAGGGACAAGGCAGGAGATGATTGCGCTCATTCGGGCGGCGGTCGAACGCGGCGTCGCTTTCTTCGACACCGCTGAAGTTTACGGTCCGTTCGTTAATGAAGAGCTCTTGACCCCCGTGAGGCAAATGATGATGTCGCAGCCGCCGATTCTTTTGCCGTTTTCTCGACCGGCGCAGCATGCCGCATAATCAGTCCAATCCGGCTTTTGAATTCGGGTTCATCTTTGGCATATCGTCTCGGAGTCCCAGCTTTCACGGCCGACTTGCTGGCGGCACGATACCGTTCATCCGCAGGTACTCAACCATCTGCCCGTAGTGGTCAAAAGCATGGATCAATGCCTCGATCGTAAGCGCAAAAAGGTGGGCCTGCTGCTATCGGACGACTCCTTACTCTGGTTCGATTCCGTCGCCAACAATGGCACCGAGTAGAAGTCCAGGAGGCCCGAAGATGACACCTCCGGTCAACGCCACCCGCCCGTTAGGGCTTAACTCGTGCGCCAGCGCGCTTCGCCGATACCCGAAGAAGCGCCAATGATGGCTGCCGTGCGGGCCGAATGGCTGTTTATATGTATCCACGATGGTGTACTGAGATCCCCTTCCATTCAAGAAAGCGCATTTCGTTACCAAACTTTGACGCCCTTGTGACAACACTCCCGAAGACTCTCGTTAATTTGGGCTGGGCTTCAATCCAAACTGATGGAGACTATGCCTTGAACTGCACTAATTTGTTTGTCGTTTTTTCTATTCTCTTAATGGTTCTACCGCGCGTGTTTTCGCAGCAGGCCAGCGTGTCCCCATCAGCATTGAATTTTGCGCCTCAAGTGGTGAACTTTGTGAGCCCAGGCAGTCACCGCCAGACTGCCACCCTAACCAACACTGGAAACGCCGATTTGGTTATAAGGTCTGTGCAGGCCAGCGGGGGGTATAAGCAGACCAATGACTGCTCAACCTTATTGCCTAACCAGAGCTGCAACATCGAAGTGACCTTCGATCCCGGTACGCTTGGGAGCATCAACGGCACGATAACGATCACAGATAACACCCCACCAAGCCCGCAAATCGTTAGCCTTTCCGGCAAGGGAATAGCGCCAGCCCAATTGTCTCCTAGCAGGGTGAGCTTTGGAGCGATTGCGGTGGGTAGTACCAGTCAACCTCAAGCGCTGAAGCTGATGGCCACGCCGAACTCCAATTTCTCCATCAATCAGATTTCCGTCAGCGGAAACTTCGCGCAGACCAACAACTGTCCGTTGAGTCTCCAAGGCGGGCAAAGCTGCACGATAAACGTTGTTTTCCATCCAACCGTAAACGCGCTTGTCGCCGGGGCAGTCGCGGTGAGCACTACCGTCGAAAGCGTCCCTTTGGCATTTTCGGTACCTCTCAAAGGAACCGGTTCCGGCAATGTGGTCTCACGTGTGTCTGTGCAACCTGCCAGTCTCAATTTCGGCAATAAGGGACCCGATTTTGCGGACAGTGTCAAGGAGCTGACTCTAACAAACACGAGTGGCAACACATCCCTCAGCATTCAGAGTGTGTCTTTGTCGGGATCTCCTAACGCCGTCGGCGCTATGCCGCTGTACAAGATCAATTCTAACAGCTGCAGCGGCCTGCTTGCTCCTGGAGCGCAATGCAAAATCGCGTTCGCATTCAGCACCATGTTTTCAAGGTTGTTTCCGCAAAGCTACCCTGGTGCACTCACCATTACTGACAGCGACTCAACAAACCCACAGGTCATCGGCATCTTTGGGAACCAGGTCGAAGAACTGACGTTTAGCCCTGCATCGATGGTCTTTCCCCCGCAACCCGTGGGGACTACGACGACAAAGACAGTGACGGTGACGGGCAATGATACCCAACCTGGACTGGTCCTCGACATTGCGACCAGCGGGGACTTCGCCGAAACGGGGGACTTGGGACCGTGCTTTCTCAAGCCAGGAGCAAAATGCACCATGACGGTCAGCTTTACTCCACGGCAGACGGGAGTGATCAACGGTTCGGTTACGATCGAAACCTACCCCGAATGCAACCCCTTCCCACTCCACGAATGCTCCGATCCGATCGTGCTGAACTTGAGTGGAACCGGACAGTAGGGATACGGTCGGGCGTGAGTTTGATGGTGGCGGGAGCACCGGTCGTCTCGATCCTTATCCTCTGCCATTAGCTTGCAGTCCTTGTATCCTCGGGCCATGAGGGTTCCAGGAGCATAGGGCACCATCCACTGAAGGTGCGAATTCGTCGGCATGGTTTTCCTGCCAAGGCTGGCGTGGTTGAGCAACAGCTCGACTTCATCCCAATTGCTGAAGCATCGGACGTCAATGTTCTGTCCTTCCTTGCCGCTCCACGGCGCCAGTCAATGCCTTCCAATAACATCGATAGCTGCGCCGGTGTCAGAGACACGGTACCGCTCGTCACTTGCGGCCAAATGAAACGACCTCGCTCCAGTCGTTTGGAAAATAGACATAGTCCATCGCCATCGAACCACAGAAGTTTAATCAGATCGCCTCGACGCCCGCGAAACACAAACACGTGACCGAACATCGGACTTTGCTCCAGCTTGGTCTGCACCAGTGCACTCATTGTTGGTGCAAAAATGCGGCTTTTGCCCTCAGGAGATTTCTGATCTCGTGGGAAACTTAGGTTGTAACGCACAGAACCCCTATTTGTTTGCCTTGCCTTTGCACGCGGGCAGATCGCACTCTCGCCGCCCCCTCGAGAATGTCTTGCGCTCTGAGGATCACGCTGCAGATTGGCGTAGTGCGTGAATCTGTCGGCGAATCGCCTCCGCTCTCTCTGATTCTTCGCTCGCCAACTGCATCAATTGTTTTTCTCGTTCGGATAGTGGCATTGCGGAAGACACTCGATGGGAGAGTTGCTCGGCATGAAGCTCAAGCATGGCAGCTTCGACTGTGAGCGCGGCGATTACCCGATCACACTTGTCCTTCATAGGTTCGCAGAAAGGGACGCGCTTTGCCTGGCGTCGGCGCCTTCAGCGCACTCCGGATGACCACACCCGCAAGTGGTCTCGGCATCGTCTGCTTCCGCTTCCTTGCACCATTCCGTGCAAAATTGTTCATCAGTGGCAATAAGGCATACGCACGGTCCGTGGGCACATTTATTAGCATGTCTCGGCATAAATCTATCCCCGTTTCTCGTGCGTGCGATGCCGGAAGCCCGCTAAGAGTTGCCGCTTCCACCTTTTTCACCTAGGGATCGTCTTCACGGTTTACAAGAACTGCCGTCGTGGCACGGAAACCCCCACGCCTACCGGGGAGCGTAGCACGACACACATAGGGTAATGACTGCGGATCTCCCTTTGATTCCAGCGCCCGTTCTTCATTCAAGAGTGCGGTAGCGGGCAGACAAAGTGTCCGGATCGGAACACAATCATTTTGGCCCTTCCCCGAGGGACTACATGAATACCAATGACGACAGGCACCCACCCGATTGGAAATACCTTTATCAACTTGCGGCGGTGGAGCTAAGACCCCGCAAAGTTATCGCAGCGAATAGCCGATGCTCGCAACGTGATTCTTGACCGCATCCAGGAAACTCTCACGACACCATCCCACTATGCGGAGCGCCAAGAACTGAGCGACGCACTGAACGGGCTGCGCACCTTCGACAAGAATGCGAGCGCCGTGTACAGCAATAGGCGGAGCCGCAAAAGAAAACAGGTTGAGGTCAAGGTATGGCAGGAGGACGAACTCCGCTTAAGAATGCAGTTGCGAAGGTGGTCTTGCTGGCTCAAGTGCAAGGTATAACCCTCGACGATCTGATCGCAATGCTGGAGTCGGGAGCTTCGGTGACGGATATTGTGGTGGCTCTCGTTCCTCCCGAGCGGCAGTGCGCGTGATGAGCCTTCTGGCTAGGTGATTTCGGAGCAACCATTAAGCCGTCTCCAGCGGCTATTACACTCATTGGCAAGTTCGACGGATTAGTGATATCGACCACCTGATAGTTGTCATAGATGGGGAGGGTACCGAGACCAAGCAGCTTTGTTCCTTGCACAGCCGCGAAAGCCAAAAAACAAAATAGGAAATCAGGCTGCATATGACAGCCGCAGTGGTCTGAACCAAGACCCCTGGTTCTATACCTCAAAATGCAGACAGTGCCGCTTTGACGCGCTTCGCCGTAAATGGCACCTCGCGCAGGCGTATGCCGGTCGCATTGAAGATTGCGTTCCCGATCGCTGCGGGGACCACCGTGATTGCCGTTTCGCCCGCACCGGTGGCGGGCACATCGGTGCGATTCAGAAAAGAAATTTCAATCGTGGGTAGCTCAACCGCGAGATCAAGATAAAGACTCCGGTAGGTCTCCCAATCGTTTGACGTGACTCGCTTGTAATCCCACGTGACTTCTTCGACGAGTGAGCGGCTCATGCCCTGCAGAATGCCACCTTCAATTTGATTGCGGAGGCCATCAGGATTCGAAATTGGACCGCAATCCGACGCTACGACAAATTTCTTTGGAAGAATCCGGCCGCTTGCCAGATCCACGCTGACTTGCGCGACGAGCGCGGCGTAACCATTGTCACCTTCATAGACCACACAAGCGATTCCAAACCCGGTGACGGTCCCGCTTTTCGCATGACCTGGTTTCGGTGAGGGACGATATTCCCACCTGGCAGTGTTGGCTGCCGATTTCAGGACAGCTATGAGCCGTGCGTCACGCAGATGCTGCAGCCTGAAGGCGACCGGGTCAGCCTGTACCGATGCACTGAGTTCATCCATGAAACATTCGTGCGCGAAAATGTTCTGGATGCGCAAGGGCGAGCGCAGTGGTCCGGTGAAGAATGGCGATTGCACCGTATGTGACAGCACACGCTCGCTCCGGACTGTTCCGGTGCCGCCACATTTCCCGTTGATGCAGCCGGAAACGTAGGAGGGTACGGCGTTCTCGCGGTTACGAAGTTCGCCAGTTGGTTCTGCCGGGACACGTGGTGTGATGGGTTCGGGCGCGTATCCGAGCAACAAGCCAGTGACGACATTGCCCGGCTGATCGTAGCCGGGCCTGCCTCCTCGCGACGCAACCCAGTTTTCGCAGTCCCAAACTAGAATGGCTCCGCTCGAATCGATAGCCGCACGCTGTTCGATGACGCAAGCGGATCCGAAATTCTCCCACGCCATTTCGTCTTGGCGCGAGAGCTGAACGCGGACTGGTCTGCCGACCGCTTGTGACAACACCGCCGCATCGAACGAGACGGTATCCGCGCCATTTAGTCCATAGCACCCGGATCCTCGAACGTAGATGACGCGCACCGCCTCGACCGGCAGCCCCAACAGCTTGGCCACGATACTTCGAGTTGGATACGCCGACTGCGTTGCGGACCACACCGTTGCACGGTCGGCCTGAACGTCGGCTACGGCGCACGATGTGCCGACGGAGCCGTGCATTTGATATGGATACGCGTAAGTTGCTCGCAGCACAGTGTGCGCGGTCGCAAGTTGTTGTTTGACGTCTTTCGAGTCAACGAGCAAAACGTCTCGGGACGGCTGTTTGCGCAAGTGATCATAGAAAGTGGATTGTGGGGGCAATCCTGTCCCGGCGTTCCACCTTATCTTCAACTGGCGTACTGCGAGAACCGCTTGGGATTGCTTTTCCGCAACCACACCCACGAAGTTGTTGCGCACCACGACCTTCACCAACCCCGGGATTTGCCGGGCTGAGCTTTCGTCTAAGCCCGCGAATGTGGAGCCCACTTCTGGCGGTCGAACAACGCGCCCGTGCAGCATTCCCGGTACACCTAGGTTATGCACAAATTCAAATTGACCCGTCATTAGGGCGACTCTGTCGAGCGACGGAATTGGTTTACCCAGAACGCTCCACTGCGATGGCGTTCGCCGCTTTGCTGTCGCACTCAACAGAATGTTGAAGCGTTTATTTCCGATTAGTTCCGCATATGTGACCTGCCGTCCGGTTTTCGCAGTGATAACTCCGCCGGTGACACCGAGTTGATCGGCTGGCTCTCCCAGACGCCGCGCTGCCATGTTTATGAGTGCTTCTCGCGCCGTCGCTGCCGCTTGCGCGAGATTTGCCGAGTTGAAATTTGTCGGCGTGGACTGACTTCCGGAAGTGGTTCCCTGGTCCGGAGAGATCGATGTGTCACACTGAACCAGTTTCACGCGACCGATGGGCACGCACAGTTCTTCCGCGACGAGCTGGGTTTGCGTGGTGAGCATGCCCTGTCCGAAGTCGCACTTTCCAGTAAACGCGGTGACCGAGCCGTCGGCTGCGACCGCCAGCCATGAGTCGAGGGTGGACGGATCAATGTGGGAAGGATGAGTGTCGAACGGACCTTGCGCAACCGCAAACGGTTCAGCTATGGATACGCCGCTGAAACTAACAATCAGAGTGCCGGACCTTTTTAGAAAATCACGTCGGGAAACGCTCATGCTTTCCTCGCGTCTGCATATTTCCGGATCGCTCGTATCATGCGAAAGTGAGCGAAGCAGCGGCATAACACACCTCCAAGGGCTTCGCCGATTTCCTGGTCAGACGCCTCCGGTTTCTCGTCAAGAACAGCCTTGGCGGTCAGCATTACGCCGCTAAGGCAAAAACCGCACTGGGCGGCCCCTTCGTCGATGAAGGCCTGCTGGATCGGGTGGGGTTGCTCCGGTGTGCCAAGCCCCTCCAGGGTTGTAATCTCGTCCGCGCCAACTGCACTCACCGGCATCACACAAGAACGCACTACATGATCGCGCAGGATGACAGTGCAGGCTCCGCATTGGGCCATTCCGCACCCGAACTTCGGGCCCCGCAACCCAAGCTCATCGCTCAAAACAAACAGGAGTGGTGTTGTAGGATCAAGTTCGAGTGTGTGAAGTCGTCCATTTACGTTGATGGAAATCGTGCTCATGGCGGTCGGCCGTGCGCAATCGAAGTTACGGGCAATTGGGCATTTGCAACGACTGTCCAAAAACTGTCCAGTAAGGCCTGAGTTTGTAGGATATCCCATTTCAGTTCACGAACTGGATCTTGCGGACTGAACGCTATCAGCGGCCGGGCTCGGTGGGACCGGCACGACCTTCTCGACTCTCTGTCCCATTCGCCACCTGT
>Ga0137359_10005552_pt1 | contig 10398 bp, 8 predicted proteins | sample Mad1_40_16metaG_FD_108281 | JGI IMG/M metagenome (GOLD analysis project Ga0137359, IMG submission 108281) | Vadose zone soil microbial communities from Angelo Coast Range Reserve, California, USA - Mad1_40_16 metaG | ecosystem: Environmental > Terrestrial > Soil > Vadose zone | place: USA... | reverse complement strand
ATCGGCATGACGAAGGAACAGGCGGCGAAATTGTTCCAGCCATTCACGCAGGCGGACATGTCCACCACGCGCAAACACGGCGGCACGGGCCTCGGCCTCACCATTTGCCGCCGCCTGGTTGAATTGATGGGTGGACGCATCTCACTGGAAAGTGAAGCCGGCGTCGGCAGCACGTTCTGTTTCAACGTCTGGCTCGGGGTAGGCTCCGCCACCGGCACTGGGAACATTGTTCCGGAGAAACTTGCGCAGCTTCGCGTGCTCGTCGTGGACGACAATCCCGCGGCACGTGAGATTTTACAGGAGCCGTTGCGTACCGTGGCCAGCCGCGTGGACGTTGTGGCGTCGGGCAAGGAGGCCATCACCGCCATCCAACAACACGACCCCAGCGATCCGTACGATATTGTGTTCATGGACTGGCGGATGCCCGGAATGGACGGTTTGCAGGCCAGCCGTCACATCAAGAGCGACGAGACGTTGAAGCATCCGCCGCGCATCGTGCTGGTTACCGCGTTCGGCCGCGAAGAAGTCCGCGAGGAAGCCGAGCGGCTGGAGCTCGATGGATTCCTGGTGAAGCCCGTGACCAAATCCATGATTGTGGACACGCTGGTCAACGTGTTCGCCCATCCGGGCGAGGAAACCGCTGTCAGAGTGGAGGGCGAACAGACGATGCAGTTGCGTGGCGCGCGCATTCTTTTGACCGAGGACAATGAGATCAACCAGCAGATCGCCGTCGAGCTTCTCGAAGGCGCAGGCGCCAGGGTAAAGGTCGCCAACAACGGGCGCGCAGCGGTGGAGATTTTGTCCAACGGTCCACAGCCCCCCCCATTCGACGTGGTGCTGATGGATCTGCAAATGCCGGAGATGGACGGCTACCAGGCGACCGCGAAACTCCGATCAGATCCGCGCTTCGGCGCCTTGCCTATTCTCGCGATGACCGCCCACGCCACGATCGAGGAGCGCCAGCGCTGCCTCGCTGCCGGAATGAACGATCATATTTCCAAACCCATCGATCCGGCAATGTTATACCAGACTGTGGGCCGGTTCTATACGCCCCCAACGGCTGCAACTTCCCCGGCTGACAGCGATAGAGCTTCCGCCAAGCCTGCACCGACACCTGCCGGCCAGGCCCTGCCTTCGGTCGCCGGACTCGACGTGGAGGACGGTTTGTGCCGGGTCGGCGGAAATCGAAAACTCTACCTGAAACTCCTTCGCCAGTTTCTGGAACAAGGCCCAGTTATCGGGCAAATTTCCGCTGCGTTGGTTCAGGGCGACCTTGCGCTCGCTGAGCGTCTCGCGCACACAATCAAAGGGGTCGCCGGCAACCTCGGCGCTAAAACCGTCCAGTCCGCTGCCGGCACGGTGGAGAAACTAATTCGCGACCGGGCTCCTGCCGGCGCCGCGGAAGCTGCCAACAGGCAACTCGGCGAGGTGCTCAATCCCTTGCTCGAACAATTACAAGCGCAGTTGAGTTCCATCGCGCCAGAAGCTCCAGCGCCTACCTCGGCGCCGCCGTTGGCAGACCCGGCCCAATCGCGCGCCGCCGCGGCGCAATTGACGACTCTGCTCGCCGAGTTCGATCCCAGCGCGGCGGAATTTATCGATGCAAATCAAGGTCTCTTGCGCTCGCTATATACCGCCGAGGCGTGGGAACAATTACGAAAACATGCCCAGGGCTACGCCTTTCAGGAATGTCAGGCGCTGGCCGAAGAGGCCTTCCGGAGTTCACCCGCTGCATGAAAGGCGAAGCACAAACGAATCGGACCAAGCACGCGCCCCGGGCCGCCAAACACAAGCTCATTGCCACATGCCCACCCAGGATTCTCTTTCGCCCTCGCATCCCCCCAGCGAACCCGATGAAAAGGTTTCACGCAATTCTGATGACTCTCGGCCTTGCGCTTCTCAGCTACCTCGTGTGGAAGGTTGGCCCTGGAGAATTGTGGCGTGAATTGAGTTTCCTCGGTTGGGGAGTAGTCCCGTTGGTGCTCGGCGAAGGCCTTGCCGAGATGATTCACACCGTGGGCTGGCGTCACTGCTTGAGCGGGCCGCATCGGTCTCTCCCATGGGTGACGCTGTTTCGCATTCGCATGGCTGGTTACGCAATTAATTGTCTTACCCCGACCGCCGCCCTGGGCGGCGAAGTGACCAAGGGTGCTCTACTCACTTCCCATGGTCGCGGTCCTGCTGCCGCTAGCGGGGTCCTCATAGGGAAGTTGTGTTTCGCGCTGGCGCATCTCGTGTTTGTGGTCCTCGGCGGGTTCCTGGTGCTGCCACTGGTACGGCTGCCCAGGCATTTGTGGCAGGCGATGTTCGTCTGCGGCATGCTGGTGGCCACCGGCATGTTCCTGTTCCTGGTTTTGCAGCAGCAAGGCAAGCTCGGCGTCATCGTTCGCTGGCTGGCCGCGGCCAAGCCTGTCGGGCACCCCCTGCAACGGGCCGCCCGCGAGTTCACTGCTGTGGACGAAACTATTATGCGGTTCTACCGCGAACGGCCGCAGGACTTGCTGCTGGCCATTGGCTGGCACTTGGTCGGTTACTCGGTGGGCATTGTCCAAACCTGGCTCTTCTTCCATTTGTTACACCAGGACGCCACCTGGACGTTGGCGGCGGCCGCATGCTTCCTCGGCATGTGCTTCGATCTGCTCACGTTCGCCATTCCGCTGAACCTGGGCACGTTGGAAGGAGGCCGGATCGTAGCCCTGCAAGCCATCGGGTACACCGTTCTTATGGGAATGACCTACGGCCTCGCGCTTCGCCTCGCCCAGCTATTCTGGGCCTGCTTCGGCTTACTGGCCTATGCCCTGCTGTCCTCGCGCACCGCAGCCGCCGTCGCGGTGGACCTGCCCACCTACGCAGCGATGCAAGCGTCGGCTCTGACCCTTGCCAACCCCCTGCCGGAGCGTACAACCGCGGAGGCAAAGATGCCACCGCTCAACCCGCCTTAAAACCTTCACCGGCCCATGAAAAAACTCTCCGATTGCCGCGTGTTGCTGGTGGACGATGCCAAGGCCAACCTGGACATTCTGGTCGAGGGTTTGAAATCCGATCACAAACTCAGTTTGGCCCTAAACGGCGAGATGGCCCTCCAGTCCGCCATCCACACCTCGCCCGACCTCGTGCTGCTCGACATCGTCATGCCCGGACTCGACGGTTACGAGGTCTGCCGCCGGCTGCGTCAGAGGCCGGAAACCGCGGAGGTGCCGATCATGTTTCTCTCCTCGCTCGAGGAAGTGCAGAACAAGACGCGCGGCTTTGAGGCGGGCGCAAACGACTACCTCACCAAGCCCTTCGACATGCTCGAAGTGAAGGCACGCGTCCGGTCGCTTCTCAAAGCCAAAGCGTACACCGACGCAGTCAAAGAACAAATTGCCAGCGAACTGCGGGTCGCTCGCGAGATTCAAATGGGGATGCTTCCGCACGACTTCGCAGCGCTCGAAAGGGTATATCCGGTCCGCTTCGGAGCCGTACTCGAGCCTGCCCGCGAGGTGGGCGGGGATCTGTATGGAGTTTGCGCGGCTGGTCCGGAGCGGCTCGTGGTTTTCCTCGGTGACGTGTCAGGCAAAAGTCTGCCCGCCTCCCTGTTCATGGTGCGCGTGATCAGCCTGGCACGGTTGTTATCTCGGGAAATCGCCGAACCGGGGCGGATCCTCGCACGGCTGAACGATGAAGTCACTTCGGATAATCCCTCCGGCATGTTTGTTACGTTCCTGTGCGGGGTATTCGTGCCGAGCTCGGGGCGGTTCACACTGGCCAATGGGGGCCATTGCCGCCCCGTGCTCCTGCCTGCGAGCGGAGCTCCGCGTTGGGCGGTCAAGAAGCTGGGTACTGCCCTCGGTTTCGAGCCGGGTCTCGAATTCGAGCGCACCGAGCTCATGCTGAGCGAGGGCGACACATTGATTTTTTACACTGACGGTGTGAGCGAGGCCTTCAATCCGCAGGAGGAATGTTACGGCAGCCAGCGACTGCTCGCGGACGCAGGTTCATTAGCCCATCAATCCGCACCCGCCATTGCCGCGGGTTTACTGCAGAAAGTCCGCGACTTCGCGGGCGTTGCGCCACAATCCGATGACATCGCGATCCTAACGCTCAAGGTGGGCAGGAATGGAGCGAGCTCTTCGCGGCAGGAGGGGGGGCCCATGGATGAGGTCCGCTACCGGCGTGACGCCGACGAGAATGTCTTGCAGCTGACCAAACGGCTGTTCCAGGGAGGCCAGTTAACCATCACTTAAACAAATCAACACTAGAAAGCATTTATGCAACTCGAAGTCATAGTCCTGAGAGACGTCGGTCCCCGGAACTCGGGGACGATCACCGTGAAACTCATCGGCAGCCTCAATACTGCCACAGCGCCCGAATTGGAACGTCAGCTCGCGCCAGTGCTGGCTGGCGAAGCCACCGAAGTCGTATTTGACCTGGCCCACTTAAAGTTCATCAGCAGCGCTGGCTTGCGCGTGTTTTCCATTGCACGAAAACAACTGAAGGCCCGCGGTGGGCAGGCTTCGTTCGTTCACCTCCAGCCTCAGATCCAGGAGGTCTTCGATATCATGGAGGCGCTGCCGGGCATAGCGATTTTCAAAAGCGTGGCCGAATTGGACCAATACCTGGCCGCGCGCCAACGCTGCCATACGGACCCCGAATAGCCCAGCCTCATCACTGTGTCGATTGACGAAAAGCCGGGAGTGCAGGCCATTGAGAACACGGCGCCGGATTTGCCGCCTGTTGTGGACTATCACTTCACCGTGACGGTCAGCGGCGAGGCCAGCTTGAACTCCACCAATGCACCGGCGGCGTTGCCGGCACTCTCGCCCTTCTTCAGAGCGGAGGCGCCCGCACCGATCGCCGCGCCCTTGGCCGCCCCATCGCCACCATCGGCAATTGCGCCAATGGCTGCGCCCTTGGCCGCCCCCTTGGCGGTTTTCTTCGTGCTGCTCGCGGCGATGTTGTTGATCGGCTGGGTCACGATCGGCACGAGCTGGCCGTCAATGCGAACCTGGCTCAATGCGAACGTCACCTCGGCTTTGCCGCGGACGTGCTTGGCTTTCTTGGCTTCCGTGACCTCGCCATAGACGGCGCTACCGGCCTTGATAGCGGCGACGCCCTCGCCGGTCAGGTCGGCCTGTAGCACGCCGCTGAATTTGGTGCCGGGTTTGTCGCTGGAGGAAACGGCGGTGTCCAGTTTTACCAGTAAGCTGGCGCCGGCCGGGATGGTGACCTGCTTCTCCGCAGCGCGAACGGTCGAGATGCTGGGCAGCCCAATCAGCGCGGCCGCGAGGAGGACTTGTATGCGTATGGTTTTCATAGTTAATATGCTTTCGTTCAATTTCCTGTTTATTTTCCGTTTGTTTTGATTGTTGCGAACGAAGGCCTCATTCCGTTGTGGTCTGGTGTCGCGCCTTTTCCAGCGAGACAGCGAGGGCTTCGGTATAAGTCACGACGACCGTGTCGCCGAGGCGGAGTTGTTTGAGCTTCTCGACATGCTCGGCGCGAATCGTAGCGGTATTTCCCTGGGGACCTTTCAGCGTGAGCGATTGGGTTGGGAGATCGAGACCGACAACGGTGGCCACGACCTTAAACCCGCGTAATACTCCGCCAGCCGGCGCCGTGTCTTTCGGGGCGCGGACCCCCGCCTCGAGGATTGTCAGTGGCAAATTCTTTTCCTCCTTCGTCGGCTCGCGCAGTTCGCCCGCCAGCGAGACGTAATAATCGGCGGTCACTTCGTCGCCGACGTTGACTTCGTTCAACCGCTTGACGCGCTTGTCCACGACGAAAGTGACGACGTTACCGAGCGGGCCTTTGAGCGTGACTTCGCGTTTCGTGTGATCGATGGCCACCACCGTGGCGGTCACGGTGACGAGAATCGTTCGTTCGGCGCTCAAGGGCGCCGGCGTGGAAGGTTTGGTGTCCTGGGCAAATGCACTGAGCGCCAGCGTGGCGGCCAGAAGGGCGCCATGGAATAGTAATGAGCTAATTTTGGTTTTCATGATTCATGTTTTTGCGTTTTTGAGTGTGGTCGTTTTTGGGAGCTTCGACGCCCCCCAATGCGGCGCGAGCGGACAACCCACCACTTGCCCCCATCGCCCAGCCGGCTGCGAACCAAAGCCCCATCCCGCCCACGGCGTCCGGCACAGGTTGCCCGCTTCTACTTTCGGCTACTTTTGGTTCGCGGTTCGCGCGAATAGGATTGAGTCTTCGTAACGCTTCGTCATCGTTCGTATTCGCGAATTAATGGTCTTGTTCAACCCGAAAAGGAAGGGAGCAGCCAGTGCCGGGGCTTCCTGAAACAAACGTTTCAAGGCGGTGGAGGAGATTTTAAGCACCACGCTCTCGACGTTCGTGACGATGTCAGCCGACCTGGGGCTTTCGTCTAAGACCGCGAGTTCACCGAAGCATTCGCCCACACCGATTGTGGCGATGGTGGATTCGCATTCGGCGATCATGGCGCGAGCACGAACCTCCCCTTGCAGCACAAGGAACATGGAATCGCCGCGATCACCCTCGTGGAACACCGGGGCGTTGGCCGGCAGCTTCAGGACCTCCATATACTGAAGAAAAGAGGCGAGTTGTTGCTCGTCCATCTCGGCGAAAATCTTGATCCGGCGCAGAGAACCAGATGTGATGCCGCACGCCGGCGCGGCTTGAGCCGCTCGGGTTGGCTTCGACTTGAAGAGGATTTTGAGCTCGGGCATCTCCGCTGCCCGGGTCCACTCGGCTTTGTCCTGGCGAAACACCCAGGTGTTCCGCAAAACCAGTCCCTGGCGGATCCATTCCACGAGTCCCGGCAGCTCCACCGGCCCGTAGGAGATATTGTCATTGTCCCACCTGCGAAAGTGCACTGCGGGATTGTCTTGCATACACCTTGGCGTGTTCGCTTTACCTACCGTGCGCCTGATCGATGGCTTTGACCAATCGCTTCGACCATTCATCTACCATTTCCCGGGCGGTGGCCTTGTCTTCCCAACCGGGAGAGTAGTACTGGCTGATTTCGGTGCGCAACACGGCCGCCACCTGGGTATTGGAGTTGTCCAGGATTTCACCTTCCACACACAAACCCAGTTTACCCCCCGTGCCATAGGCGCCAGTGACGGCCAGGCGGATTTCACCCACTTCCGGTCCTTTGTCCGCCACGACGGGGTAGCGTGCCGAAATTGCCCGGGACACCGTCAGGTACACAAAGTCGGAGGAACGCTGCCGCTCCTCATCGGTGATCGGCTTGCCCCCGAACTCGGTGAACAGGACTTTCACCGGAGTAACGTTAAACTTATTGCAATTGGCCAGGAGCGGGGGACTGACATAGCGCCAGGTGGTGTTATCCACCTTCTGCAAATGATCGTAAGAGGACAGGAAGTCCGGCCGGTTGGTCATTTGCGGAGTGGACTTGCAGCCTTCCAAAGCCAGCAAGCTCGCGACGGAGAGGAGGGAGACGTAGATTCTGGTTTTCATGTGATTTGTTATTTTCCGGTTGTGATAATTTGGCTTTGGACTACTCGGAGAGCGTCGGAGGGGCAGGGCCGGCAAACTCTGCTGCCGCGCCCATGCCCATCCCTGCAGACTTAGTAAACCGTCGTGCTTTCGTGCTGCTCGAGCGCGTCTTTGCTCATCGCGCTGGTGATGGCTACCGTCGAAAGCGCGTGGCCGGCCTTCACTCCCTTGACAATATAGGAGCGAACGACCGAGCCCTTCGGCGGCACCGTCGAAACAGCGGGCCAGGTAACGGTCCTGCCTTCACTCACGCCTTCATTGGAGCAAGTGTTGGGCACAAACTCCAGCTCGGGTGGCAGTGTGGCGGTGATGTTCACGTCCGTGAGGTCCATCGCCCCGCCCTGGTTGGTCACGCGGACCGTAAACTTGCTGGTCTCGCCAATCTGGATCGGGTCCGTTTCATCCACCATTTCCACTGTGACCCCCGTCACACCTTTCCAGGTTGTGGAGTCCTGGGCGGAGTCTTTGAGGCCTTCGGCGCTGGTCACGGTAGCGGAATCAGTGAATTTGCCCGGAACTTTGGATACGATCTTGATGGTGAAGTTCTTTTTTTCACCGACCTGGAGGGTACCCACGTTCCAAGTGGCCGTGGAGGCGTTTACTGTAGCGCCTTCGGCGACAGCGATAGGTGTTTCAGGTGCCGCCGTGTCGGTTAGGACCACGCCCGAGAGGCTCGTATCTCCCGTGTTGGAGACTTCGATGTCATACACAGCGGTGCGGTTGATGAAGATCTCGGAGTCCTTGGTGGCTAGCTGGATCTTCACCTCCGGCTGCATGAACGCCGTGAGGGCTTCAGCCGAGACTTTCCCTGCGTTGCTGGCCACGGCGACGGCCGCGTTGGTGATCTTGCCACGCTTGCTGGCCCTAACAGGAACGGCTATGCTTTTGCTGTTGCCTGGAGCGAGCTCGCCAATCTGGAACGTGAGCTCCTTCTGGTCGCCGCCGCTGCTTAAGCCCTCGGGCAGAGCGTCCGTCACGACTACATCTCTGGCAACCACATTGCCGGCATTCTGGACGACGATGTCGTAACTTACTTGTTGCCCTACCTGGGCTATCTCAGGTCCAGTCTTCTTGAGCACTAGTTGTGGCCGGCCCACAAGAGTGCTGATACATACCTGAGGAATTGCCGAAGCGGTAGCACAGTGCACCAGTTGGCCTTCCGTCTCGGCCTTAGCCGTCACAATGATCGTTTTGCTTTCGCCTCGGTTCATATTAGGGAACTTCCACGTCAATTTGTTCCCTTCCTGCGCGGCCTCGGGCTGGCTGCTGATATAGGTCGCGCCGGGCGGCACCACGTCCACGACAGTGACGTCAGACGCCTCGGACTGGGCGCTTGCGGTCAACTCATAAGTGAACTGCTCTCCTAAGCCAACGGCATTCGGGGCTTTCTTGGTCAGGTTCACGTAGTAAGAAGACTGTCCGCTTGCTACTTGGCCGGGCGCTCCCTCTCCCGTGGCAGAACCCGTTCCGACCGGACTGTACGACGTCGGAGAGGTACGGCAGCCTGTGAGATTCAAAAGTCCCACGACGGGGATAATCCATAGATGATTGGTCGTTTTCATTTCTTGCGTATTGGTTTGATTTAATATCTTCTATCTGGTGCCAGCTGGCCTTGCGGCGTGACTCGGGGCGGCCTTCACACCGACGCCGCTTTCCAACGTTTCACGAGGCCATTCCGCAGCCCGAGAGCTGATAACCCGCACCCAATTGCAATTGCTAGAATCGTGCCGGGGCTGGGGCTATTGAGGCGGAAGAATGTAACGCCCTGCGCTAAAGACAACTAGGACTGTGAAACACTTCTGAAACTTTCGTTGCCCAAAAGTAATGAGACGGAAGGCCGCCCTTTGGACGTGATTCCGTCCGCCTTTGTGCATCTTGAAAAGCCCAAATAAACTGCTCGATTGGGACGGCTGTGACAGAAAACCGATGGCAAGGTTGACGATAGCCTAAAGCCTGCCTTGGCATGGTGCCGGGGGATCAGCGATGACCCCGCAGCCGGGTTGACTACTCACGAGAATTCGGAGAGAGTGCTTCAAGCGGAGCAGCGGGCCGGGGGATGAAAGACCCCGGCCTGAAAATGGCGAGTCAGAGAGGAATTGCTCTGACAATCTCATGACACATTTGAAGTGTCTTGGTGCGCGAAAAACTAAGATCAGGAAAAAAGAAGAAACGAAGAATCGCTTTTATTCACGCGGGTTCGGTGAGGGTCCGTAAAAATTTGCGCAAACGGGAATCCATTTCAAGTCCTGCTATGCGCGCCAAGTTCTCACGTGCCATTGAGTTTTCCGATAAAAATCCCTTTCGCGCGAGAGCACCAGTGCATGCCCTCTCGGAGTCAAACGCCCTATCGGTTTCTATTAGTTATTGGACCTTTCCTGCTGGGTGCGTGCACGGCCACACGGCACGCCTCTGCTTCGTCCCTTGAGCTGCGGCTCCCGACGGCGTCCGATCTTTCCAGGAACCCAGCCTTGGCGCTTGACTGGGCAAATCGCGTGCTGTCCAAGGACTTGAAGGTCCGGTCAACCGCCGAAGCCGCCCTGGTCCAGGGGGAGAGGCGATCGCTGCCTCTGCTGCGACGATTCCTCAACAGTCGCAATGAAGACCTGCATCTCGAGACTTTTGAGATCACGCGCCGTATCGGTCCTGAGGCTATCCCGTTGCTGGAGGACATGCTTGGGCATGATCGCGCCTCCATCCGGCGAAGCGCTGTCGATGCCTTGATCGATCTGGCGCCCGATACGGCAGGAAGGCAATCCACGTTGAGGCGGGCACTGAGAGACACGGATTCGTTTGTCGCCCGCGATGCCGCACGGGCCCTGGGCGCCTTGGGCAAGCGGGCCGCTCCTTCGGTACCAGCACTAGTCGAGTCTCTCTCGCACGAGGAACTACACGTTCGCCTGTACGCAGCTGAGGCCCTGGCGT
>Ga0137359_10005549_pt1 | contig 10400 bp, 9 predicted proteins | sample Mad1_40_16metaG_FD_108281 | JGI IMG/M metagenome (GOLD analysis project Ga0137359, IMG submission 108281) | Vadose zone soil microbial communities from Angelo Coast Range Reserve, California, USA - Mad1_40_16 metaG | ecosystem: Environmental > Terrestrial > Soil > Vadose zone | place: USA... | reverse complement strand
GCAGCATTTTGATCGAAGAAAACGTCGTATACGCCGCCGGTGTCCGCAACCGCACCAACGAATCCGAACTCCGCCGCGTCATCTCCGACGCCGGCTTCATCCCCGCCCAGCGCGACACCCTCTACCGCTCCTATGCCCTGAAATAAAAAAGAAGGACAGTCCCCATGGAAAAAAGGCCAGCGGTCATTGAAAAAATCTCGCCGTTTCTCTGGTTCGATCACCAGGCCGAGGAAGCTGCAAATTTTACGTCTCGATTTTCAAGAACGCGAAAATATTAAAGATATCGCGCTATCCCGAAGGCGCACCTGGGCCCGCCGGCTCCGTCATGGTCGTAAATTTTCAAATCGAAGGGCAGAACTTCATGGCCCTGAATGTCGGTCCGCTTTTCAAATTCACGGAAGCGACCTCATTCTTGATCGCCTGCGAAACCCAAGACGAAGTCGATTATTTCTGGAACAAATTGACCGCCGACGGCGGGCAAGAGTCGCAATGCGGCTGGCTCAAAGACAAATTCGGCTTGTACTGGCAGGTCGCCCCCCACGATCTTGGCAGAATTGCTCGCCGACAAAGATCACAAGAAAGCGCAACGCGTCATGCAAGCCATGCTGAAAATGAAAAAAATCGAGATAGCGGCGTTAAAGCGCGCAGCGCAAGAAAAGGAGGCAAAGCCACAAAAACTCAAACGATAAAAACGAAAGACGCGAACAGCAAAAAACGAAAAGACCAGCCCGATGGTTCAAAGCACCTCCGGTCAAGCCGTGATGTCCACGGACTACTGCTAACGCCAACACGCGAGGCACCCTCGCCAAGCCGTCATTCCGAGCGGAGCGAGGAATCTCTCTTCGATTGAAGCCGCACCGAGAATTTCCGATGAACACCGCTAACTCTTGGAGGTAGGACGCAGCAGGATTTCCACTTCGGCGCCATCGGGCAAGTCGACGTCTTCGAGAGGATACAAAATGCCGCTGCGGAATCGCGCACGCACTTTGATTACAGGAACGGAATTGCGATTTTCCGCTTTCGAATTTCCACTTTCGATTTTCGGATTTCGATTCTCAACGGTGGGCGGCTTTCCGGACACCTCGTCCATCGCTTCGTTGGCCAGCAAGTCCGCTTCGCGATTCTGTTCGCGGTAAACATGATCGATGCGGAATGCGGGAATTGCCTGCGACATTTTTTTCGCGCGTTCGTAAAGCGGTTTCAGGTCCGCACTTTTTACCTTGTATTGCCCGCGCATCTGTTTCACCAGCAGTTCAGAATCGCTTTCGATGCGCAGCGCACGAATGTTATTCGATTGCGCGTAGTCCAGAGCCGCGATCAATCCGTAGTATTCGGCGACGTTGTTGGTGGTCCGTCCGATATATTTTTTCAGCCGAGCCACAATATCGCCGCGCGAATCGCGGATGACCACGCCGTAAGAAGCCGGCCCGGGATTTCCGCGTGAGCCGCCATCAATGTTCGCGCGCCACGCAAGCGGCTTCGTTTCCGGCGCCGGTTCGCCGAAAAGTCCTGCAGCACGATTTGGCGGAGTGCGCAGCGCCATCAGTGAGCGCCCATCATGATGCGGAAGCTGCCGTGGGATTCGCACCGGGAGTTGGCGGCGCGGCCGGTTCCGCCGGATACAAAATACATCCGCAAGTCTCGCAGGTTTGCAGTTCAAGATTTTCCGGTTTGTACACTTCCTGGTAGACGTGCGGAAGCAATCGCATGCCGCAGCCGCGGCACTGTTCGTTCACGGCCGCGGCAAGCGCCACGCCGTGGTGGCGTTTTGCGGCGCGCGTGTAAACATCCAGAACTTCCGCGGGAATTTGCTCGGCGATTTTTTCGCGCAAAGAAATATCGGCCTGCAGTTTGCGGTTTACTTCGCGCGCGCGATTTTCAATTTCCTTGCGTTCCACCACGATGCTTTGTTCGGACTGGCGCAATGCCGCTTCCGACGCCTTCACATTTTTCTCGGCTTCTTCCGCGGACATCATCTGTTCGAGTTGAACGTCTTCCAGTTTTCCCATTTCCGCTTCGGCGTTGGCGATTTCGTGCAGCAGGGCTTTGTAGGCTTCGTTGGTTTTTACCGCCGAGGTTTGTGAGCGGAATTTCTTTGCGCGTTCGCGCCATTCGGAAACTTCAAATTCGGTTTTCTTGCGCGTAGCCACGATTTGCGCCAGCGCGTCTTTTGCCGCGGCGACGGCCGAGCGCGCGCCATTCAGCTTGGCGTCGTTTTCGCGGATTCGTTTGGGAGCCGTTTCCAGATTCGCGCGGAGCGCCGCAATTTCGTTATCGGTCTTCTGCAATTCGAGAAGCAGCGGAATGGCGGGATGCATCGAGAGAAGTTTAGCAAGGAACGGCGGATGGAAGGAAGTAACGAGGTCATGAGGCGGAGAAGCAAGGAAGAAGCGAAGTTAATGTTCGTGCGACTTCCTTACCTCATTATTTCGTTACTTCGTGGCTTCTCAGCTTTACGAGTGGGCTTCGCGGCGGCTTAGCGTGAAATCTATGAAATAACCGATGCCGACGGCGAGAGGAATCAAGCCGAAGGCTGCGGCGGCCCAGGTGTCCGGTTCGTGTTCGATGCCGGCGATGGCGCCAAAAGTGCCCATGAAGCCGAGAGCGCCACAGACCAGAAGAATTCCGGCTTTGCGGGAACGCGCTTCGGGCGAAACTTCCGTTTCGAACGGGATGGTGACGCCGCGTGCCAACGCAGCCATACGTTCGTCAGCGCGCAGTTTCTTCACGCGATAGTAGGTGTACATCCCCGCCATGGGAATGCCCAAAGAAAGTACAACTGCAGCCAGACCAACAATGCCAACGCCAACGTCGCCCATGTCCATCTCCTTTTACGTGCGATTCGAATGAGTTTCGTGTCCGGGGAATCTGTGCACGGCGCCACGGTTTCCTAGCACCAAGGGCCGCTCTGCAGGGATAAACGTAGGAAGTCAGAGAAAAGTTCCGGGAATTTTGAAGGGGTTGCCGCGCGGTTCGATTGAAGAGAGATTCCTCGCTTCGCTCGGAATGACGGCTTAAGAACTCGTACGTCCGGGCAAGCTCGGGCGCAGCCCCGAGTGGTCCGGGGTAAACATGCTGCGCCTCTACGCGGGATTTTGTGCGCCGGGTCGGAAGTCCGGCCCGGCAAACGCTTTGCTTACTGGGTTTCGCCGATTTGCATGTTCTGGTCTATCGCGAGGATGGGGTAGCGGATCGGCGAATCCGGGGGCGCGGGAACGTGATGGGCGATTACGGCGAATTCGCTGCCTTCGCCGCAGCGGATTTCGTAGGCGTAGCCTTGGCGTTCGGTACGCGCAAAGTTCACGGTGCCGGAAGAAGAGAGTTCGTCGAGCGCGACGCAGTGGCCGTTCGAAGCGATGTAGGTGCGTTCGGCTCGTGCGATCTGGGTGAGGTCCATCCGAACGCCGGTGAGGCTTATGGCCTGAGTGGGAGCGGTACCTGCATCGGTGGTGGGCATTTTCTTGATGGAATAAAAATAGATGCCACCAACAATGGCTGCCACGACGAGGAGCAAGGCAAAGGCTCGCATGGAAAAAGTGTGCCTCGCCGGGAGGCGGCCCGCAACTGTTCGCAGGGACAGAGTGCACCAGGAAACAACAGGCGTTGTTATTAGCGGCGATCGAACGGTTTTGTTACTCTGGCGGCAGAGCCGGACCCTCTCCGGCGGCGAAATTCCCCTTCAAACAATTCATGGTGACGGTTGGCAAGACTCCGTTATTGAACGATTTGGCATCGCAACGCGAGCAGGAGCTGACGGAAGCGCGCGCGATCCAGTTGGGAATGCTGCCACAGGGACCGTCGCGAACGGCGGATGCAACGATCTGCTATGAATTCCAACCTTTCTATGAAGTGGGCGGCGACTTTCTGGATTTCTTCACGCTGACGGATGACGTGATTGGCATCTATCTGGGCGACGCTACCGGAAAAGGGCTTCCGGCGGCATTGTACGCGGCACTGGCGCATGCATGCTTCGACCCGCGGACCGGAGTTCTGCGCATTGCCAGCGCAGGAATGACGGGTCCAGTCATTCTTTCAGCGCGGGGCTACCGGGAGCTGGAAACTTCGCGGCATTCCTCCAGGAATGTTTTCGGCGACGGAATAGGAAAGCGAAACCATACAACTGGAACGCGGCGATGGGGTAATTTTCTTGAGCGCTGGAGTCAGCGAGTCGCAAAATTGCGCTGGTGATTTCTTTGGCATGGAGAGGGTGCAAGAGGTATGCGAATCGCTGCGGGAAAAAACGCCAGAAGAGATTCTTGGACAATTGACCGAAGCGGTGGCGAGTTATTCCTGTGGCCGGGCACAACAGGATGACCGGACGGCGGCGGTATTGCGGTACATGCCGATTTGAAAGTGTTAGATACAGGCGAGCGAAGACAAGACACAGACTGAAGTCTATGCCACAGCAGACACGGACTGCAGTCTGTGCCCGGTCTGAATGGCCGGGCGAGGTAGCGCGTGGGAAACGTTCGAGGGAATTAAAATTGACAGTGCGGCGAGGCTCCAGTAACAAAGATAGGAACAGCGATCAACTTAGGAGAGTCCTCGATGAAGACGATGCAGTCCCCGCACGCCTGCGTATTGGCGTTTTGTCTGTCCGCACTGCTGTGCAGTCCAAATGAAATTATGGCGTCGCCGGATACTCCGCAACGAGCCGGAGAAGTTTCGCGGGTAATTCCCGCGGTGAGTATCGCGCGTGGCGGGAAGAGTATTTCGGCGTCCGCGAAAACGGTGGTGGACTGGCAGGACGTGGTTAGCACGCAAGCGAGCGCGCGAGCGCGAGTCGCGCTGGACGATGGGTCGGTGCTGAACGTGGGCTCAGACTCGTCGATCAAAGTGGTAAAGCACGATGGCGGGGCGCAGCAGACGGAACTGGAATTGACATTCGGAAAAATTCGCTCGCTGGCGCAGAAAATCACGAAGCCGGATGGAAAATTTGAAGTAAAGACGCCGGCAGGAGTTGCCGGAGTGGTGGGCACGGATTTCTATGTGGCGTTCGATAATTCAACGGGAACGATGAACGTGGTCGTGTTCGAAGGGATTGTGAAGGTTTGCAATCTAGCCGGCGTATGCGTGCTGGTGAAGGCCGGTCAGATGACGAACGTGCGTTCGAATGACAGCACGGGACCGCAGGCGCCGACGCAGGCAACGCTGGATGTGTTGGTGGATGCGGGAACGACCACTGATGCAGGAGGCCGGCCGGGAGTTCAAAACGTGGGCCATCACCTTGGCAAGGGGGCGGGGATCACGCTGGGAATACTGGCGATCATTCCGGCGATTGTGATTCCGGTTGTGGCCACGCACGGGAACAACAGTAAACCGCCGGTACCAGTGACCGGCTGTGCGCAAAATCCGAAACTCTGCGGCTAACGAATGGACGTCCGCTTAATTCGAAAAGCCAAGCAACAATGCGCCCGCAGTAAAAGAGATTCCTCGCTACGTGAAGCGACACTTTTGCAGGAGCAAAAGTGGAAGAAAAATCGTTTCGCTTCGCTCGGAATGACGATGGCGGACGCTGAAAGATGGAGCGGAGGTTCACGTCAAATATTGAGGAAACAATTTGCGAGGGATTCGCGGACGCAGGCTTACGAACGGACGTTGCAGCAAGAGCGATAATTTTAATTTTTTGGAAGGGCGAAGGCTACGTAGACTCCGCCGGAAGAAGATTTGAGATCTTTGCCGCCGCCGGCGGCGATCACTACAAATTGGCGGCCGTTGATGGAATAGGTGGCGGGAGTGGCGTTGCCCGCAAACGGCAGAGTGGTTTCCCACAGAAGAGTTCCCTTCAAACTATCGTAAGCGGGAAATTTTTTGTCGTGGTTGGTAGCGCCGATGAAGAGTAGTCCTCCCGCGGTGACGATCGGGCCTCCGTAATTTTCCGTGCCGGTCTTGTGCATTCCCGCCGCGGCCAGTTCGGGATACTCACCAAAGGGGATTTTCCATAGATATTCACCGGTATTGAGATTGATGGCGTTCAAGGTTCCCCACGGAGGGGCGACGGCGGGGTAGCCATCGGGATCGAGAAAACGGTTATAGCCGGTAAGGTGATATTTCTCGGTCGGGGGCAACGGCCCGCTGCTGGCTAATTCTTTACTTTGCCCGTTGGCGAGAAAGTCCGCGATGGCATTCATTTGTTCGGCAGTTAAATTGGGGAATCCCGGCATACGGCCTTTGCCATCGCGAATGGTGGAAACAATCTGAGCAAAATTCAGGCGTGCGCCGATCTTGATTAGGGATGGAAATTCGGGTGGCGAACCGGCGAGTTTGTCGCCGTGGCATACGCCGCACCGGCTGATATAGAGAGCGCGGGAAGTAGATTCGTTTCCGCTAACGGCGAGAGCGCCGGTCCAGGCGATGTCGTTCGAATTGATATAGATGACGGAAGTGTTCGGATCGACGGCTGGGCCGCCCCATTCCGCACCGCCATCGAAGCCGGGAAAGACCACGGTTTCCATGCCGACGGAAAAAGGGACGAATTGGCCGTCGCTGCGAAGTTTTTTGAAATTGTCGCGGGCCCAGCGGTTCGCTCGCGGAGTGCGTTGCGTGAGCAGACCTTCGGTGAGCCGCTGGCGCGCGAACGGAGCAGGAGCTACGGGGAGAGACTGTTCTTTTGCAGCGAGTTCGCCGGACACCGTGCTGGCAGGATAAGAGTGAGATTCGAGAGGGAAAAGAGATTCTCCGGTGAGGCGATTGAAGAGGTAGACAAAACCCTGCTTGGAGGTCTGCGCGATCGCATCAAGGGGCTTACCGTTACGCTGAACGGTGAGCAAAACTGGAGGCGAAGGAAAATCGCGGTCCCACAGGTCGTGATGCACGCCCTGGAAATGCCAGAGGCGTTTGCCGGTGCGGGCGTCCAGCGCGAGCAAGCAGTCGGAGAAGAGGTCGTCGCCGATGCGATCGGCGCCGTAAAAATCAAAAGCGGCCGAGCCGGTGGGAACGTAAACGATTCCGCGAACAGGATCGAGCGACATGCCAGCCCAGTTGTTGGCGGCGCCGCTGGTTTTCCAGGCGTCACGTGGCCAGGTTTCGTAGCCGAATTCGCCAAGCAGCGGAATGGTGTGGAAAGACCAGCGAAGCTTTCCGGTGCGAACATCGAAAGCGCGAATACTGCCGGGAGGAGCGGGAAGTGTTTCTGGATTGCGTCCGCCGAGGATGATCAGGTCTTCAAAGACGATGCCGGGGCTGGTGAGAACGATGGAGTTGGCGCTGGCCGGTTCGCGATCGAGATTTTCGCGGAGGTCGATGCGGCCGGCGTCGCCGAAATCGGGAACGGGTTTGCCGGTGGCGGCATCGAGCGCGTAAAGAAAATTCATTACGCCGACGAGGATGCGGGCGGCGGCTCCGGCACTCCAATAGGCGAGACCGCGATCGGGTTGCGTGCCTTTTATGCCGGAGTCGACTTTCCAGAGGAGTTTGCCGGTGGCGGCGTCGAGCGCGAAGATTTTTTGCGTGGGAGTGATGCCGTAGAGAACCCCGTTGACGATTAAGGGATTGGTCTGGAGGCCGCCTTCTTCGCCGGTGTCGAAAGTCCACGCAACCTGGAGTTGGCTGACGTTGCTGAGATTGATTTGTGTGAGCGGGGAGAAATGATTGCCTTCGGGAGTATCGCCGTAGCGGGGCCAGTCTTGGGAGGATGGTGGCGGTACGGCGGTTGGTTGCGATGAAAGTTGTGTAGGTGATGCGAAGGTGACTGGTCAAGTTTCCACCGATCGAGGAGATGGTGTGCTGTTTGGCACGTCGAATCGGGAAGAGTGTAGCGCGGATTACACCGCTCACCGACTGAAGTCTGTGCCACGGATGGCGTGGGTGACGCTTGCGAGACGACGCGAGATTTTTGCGAGGTGGGAATCCGCGGAGTCTGAAGCTGGTGCTACGCGTGGGCGTGCAACGAAAAGGGGCGGGATGCCGTCGAAGTAGTGTTGGCCTGGGAAGGCGCCCGCGTTGTATGCCTGCCAACGAGTGACGTACACTGGCTGTTTAACCTTGAGTACTCGGTCGAATTTAGTTCAGGGTTTGTAGGTACAAACCCTGAAATGAAGACCCGTCGTGAGGAGCTCCATTGCATAAATTCACACGTTTTTTTGCCGCATTGCTGGCGCCATCGCTTGCTATGGGGTTTGTGGTAATTTTTCAGCCAGTTGCCGCGTTTGCTGGACCGCCGGACACACCGGCGGTAGGAAAACCATCGCCGTTGATCGCGGCGATGCAGACGGAGCTGGAGCGGTCGTTCAAGGTTCTGGGAGAGCAGAGGCCGCCCGCATACTTTATCGGCTACACGATCACGGATACGCAACGCGCGGAAGTTTCCGGTTCGAACGGCGCGCTGCTTTCGAGCAGCGAAGCGCGCAACCGGTGGCTGCAGGTGTCGGTTCGAACGGGTTCGTACACCCTGGACAACACGCATAAGGTTGGCGAGCAACGAATGCCGAGCGGCGGACCGGGTACCGGCATTCCAGTGGATGATGACTCCGAGGTTGTGCGGCGGACGATCTGGCTGGAGACGGACAACCAGTACCGCACGGCGGCGGAAGCGCTGATCAAGATTCAGTCGAGCAAAGAAGTAAAAGCAGACACGGCGGAAGGGCGAGCGCCGGATTTTTCTCACGAGCAGCCGCACAAGTCGATCGAGCCGGAAGCTTCGTTCACGCTGGACCGGAAGCCATGGGAAGAACGGGTACGCGCGTATACGAGGACGTTCCGGGAATCGCCAGCGATTTTGAATTCGATCGTGACGTTTTCGGCGCTGGCACAGAATGCGTACCTTGTGAATACGGAGGGGACGCAACTGCAGAGCGGGCAGATCCGCTACCGGCTGGAGCTTTTTATTCAGGGCAAAGCCGCGGATGGAATGAACATCGAGCGCTACTACAATTTTGATTGGGTGGATGCGAAGGATGCGCCGAGCGACAAGGAAGTGGCGACAGCGAGCGCGACGTTGAGAACAGAGATGGAAGGCCTGGTAAAAGCGCCGCTGAATGAGCCGAGCGTGGGGCCGGCGTTGCTGACGGGGCGCGCGGCGGCGGTATTTTTCCATGAAGTGTTTGGTCATCGCGCGGAAGGCCACCGACAGAAAGATATTTCAGAGGGGCAAACGTTCGCAAAGAAAGTGGGCGAACCAATATTGCCGGACTTTCTGAGCATCGTGGATGATCCGACGGCAAAAAAAGAGGGACACGAAGACCTGCTGGGATATTACCGGTTCGATGACGAAGGAGTATTGTCGCACGAGGTAGTCCTGGTGGACCGTGGAGTGCTGAAAAATTTCGAGATGTCAAGGTCGCCACTGGCGGATTTCCCTCATTCGAACGGGCACGGACGGCGACAGTTGGGAGCGACGCCTGTTTCGCGGCAGGGCAATCTGATCGTGAAGAGCAACAAGACGGTGACGAACGCGCAACTGCGGACGAAGCTGATCGAATTGGTGAAAGCGCAGAACAAGCAATATGGACTGCTGATTGACGACATCGCGGGAGGATTTACGTTTACCGGACGCGGGCAGCCGCAAGCGTTCCAGGTGCAACCGCTGGTGGTTTACAAAGTGTTTGCCGATGGCAGACCGGATGAACTGGTGCGGGGCGTGGACATTGTGGGCACGCCACTGGCAGCGTTGACGAAAATTGTGGCGACGGGCGACACGCCGGAAGTGTTCAACGGATATTGCGGAGCGGAATCTGGATCGGTGCCGGTATCGGCAGTGGCGCCAGCAATTTTGACGAGCGAGCTGGAGGTACAGAAGAAGCAGGCAGACACGGATGCTCCGCCAATATTGCCGCCGCCGGCGCATGACCCGCAAGCGGTGCAATCCGCCGGGAAGACGGGAGGCGCGCGATGAAGATTTTTCTTCGTCTGGGAGCTCTGTTAATCGCAGCGGCAACGGGAATTATTCCGGCAGTTTTCGCTCAGGAAAAGTCCGACAACGATCATACGCTGCAGGCGATGCGGGATGAAATGGCGCGCGCGAAGGCACGGCTGGAGCTGAAATTTCCGGGTACCGATGAGCCGGTGCGGCCGTACTACCTGGAATACCGGCTACTGGATTTGGATGTGCGTGAGATTGTAGGGCAGTTCGGGGCGCTGATGACCAGCACGCACACGCGCAACCGGTTCATGGACGTGCAAGCGAGAGTTGGAGACTACAAGCAGGACAGCTCGAATTTTGTGAGCGATGAGGGATTCCGTGGATTCATCGGGCCAACGGGGTCGGTTGGAATTGACCGGGACTACGACTCGCTGCGGCAGGACTTGTGGATCGCGACGGATCAGGCGTTCAAGGAAGCGGTGGAGACGTATTCGAGGAAGCGTGCGTATCTGGGAAGGCTGGCGCGGCAGACGGATATTGACGATTTTTCGAAAGTTGCGCCCGTGAAAAACATCGAGCCGTTGGTGACGCCGGATTGGAG
>Ga0137359_10005548_pt1 | contig 10402 bp, 12 predicted proteins | sample Mad1_40_16metaG_FD_108281 | JGI IMG/M metagenome (GOLD analysis project Ga0137359, IMG submission 108281) | Vadose zone soil microbial communities from Angelo Coast Range Reserve, California, USA - Mad1_40_16 metaG | ecosystem: Environmental > Terrestrial > Soil > Vadose zone | place: USA... | reverse complement strand
CTTGCGCGCGGCCGCTTTTGATATCGAGGCGGCGTGCTCCGGGTTCATTTTCGGCCTGGAAATCGCGCAGCAATTCATTATGTCGCGGACATACGACACCGTGCTCGTGGTTGGCGCGGAGAAACTGTCCTCAATCGTCGATTGGACTGACCGAAATACCTGCGTGCTGTTTGGCGACGGTGCGGGCGCCGCTATTCTGCAGAACCGGCCCCAGGCGCACGGATTGTTCACCGCCGTGATGGGCTCCGACGGACAAAAAGCCGATTTGTTATTTATGCCCGGCGGCGGCAGCCGATGTCCGGCGACCGCCGAGTCAGTATCCTCGCGGATGCATTATCTGCGTATGGAAGGCAAAGAGACTTTCAAAAACGCGGTGCAAGCCATGCAGACGGCGGCGGAAGAGGCGCTGCGCCGCTGTGAAATTGATATCTCGAGGATCAAATGCATCATTCCGCACCAGGCCAACCGCCGAATCATCGATGCGGTTTGTGAACGGCTGGGCGCCAGGCAGGAGCAACTGTTTGTCAATCTTCACAAATACGGAAACACGTCCGCCGCTTCGGTGGCAATCGCGTTGGACGAGGCGGTGCAATCTGGCCAGGTGCAGCGTGGAGATCTCATCCTGATGATTGTTTTCGGAGCGGGATTAACATGGGGCGCCGCGGTTATTGAGTGGTGATTCTAAGCGGTTGGCCAGGAAAACGGCCGGCCTCGGGTCTTTTGCGGAAACGGTCTACGTGTATGTACGGAAGAGTTTAATAAAACCCTCATTACAGCGCGTGATCCGTGGAGAAATTCCTCCAATTCTCAGCACTGATCATCGATTATCAATTGACGATTGTTTCTCGTATGCTACTCTAATGATGCTGTATGAGCGCGAGAAAAGCTGAATCCCCTGGGTCTTTACAACATGTCACGGTCGAAGCGCGGCAGACGCGATTATCGCTAACCCCCGACTCGGTCATCATTCACAAAAGCGGCATCGAGTTTCGCAGTGTAACCAGTTTTGCTCCGTGGACAGAGATGACACTGTCGCTGCAATCCGCGCGCGGCGATGGTAAAGTTAACTGCACTGGTGTCGTTATTTCCTGCACGGGTAACAAGCACGCTGGTTATCATGTGTCGATGGTGTTTACGAATCTTTCCAAGCAGGCCCAGGCTCGCTTGAGCCTCATGGCGTTTTCGCAACTTAGCTAACCGCACATTTTCGCATTTCTTTAATCGGCAAAAGCCATTAGAGAGTACCCTGGGAAATCCATGGCTGAACCGATCATCGCTCAAAGAGGGCCCATAGTTCAGAAAGTCGAACCTGGCATTTATTGGTGGTGCGCTTGCGGACGTTCCAAAAGCCAGCCTTTTTGCGATGGATCTCACGAAGGGACCGGCCTGGAACCAAAAGAAGTGTGGATCACTGAGGCAAAAATTGTCGCGTGGTGCGCATGCAAGCACTCGAAAACCATGCCTTTCTGCGACGGTTCTCACGGAAAGCTTCCGTGAATATCAGGAGGCGGTTAGAAAGCCCGCTTCAGGCTTTTTTCCTGAACAATTCACTGGGGTCGGCCAGGTTCAGCACCGATAAATCCAATCCCCCATTTGGCTCGCGTTGCTGAGCCCGTAGCAGTTGTTCGGCGATTAACTGCACTGCCGGAGCCGCAAAATACTTCACCACGCCCACGCTCAAGTGCGCCTTGAAAATGATCGAAAGCAGGCAGTATTCATCCACGCACATGACGAACATGCTGAACTTCTCCCCCTGCTGATAAACGCTGTTGAAATTTGTTTCGTGGACCAGATTGGCAATCGTCTGGTTCGCCATATACGCACCCGACGCGAGTGCGGCAATGGTGGTGAGATCGAACTGACGCGAGTCTCCCAGGCTGCTGATCAGGAAGCCGCCCTTGTCGATGATCAGCGCAGTCGTCGCGTCGGTTTTCTCGAGCAACTCCTGCAACACGTCCTCGAGCCGTTGGACGTCTTCCTCAATAAGTTGGGGCAGAGTGGCCATGTCATGCGTATTGCGGAGTTCCCTGACTGATATACTTGTTGAGCAACATGCGAGTGATCATGTTGAGCGTCTCGAACACCCCTTCACAGAGATGCGCGGTCGAACCAAAAGACGGCACTTGCACATCTCGGTTGTTGAGCAGGAATTCCATATAATCGATGGGGGCGACATTCGGCAAATCACGTTTGTTGTACTGCAAAACGTACGGGATTTCGGCCATGTTGAGCTTGAGAGTTTTTAAATTCTCTTCCAGGTTCGTGAAGCTCTCGACGTTCTCGGCCATTTTTTCGTACTGCGAATCAGCCACGAAAACAATCCCATCCACTCCGCGCAAAACGAGCTGGCGAGTGGTGTTGTAGATTACCTGGCCGGGCACGGTGTAAAGCTGGAACTTGGTCTTGAAGCCTTTGATGGACATGGCTTCGATCGGCAAGAAGTCAAAGAAGAGGGTGCGGTCCGAGCTTGTCGCCAGGGACACCAATTTTCCTTTGTTGCCTGCCGCGGTTTGGACGTGATCATGGACCTGGACGAGGTTGGTCGTTTTGCCGCCCATCGCCGGGCCGTAATATACGATTTTGACCTGCAGTTCTCTAGTTGCTTGATTGATAATGGCCATAAAAAGAATCTATTTGGGTTTGTGATCGAGTTCGCCCGCCAGTGCCGCCAGTTGCGCCGTAGGCAGAGCTTCCCCTGGTCGACCGAAGGCTGCGAAGAAAATCGCGTTAACCCGGAAAATCTTCCAGGGAACATTGCCCACAGTGAAGTTGAGATTATTCAGATCTCCCATCCGCAATTCGCGAGTGCATTGGCTCACTTTGCCGAAAATTTGGGGCAGAAACGCCGCCAAAGTGTCGCCATTTAAGTCCGTCGAGAGGCGGCTCGCGACCATGAGTCCGTCGGGCAGCGCGATTAGAGCCCCGGCCACGCAGTCCAGGCCGGCGGCCCGCGAAACGACCTCATTAGGCGTCGCGTATTTTGCCACGAAGGCCGTGCCGGGCGTAGGCCCCCGTTTGACCTCAGATTCATGCACGCGGACGGTGTCCGAGGAATCATCCCAGACGTAATAGTTAGTATCCGGCGGCTTGGCGGTGGCTGCGGCGACCGAGGCGCCGGCTGGCTCATGCTGAGGAAAGCCAAAAAACAGATTCGGAATGTTATCGTCGATTGAGACCTGCTGTTGTCCTTTGTTGGCTTCGCGCTGACGAGCCAGGAATAGCGGTGCAACAATCTTGAGCGGCAATTCGAGAACCGCGCTATCGTGCGCGGACACGGCCGGCAATGGAGAGGGTCTGATCCAGGAACGCAAAGATTTCCAGGTGAAAGCGATGCGACCTTGTTTGAGCGCGCGTTCGACAACTTCAGTCGGCAGAGCCACCTTGGCGTCCACCAGGTTCAACTGGACTATTTCCTGGCGCACCGCTTCGGGCCAGCTTTCGGCTAGCGTCGTCAATCCGGCGACCAGGGATTCGTCCACTGGTTTTTCCGGCGGAGCACTCGGTGCTTTGACCGGCGCCGGCGCTTGGGCTCCGCTCAATTCGCGCAGGGCACGAGTGGCGGGGATGAGAGCCGGGGCTCCGGTCGGCAACGCTGCCGGCGGCGGAGGCGTTGGAGTGGAGGTAATGGTACTGCGCAACACCGGACTCGGGGATGGAACGGTGAAGTTTCCATTGCTATGGCCATGGCCGTCGCCGTTTCCATTTCCGTTTCCGTTTCCGTTGCCGTTCCCATTGGTGTTAACCCTTCGAGGGGTTGGCGCGGGAGCAGGCTCGGGTTTCGTTGGCCCGACTGAAAAGATAAGAGAGTGGTTCTCCGGGTCGAAGGGGCTGCTGATTTCCTCGGGCACTTCAACTTGTTTCTGCACGCGGCGGCGGGTAATTAAAGCGGGATTGAGCCGGGAAAGGATTTCGGCGAGCGGTAAAGCCACCAGAACCCGATCGCGATCATTAGCAGCGGAGAACACCTTGGGCGCGGCCAGGCGTAATTCTCCGAACGATATCTTAACGGCTCCACGGGACAGTTGAGAAAGAATCTTTTCGAGCGGCAAGGAAATCGTCGCATTGCCGACGTCCTGGCAGGTGACGCGCGGTTGCAATTCGAGCGGCAGCCCGTTCAGAATGGCTTGTAAGGGCAATTGGACTCCCTTTCCGTTGGCATGACCGCCATTTCCGTTGCCGATTGGCCGGACTACTGGCCGCATGACGGGGCTTGGTTCAGTCCTCGTGGCGACCTCCCCCTCGAACGTCGGAGGATATGCCTCTTCAACCGGCGTTTCCGCCGGTTTCCGCTTAAATATTTTCAGAAATCCGAACATCTTAATCCTCATCGGGTTGAGCGACGGCGCTCGATCTTGATCTTTTGTTTTCCAGCTGCCACAAATCAACGATTCATTGGTTTGTCGTCTCAGACTATTTGCTGTTAGCCCTTTTCGCAGGAATTGTGCCAGCTTTCAGAAACTTCGGCATATATAGGCTTCAACCCTGCTTCCGGCCAAGTTTTGCCGAGCCAAAGCTCGGAATTTGGACTTCTCTTGAGGATTGCGAGCTTTCCTACAATTGTCTCAGGGCTGGACTTGGCTGTCCTGTTGATGCCCTTTCCTGCTGCATGCCGGCTACACTTGCGAAAAAACTTTCATTCCACAGCTCTTGCATCCATGAATGGAAAGCTTCGTAAATGCGAAATTCTGCCGAAATCATGTGAATACGGAATGCCGCCTGCTACGGTAGAGTCTAATCGGGCCGGGTTTTCGAGCTTGAGTTGGGCTCGGCGCGGAGTTAGCCCTTGATGAGTCGATCTGATATGGAAACACGCCATAAAATTCTACTTCTGGATGACGATCCGGATTTGCTGGATATGTACCGGGAAATCCTCGCGCAGTTGCCCAGCCGTCCGGAGATCTTCACCGCTGTTTCTGGCAGCCGCGCAATGGCGATGCTCGAGGCCGAGCCGTTTCGCCTGCTCATTTGTGATTTGAAAATGCCGAAGATGGATGGCTTGCAAGTGCTGTCGATCGTTCGCCGCAAATGGCCCCAACTGCGCACGGTCGTGTTGACCTCGGTGATGGATGAGCATTTTCGTTCCCGAGTCTATGCTCTTGGCGTGGACCTGTTCTGGCAAAAACCGGGTTCGGAACAGGAGATTACCATGTTCCTCGAATGCCTCGAGTCCCTCCTGGGGCGAGAAACCGAGAATGGATTTCGAGGAGTGCAAAGCAAGAGTCTGGTCGACATCATCCAACTGGAATGCATTTCGCAAAGCTCCTCCGTGCTTCGAATCATTAACGGGCCTTTAGCCGGGAAGATCTGGATTTTGGACGGTGAATTGGTTGATTCCGAAGCTGACGATCTGCGAGGCGAGCCCGCCTTCCATAAAATCCTGTCATGGCGAACTGGGAACTTCGAAACGTTACCCGCAGAACCGAGCCGCCCACGGACGATTTTCAAGTCTTACAATGCGCTCCTGCTCGAGACGGCACAGGCTCTCGACGAATCGCGCGGCAACGTAACCCCCGAGGGCGCGCCCGATGCTCCATCCTCACCTTTGGCGCAAGTGTCGCAGATCGAAGGAGTGGAGTTTGTGCTCACAATGAAGACGGCAGAGCAAGGCGGAAACGAGGCGCGCGGACTGGAAAGCCCGGAGCGAATGGCCGCGTGGTCAAAACAAACCATGGACCGGTTCCGATCTTTGGGAGAAAGGTTGCAAGCCGGCCCGGTCGAGCAGATCGAGGCATTAGGTCCGCAGCGCAATGTTGCGCTGGCCAGACAAGGCGGCACGGATTTTTGTGTAGGCTGGAAGAATTCGATGAATCCCGATCAGATCCGCGACACAATGAAGAAAGTTTTAGCCCTATGGGCCTCTTAAACTTATTTGCCAAACCTGCGCCCACGTTGCTGCGGCTGCCCTCAGGCAGCTTCACCGTTGACCGCGAAGGCACTGTGCTCATCGGCACGCTGCCTTCGAGTTTTCCCGCGGCTTTGGCCACCGACATCGCGGCGCAAGTGCTGGCCGCGTTTCGGGAAGCCGAAGTGGCCCAGTTGCCGCTCTCGGTCCTGATCATAAACTATCCAACCTTGAAAGTTACCGCGCGCGAGATGCGCGGCGGGGCGATTATATTTTTATCGCCCAGAGTCCCCTACGCACCGGCCAGCCAAAACTAACCACCAGCCTATGCGCAACAAGAAGCTCGATCAGCTTATCGATCAGATGGAAAATTATCTGGAATGCTGGAAGCAGTTTAATAATTTCCTGGCCATGGCGCGCGCCAAAAAGTTCAGCCAGGAAGATGATGCCCAGTTCCTCGAAATCAAAAGCGTGATCGTTCAGGAACTCGAACTGATCCTGTCTTCCGTCGAAGTGGGTTCGCCTACCAAAGAGGAGATCCACGCGCTGGTCGGCAACGCGCCCTCACTCCGTTACCTCAGCGAAATGGGCGAAGGCGTTTTGCGTAATCTCGAAAACCAGTGGCATAAAATTTATATCGGCTGGCATGCCATTCTCGGCCAACTCAAAGTGCGACGCCGCGAAGAAGAGTCAAAATCCGGCTTCGCCGGAATGTTCGGTAAGAAATAAGTGCCTTCCCCCGAGCAGGAACCTCTCATTAGCACCGCGGCTTTAGCCTCGCGGCTTTAGCCCGGTGTAACGAGGTGGTGCAGGGCGTCAGCCGTTTCAATTTTTCAACGGCTTCCCATGGCTTTAGGCGTTTGGAACCACTTCAGCGGTTCCACCTCGTGCCATTTCAGCCCATAGCGCTCCACTAGCAGTCTTAACTCTTCCTTTTTCCTCGGCTCGAGTTTTTAGATTGTCTTTGCTCGAATTTTATCGTTTCTCCTCCCGATGCCACTCTGGATCAGCATCGTTCTGCTCGGGGTCATTGAAGGAATTACTGAATTCCTGCCCGTCTCTTCGACTGGGCATTTGCTGATTGCCGAGCACTGGCTGCCACGCCAAACGGATTTGTTTAATGTCGTGATCCAGTCGGGAGCAGTCCTTGCCGTCCTGCCGTTGTTTCCCAACCGGCTGCGCCAGTTCGTCTTTCGCTGGCGCGACCCGGCTACCATCGATTATTTGCTGAAGCTCTTTTTCGCATTCATCATCACGTGCGTGGGCGGTTTCATCATGGAGAAGAAGCATTTTAAGTTGCCTGACAACCTGCTGCCTGTAGCCATAGCGTTGTTCATCGGAGGAATTTTATTTGTGGTCGTCGAAACGAGGTTACGCGACCGGCAAATAGGGAATTACGTGACCTGGCCCATAGCTTTCGTCGTCGGGATCGGGCAGTTGATTGCCGCGGGTTTTCCCGGAGCTTCACGGTCGGGCGCGACCATATTGTTGGCGTTGATGTTAGGCTTGAATCGCGTAGCGGCTACCGAGTTCACGTTCCTGGTCGGGATTCCTACAATGCTCGCGGCGAGCGCGTTGAAAATGTTCAAAGCATTTCACCATCCAGCGGGTGTACAGGGCGAGAACTGGAAAATGCTGCTGCTGGGCTTCATTGTGGCCGCCGTCGTTTCGTTCGTCGCGGTGAAATGGCTGCTACGCTACGTGCAAACGCATACCTTCATCGTGTTCGGCTGGTACCGGATTGGACTCGCAGCGATCATTGCGATCTTGCTGCTCGTGCATGGCCAAACATCTACTCCGTAACCGGCGAGGTTTAGGAGAAGCGCGTCCGGAGCAAAATTGTGGTTGAGCTGAACGCCAGATTCAGTGGCTGTTGGAACCAGGGATTTTCCCATGCACTGATATCAATGCACACCCCGACATATGCACAACCGAATCGCTAACCCCATCGCATTTTCCCTCGATCACTACGGTATCGCCCAGCCTGGCAATCACCTCATCTTCGTAACGAGGGCTGGTGCCGACTAATTGAGAGCCTTCCTTAACAGTGTATACGGCGCTGTATTTTTCCGGCGGCTGTACGCTGCAGATGACCCTGCTTGCTTGATCCGGTGTTTTTAAAATGATTCTGTAAGGCTTAAGGAACAAGGCGTTTCTAAACCCCACAACTTCGCCCTGCACTTTGAACACGTGTTTGCGATACCGCTGGTCTGCCGCCGCTGCATCAGTTCGGTAATGATCAGCGAGATCCATTGAGTCCACCGTTTCTCCCGTCGCCACCGGTGGTAACGAATTCATCGGCGGACTCACATGTTTGACGACTTGCGGCGCCTCGGCAATCTTGGTGGCATCCACTTTGTGCTGCTTCTTGAGTTCCTCGTTTTCATCTTTGGTCTTGTTTAAATCGCCTTTCAGCTTGTTCAACTCCGCCTCTTTCCGCTCGAGTTCCTCCAATCTTGACTTGGGGACGGTTACCGTGTCCTGCCCGAAAATGGCCGGGCAGACTACACCTAAACAGAGCGCGCTGGCTACCACCGGGACTATTCTTTTAACGTTCATAGCAACAGCCTAATGATGCACATTTGCGGCAATGTGTGAAGTGCATTTTCAGGACTGCGGGACTGCCGGAATAAAAATCTTCTGACCCGCTCGCAATTTTTCAGGTTTCAAACCCGGATTCGCCTTGAGGATTTGATCGACGGTCACTTTTACCTTCTTTTCTTTGCAGGCCTGGACAACCGCTGAGAGCGTGTCCCCGGGCTGGATCACATACTCGATTCCTTTCTCGACCGACGGTGTTTTATCCTGCTGTTTGTCGCCGGCAGCAGGTTCGCCCGGCGGGCTGCTGACGGGCTTTCTGGAAGACGCCGGCCCTTGCAGCGTTTTGCCTAGTTTGGAAAGCGCCACCTGAATCTTGTCGTAATCATCCAGCCGCTTCCGATCGACTTCCTTAAGCGCCTCAGCGAGATGTTTGAGATCCTCCTGGCTGGCGTAATTACCAGTGGGTTTAGCCGCTTGCTCGCGCACGTTTTCCAGCTCTTTGGCCAAATCAGCGATGTGCTTCTGCTGGGCTTTTTGACCGGCGATCAGGTCCTCAATTTGCCCGCTCAACTTGTTCAATCGTTCTTCAGTGGCGGCATCCTGGCCGCGCAGGACTGGCGCGGCGCCCAAGGCGAACAGGAGTAGGAAAAAGGAAATTCGTTTCATAGAGCGACAATAGAAAGCGATGCGGGTAAGTTCAAGCGCGAAGCACGCGTGTTCTTTTCTCTTTGAACGGTGTCTGGCAGCCTTAGAGTGTCCGCGTGACGGTTCTTGAAGCAATTCAACGCAGCAGCGAATTTCTGACAAAGAAAGGCGTCGATTCGCCCCGGCTCCAAACTGAACTGTTGCTCGCGCACCTTCTCGGGCTGCCGCGAATGCAGTTGTATTTAAACTTCGAGCGTGTGCTCACCGAGGACGAGGTGAATCGGTTCCGCGAATTAATAAAACGTCGCGGCCAACGGGAGCCGCTACAGCAGATTGTTGGGTCGACTTCTTTCTGCGGCCTGGAAATCGCCGTAAACCGCCATGTCCTCGTCCCCCGTCCGGAGACTGAATTGTTGGCCGAGCACGGCTGGCGGTTTCTTAATCAAATTGAAGCGCCGCACTCAGAGGGAAGCTGCCGCCCATCCGTGCGCGCGCTCGATTTCGGCACCGGCAGTGGATGTCTTGCAATTACACTGGCGAACAAATGTCCCGCCGCGGAGCTCTATGCCATCGATGCCTCGGAACCAGCCCTTGAAGTGGCTCGACAAAACGCCGCCAGACTCGGCGCGGATGACCGCATTCATTTTTTGTTGGGTGAAGGTCTTCACGCGCTCTCCCAGGGAATTGCGTTTAACCTTATTATCAGCAATCCGCCTTATATCCCGACGGCTGAAATCGATACGTTGCAACCGGAGGTGCGGGATTTCGACCCTCGCCAGGCTCTGGATGGCGGCGCCGATGGCTTGAATTTTTATCGGCTACTCGCAAACGACGCCGGTGAACGGCTGAAGGCGAACGGCAAACTCATGTTGGAATTCGGGGATGGTCAGGCGCAGGGCCTGACGAGGATTTTCGAATCGGAAAACTGGATTGTCGAAGCCATCGTGGAGGACTACACTCATCAGCCAAGAATCCTGATTGCGGGCCGGGGCTGAATGAATCCGTCCAAAATGCAAAGCTGTGGCAGTGAAATCGTCGATGTTCGGGTTTCGATTATTAACTAACTTTACATGGACAGTTTATTGATTAAAGGCGGAGTGCCGCTGCAAGGCGACGTTACGATTAGCGGAGCCAAAAACGCGGTGCTGCCGATTCTGGCGGCGACCTTGTTGACCGGCGAGCCGTGCGTCATCCGCCGCGTTCCGAACCTTAGTGACGTCAAATTCATGGGGCAGATTTTGACCTGGCTTGGAGCCCAGGTCCGCTTCGAGGGAGACCGGGTCTGCGTCCAGGCTAAAAAGATCAAGGGCGCGGGCGACTACGATTTGATTCGGAAAATGCGCGGCTCGATTTGCATCATGGGACCACTCCTGG
>Ga0137359_10005544_pt1 | contig 10408 bp, 16 predicted proteins | sample Mad1_40_16metaG_FD_108281 | JGI IMG/M metagenome (GOLD analysis project Ga0137359, IMG submission 108281) | Vadose zone soil microbial communities from Angelo Coast Range Reserve, California, USA - Mad1_40_16 metaG | ecosystem: Environmental > Terrestrial > Soil > Vadose zone | place: USA... | reverse complement strand
GACACGGGGACAGCTATTTCCACCTGCACCCGTCGCACGCGGTGTTCTCGCTGATAGCGAGCTTCGTGTTAGCGGTGCTGATCGTGTTGACGCTCGTCCTGTCGGCGAGGTAGAGGACAGATCTCGCGCGCAGGTTCATGTATGTCTCAACGGAATTGCAAGAATGTCCGGATTTTCCATGCAGCTTGCGTGGAGGCGTTTCGTCCGCCTTCTTCGTGACCTCGGCTATCGTCCCGCTGAAGTCGCATCGGGGGTCGGTGAGGCAGTTCTTTAGCCCCACGCGCGGCCCAAACCTGGTCTCCTTTCACGAGCCTCACTCGGGCGACGCACTGCACGAATCGACCCTGTACGACTCTCTTCGTAAGCTCCAGCTCAGTTCGGACAAGTTTGTTCAACTGCTTGGGAGGCGTTGAGCGATAACAACCACCCCCAGAAGAACATGGCAGGACTCGAAGCAATTTTCTGACGTACTGGCAAGTCGAGAAGATCGTGAGTACAGGTACGGCATAGAGAGCGGCTAGAGGTGCGTCATGAAAGAGGAAGTCAAATATAGACAGGTCATCGTCCACTTCGGAAAGCTCTTGCACGAACGTGGCTACGTCGCTGCCACAGATGCCAACTTGTCAGTGCGACTCGATTGCCAGTCGATCCTCATCACCCCAACGTGTTTGCATCCGCTGAGCGAGTCCGGAGGATTAGTCTCTCTCGGTTACTGAAGCGCTCGACGATTCCCTGGAGCTTCTTGATCGATCCCTTCTCAAGCTCCGGCTCCACATGTCCGGCCAGGCTCTCGGCCAGGACCGCCGCTCTGCGCTCCACATCTTTCCGGAGATTGCGTTTTCCCCCTCGGAACTGGTAGTAGGAGAAGAGGAATGACCTAGCGTGACCGCCAAGATAAGAGGGAGGTCTGAAGTGTCCGCCAGAAGGATCGTTCAGGTATTGGGCTTTGCTTGTGCAGCGGCACTCCTTGGTGTTTCGGGGTGGGTCGCATTTCGCACTTGGCCGCGCCGCATGCATCTCGTCACGCAGGCTTTACCGTCTGTTCGGTTGGAACATGACAAAATGATTGTCCCTCTCCCGACAAAGGTTCTACTTGCGGAAGTGGGCAGATTTGACGATGAGCTCTCCGCGTATCTGTGGTTCGATTATCTGCGGAGCCGTTCAGGGGTTGAAGGGTCACAAGTATTGCTCACAGTAAGGGAGAAACACCAAGTACCGGTCTATTGGATTGAGGTCGTCCTGCCAAATGATGCCCTCGCTGCCATTCCATTTCTGGCCGATCTAAAAGCCAAGGGTTTCATTGGAGGTTTCGATCTCGTGTTCACAACGCCAGCGCAGGTGGAGTACAGGCGGGACCAAACAAGCATATTTAGTGCTGCATACCGAAGGCCGGTCGGCAAGAAGCTGGAGACGCTGCCACGCAAGCACCTCCTATCCTCAACGGCACGTTTCTTAGCGTTTAAGTCGCGGACCGACCCGCGCGTGCGCGGGGCAGCGGAAGTGCGACCCAGCAGCCTGAGCCACGAGCAGGCCACGGAATTGGCGGCAGACATAGTTGCTGTAGCTGAGTTTTGCGATTTGCCTCTGGACGTGTTTCTTGGCATTGGCGCCATGGAGAACAATTATCTGAGCATTCGTGGTGACATCAATCATGCTATCTGGAAACGGAAGCCGGCGAAGGACGATATCATTGTGAAGCGTGGCCGACACAGGGTGTTGGTAAGTGACTATTCAATTGGGGTATGGCAGATTACGCGGGAGACCTTGCGGTACGCTCACGTCCTGTTCCTGAAGGACAAACGAGACTATTCGCAATTGCCGGAAAGGTTGAGACCACCGAAAACGTTGGAACTGGATTTGACCGATTCCCATGTGCTGACGACATACGCCGGACTGCTACTGCGGGACCTGCTGGACCGTTTCAACGGGGATGTCGAAAAAGCGGTCGGGGCATACAATGGCGGCCCGCGTAATCCAAACCTTCGCTATGCAGCCGGAGTCCAGGCGGTGGCCGAGTACGCCAGAAACATTCTGGAACGCGTCACAGCGGTGAACGAGCGAGCTACGGAGGATACGCTTGAGCGCGGAGTAGAATCGAGTTCGCAGTAAAGTCTGGGGTGAGCTGGGTAGCACTACAAAGAATGAGCTACCATGGCCGACACGACAACCCAGCGACAATCGTTCGGTCTGCTTCGTTTGACCCTGTTTCACCCCAAGGCCAAAAGGGCCATTGAGACAAGCAACACGAGGATTCATCCCAAGGCCGACAGCGGGGCTAGAGTTGGACCAATCCACCTCCGAATGCCGGGGTTCCAGGTCGAGCCGTAAAGAATGCAAATGTGGACAAAGTAAATGATGAGCGATTCCTGTGCCAACGAGTGCATTGCTCGACCTGGAACCCCGAGGCTTCGGTTCGACATACCCGACGATTCCCAGGAGCAAGGCCACACAACCTAGTCGGATCACGGCTTGTAGGCAATGGAACCCCTCACAACCGCGGTAGACACAATAACTACCAGTTCAAAATATACGGCGGAGTTCATGGTCGGTCCCGCCCTCCGTCGAGCAGAGCGACAACGATGGCATCGTTTCTCTTTCCTCGAGCAGACACAGTTTGGAATTGACACCGATTCCTAGTTCTTGCTGGCTGACCGCCGTGCGAACCACGCAATCGGCAAGCCCACAAAGATTGCGTGGCCGAACACGCCGTTGAGACAGAGGGTAAGCGGACGTGGTGCTTCGGGAAGGTTCTTCGGGTGGAGAAAGAATTGAAGGAAGGAAAGTTCGGCATGGCTGTCGGATTTCAGCGTTTCGAAGTGCTGTCCCAGGCCTAGCAGGCTGTGCAGCAACTGGCGGCCCATCATGGCGTGGAAGGAAAAATTTCGTTGGTGGCCTGAAGTCCTACTCTGCATTTCCCTGATCTGGCTCGCCTACGTTGTCTGGCTGCGATGGCGTTGAGAACGAAAACGGAGCAAACTGTGGATATGGCAAAGAAGCGTACAAAATCAGATAAAGGACAGCGGCAGGCTGAAGGACTGGAAAAGAAGTTGGAGCGCCGTCCCGCGCAAGTCCCGACGAAGAAAGCGGCCTGAGAGTAAACCTGGCCGCCGGCATTCTTGAGGAACTCCAGCGGCGCAATCCTGTCACGGCCAATGTGTTCTCAGCTCGTTCCATAAACCCATAGGATCTGAAGCTGCTAAGCCATTGGGTCCCAACGAACGAACAAACGCGTTACGCAGTCGTGGGTTCTCTTCTATTCGCTGTGCTTTCTGTGGAAATGACATCCAGACTCCCATCACCGCAAGCAAAATGTTGGCAAGGTCTGGCAGGTAGTCAATCAGCAGCCTGAAGATGCTCTTGACGTGATCCATAATTTGCAGAGCAGACTAGCACAATTGCGATGGCGAACACAAGGCGAACATGATATTGTGCTCGGATGGACGAAGGCCGCAAACGGGTGATCGGGATCATGGGCGCGATCCTGGCCAGCCTTCACAATGCAAACAGCAGACGATCTATTTGGTACTCCGCAAGGCAGTCCGTGCACCGACAAATTGATTGATGCGATCATTCAGTGGGCGGAGCAGATCCACGGATTTTGAGTCATTGAAGCACTGGAGGAGCGGCATGTAGGGGGCAGCCTATCTCTCAGCTTGAACTGCTCGCATTGCTGCCGCGTGAGCTGCCGCGGCAGTGAGGCCTCTATGAACTTGGGCGCGGACCGCCGCCGTCCCATGGCTTTTCCGTGTGCGGCGGAACGTCTCCAAGAAAGTGTCCGCCTCTTCAGGTTGGATCTTTTGTGCCAGCAGCGCCAGGAAGTTTTCGTTATTGCCGGCGTTGTCCAGTCGCCGCAACACGTCGAGAATCGCCGACCGGGTGCAGAGGATGTCCTTTGCAGTCGTCGCATCACCAAAAGTCGAGCCATCTATGAACTGAACATACTGCACGCGTATCTCAGCTTGAAGTTCGTTGGCGGGCCCGCGTGGACTTACGCAACAGGCCGACGTTCCTCTTCCTGGACCGTCGCGCGCGAGCACGAGTGACTCTCCGGGGGCTATATTCCCCCAGAAGAAATGGTCGCGTGGGATGACTTGATGAGTTCCGACGCCGTGGGGACCAGTCTTGTCAACGTGAGCGAGCACAAGGATGATCGCTTTGTCGCCCACATTCCGTGCGTGGACCTCGAAGCTGCTCGACGACTTCACCGAATTGGCAACAATGAGTTCGGTGAATGAGGCTGTGCCGGAGATCTTCAGAGGGCTCCCCTGGTCGGACTTGTCCACAACAGGTATGGTGTAGGTCAGTTGGGACCAGGCGGAGCGGGTAAAACAGAAAGACAGCACCGCCAGAAATCCCACTACGAACTGCCGGAATCGCATGAGGACCTCCCCGCCACGCAGAATGGGGACACCTTCTCCGATTGCGTTCCTTAGCGGACAGGGGGAGTTTGCCTCAGGGGGTGCTGCGCTTCCAAAGCGGGCGGGAGCTGCTCTTCGGAGAGGCGATTCCCGATAATGTTGCTCCCGGTTGGCGCGAAAAGTCAAGCGTGGCGAGGAGTCGCGGATTCTGCGTCGTTGGTCACGCATTTTTCATGAGGTTTGGGTCTCGGGTTTTGCGAGGTGTTGGACGGTAAAAGCCGCGCGGGTGCGCGGCTCTTGGGCAGAAGAGGTTGGATCGTGCTCCGCTCAGGCGGCTGCTGGGAGCGGTTGCACGTGCCCGAGCTGCGTCAGCAGCGTGTACTGATCGTAGTAGCAGAGACCTGACACCGTTTTTCCCTTCTTGTCGAAGCGACAGATTTCACAGAACGGCAGAGACATTTTACGTCCGGTGGGCTTCATTGAACCGAAGGGCCCGTCGTTTGTGCCGACCACGGTGAATCGAGCGATGACAATATCTCCGGCGTCAATGTACTCGGGGTTGGTAATGCGGCCGTCGGAAAAGGCCTTCGCCCATTCTTCCGTCCATTCTCGGAATTTGTCCCGGCTGTTCAATGTAACGGCGCGAGCATTGTCAGTGTAGACGAGGCCCTCGGCGGCGTTCTTGACTACGCCTGTGAAGTCGCGTTTGTTCCAGCTCTCGTGCGCGGCACGGAGCGTTTCTACGTTCTTTGAAGCCATGCATGTTCCTCCTTTAGTCTTAAAGAGCGCAAGGTCGGGCGAGCCACGCGTGGGCTCGCCCTTGGTGCGCGATCATGGTTGTTTCAGGCAGCTTTGTCTGCTGCGATCTTGTGGGTGGTTGAGCTAGCGACATTGAAGGTCCGAACTAGGGGCTCTGTCTCCAGCAGGTGCCGTATCATATCGTGGATGGCGGGATACTGCTCCTCTTGGTAGCGCTCGGCATCCTCTTGCTTGTTCCAGAAGCTAATCGCTAGGACACGATCAGGTTCGGGTTCCGATACCAGAACGGTCTCATCCACGAATCCTGTCTGTTTTTTCAGAATGGGCAATACTTTGTCATTGATGACGGTGGCGAGTTCTCGTGCCTTTCCTGATTTAGTGGTTACTTCAACAGTTCTTGTAAACATGGAAACACTCCTTATGCGATGCGCTTGTTTCTCGACAGGCGACAATTCGAGGCTGCCGGTCGAAGCTGACCGGCCGCGGTGATGGGTCACTGGGGTGGAGTCGGTCTCGCGATCAACTGCTTGACCACCGTGTATTCGGGTCTACACCGTCACCGGAGACGGTGATACGCTCTGGTTAATTTCAACTGCCCGAATGTCCTCGTGGGTCAGGGCCGTTGCTGGGCCGCTAGGTAAGAGTTGTGCGACGGAGTCTAGCTGTGGCCAATGGAGACATCTCCAAAGTTAGGCCCCAGCGAAGCTAGTGTCAATGCCCACTTTTGGTGCAGTGCTGCGGGCGTGGTTCTTAGGCGCTCTTCTTAGACGTGATGGCGTAGAACGCGGACCAGGTCTGTTCCACTTCCTTACTGCCACAGCCGGGGCAGATCGCTTCACCCTTTTCGTATTCCGCAAGACTCAGGACTTTGGAAAAGACTTTCTTACAGAGGTGGCAGTAAAACTCGTAGTGGGGCATTGGGGCCTCCGCGCGGTTGTGAAGGGTAGTAGCTAAATTGTAGGCCGCGGCTCAGGCGGGTTCAACTGGGTTGGATCGGACGTATAATCCGTCCGGATCGGAAAGGGCACTTTATGTCCAAGCCACCCTATCGTGCGCTGCGGATTGTGCTGGGTTTCCTTTCGGTGCTCATGGTCGCTGGGGGCGTACTCCTGATCTTCAGCAGCAAGCTACTCATCGCCCGCCTGTTCCTGCATCCTCCCGAGGCGGAAATCTCGACTCTGCTTCTCTTCACGCTGAAGGAGATGGGCGGTTTTGCGCTTATGTTGAGCGTGATGCTCTTCCTTGCTTCCCGCGACCCGGCGCGGAATGTGGCGATTATCGATGCGCTCACGGTAGGACTCTACGTGCTGGCGGTCACGCCGCTCATCTCTTTCTATATGCTCGATATCCAGAGCATCTACCCCGGGCATCTGGTTTGGGGGCGTTCTCTCATACGGCTTGGGCTCGCGGCTCTCCTCTTTTACCTGCGGCCACGGGAGACGCATTCAGAACCTGTGGGAGGGTTTTGAAGCGTGGATCCCTGAATTGTGCAAATAAAACCGGTGTTTCGCGAGTTTTGTTGAAAGCACCGGGAGAACGTATAAACGCCTCGGGCGACGTGGAGCGGAAGTCGCGGAGCAGACAGCCCGGGCCGGAAGGAGGTCCGATGGCGTACTACAAAGTTCTGATTGAAATCTGGTGTGACTGGGATCCAGAGGACAGCGGCCTCGAAGAAATGGTCCGGCATGTTCTGCTTGGCGAGAACTCTATTTGTACTCTGCAGGAAGTCATCAAGGTCGTCGATCGTCCGCAACACATCGACAACGAGGAAGCAATGAGCTTCTTCGGCGGACAGGAGGGTGATGCCGACCAAAGTCAGGGGTAGACCCACAGGTATTGCGGTGACCGGAGGTTTGCTTGCCGCTGGCGGCCCGGACAAAAGAATGAGCCTCCGAAAGGCGTGCCTTTCCCTCCTCTCGGGGTGTCGAAGACGGCACTCCTAAGTCCAGACATTATTATGGGAGGATAGATGCACCTTTTGGGTGTGCCATGCCCGCGAACTCCGGACCGTTCGTCGTAGCGCGCAACACGTGCATCGTGCCGAAGCAACGGTGCATCGAGCGGTTACCGTCGGGGTATTCGATTCGAGAGTTCCACAACCATTCCCAAGGCCGCTATTGGTATGTGATCACTGCTCTTGAGGTGGTACCGACCAAGAGACGCGGCCGCAATCGTATTTGACTATCCGCGATTTTTTAGAGACCTCGGTCAGCGGTGCCGCGGGTTGTGGTTGGGTCTCGGATTCTGCGTGGTCGGGTCACGGATTTATCGTGAGGCTTGGGTCTCGGATTTTGCAGGGTGCTGGTCGGAGAAAAGCGCGTAGGAGTCGGTTTTTTGGTTTTAGTAGGGGTTGCGTTCGGGATCCCCGGAGCGGCATGAATGTCTCCGGAGAGGCTGGGAGCATCGCACCGACCGAGGATGATTCGAGGGTGTCGCGGGAACCCTAGTACTGAAGACGCGGATAAAAAAGCCAGCGTTTTCGCTCGCTAAGACTCTGCTCTCACTGAACGTTACGTTACTTCTTCATTTCATCCTTCTTGGTAGCCTCTTTCATTTCAGCTTTTCCCATCTTCACAGACACAACGTGGATTTCGTTCTTGGCAGCATCTACGTGGGCTTTGAGGTGTACTTCGTGTCCCTCATGGCCTTTCAACGCCTCGGGGTTCGTTACCGTCCAGCTCTTGTTGTCCTTGTCCACAAACGTCTTCCCGTCATCGCCGACCTTGCCGGCAAGAGTGACTTCTTTCGTGGACGTTTGCGAGCCTTTCGCGGTGTCCTGCTTCATTTCGCTCGGCTTCGTAGTGTCCTGGGCAACTGAGAGCAGGCACATCATTAGCCCGAGCACGAAGGAAATTAACAGCAGTTTTTTCATACGGGACTCCTTTCGGATGGGAGCGTTCTCGCGGACCGCTGCTGACTTCTACGGTCTTTAGTACGTTCCGCTTTGGAGACGAGCGACGCGGTTGTGGTTTCCGGATGAAACAAGTCTGCTCTCTTGCGGTGGGTCCAGTCAAGCCCATTCAAATCGGGGGACTGGCGTACACTCCTGGTCGTATGGCGGTGATGGCGGCGGATACGTCGGCGGGCTGCTCGAAGCGCAGCTTCCCTTCATTCCTCCTCAGATGGCGAAGGCCGAGTGACGCTAGTCCGCCTTCGTCCGTGACAGGACGGTTCTAGTTCGCCTTGCATTCTTCCAGGTATTTGAACATTCTAGGGCTGTGATTGGCAGGGGTCATTAGTTGTGGGGTTTTGCGAAAAAGAGGCAGAGAAGGTACCGGCGGATACTGTCGGAACATACCCACACAGGTTTTATTCGGGTACTGGGGTGGTCACGCGGCGGCGCTGAAGGTTGGATCTACGGTAATGCCCCACTCGTCAAGTAACCATTCCGGGACATAGAGCCGATTCCTGTTTTGCTCGCAACAGAGATGTCAGGTGAACATCAGGACGAGTAGAAGGCTCTTGCACTTCATGGGATCGCTCCCTGCCGACAAATTCACTTACTATTCTAGTGTTTTTGCATTATTGCGCTATGACACCGTCCCACATAGCTTGTTGCAAACTCCTACGTCCTCATCAGCGTCGCGCAGCCGCTGCTGCCTGTGAACGGTTGCAATTCGGGCTGCAGCGCTACACAAGCTTTATGGACCGGTTTGTACGACATGTAGACGGTCTGATTTTTAGGGAGGGAGGATACCACGATGCAGCTTCGTAATGCGCCGAAACTCTTACTAGCGACCGTATTCGTTGTTGCCGCTCTGGCGGCCGGTAGCGACGCAGGGAAACCGATCACGGTGAAAGGCTATGTTCTGGATTCGGCCTGCGCATTCACCAAGGGCCTGGAGAAACCTATCAGCAAAGAGTGCGCCACCGCTTGTGCAAAGGCAGGTTCTCCTTTGGTGATCCTGACGGATGACGGCACAATCTACTGGCCCATTGCTGACACCACCCCGTCAAGCGGACAAAACGAAAAGCTACTGCCGTTCGCAGGACAGAAAGTTGCTGCCAGCGGGAAAGTCTTTCAACGGGGAGGTTCGAGCGCTTTGGTCATTGAGAAGATCGAACCCTTATCCGATCAGAAGTGAATTCGCGTCTCGCATTTCCTAGCGGGTGCGTTGGAAAAGGTCACCGTCCTGGAGTCTTTGGTACGAATTCCGTACTAGACAAGAGCCGCCCGAAGGGACGGCGCTTGTCTTTGGAGAACGGCAGATCTGTCGGAACATAGCCACACAGGTTTTATTCGGGTGCTGGGGTGGTCACGCGGCGGCGCTGAAGGCTGGGTCTACGGTGATGCCCCATTCCTTAAGTAGCCATTCCGGGACATAGAGCCGATTCCTGTTTTGCTCACACCAGGCGCGGAGCTCAAGCGAGGAGGTATACGTCCGTGCCGTGAGCTGCAGTTGCCTGACCTGCAGTTCGAATTCTGTAGGGTGAGCGGGTGCGGGCGGAAGGGGACACCCCCAATTCGGGTTCCCGCGTTTGCGAGTGGTAGCGGCGAGAGCAGGCGGTACCGCCATAGGCCCCGATCATACTCCGCTGTGGTTGACTGTGCGGCAGAATCCTCTACCGGTGGCGCATGGTTTGCGGGAGCGGGAGGCACGGTGATATTTCGGCGGTATGGCAGTTTCGGTGGAGAGATGTATAACAATTGGTTACGAGGGATACGCCAACGGAATAGATTGCGGAGAGTACAGTGGGAATTGGCTTCACTCACGTGAGCTTCGGATCTACATGATCCCTGCTTCCTACAAACCGAAAAAGAAGTTCATGCAGCTGGCCATTGCGGAGGCCAAGCGCGCCCGTGACCGAGGCGACTATCCCATTGGCGCGGTCATCACCCGCCTCACGGGCAGACGTGAAGTGGTCATTGCCAGCGCCGGTAACCGAGTAAAAACTTCGGGGTCGAGCATCAAGCATGTAGAGCTGGAAATGCTCAAATATGTTTCAAGCGGCTATGGCCGCTACCTGCCCCACTTCGTGCTCTACTCCACGCACGAACCCTGTGCCATGTGTGCCGGCGCCTGCGTGTGGTCTAGAATCGGCGCGGTCGTCTACGGCGTCTCCCAAGAAGACATTGCCGTTTATGGCCGCAAGTGCGGTACGAAAGATTACAAGTGGCGAGCTTGCCTCATCCCCTGCCAGCTCGTCTTCGAGAAGGGCAATCACCGCATCCCCGTCATCGGTGGTTTTCTCCGACAAGAATGCCAAAGACTGTTCAGTTACAGGCCTTCATAGTGGCCGCTGCTTTTATGTACATAGATCGGAAGTAGAGTCGGACGCGGTTGTAACCG
>Ga0137359_10005541_pt1 | contig 10411 bp, 9 predicted proteins | sample Mad1_40_16metaG_FD_108281 | JGI IMG/M metagenome (GOLD analysis project Ga0137359, IMG submission 108281) | Vadose zone soil microbial communities from Angelo Coast Range Reserve, California, USA - Mad1_40_16 metaG | ecosystem: Environmental > Terrestrial > Soil > Vadose zone | place: USA... | reverse complement strand
CAAGGATTTCACCACCGGATGCACTATTGAAGCCCACAATTTCCAGCGCGACCTGGCGCAATATGAACAGAAAAACGCGGTGATCGTCGGGGTCAGCGTGCAGGATGAGGATTCGCACCAAAAGTTCTGCACCAAGGAAGGGCTCAGCTTCAAGCTGCTGGCGGACACCAAGCAGGAAGTTTCCGCGCAGTATGATTCGGTGATGACCTACAACGAAGCGAAATACTCCGCGCGGCACACTTTCTTGATTGACCCGCAGGGCAAATTGCAAAAAGTGTGGCTGGAAGTGAAACCCGACAAACACAGCGAGGAAGTGCTCGCGGCGCTAACGCAATTGCAAGGATCAGGCGCTTCGAACAGCAGGTAACCGCAGGTGATTTCTGCGCCGCGACAACCGTCTTCGTCGATCTCTCCGATAACAACTGGATTAGCAGCGATTCTGCAAGACGCGAAGCCCGGGCACGTTCATTAAACGCTCATCGGCGGTGACCAGCGTTAAATCATAGACCTTCGCCGTCGCTACTAGGAAACGATCGGCTGGATCACCATGCTGGAGCATCGTGAACCGCAATTCATGACCAATTCGCCAGTCCAGAGGAAGTTCCAGTAAGTCCAGGTCTTCCTTCGACTGCCTGAACCATTCCCCGAAATCCTCTTTGATCTGAATACGCTTCTCTTCCAGCTGAACGACCATTTCCCAAATGCTGATGGGAGACAGATATCGGTAATGTTCGGGGTTGGAAATTTCTCGGGCGACCTCGGAACTGAGCTTGTGCGGCTCCAGATAACTCCAAATCCAAATGTGCGTGTCGAGCAAAAGTCTCATTCGGGCTTTTTGGCACCGCGCTCATCGAGCAAATCATGCGCTGCCTCCCAGTCGGATTCGTCACCAGTAGGACCGACAATATCGCCCAAAATCGTAGCCGTGCCGGTTCCGGTACCGAGCCGCGGAGTGCGCTGTACTCCTCCCGCTGGCACGACTTCCGCCACCACTTGACCAAAGCGCGTGACGCGAATCGGCTTTCCCGTTTTTCGGACACGTTCCAGTACGGCAAGACACGTGGCCTTAAACTTGGAAATGGCGATTTCTTCCATAAGAGGCTTCGCTTCAGAAGATTATAGGTCGGAGACGCGGGTTAGTCAACCATGGTCTGACCATGGTCATACCTACGGCTTATCGTCCTGGTCTGCACCGCCGACAGGACCATCCGCCGGTCGTGCACTAGGATCCAATTCCTGGAGGTGCGCCTTCTTGAGGGACGCATTCACCGGGGGTAGATCGGCGGCAATCACTTTCTTCCATCGGGCGATAAGCTTTTCCAGGGAGTCTTCCAGTTCCTGATAAACCGAGGATGCTTGTGTAGTCGGCGCAGCATCGGCGCTGTCTACCACCGTCAAAAGCGCGCCAAAGTGCTGATTCAGCGTGGAGAGATTTTCTGGTTGCTTGCCGCTGGGAGCAGTGCCGAAATACGTGCTCTGCGAGGCCCCTTCCATTTCCGCAGCCTGTTTATCGAGCGCGTTCAAGGAATCGGCGAGTGCTCCCTTAGCTTTCCCGCTGCGATCTTTTAGCTGGGCGCGCAGCGAGCGGACTCCTTGAAGGGCTTCGTAACTCTCGTTCATCCCTTCGACAATGCCGGCCTCCATTTCAAACTGCCGGCGAAGGTCGCCATCCGAAGTTTTAATGCGCGGATCCATCGTGACGACCAGCGGTTGCGTGTAGCTCTTGGCGTCAACGGTCAACTTCACGGTGTATTTACCGGGCATGGCCCAAGCCCCCAGCGGGTACTGCGGCGTGTTGTGGACAATAGCGGAGATGGGGAACTCCCGGTCTAGCGCATCGGGCGGCGGGTAGTGCAGGTCCCACACAAAACGATGCATTCCGGCCTCGCCCGAGAGAATCTGCGGCGGCCGCACCCAGTACATGGGAATGGGGTTGGAAGCAGCGATTTTTTCCAGCGGCTCGGGCTTGTCCGCGCTGGAGTAGCGGCGTACCAGATGATTGTCGGCATCGAGAATTTCCAGTGTTGCGGGTGTGCCGGAAAGCGCCGCAAGGTAGAAGTCGAGAATCGCGCCATCGGGCGGATTTTGCCCCGCCGGGATCTCCGGCGGCAGCGGCGTATCGGTGTTGCGATTCCAGCGGAAACGAATGGCGTCCTGCGGCTTGAAGAGCGTCACGGAAGCTTTGGCGAGTTCGGGAGTGAGTTGGCGCAGCGGAGTGATGTCGTCCAAAATCCAGAACGAGCGACCGTGCGTCCCCACGATCAGATCGTCGCCGTGAATGGTGAGATCGCGCATGGAGGTGTGCGGGAGGTTGAGTTGCAGGGGCTGCCAGTTGTCGCCGTCATCGAACGACACGTAGACGGAGCCTTCGGTGCCGGCAAAAAGCAGACCTTTGCGCATTGGATCTTCGCGAACCACATTGCTCGCACCGCCGGCGGGGATGCCGTTCGTAATCTCCGTCCAGGTCTTGCCGAAATCGCGTGTGCGATAAATGTGTGCGCGCAAGTCATCCAGGCGAAAACTGTTGATGGCCGCGTATGCCGTGCCGGCGTCGAAGTGTGACGCTTCGATGATGGAAACTTTGCTCCAGGGCTTCAGTTGCGTGGGTGTGACGTTTTGCCAGAATTTTCCGCCATCGCGAGTGATGTGGATGAGTCCGTCATCGGTGCCGGCCCAAATTGTCTCGGCCTCCTGGAACGAAGGCGCAACCGCATAGATGACTCCGCGATGCTTTCCCTTCTCCGGATCGTACGCGGCGAAGACGCCGAGATTTGGCGGAATGTCATAAGAAGGGCGAGCCAAATCAGGACTGATGACCTTCCAACTGTTTCCACGGTCAGTGGATTTGAAAAGCACGCTTGCGGAGAAATATAGAGCCTTGGGATCGACCGGAGAAAAAACCACCGGGAGCGTGCGGTCGTAGCGATATTCACCGCGGCGCACCGGCTCCGGCGTGACGTCGGCTACCTCCCCTAATTCCTGATTGGTGCGCGTGAGCCGCGCGCCGTAGAGAATGTTGGAGTCGAGCGGATCGACGGCGATGTAGCCGTACTCAAAAACCCCGACCGGATGCCATTCTCGAAACGTGATTTCGCCGTAGTCGCTGCGGCTCATGGTGCCGGCGGAGCCGCTTTCTTGCTGTGCCCCATACACCCAGTAAGGGAATCGATTGTCGGTGGCCACGTGATAGAACTGGGCAGTTGGCTGGTTGTACCAGGAGCTCCACGTTGCGCCGCGATTCACGCTGATGATCGTGCCCTGGTCGGCGGATAGCGCGATGATGTCGGGATTTTCACTATTGATCCAGATGCGTTGGTAATCGTCTCCGCCCGGCGCGCCCTTGAACCCAACAAACGTCTTGCCTCCATCGCTGGATTTCCATGTCGTGGTGTTGGCGACGTAAATTACCTCGGGATTGTCGGGCGAAACCGCGATGCCCATAGCGCCGGGACCGCGCCCGCCAATGCGGCGGTCGGTATTGACCAGTTGCCAAGATTCTCCGGAATCGTCTGAACGATAGATTCCCGCTCCTTTTTTGGCTTCGACGGTTGCGTAAACGCGATTCGGCTGGCTCGGGGCAGGAGCAATGCCAATGCGTCCCAGGCCGCCGTCATCCGAAGAAGGCAAGCCTTTGGTGAGTTGGCGCCACGTGGTCCCGCCGTCCGTGGATTTGTACAGGCCGCTGCCGGGCGCGACGAACGATTCGCCGCTGCGAATTTCCCACGGCGCCACGCGCGCTGCCCAAAGCACCGCGTAAATCGTCTGCGCATTGCCGGGATCGAAGGCGAGATCGGCGGCGCCAACGTTTTCGTCCCGGTACAAAACCTTTTGGAAGGATTGGCCCCCGTCGCTGGAGCGAAAAACGCCGCGCTCCGCGTTGGGGCCGTACGGATGTCCCTGGACGGCCACGAAGACGCGATTGGGATCTTTGGGGTCAACCAGAATCGACGTAACTTGCTGCGCGTCACGCAGTCCCAGGTGCGTCCAGGTTTTTCCGGTATCCGTAGACTTGTACACGCCGTCACCGATTGCGAGGTCCGGCCGCTGCAAGCCTTCGCCGCTGCCGACGTAAATTATGTTTGGGTCGGAGGGAGCAATCGCGATCGCGCCGACAGAGCCGGAGGTTTGCTCGTCGAAAATGGGCTGCCAGGTGTGGCCGGAGTCCGTGGTTTTCCAGACTCCGCCGTTGACCGCGGCCATGTAAAACACGTTCGGTTGGTGCGGAACGCCGGTGATAGCCACGGTGCGGCCGCCGCGGAACGGACCGATGCAGCGCCAACGCATTTCGGAGAAGAGCTTTTGATCGTATTGCTGTGCCGCGGACGGAATCGCTCCCGAAAACGCGATGAGTCCAGCAAGCAGCAACTTACGTGCGCAAAACGGCATTCGGCACCTCCCCGGAGTGCAGGAGAATAGCTCGTGAGCGGGTCTCCCGCAATGCTTGTTACGGTCCACAATGGCATTCGACGCGCGGCAGCGGTTTCCGCTAAACTCGATGGATTCTACCGAGCTAGTGAGGACCATTGCCGTGACCACTCCTGCCAAACCAATGCCGGCAACGCGCAGCGACGAGGTAGTCGCGAAACACAAGAAATATTTGTGGCCTTCGGTGACCAACTACTACCAGCGGCCGCTGGTGGCCGACCGCGGCGAAATGCAGTATTTGTGGGACCTGGACGGCCGAAAATATCTAGATTTCTTCGGCGGCATCCTGACCGTATCGGTAGGTCATTGCAATCCGAAGGTGACCAGCAAGATCAATGCGCAGGTCAACCGGCTGCAGCACACCTCCACGTTGTATCCCAACGAGCACATCGTGGCGCTGGCGGAAAAAATCGCGCAGATTACACCGGGAAATTTGCAGCAGAGTTTTTTCACCAGCTCCGGCACGGAAGCGGACGAAGCGGCGATCCTGATCGCGCGCATGGCTACCGGCAGCTATGACGTGGTCGCGTTGCGCCATGCGTATTCCGGCAGCTCGGCGATCGCCAAAGCCATGACCGCGCATGCGCCCTACCGCAAAAGCGGTGTGATCAGCGTGGGCATCTCCCACGCCGTGAATGCCTACTGCTATCGCTGCCCGCTGCACCTGACGTATCCATCGTGCGAAGTGGCTTGCGCCAACGACGTTGAAAACCTCATCCAGACCGGCACCAGCGGCCACATCGCGGCGTTTATCGCCGAGCCGATTCAGGGCGTCGGCGGCTTTATCACTCCGCCCAAGGAATATTTCAAAATTGTTTTCAAAATCGTGAAAAAGTACGGCGGCCTGTTTATCTCCGACGAAGTGCAAACCGGATGGGGGCGCACCGGCAAGAAATGGTTTGGCATCGAGCAGTGGGAAGTCACTCCGGACATTCTCACCAGCGCCAAAGGCCTGGCGAACGGCGTTCCGATCGGCCTGACCGTGACTACCCCGGAAATCGCGTCCAGCTTCCAGGGACTCAACATCTCCACTTTCGGCGGCAACCCGGTAACCAGCGTCGCTGCCAAAGCCACCATCGATTTCATCGAAGAAGAAAATCTACTGGAGAATGCGCACACCGTTGGCAGCTATTTCCGCGGCAAGCTCGAAGAACTGCAAGCCAAGCACTCTCTCATCGGCGACGTGCGCGGCATGGGATTGATGCAAGCGCTCGAGTTGGTGAAAGACCGCAAGACCAAGGAGCCTGCACCGGAAGCCACCACGCAGGTGATGGAGCGCGCCCGCGACAACGGCCTGCTGATCGGCAAAGGCGGGCTGTTCGGCAACGTCCTGCGCCTGTCTCCGATGCTCAACATCTCCAAAGCCGACGTCGACGAAGGCGTCCTCCTGCTCGATAAAGCGTTCGGTGAAGTCAAGAATTGAGGGTTCTTTCTGATCTGCTTTTGATTGGACCTCCCGTGATCTTGTTATGGGCGCTTCAGCGGTGGTGGCGGTCCTCTCCCAGAACTTCTGTGCCTGCTTGGCGCAGCTATGTCGCAATCGCAGCGATTAGTTTGGCAGGACTGTCGATAATCTTGTGGATCGTCTCCGGTTTCCGCGCTAGCGCAATCGGTGGATTCACACTTATGACCCGGCACTGATCTGGTTTGTGAGGCTCGGATTCCTCGCTGGGCCAACAGGTTTTCTTGCAAGTCTGTTCGGGAAAGGAACGTTGAGGTGGCCAGCCTGCGGCCTCTCTGCTTTAATGACTCTTTTGTGGATCGCTACAGGGATTGCAGTCTGATGCACCCACGATTTGCCAAAACTGCGTTGGCGCTATTCATCGGCTCAGGATTGGTGTCTACCCAAGCGGCTACTGAAAAAGCTGTCTGGAAACCGGTGCAATTCGCCATTGTCCGCTTCAACGACGATGCTCCCGCTTCCTGGAACATCTATCACGGAGAAAAGCGCGGATTGCTGCTGGTGCGGCTATGGAAACGCTACATGTTGATCGACGTAAAGGAGCAAGAAGTCTACGAGGTCGATCCGCAGCAGGTAAAAGGGCAGGGCGCGAACGTGGAATGGTCCCCCTCCGACGTTTCCGACCAACCCGTGGAAACTTCTGAGTGGAAAATCCGCGACGTTGGCCCCGTCGAGCGCATACGCTTCCGTTTTGGCAAAGACGGAAGCTCACTGGACATCCAACTCCCCCTGCTGCGCAACGGCAAACCAGCCTACTGAGACGCAATGAAGGAACGGCGTAATGAGGAAACCAAAGGAGCCCTCGAGTCACTCGCTTTTCGCTTTTCGCTTTTCGCTTTTCGCTTTTCGCTTTTCGCTTTTCGCTTTTCGCTTTTCGTTATTTCATTACCTCGCTGCTTCATCTCCTGTACACGCCGTAATACCAAGGGATGCCCAGCGCTCCAGGCCCAACCCCCACTACAATCGCGTCTCCTTCGTGAAATCGATCATAATCATCCAGGTCCACTGCAAGCCGCTCGACGCGCCGCCCTTCCCGCCAGGAACGCACCACCAGCCGTCGGCTCCCTTTCACGATGCCCTTCATGTTGAAGCGCCCCACAACCGCGGTCGGGTAATAGGCCACATTTTTTTGCGGGTCGAGCCGCCCGTTGATGAATAGCGTCGCGGCAAGAATCCACGGCAGCGGAATAAAGCCGTTGTAAACGCGCTTCATCACCTCGATCTCTTGATGATTGCGCGCCCGCCGTTCCAGGAAAATCGCCAGCGTGAGCGCTCCGAAGAAAATCAATCCGAAAAATACCAGGATCCAGTCCAAATCCACCGCCGGATAAATCTGGCTGACATAGGGAAACGCCAGCGACCCCAAGAGAAAGATACCGGTCTGCCGCATCAGCCTGCGCCGGAACATCACTTCCGCGGCGGCGGTGGTCAGCCCGCAAGACGGGCATTGATCCGTGCTGCGCTCCGAGCCGCAATCGAGGCATCGCGTCATCTGAAAAGGAACCGTGAAAGGGAAACGCGGTCAACGCCCTGGATGACCCCAACACAGGCGACCGGACTAGTATAGAACGAGGCGCAGCGCCGCCGCTGGCGCGATTACGCGGCAGGGCTGGAAAGCGAAGCGATCAAGTCGTGATACCGCTGAAGTTGCTGCTCTTCGGAGACCGTGACGGCTACCGCCATTCCGCGGCCGGGTTCGATGCGTTTTACGGAGCAATCCATCTGTAAGGGGTGATCGAGCGCCAGGCGCGCGGTAAAGCCTGCGCCTACCCAAAGCGTGTCGGCGGATTCGATGAACATGCCATTCGCACTGATGTCGCGCGTTTTCCCACGCAAGAGAGCGGAGCCCCACTCAATCTCAAGCTCCGCGCGAAACGAATAGCGCGGCGCCCAGCGGCGCTCCAGACGCCTGGACGGATGCTCCAGAGTGCTCATCGGGCTGATGCAACCCCCTGCCAAGGATGCCAAGCCGCGGCGCCGGAGCGAGCACGCCGCTTTAATAATTCCACAATACCGTCTACGCGTTTCCGTAGCACTGCGCCGACCCGCACCTTGATAGGTCAACCCTACCACAAAATATGTCTCAGACGGTTACGGCGCGGCACCATTACGGCAAAGAAATCGCTTCAGTCCGATTTGGACGGATCGGAATCGCTGTGCGCTTCCGTGATTTGCCCGGATTTTTCGGATCGGCGGATGCGCTGCTGGATTTCCGCAAGCAAATACTTACGCAGACTCTCCGAGACGATGCCGGGAGCCGCCAACTCGCGCAAATCGGAGACGGTAAGCTCCGGAAGATAGCCGAGGATGGTAGAAAGCGTGGAACTGGGATGGCGGACCAACGCGAGCCGCACGTTGTAGGTGTGCGACCACTTGCGATGCTGCGAAATGGCCTTGATAACGCCGATGGGAAGGCGGTCTCGCGAGAGCGCTTTCAGAACCTGCGCTTCGGTGAGCTGCGCATTGTCGAGCACGACGGAAAGGATTTGCGCGTGACCCTCCGCGAGCAGCCCGCCGGCCACGCGAGCCGTGCCGCGACGTGCCAGCGTGACCTTTTGCCCCAGTGGCAGTTGCGGAAGGCGCGCGATCAACTGTTCTTCCGCATGGATCTTGAGTTCCGTGGAAGTGCCGGGGAGCAGCGTAAGCTGCACCAGATCCATGAGGTAGAGTTCGCGGAGCAGGCGCAGGCCCGCGAGGCGAGGAGTGCGCGGGTGAAAAGCCAGGGCGCGCTTGACGCGGTAATTTTTCAAGAGCGGCTTGCGACGCGTGACTTCTTCCAGGACTTCAGTGGGTAGGTCGTTGCGGTTGAGCAGCAGGCAGAGTTGCGTTTCGTCGAGCGCGGGATTATCGAGAAGCCCGAGCAGCACATCTGGAGAATGATGGTGAAGTAGCGCGGCGAGTTCTTCGCCGGCGGCGATGCGCGCGCGGTCGCGAGAGGATTCGACCCCGGACATATCAGTATTTTGCCGCGAGCGCCGCGGCTTCCGCAGGAGAAATTCGCAAAGTGCCGATTCGCGCACTAGGAAGGAGCTGCTTGCAGGAAGCATCGAGTTGTGCGTCGAAGAAAACGGAGCGGCCGATGGTGCCGCCGATCCTGGCGAGCAAGAAAGCCGTTTGCCGAAGGCCGAGGCGCGCGGCAACCTGCTCCACGAGAGCAGCAAGCTGGCCCGCGGCGTGCGCCAGAATTTCGCGCGCCGTAACGTCACCGGAATCGGCGGCCGCCGCCACTATCGGGAAGAGCGGGGGGAAAATGTCGTCCGGCATGGTCTGCGCGCGATGCTGCACGATGGGCCATTCCGTGCAGCGAAGCTGCGCGAGAATCTGCCGGCCAAGAACGGAATCCGTTCCCGTTTTCTTGTGCGCCTCAACGGCCGCGGCGATGGCGCGGCGCCCGATGTCAAACGCGCTGCCCTCATCGCTGCACGCGGGACCGTAGCCTCCGGCCCGGTAGGTTTCCTGTTGCGCATTGCGTCCGATGGCGGCGGAGCCTGTTCCGGCGACAAGCACGATAGCCGGCCCCTCGCCTGCCGCGGCGAGCGCGGCTTCCAGATCCGTAAAGACCTTGATCGCGGCTGCGGGAAAGCAAATTTGCAGCGCCAGAGTCATGCCCCGCTGCATTTCCGCTTTGGCAGTTCCCGCAAGCCCCGCGCCTATCGCCGCAATGGCGGTCCGTTCGAGTCCCGCTTCTTTGAGCGCGAAGCCGGCCGCTTCCACAACCGCGCGAGTGGCCTTTTCTACGCCAATGCGCGACGCATTCGATGGGCCCGCGTAGGTGCGCGCGAGAATCTGGTGCGCCGAGTTCATCAGCACGCACTCGGTCTTAGTGCCGCCGCCGTCAAAGCCCAGGATGTACCGCACGGCAACAGAATACGCGAGAACAGGCTGCGCGAAGCATGCGCGATCGGCGCAGGATCCCAAAAAAATAGCGGTGCGGGCGTAACGGCTACGTATAATCCCCTGCGCAATGCGGATTCATCCTGTCGATCTGGCGATTGTCGTGGTGTACCTGCTGGGGGTCACGGCGCTGGGGATGCATTTCCGGCGCCGATCGCAGGACGCGCGCGATTATTTCCTTGGCGGGCGGACGGCGCCGTGGTGGGCGCTGGCGTTTTCCATTGTGGCTACGGAGACATCGACGCTGACGATTATTGGCACGCCTGCAATTTCGTACGGCGGAAATTTGACATTTCTCCAGCTTGTTTTTGGATATTTGATTGGGCGAGTGCTGATCGTCTTGCTGCTCTTGCCCGGATACTTTCGCGGAGAGTTCTTCACCGCGTACGCGCTGATCGAAAAGCGCTTTGGCGAGAAGATGCGCGGGGTGGCGGCGACGACCTTTTTGATTACTCGAGCCATCGCAGAGGGCGTGCGCGTTGCGGCGATTGCGCTGGTGGTGAGTGTGGTGCTGGGAACTTCGGAGCGGCTTGCGGTGCTGATCGTGATCGCGCTGACCATTCTCTACACGCTCGAAGGCGGCATGAAAGCGGTGATCTGGACCGACGTCGCCCAACTGTTGCTGTATCT
>Ga0137359_10005536_pt1 | contig 10419 bp, 10 predicted proteins | sample Mad1_40_16metaG_FD_108281 | JGI IMG/M metagenome (GOLD analysis project Ga0137359, IMG submission 108281) | Vadose zone soil microbial communities from Angelo Coast Range Reserve, California, USA - Mad1_40_16 metaG | ecosystem: Environmental > Terrestrial > Soil > Vadose zone | place: USA... | reverse complement strand
GGATCGGGCTGCGTGACGCGCGCCAACGCGACGCTGTCGTCGGCGCAGCGCGCGAGGCCGCCGCGGCTGAGATCGGCGGTGGCGCAAAGGGCCGAGCGTTCGCCGACGAAGACCCGCAGGCCGAGTCGCTTCTCGCGGGCGTCGGTGAGCTTCTCGACCTCGCCGAGGCGCACGCCGGCGGCGAACGTCGCTTGCTGGACGAGCACCGCGTCGGCGGCGGTCGCGCCCGCGCGCATCGCGAACTCGATCGTCGAGAGCAGCGCCGCGCGCAGCTCCTCGGGACGCAGACTCGGCGCGCCGGCGGCGGCGCTCACGCTTGCGTGCCGCCGACGGTGAGACCATCCACGCGCATAGTCGGCAGGCCGACGCCGACGGGCACCGACTGGCCGTTCTTGCCGCAGGTGCCGATGCCCTCGTCGAGCGCGAGGTCGTGGCCGACCATGCTGATCCGCGTCAGCACGTCCGGGCCGTTGCCGATGAGGGTCGCGCCCTTCACCGGCCGCGTCACGGCGCCATGCTCGATGAGATACGCCTCGCTCGCCGAGAACACGAACTTGCCGCTCGTGATGTCGACCTGCCCGCCGCCGAACGACACCGCGTAGAGGCCACGGTCGACCGACCGCAAGATGTCCTCGGGCGCGGACTCACCGGCGAGCATGAAGGTGTTGGTCATGCGCGGCATCGGGCTGTGCGCGTAGCTCTCGCGACGGCCGTTGCCGGTAAGGGGCATTCCCATCAAGCGCGCGTTCAAACGATCCTGCAGATACCCGCGCAGGATGCCGCGCTCGATGAGCACCGTGCGCGACGTCGGGGTGCCCTCGTCGTCGACGTTGAGCGAGCCGCGACGGTTGGGGATCGTGCCGTCGTCGATCACCGTGCAGAGCTCGGAGGCGACTTTCGTGCCGAGGAGCGTCGCGAAGGCGGACGTGCCCTTGCGGTTGAAGTCGCCCTCGAGTCCGTGACCGATCGCCTCGTGCAGCAAGATCCCCGGCCAGCCGGGCCCGAGCACGACCGTCATCTCACCGGCGGGCGCATCCACGGCGTCGAGGTTCAAGAGCGCCTGCCGCGCCGCCTCGCGCGTGAAGCGTAGGTGGCGATCGCCGTCGAGAAAAAACGCGAACGGCTGCCGGCCGCCCCCACCGTAGGTCCCTTGCTGGCGCTTGCCGGCGTCCTCGGCGATGCACGTCACCTGCAGGCGCGCGAGCGGCTGCACGTCGCTCACCATCGTGCCGTCGGAGGCGACGATCATGACCAGCTTGTGCTCGACGACGAGCGACGCCATGACGTTCTTGATCCGCGGGTCGTGGCGGCGGGCCTCGCGATCGACGGCCTCGAGGAGCGCGATCGCATCCGGCAGGCTGGTCTCGACGGGCGGCTTCGCGAGCGTGTAGAGATCGCGCGCCGGCGGGCCGGCGCGGAGCGCGACCGCCTGCGTGCCGCTCGCGTCGGCGGCGATGTGTCCGGCGGTTTGCGCCGCCTGCTCGATCGTCGCGACCGTGACATCGTCGCTGTAGGCGTAGCCCGTCTTCTCGCCGGCGAGCACACGCACCCCGACGCCCTGCGACACGTCCTTGCTCGCCTTCTTGACGAGACCGTCCTCGAGCGCGACCGCAGTCGTCGTGCGGAACTCGAAATACAGGTCGCCGTAGTCGGCGCGGCGCGCGAGGGCGGTGCCGAGCGCGCGCTCGAGCGCGCCGGCCGACACGCCGTAGCGGTCGGAGAAAAAGCGATCGGGTCGTGTCGAGTCCGCCATTGCCAATGCGCGCAGCCGAAAAGTACGCTACCAGATACCCGCCCCGCGGCAAGCCGCGTTCGCAGGGTACTCGGTGACTTGCCGCGGCGGGGACTGAGTCGAGTTGCGAGCCAGACGAGGCGCGAGAGAAGCGAGCAGCGCAGGCGTAGCGGAGCTACGCCGAGCAGCGGAGCGACCGAGCAACGAAGTATGGCGACGCAAATCGACCCAGTCCCGGCGCGAGAGAAGCGAGCAGCGCAAGCGTAGCGGAGCTACGCCGAGCAGCGGAGCGACCGAGCAACGACGTATGGCGACGCAAATCGGCCCAGTCCACAGAGTTGCCTCCGGAGGAGCGAGATGGAGAATGACAACGAGGATGTGCTCGCGGAGCTGATTGCGCAGCAGGAGGCCAAGGTGCGGGGCTGCGCGGCACGCATAAATCCGCGGCTCACCGGCGATGACTTGCTGCAGCCACACGACTTCCCCGACCTCGCGCGCGACCCGGTATTCAACTACGAGGACGGCGTGCTCGCCGGGTTGCGCGCGGCGGGCGCGGCGCTGCGGGCACGGCTGCGGCGCTGACGCCGCGCCGCGGCTGCGAGGCGTGCGCACGTGACGCGCGCGCCGCGAAAGGAGCCCGGCCGAATCGTCGCGGCGCTCCGCGAGGCGGCGACCCGCCTCGAACAGGGCGGTAACGGCGCGACCGCCGACGGCGCGGTCCTGACGGCGCTCGTGCGGGCGCTCGAGGACGCGATCGCTGGTCCGGCGACGGAGACCGGCGAAGGTGCCGCTGATCCGTCCCCGGCCACGGCGCCGCGAGCGCCCGTGACGCACGGCCGTCTCGTTCACGACCTGCGCTCGACGAGCGGGACCTTGCTGACGTGGTGCTATCTCATGCGCCGCGGCGGGATCAGCCAAGAGCAGCTGGCACACGGCGCGACGGTGATGGAGCGGGCCGTCCGGCGGCAGCTGCAGCTCGTCGAGCAATTGGTCGCCGCCGGCAGGCGCGCGCGCGCGGCCGCAGGAGCGGCGCCGACATCCAGTCCGCAGCCGGTGGCCGGCGCGGAAGGCGAGTCGAGGAAGGTGGACACGACGACCGACCTGCACGGCGTCCGCATCCTCATCGTCGACGACGACGCCGATGCACGCGACGCGATGCGGATGATGCTGACGGCGCGCGGCGCCGATGTTTCGACGGCCGTATCCGCGATCGATGCGTTCGACGTCCTGCAGCAAGGACGGCCCGACGTGCTGATCAGCGACATCGTCATGCCGGACGCCGACGGGTATGCGCTGCTGCGCCGGGTACGCGCGCCCGATACCGGCGATCGCGGTCTGATCCCGGCGATCGCGGTGACCGGCCGCGGCCGCCAGGCGGATCGCCAGCACGCGCTTGCCGCGGGATATCAGTGTCAGCTCACGAAACCGATCGCGCCAGACGAGCTGATCGCAGCGGTGCAGAGTCTCCTCGCGCGCTGATGATCGTCAGTCGGCGGTCGCCGGCGCCAGGATCTGCGCCAGGTGCAGCGTCCGCACCGCGGCACCGTGCCGGCGCAGACCGCCGGCGAGCTGCAGGAGGCAGCCGGTGTCATTCGCCACGACCGCGGCTGCGCCGGTCGCGACGACGCGCTCCACCTTCGCGTCGAGGATCGCGCCCGAGACCTCCGGAAACTTGACGGCGAATGCGCCGCCGAAGCCGCAGCAGTGCTCCGCGTAGCCCATCTCGACGAGCTCGAGCCCACGGACGGCGGCGAGAAGCCGGCGCGGCTCGTCGCGGACGCCGAGCTCCCGCAGCAGGTGGCACGAGTCGTGGTAGGTGACGCGCGCGGGAAAGCGCGCGCCGACGTCGGTTCGCCCGAGGATGCGCACTACGAACTCGGAGAGCTCGAACGTGCGCGCTGCGAGCGCACGCGCGGCGTCGCCGCGAGCGGTGTGGGCGAGCAGTCCGGGATAGAAGTGTCGCAGCATCGTCGCGCACGACCCCGACGGGACGACGACCGGATCCGCAGCCGCGAACAGCTCGACCGTGCGAGCCGCCAGCGCGGCGGCGTCGGCCGGAAATCCGTCGTTGAAGGCCGGCTGCCCGCAGCACGTTTGCGCTTCCGGAAACCGGACGCGGTGGCCGAGACGCTCGAGAAGACGCACCGTCGCCTCGCCGACCTCGGGGGCGAGCTGATCGGCGAGGCAGGTGACGAGAAGCTGAACGTCCACGTCACGCCTCGCCGCGCTCGAGCAGTACGACGTGGAGCGCGCATGGTCCGTGGACGCCGACGACGAGCTTCTTCTCGATGTCTGCCGTACGGCTCGGGCCGGTCACCAGCGTGACGCACGAGTCGCGAGCGCCGGCGGCGCGGAGATCGGCGAGCGCCGCGCCGAGATCGGCCCACAGGCGATCGCGAGTGACTATGGCGACGTGGACCGGCGGCAGGAGCGACACGCTGCGTGCGCGCCCGTCTGCGCGCAGCACGAGCGTCCCGCTCTCCGCGACGAGGTAGTCGGCCGTGGTGAGGCCGACGTCCGCGGCGGCGACGTCTGCGGACACCTCGGCGTCGTTGGTGCCGTCGACGATGCGAAGCGTCGCGTGCGGAATCGCGGCCACTGCCGCCGTCGCGATCGTGCGCGCGAGCGGAGTCGGCCAGGCGACCGCCCGCGGCGCTGCCGGCAGCGCGCGGAGAATCCCGACGACGACCTCGATCGCCGCCGACGGACCGGCGACCTCGTGCACGACCGTGCCGACGGCGCGCGCCTCGCGCGTGAAGCGCGCGCCGAGGAGCTCGCGATCGGTCGCGACGGTGGCCGCTGTTACCCGCGGCAGCGGCGGGATGACCGCGCCGGCGAGCGCGCTCCGTACCCCGTCCAGCACCGCCTCACGCGCCATCGGAGAACCGAGTCCCGCGCCGCTCGCGCCAGCGTCGGTGAAAGGAGCGTGCGGCAAAGGTCGGAAGCTCGCGCGCGCGTCGCCACGCCGCGAGCGGGGGCAAGAGCGGCACAAGGGCCGGCACGCGCGCGATGATGGCGCCCGCGACGCGCGCGGCGGCCGCCGCGGCATGGTACAGCGCCGGCGAGGCGGCAATCCGGCGCCACGAGCGTACGAGCAGGCGCTCGCCCCACGGGCGCGGCACGGCGGCGGCGATGCGTGCGCGCCACTCGAGCAGCAGGCGCGGGATGTCGATCCGCACCGGGCAGACGTCGCGACACGCGCCGCACAACGTCGAGGCGTACGGCAGGTCCGCGACGCGCTCGATGCCGAGGAGCGCCGGCGCGATCACGGCGCCGATCGGTCCCGAGTAGGCGTAGCCGTACGCATGCCCGCCGATCCGGCGGTACACGGGGCACGCGTTCAAGCACGCCCCGCAGCGCAGGCAATACAGCGCCTCGCGCATCACGGGGTCGGCGAGGAGCCGCGTCCGGCCGTTGTCGAGGATGACGAGGTGTACCTCGTCGGGGCCGTCGGGCTCGGCGGTGCGGCGCGGGCCGGTTATGAGCGAGACGTAGCTCGTCAGGCTCTGTCCCGTCGCGCTCCGTGGCAGGAGCTCCAGCATCGCCGCCAGATCCTCGTCGCGCGCGACCAGCTTCTCGATGCCCATCAGCGCGACGTGGATGCGCGGCAAGGTCATGGCCATGCGGCCGTTGCCCTCGTTTTCGACGACGACGAGCGTGCCGCTCTCGGCGCTCGCGAAGTTCACGCCGGTAACGCCCATACCGGCGGCGCGAAACTTCGCGCGCAGGATGCGGCGCGCCGCCGCCGTCAGTGCCTCGGCCGTTGCGTGTCGCGGCTCGCCGAGCCGCGTGGCAAACAACTCGGCGACGTCCTCTTGGGACAGATGAATCGCCGGGGTGATGATGTGTGACGGCGGCTCGCCGGCGAGCTGGACGATGAACTCGCCGAGGTCCGTCTCCACCGCCTCGATACCGGCCGCGCCGAGCGCCGCGTTGAGGCCGATCTCCTCCGACACCATGGATTTGCCCTTCACGACGAGTCGTACGCCGGCGCGCGCGGCGATGTCGAGCACGATCGCGCACGCCGCGGAGGCGTCGTGCGCCCAGTGGACGACGCCGCCGTTCGCGGTGAAGCGTTGCTCGAGCTCGGGAAGGAGCGTGTCGAGGCTCGCGATCGCGTGTGCCTTGACGGCACGGGCGCGATCGCGGCGCGCGTCCGCGTCGGAGAGCGCGGCGAACACCTGCGCACGCTTGTCGAGGAATCGCAGCGACGCGGTGTCGAGCTTCCGGTGCAGCGCGACGTCGGCCGCCGCGGCGGCGGCGCGGGCGCGGAACTCGCCGGGCGCGGGCGCCGCCACGTCAGTGCAACGTGACGGCGACGCCGGCGAGGCGCGCCAGCCGCTCGCGCGTGTCGTGGGCATGCGGGTCGTTCGGTGCGAGCTCGAGACAGCGGCGCAAATCCGCCGCGGCGGCGTCGAAGCGGCCCAGCTGCTCGTAGAGCATCCCGCGTACGCGGAGATGCGCGGGCGCGTCGGGCGCCAAGACGAGCATGAGCTCGACGGCGCCGAGCGCGCGGGCGCCGTCCTCGCGATCGAGGTAGATGCGCAGCAGGTTGGCCAAGATGCGGCCGAGGATCCCCGTCGCGCCCGTCGCCTGTAGCGCCTGCGGCAGCATGCGGTACACGTCCTCGCCGTGTCCCGCGGCACCGTAGAACGCGCGCAGCCGTTCGAGCAGCTCGTCGCGTCCGACGGCGCGGCCGCCGAAGAACGGATCGAACAGTATGGGTGCGCCGTCGGCCGCGGCCCGCACGAGGAAGTGGCCGGGGAACCCGACGCCCTCGACGGTGAGGCCGAGGCGCGCGGCCGTCTCCATCAGCAGCACGGACAGCGTGATCGGGATGCCGCGCCGGCGCGCGAGCACGTCGTTCAGAAAGCTGTTGCGCGGATCGTAATAGTCCTCCGCGTTGCCGCGGAAGCCCCGCTCCTCGAAGAGATATGCGCTCACGAGCGCGACGTCGTCCGCCGCGCCGCGACGCGTGAGGCGCGGACGTATCGCATCCGCCAAAGCGTCGAGCTCGCGCAGCGAATCCTCGGCGACGAGATCGGGGTATTCGAGACGCGCGATCTCGAGAGCCGCACGTCCGAGGTCGCAGCGGTCACCGTCGCGAACGACGGCCGCAAAGCTGTTACGCAATTCCTGCATCGATGCGTCGGCTACCATAGCAAACCGCATCCCGCCATGGCGGCCACGGCAGTGCGATTTGGCGGCTACCAAGGGACCGCATATAATGCACCACTCGCACCGACGTGCGAATTGCATGGCGATTCCCGCTCCGAAAAGCATGCTCGCCGGACTGCTCCAAGCATTGAGCGGTCCCGAGCCCCTGATCATTCTGCCGCACGACAACCCCGATCCGGACTCGCTCGCGAGTGCGGCGGCGCTCAAGTACCTCGCGCAGGAGCTCCTCGAGAAGGACGCCGTCATCGCGCAAGGCGGCATCGTCGGCCGCGCCGAGAACCGCGCGATGCTCACGTACCTGAACATCGACCTGAAGCCCGTCCGCGATCTGCGGCTGCGCCCCGACTCGCTGGTGGCGCTCGTCGACACGCAGCCCGGGCGCATCAACAACTCGCTGCCGCGCGAGATCATCCCTGCAGTCGTCATCGATCATCATCCGGCGTACGCCGACTACGGCCAGGTGCCGTTCCTCGACCTGCGGGACGAATACGGTGCGACGTCGACGATTCTGACAGAATACGTCCGCGAAGCTCGGGTCGAGCTCGAGAGCAAGCTCGCGACCGCGCTCTTCTACGGCATTTCGGCCGAGACCCAAGACCTGGGCCGCGAGGCCACGCCGGCTGACATCGCGGCGGCGCAGTTCCTCTATCCGTACACGAACAAGCGACGTCTGGCGAAAATCGAGAACGCGCGTGTGCCGCGGGTCTATTTCCGCGCCTTTCACGAAGCGATCGAGCGCGCCGTGATCTACAACCGAGTCGTGGTGTCGATTCTGCCGCAGGTGCAATACCCCGACATGGTCGCCGAGGTGGCGGATTTCCTGCTGCGCCTCGACGAGGTGGAGTGGGCGTGCGCGATCGGCGGTTTCGGCGACAACCTGCACGTCTCGTTGCGGACGACGGAGCGTGACGTCAGCGCCGGCGACGTGTTGCAACGCGTTCTCGGCAACGAGTCCGCAGGCGGCCACGACATGACCGCCGGCGGCCGCGTCGCGCTCGATTCCCGCGGCCCCGACGCTGCCGTGCAGGCCGCCGCCGCCGTCCGCGACCGCTTGCTCGCGCTCCTCGACGCCGCGACCGCCCCGCCGCACGCGCTCGTCTGACCGCGCGCGTCGTGAGCGCTACGCGGACCGCGCGGCGCCGCCGCGTCGTGAGCGCTACGCCGACTGCATGGCCGCGTCGTGAGCGGTGGCCGACCGCACGGCGACGCCGTTGCACGGGGGCGGCGGTGTGGAGGGTCGCTGCGCGCTCAGCGTGCCTGGCGCCGCGCGACAGCGTGTGGATCCGTCCGTACGTCGGCACGTACTCGAAGCACGTACGGCCCATTCGCGCTCCGCGACCCTCCACACCGCCGCCCCCGATGCACCGCCATAGCCACGCCGGTCGATGCACCGCTCCCGCTTCGCGCGTGCGCAGCAGCCCGACGTCGCATCCGTACCGCCGCATGTCACGCGTGTGTCGCCGCCACGTCGCACGTGTGTCGCTGCGGTTCGCGCAAGTCCCACGCCCCCCACGAGCGACGCGCGCAGCGCGAGCGACACGCGACCGGCACGCGACCGACGCGCGTGCGTGATGGCCGCGCGGTGCGCAGGCGGCGCGGGGGTCGCCCAGCGCGAATGGGCCGTACGTGCTACGAGTGCGTGGCGACGTACGGACGGATTCACACGACGTGGCGCGGGGCCAGGCACGCTGAGCGCAGGGTGACCCCCGCGCCGCCTGCGCACCGAACGTCCCCTCCCGCGCGTGCGATCTTCGCGGCGTCACGTGATGCTGCGGGCCGCCGCTCGTGCGTCGGCGCCTGGACACGACGCGGGGATTACGCCGACGCCGGCGCGATCCGCGGTGCGCCGACGCGGTCGAGCGCGTCGACGATCTCCGCATTGACCGTCGCGTCCGGATCGCGGCCGCGAGCGCGCTCGAGCGCGGTGCGCGCGGACGCGTCGCCGAGCGCGCCGAGCGCCCATGCCGCGTGGCCGCGGACGAGCGGCTCCGGATCGGCGAGGGCAGCCGCGAGCGCGGGTACGGCCGCCGGGTTGCCGCTGTTCCCGAGCGCCACGGCCGCATTGCGGAGAAGCCCGCGCCGCTTGGCGCGGGCGACCGGGGTGCGTCCGAAGCGGGCGCGAAATTGCGTCGCGTCGAGGGCCAGGATCTCCGCGAGCCGCGGGTGCTGCCACTGCCGCCGCGTCGTAGCGGAGTCGTCGACGGCGGCCGACGGCGAATTCCACGGGCAGACCTCCTGGCAGACGTCGCAGCCGAAGATCCACGGTCCCAGACCGGCGCGCAGTGCGGGCGGGATCGGACCGCGATGCTCGATCGTCAGATACGAGATGCAGCGGCGGGCGTCGAGCAGGAGACCGTCGCTGAGCGCGTGCGTCGGACACTCGGTGAGACACGCGGTGCACCGGCCGCAATGGCTTCCCGATGGCTCGTCGGGGACGAGGGCGAGATCCGTGAGCAGCTCGGCGAGGAAGAACCAGGAGCCTTGGCGCGTGCTGAGCAGCATGGTGTTCTTGCCGAACCAGCCGAGGCCGCCGCGCACCGCCCACTCGCGCTCGAGCACGGCACCGGTGTCGACGTAGCGCCGCGTCCGCGCGGCGGGAAATGTACGGGCGATCCACCGTTCGAGCGTTGCGAGCTTGTCGTCGAGCACCGCGTGGTAATCGTCGCCGAGCGCATACGCCGCAATCCTCCCCCGCAGCTCCGCGCGCCAATCGAGCGGCGGCGGCAACGGCGGACGATAAGGGTAGGCGAGCGTGACGACGCTGCGCGCCTCGGGAAGAATGCCGCGAACGTCGAGGCGACGCGCTGGAGCGCGCTCGAGCCAATGCATCTCGCCGGCGCACCCCGCATCGAGCCACCCGGCAAAGAACGCGTCACGGCCGAGAGGCGCGACCGTCGCGAAGCCGCAGGCGCTGAAGCCGAGTGCCGCCGCCCGAGCGCGGATCGCCGATTCGCGATCCATGGTGACCTCAGGGATGGAAGCAGCGCAGGCGCAGCTTGTCGCGGTCCACGTTGCCGTTGGGCGCGCTCGTGGTGCTGCCGCGAATCTTCTCCGTGTGCGAGGCGCCGGTGCCGAGCGGGACGACGAAGTCCGCGACCGCGGTGCACACCGGCGCATCGGACACGACGAGTGGCGGATCGAAGGTGAAGACGTTCCCGTTATCCCCGCCGGGAGGAATCGCCGTCAACGTCTGGAATGCCGCCACCAGCTCTGCCGCATTCGCCGCCCGCGTCACGTTGTGGACCGGGCTCTGGGGTCGCGGGCTGTGCAGCGTGTACTTGGTGACCGTGGTCGCGCCGGTGCAGCGCGGAAGCCGCGGGTCTGACGCACGGAAGCAGAGCGCGAGCCGGAAGTGGCACTCGTCGTTCACGATGCCGTCCGCGTCGCACGTCGGGTCGCCATCGGTGCAGGACTGCAACGCCGTCGGCAGCCCGTCGGTGCCGACGCTGACGTTCGGATCGATGAGTCCGAGCTCGGCGACGCAATTGACGCTGACGGGTCCGTTGCCG
>Ga0137359_10005534_pt1 | contig 10419 bp, 6 predicted proteins | sample Mad1_40_16metaG_FD_108281 | JGI IMG/M metagenome (GOLD analysis project Ga0137359, IMG submission 108281) | Vadose zone soil microbial communities from Angelo Coast Range Reserve, California, USA - Mad1_40_16 metaG | ecosystem: Environmental > Terrestrial > Soil > Vadose zone | place: USA... | reverse complement strand
TCGCTCACTTGAGCGTCACCGGATCAGGCTCGACGCGAACGCTGAACATCACTCCGGCGGCCGATGCTAACACTGCGGCGAACGGCACCGCGACCATCACGGTCATGGTGACGGCGACTAACGGCCAGACGGCACAGGACACCTTTGTCTTGACCGTCACGGAAGTTAACGATGCGCCAACAGCCGGAGCCGACGTAGTAAGCGACATTCTGGAAGACTCCGGGGTGTACTCGATTCCGATTGCGACTTTGCTGTCTAACGATTCAAAGGGCCCGGCGAACGAATCAGGCCAGACGCTTTCGATCACCGCGGTCAGCAGCCCGACGGGCGGCACCGTGTTAATTAACGGCGCGAACGTCGAGTTCACGGCGGCGGCGAACTTCAACGGCGCGGCGGGATTTAGTTACACGGTCCAGGACAACGGGACCACGAACGGCGTGGCTGATCCAAAGACGGGGATAGGCAGCGTCAGCTTCAACATTACCGCCGTCAATGATGCGCCTTCATTTACTAAGGGGCCGGATCAAAACGTGCTGCCCAATCCCGGCGCGCAGACGGTCAACAACTGGGCAACGAATATCTCTGCCGGACCGGCAGATGAATCGGGACAGACGCTCAACTTTATCGTTACCAACGACAACAACGCTCTCTTCTCAGTGCAGCCCGCGGTCAGCACGAGCGGCACACTTACTTACACGCCGGCGGCGGGTCAAACGGGCCTGGCCAACGTGAGTGTTTCGCTGCACGACAATGGCGGGACCGCAAATGGAGGAGCGGATACCTCTGCGGTGCAGATGTTCACAATTAATGTGTCCTGTGGCCAGAACGATTTGGTCGTCAATACTAATGACAGCGGCGTGGGCAGTCTGCGTTATGCGATCAACTCGGCTTGTGCGGGCGACACGATCACCTTCGACCCGGGATTAACTTCGGGGGGACCGGCGACGATCGCTTTGACCTCGGACGAGTTGATGATCAATCGGAATCTGACGATCATCGGACCAGGAGCGAACCTGCTGACAGTGCAACGAAGCGCAGTCATCGGCACGCCGGTCTTCCGGATATTCGATGTTCAGAGCGGCACAGTGAAGATCTCCGGGCTGACGATTGCGAACGGCAACGCAGTTGATGGCGCTTTGGGTGGGACTAACCCGGGGGCCATCGGTGGTGGTATCTGGAACAACGGCACGCTGACGATCAGTAACCTCGCAGTGAGCGGGAACCTGGCCGGGAGCGGTGGCAGTAACGCGGGCGCGTTGGCGGGCAATGGCGGCTACGGAGGCGGCGTTTACAATTCCGGCACGCTCACGATCGTTAACAGCACGATCAGCGGCAACCGGGCCGGCGATGGCGGTAACGGTGGCAACACCGGGACCGGCGGCGTGTGCGGTAACGGCGGTGGCGTCTTGAACGCGGGCACGCTGACAGTTATCAACAGCACGATCAGCGGCAACCAGGCGGGTCACGGTGGCAATGCCGGCTCAGGTGGAGTAGCGGGCAATGGTGGCAATGGAGGCGGCATCTCCAGCAGTGGATCGGCCTCGATCTTCAACAGCACGATCAGCGGCAACCAGGCGGGGACAGGCGGCTCTGCCGGCGACACTGTCGGCGCCAGCGGGTTGGGCGGCGGCATCTTCCGCGGCGCCGGGACGCTCACTCTTAAGAACACGATTGTGGCCGGCAATCTCGATGGGGCAGGCTCTGGTCGCGATGACGTCAACGGCGCGCTCGACGCGGCCGGTTCCTTCAACCTGATCGGCGATGGTACGGGTATGACCGGCATCACCAATCTTAGCAATGGAAATCAGGTTGGTACTTCCGGATCGCCGATCAATGCGCTGCTCGGAGTACTAGGGTCGAACGGCGGAGCGACTCAAACGCATCTCTTGTTGCTGGGAAGTCCGGCGATCAATGCGGGCAGCAATGCACTCTTGCCGCCCGATACGTTTGATCTTGATGGCGACAGCAACACTGCTGAAGCCTTGCCAGTCGATCAGCGTGGCCTTGGGTTCAACCGCGTCGTCAATACGACGGTTGATATTGGCGCGGTGGAGGTGAACTACTCGATTACTGCCACGGCCGGTACGGGCCAGAGTGCGCCCATCAATTCGGCCTTTGCGACTCAATTGCAAGCGACGGTCAAAGAATCCGGCGCCAATCAGAGCGGGGTGACGGTGACATTCACTGCTCCCGCGAGCGGAGCCAGCGGTCGCTTCCCCGGCAACGTTACGACCGCAAACGCAATTACAGACGCGAGCGGTATCGCGACTGCTCCGGTGTTCACTGCGAACGGCACCGTCGGCGGTCCCTATAACGTTGTCGCCAGCTTTGCCGGCGGCTCGGCTTTGGCAAACTTCTCTCTGACCAATCTAAAGGGCGACCAGGCAATCACGATCAACACACACGCGCCGGCAACCGCAGCCTACAACTCCAACTTCACCGTGGCCGCAACATCAAGCTCGGGGCTGCCCGTGAGTTACAGTAGTGCCGGCGCCTGTACCAACGTCGGACCAATCTTCACGATGACCAGTGGTACCGGAACGTGTACGGTCAAATATGACCAGATTGGCAACAGCAACTACAACGCTGCGCCGCAAGTGACCGAGTCTGTAACCGCGCTGAAGGCTAACCAGACAATCACGGTCAACACACACGCCCCGGCAAATGCGTCCTTCAACACCAACTTCACGGTGGCGGCAACATCCAACTCCGGGTTGGCGGTCGCGTACAGCAGTTCGGGCGTATGCACGAATGTCGGCGCTACCTTCACCATGACCAGCGGTACCGGCACGTGCACAGTCAAATACGATCAGGGGGGCGACGCCAACTACAACGCGGCGACGCAAGTGACTGAGTCTGTGACGGCGCAGAAGGCGGCGACGGCAAGCGCAGTTTCTTCTTCAGTCAATCCTTCGGACTTTGGCCAGAGTGTGACGTTCACGGCGACCGTCACTTCAGGCGCGGGGACGCCGACAGGCACGGTGCAGTTCAAGGATGGCGGCGCGAACATTGGATCGCCACAGACTCTGAACGCCGGAGGTGTGGCGCAACTGACAACTTCATCGCTGACGGCCGGTACGCACACGATCACCGCGGTCTACAGCGGCGATCTGAACTTCCTGACCAGCACTGGCACTCTGTCAGGCGGCCAGGTGGTAAAGAGCCAGCCTTCGCTCTCAATTAACGATGTGGCCTTCGCGGAAGGCAACAGCGGTACTGCGAATCTTATCTTCACCGTCACCCTCTCAGCGGCCAGCAATCTGACGGTGAACGTGAATTACGCGACCGCGAACGGGACGGCCACAGTGGCTGACAACGATTATCAGGCAGCCTCAGGCACGCTGACCTTCAATCCGGGAGACTTAACCAGGACAATTACGGTGTTAGTAAACGGCGATCAGAAATTTGAGCCGGACGAGACTGTCCTGGTGAATCTCACCAGCCCGGTGAACGCCACGATTAGCGATAGTCAGGGCGTAGGCACGATTCTGAATGACGATACGCTGCAGTTGATCCTGGACGAATCTGGTCCTGATGCTAATCAGGCCGCAGCCTTTGACTCGTTCCTGTTTCTAAGAGATCCGTTCCACATTCAGAATGTCGCCACCTGGTTTAATCTCGGGCCCGATCCAAATACGAGGGTGATTCTCTTCGCCGCGAACCTGCAACTAAATCAGGGAGAGACTGCTTCCGCGGTAGTGATTAGTCTGGTGGATGCTAATAACCAAAGTTTTGATGTTCCTGCCGAAGACGTGCGACAGGTCCCCGGCTTCGCCTTTACTCAAGTCAAGGTCAGGTTGCCGAATAATCTGGCTGCCGGCGTCTGCACGGTGACAATCAAAGCGCACGGCCAGGTTAGCAACACGGGGACCGTCAGAATCGCACCTTAGAGAATTATTATTCGTTGGGGCGATCACTGAGGATTTTTTTAACAGTTTTGGGGCTGGCTGTTCTGTCGAGCTCGCTGCTGATCGGTTGTGGTGAAATGACCTGGCAAAACCTTCAACACAGAGACACAGAGGCCACCAGAGAGCCACAGAGTTCTTTTTCCGACAGACTCCTTCGCGAGCTTAATTTCGATCGGCGCGCGAACCCCACGCTGTTTGGAATACGAAACCTGGCCCTTACCTGGGCGCATTTTTCACACACTCGGCCTTGCGTACTTTCGCCGCCGCCAACGCGTCGCCTTTAGCCTTGCGCGCATGCGCGAGCGATTCCGCCTTACCCTTTCCGGTCTGGCCGTTCGCTGACTTCACCGCCGACAAGTAATCTTGATTAGCTACCTTCACCGCCCGCCGATAGTCATCGTCGCATTTCTTGACCGCCGCTCGGTGCGCCGAACTAACCTTGCCCGGCTGCGCCGCCGAAGGCACGGCGGTGCATAAGAGTAGAGAGAGCATCAACGCGATTAGTGAAGTGTTAGGTTTCGTTTGTTCTCCTTAGATCCTTGAAACCTACTGCTTTGTACTTTCCATGCTTAGCATGAGGCTTTCGCCAAACTGCAAAACGTCTTTGCTCTCTGGATGCTCCAGATCGGCATATGCCTCTTCGAACGTAGCCCACTGGAACTGACGCTCCTCTTTGGGCGTTCCCTGAAAAGACTTTTCCATCAGATAAAACTTTACTCGCAACTCTTTGACGCTCTTGTCAGATTTACCTTTGGCGCGGTATTCGACCGTCTCAATTGGGCAGACTATCCGTGCCGTGACGCCCGTCTCTTCACGCACTTCACGCAACGCAGCGTCACCGTGCAACTCACCGTCGGCGATCTTGCCCTTGGGAAGCACCCACTGCGGCGCCCCGTCGCTTGGCCGCACAATCAAATACCTCGCGATGTTCTTCTCCGTGACTTCAAACACGACGCCGCCGGCATGCGTAGGATCGGCGCGGCGAAGCCTCTTCTTTGCTTTCTCCTGACGAGCCGACGCTAGCCGCCACTGTGCGGCAAAGCTCAATCCCAGAATCACTACAGCGATTAGGTAAAGCGCCAGAACTTCTTTCAAATATGGATAGAGGAGCACTCCGACAACTCCGGCGACCATCAGCGCGTTGGTGGCGGCGACAATGTGCGCGAGGCCGCCAATCCTTCGGCCTTTCGGCTCGTCTTCCGCCGGCGCATCGAGCGGGTAGTATCGCAAGAGAATCCCATCCGCATCGAAGTAATCCTGATATCTTTGTCGAATAGTATCAAGCGCTTTCTTGTACTCATCCGTCTTTTCGTTTCGGATGATCATCCGCGCAAAAGTCACCAGCCCATACACCAGCACCGCAGCGAGTCCAGTCACCGCGATTAGCTGAAGCTGATCTGGGTTGAGCCGGCCTTCCGCTTTTGTAACGAGTACTATTAAGCCGCCAATGGTCGCGGTTATGATGCCGATAAACCAGTTGACGCGCGTCTCGCCCGTCTGCTCGTTGCGCCAGAACAGGTCCGCGAAGCGGCTATACTCCGCCAGGAGAAATTCCTTCACCGTCGCTTTCGATTCCTTTTCGCTCAAGGGTTGCTCCCCTGCGTTGTCACTGTTCGCCAGTATCGATTTACCGTTTGTTCGATCTTGGCTAGCTTGAATGTTGGGGCCATCAATCACTCCGCGAAGAAACTCTTTTCAGACCGGCTATTGACTGATCAAATTTCGGGTAAGTCTGAGACGGTGCTGAGGTGGGGCTATATTGCCTCAATGTAATGGATTTTGCCAACGGGAAGCGTTATGGGAATGGGTGTTGGTTGAGCTTGCGTATTTCAGGCGAAACTAAGGCGGCAATAAATCGAGAGGATTGCTGTCTCGCGCGGCACCGTCACAATTACGCTCTTTTGAGGCATTCGATCAATCCACTCGTCGGCCCTTCCTGACCCAATCAACTTCGTCGAAAGCAATCGCAGTAAAACCAGTGGCAGCATAATACTGAGCACTCTCTTAGCGATGTCACAACCTGCCCCGGCCGGCAGTCAACCTAATTGGAGGCGTCTTTCAGTTTTGACGACATCACATTATCAACGGGCACTCTCAGTGAATAGCAACAAACTCGTTTTAACTGTAAGGAGGTAACAGCGCAATGAATTCTTTCAGAAACCTTTTTAAAGATCAGTCGATAACCAATATCGAGATCGCCCTGCTCCGGGCTTACGTGCTGTTCGATATTGCCCAGAGACTTCTGACTCTCACGGTCGTGCAAGTGCATGAGGCCGGACAGAAAATAGGCTTGTGGTAGGCCAACCCGGCTACGCGAGGGAACATCCTTTACTTTAAGGAAAGTACTCGCGGCAAAAAGATTTGCCAACAGATGTCACAAATCGCCCGGACATTCAGTCTAGTAAGATGAAGGCAGAAATCAGCCTAAGCCACTTTGACAACTAAGCTCATTCGAAGGTTTTTTAAAATACTCTTTGATGTACGCAAGTGATCGAGAAATCAACGGGGCAACGGCACTCTTGACTTTCTCTTTATTCCTTCTGAAAGCGAAGAATGAGCCCCATGTGAAGTCAAGGAGGTTCTGATGAATGAAGAACCAGGCTGTTACAGCGACGCGCAACGTTATTGTTTGGCTGAGTATCCCTGGGTCGTAAGCACGGCGCGACGTGTTTCGAAACGGCGAGGTCTACCTTATTACGGAGAAGATATCGCTCAGGAGGTTTTCAGGAAAGCCAAGGGAATTAAAGACGATTTCTGGGCGAACAGGAAAAACAAAAAGGGTTACTTCGCGCGAATGATCATTAACAAGGCGAATGACCTGTGCCATCTCGAGCATGGATTCGAGCCTTTAGCCGACCATGTTCTGGCGTCGACACCGGCGCAAACGATGGAGGCCGCGATTTTGATTAAAGAGTTAATCAATAAACTCTCGACTGACGAACAGAGACTACTTGAGCACATCTTTTTGGGATACTCCGGTGCGGAAATCGCTAAAGCTCTGGGAACGAACTGCCCTACCGCGCGCAAACGAATTTCGAGATTAATGGAAAAACTTAGTTCACTAGGTCAAGGAGATGATTACCCCAGTCCTACCAGGGAAACCAGGGCCAGGACATGCTGAGAGACCGACGATTGGATGCTCGACATTATTACTGGAGATACTGTGCTAAGGAGGCTATGTAAATGAACAAGAAGACACTCGGCGGTGATCATATTAAGAAGGTCCCGCCGCCAAAGGCCCGGCCAAGTAGATTCTATGGCGGAAGCGCGACACTCTGTGCTCTGGCGGCCTTGCGAGGTGTCAGAGATTTTGGCCAGGGAAAACTGGGGCTGAGAGAAGCTATTTTAGCGGCGTTCGAACAAGGGGCCGCCTTTAAACGATGGCGCGAAAAAGGCACGCTAGTAAGACGCGTTCAAGTCTGGGTCGAAAACCAGTTGGTAATGACAGTGAGCCCGGGCGAAAACTGCGTGAAGCTCAAGGCTTTCAACTTTGTCGTTCCGTCGCCACGCGAAGCGGTAATGCGGATTATGAAGGCGGACGAAGGGGAAGAACCGGTAGTTTTGCGCAATCTGCCTTTGAATACGGTTCCGGCCCATGGGCTTGACGAAACGACACCATTGCCCAATGGTCAGCGGATAAGATTAGAGATCTTACCCAAGGAAGCCGGCCGGTTCGACATTAAGGTTGCGTTTGCTCCAGAAGAAGAGGAGCAGCCGTTGAAAGAGATCATCCCCAGTTGTACGCTGAGCGCGAAGGCCGGCGCCGGGAACACGTCGAGCATTTCCTGGGCCTACGTCCCAACATTGCTTTCGCAACCACGGTTCGGCTACGGCGCATCGACATGCGCCGTTCTCATCTTGGCACTCGTTGTCGGAGTTGGCGCTAGTGGATTCCGCTCTTTGATGCGTCGGGCTCCGGTTCGCATAACCATTGTCTCAACCCGGGGCCAAAACCTCGCTCGAGCCGGCGAAGAATGTTGGTCAGTTACTGGGTTGGCTGTTCCCTCAGCCGATGCTCCAACTCAGAAACCATCGGTACACCTCTATAAGGTATCGGTGAAGTATAAGCACGGCAGTGTCGAGACGGCGGGGTCGTCACTAATGGAGAGTGAAAACGTGAGCTGCCCACTACGCCCGGAGAGATTTGGTTCCACGATCAAGCCTCTTCATTTTGCTGGCGTGAAAACGGAAGCTGCGAACCTGGAAACGGCCATTCGAAAAACTCCAGATGACAAGATCGATAGGCCAGCGGATGCGTCGGAACCGGAAGTACTGATTCCGCTCGATACGCTGGCTCAAACGAAGCTGGCTGAAGTGCAATGGGTTCATGTAACGGTGGATGATACCTCACCATCAAGTGAAACTGAGTTACGAGTGCTTCGCACGTCATTCGTTCGAGTCCTAAACGGCTCTTCGCCCTGGGAGGTCTTAGCCGCCAGCGAGGAAAGTTCACCCGATGCGGTCATTAAGCTCCGCTTTGAACCTGACACAACTTGTCTCGGAGTCGTAATCATTGAAATTCGTGACCCTGATGGCAAGGTTCTTTGGAGGGCTCGAGTTGGCTGCCGGGCTTTACCAAAACGGGATCACGATGAGATGTTTGCCGATGCTTCAGCACGCCTAATCGCTAAGCTCAAGGAGAAGATCGAGCCGAATCAGGGTTCTGATGGCCAGCGTTAGGGCACAACACACGTCTAGGTGCGAACTGAAGGTGGGTTTGAGAAGTTGGCTACAAGAATGCGTTAGCTTCGATTCACCATACTCGGATTCGCGGTGTTATTTATCACTTCAAACAACGAAAGCGGCGACGGCCTCACTCCGTCGCCGCTTTCCTGCGCAGCCGTTTAAGGCGCGCGGGGGGAAGCGTTCAGCCTCTCCCCTGTTGCCCGCATTCTACAACACCAGTCAAGCAGGTGTTCTTATTCATTCTTAACCGGCGCATAAAGAGACTTGAGCTTCGTTGATATCTTTGAGGCATTGTTAATGCGCGATCCGTAGCGCGCTGTTTGGAATTTCCAATCAGCGAGTTGAGCCCTTGGCGTTGGGGACTCAAGTTTTGACACAGACTCTGAAAAGGCCGGGCTAACCTCATTGGTCGCTACGCGACCTATACCTGACGATCTCCGCGATGAATTTCTTTCCAAACCTTTTCAACTTTTGCTCGCCCACGCCGCTAATCTGCGCGAACTCGGCTTCGTTCGACGGATAGGACCTGGCCATCTGGCGCAGCGAAACATCCGAGAAGACAATATACGGCGGTACGCCTCGATCATCGGCAAGACGCTTACGCAGCCGCCGCAGTCGCTCGAACAGGCCTTCGTCGCAGGAAATTTCTCCGGCGCGAGGCAGAGCCACCTTCGTAACGGTAACGCCCTTTGTCAAACGAATCGTCTGCCGTTCCCTGAGTGCGGCTTGACCTTGTTCAGTCAATTGCAGGGCGTTAAATTTCTCCGCGGCTTGTCGCAGATAACCCAGCCGAACCAACTCGCGCCCAACGGTTCGCCATTCGACCCGACTGAGTTCCTTGCCGATTCCGTAAGTGGAAACTTTGTGATGATCCCATTTAAGAATGTTCTCGGTTTCGGCGCCCACCAAAACTTCGACAATTTGATTGATGCCGAAATTAATGCCGCTCTTCTCACGCACGCGAAAGACGCACGACAGAAACTTTTGCCCAGCCAGAGTTCCATCATAGGTCGCGCGCGGAGTAAGGCAATTGTCGCAGCCGCCACAGTTGGCCACATGAAACTGTTCGCCGAAGTAACGCAGCAGAGCCACGCGGCGGCACTCCCCACTTTCCGCGAAATGGACCATCTGCCGGAGTTGGGCGGTGGCAATCTGTCTCTGCTTTTCGTCGGACACCTCTTCAATGAACCTCGAGTACTTGACGGCGTCGCCCGCGCTGAAGAGCAGCAGGCATTCGCTCGGCAAACCGTCGCGGCCGGCGCGGCCGGTTTCCTGGTAGTAGCCTTCGACATTCTTGGGCAGATCGTGATGAACCACGAAGCGCACGTTTGGTTTGTTGATGCCCATACCAAAAGCTATCGTGGCGCAGATCACGCGCACTTCGTCGCGCAGGAAAAGTTCCTGATTGATTGAGCGCTCTTTCGCATCAAGACCGGCATGATAAGGTTTCGCCATAACACCGTCGTCACTCAAACGCATGGCCACGTTTTCAGCGCTTTTGCGGCTCTGGCAATAGACGATGCCGCTTTCATTCGCGCGCGAGTTCAAAAAGTAAAGTACCTGTTCGTAAGCCTTGCTCTTGGGCTGCACTCGATACGTTAGATTGGGTCGATTGAAGCTGGCGACATAGCGTCGCGGCTCGTGCAGATGAAGTTGCTTGACGATATCCAGTCGCACTCGCTCGGTCGCGGTGGCGGTGAGCGCCATTAATGGCGCCTCCGGAAATTGCTGACGCAGCTCCGCCAGCCGGCGATATTCGGGACGAAAGTCATGTCCCCATTCGCTGATGCAGTGTGCTTCGTCAATAGCCAGCAAGCTCACGTTC
>Ga0137359_10005531_pt1 | contig 10421 bp, 8 predicted proteins | sample Mad1_40_16metaG_FD_108281 | JGI IMG/M metagenome (GOLD analysis project Ga0137359, IMG submission 108281) | Vadose zone soil microbial communities from Angelo Coast Range Reserve, California, USA - Mad1_40_16 metaG | ecosystem: Environmental > Terrestrial > Soil > Vadose zone | place: USA... | reverse complement strand
GCGAGAAAGACAATTGCGCCATCCAGATCATTCGGCTGGCCGGGACGCTTAAGCGGAATTCGGTCAGAAAGGTACTCGACCCATTCTTTGTTTTCGTAAAGAACTTTGTTCTGTTCCGTGCGAAACCAGCCAGGAGCAAGGCAATTCACCGTAATGCCATGCTTGCCCCAGTCGTCCGCCAGACTCATGGTCAGCTGCCGGATTCCGCCACGGCTTGCGCCATAGGGACCCAGACCTGCATAGCCCGCAACGCTTGTCACCGATCCGATGTTGATGATGCGCCCGTAGCTGCGCGGAATCATTCGCCGCGCAACCGCTTGAGCCACGAAGAAACTCCCGCGAAGATTGGTGTCGAGAATCAGGTTCCAGTCATCCCATGTCACATCGAGAGCAGGTTTGCGCACGTTGCATCCAGCGTTGTTCACGAGAATGTCGAGATGGCCGAATGCTTCTTCAGCGGCTTCGACCATGCGCTCGATGCTGGTTTGATCCCGAACATCGAGCTCGAGTGAAACCGCGCGGCGGCCGAGAGCTTTGATCTCCTCTTCAAACGGCTGTAGGTGTTCGCGATTGCGGCTGGTGAGGACAAGATCGGCGCCAGCCTTCGACAGCGCTCGCGCAAAATACTGGCCAAGTCCGCGGCTGGTTCCAGTGACGATTGCACCACGCCCGCTTAGATCGAAGAGATCGTTCACGAAATTGTTCCCGGAGAAAGGACAACCTTCATCAGATTAGGTTCCCGCGCGTACAGCCGCTCGAACCATTGCGGTCCTTCATCAAGCGGCGCGACGGCGCTGATGAGCGGCTTCACTCGAATGTCACCGGTGCTTAGAAGTTCGATCGCCCGCGGATATTCACCAGCCGACGCACAAGATCCCTGCAGCCGAATCTGCCGGGTTACGACTTTTTGCAAAGGCAATGTGACCTCCGGCGTAATGTTGCCGACAAGCACAACACTCCCGCCTTTGCGAACGCAATCAATCGCGGCCGTGACGGTCTGATTAATTCCCACCGCTTCGACCGCGATATCCACACCGGCCCCGCCCGTCAGCTCGTGAATCTGCTTTGGCAATTCTGCGCCGGAAGTCAAAGTGGCAGTTGTCCCAAGTTCCTCGCTCAGCTTAAGCCGCGTGCTATCTACATCTGCGACAAACACGCCCGAACATCCCGCAGCCCGTAATGCCTGCTGGATCAGCAATCCTATGGTTCCAGCGCCGAGCACAAGGGCGCTGCTGCCCTTCGCGACCGCCACCAGCGAAACCGCGTGGATAGCGACTGCTACGGCTTCGAGCATGGCAGCTTCCGCGAACGAAAGATTTTCCGGAAGACGATAGACGATGCGCGCCGGAACCACCACAAATTCTGCGAAGGCTCCGGCGCGGCGGTAGTCTCCGCAAGAAACGCCGAGAACCTGCCGACGATCGCAAAGGTTCACGTCCCCGCGAAGGCAGTGACTGCATTCGCCGCAATAGACGGTCGAATCAAAGGTGACGCGGTCGCCTTGCGCCAAGCCCTTCACATTGGAACCAAGAGCAGCGATAGTTCCCGCCGCTTCGTGTCCCATGACAATCGGCGGGATGCGGCGTCCAGAGGAGCCATCGTAACCGTGAACGTCGCTGCCGCAAATTCCACATGCGGCAACGCGAACCAGAACTTCGCCCAGACCCGGCTCAGGACACGGCATCTCCGTGATTTCCAGTTGGCGATACTGAGAAAGTAGCAGGGCCTTCATGGCTTAGAAGTACTCGTACGATCGCTTAAGACAGTACACTCTACCACGGAGAAAGCGCGAAGAAACTCGACACGCGCCACTGCTTTTCTGTCGTTTAACAAGTTAAAATGTCCGGATTTCTTAGCACGTGACTTGTCCGGGTTGAGTTAATCCAGCAGTCGCCGGGGCTGTGGGAAAGTGGGAATCGCGCGCCCTTTGCGGGATTTCAAGCGGGGTGGAAAAGTCGGGTTATTTTTCGCGGAACTCCGGAGAAGTAAGTGCTTGATTCTAATTTGGCTGCCCCCCAGGGATTCGAACCCCGATATGCTGATCCAGAGTCAGCTGTCCTGCCGTTGAACGAGGGGGCAGCGAGTGGTTGGAAGCGGACGACTATATTGATACTTGCAGCGTCCGCACTTTGATTCTATTGGGCTGTGCACGGGATGGTCAACCAAGAGATCCGCTGAATTGAACCGCTAACCGTCGTGCCCGCGATACGTCCAAAACCTAGATTTTATAATCGGTCACGCGTGTACGCTGCCGGGAAGTTGCGTGACGCCGGGAGAAAGTGTGCTTCGAAAGTGGCGTCTACTACTACTGCCGGGCTGCGGTGGCGTTCTGCTTGCCGTCTCCTCGCCGAGCGTCGGTCAGGTGGCCAGCACTACGGCTACTGTCGTGAAAGTTCCTCTGATCAAACAGGCTCCGAAGCTGGAAGACTTTGAAGGCATGCAGCCGACTGGCGCCGCTGCACAGATGCAGCGAGTCACAAATTTCATTCAAAATCAGCCATCCGATGGAAAGCCGGCCACCGAGCGGACCGAGGGATACATTGGCTACGACAACACTAACCTGTATATCGTCATGCTCTGCTGGGACGATAAGCATTGGGGAGTGCGCGGCAGCTTGACCCGGCGGGAACCGTCCACTCCCTTCGACTCGGACGATTACGTCGAGTTCACGCTCGATACTTTCCGCGACCAGCGGCACGCCTTTCTTTTCGATGTGAACCCGCGCGCCGTTCAGGCCGATGCTCTATGGACCGAAGGGCAGGGACCGGATTATTCATGGGACACGCTGTGGTATTCGCGGGCGAAGGTAGGCAAAGATGGTTATGTAATCTGGACAGCCATTCCGTTCCGCAGCCTGCGCTTTCATCCCCAAAGTAACAATCAGTGGGGAATTTTGCTCACGCGCTACGTCGCGCACGAGAATGAATACGATAACTGGCCCTGGTTGTCGGCCCGGATCGCCGGGCGCCTAAATCAGGCAGCAACGGCTACAGGCCTTGAGAACATTTCTCCCGGTCGCAACATGCAGTTCATTCCTTATGTTGAGTCGCGGACTTTTCGCGAACTGGATACGCGTGATGCTGCGCAGCCGCGGTTCGATTCGGCAAGCTTTCAAGGCAAGGCAGGGCTGGACGCGAAATTTGTTTTTCACGACAGTCTGGTTCTGGATGCCACGATCAACCCGGATTTTGCGCAGGTCGAGTCAGATGAGCCGCAGAACACGATCAATCAGCGATTCGAGGTTTTCTTCCCGGAGAAGCGTCCGTTCTTTCTGGAAAATTCAAATTTCTTTGAAGCTCCGCTGGTTGACTTAGCGTTCCTGCAGACCAGGATGCTGTTTACGCGACGAATCGCGGACCCCAGTTTTGGCGTGCGGCTCACGGGAAAGCAAGGGCCGTGGAACCTTGGGTTCCTGGTTGCGGATGACCGCTCTCCAGGAAAGATTGTCCCTGACAACGATCCGCTTCACGGTCAGCGCGCATACTTTGTGATTGCGCGTGTGAGCCATGATTTGGGGGAGCAGTCGAGCATTGGAGCAATGTACACAGACCGCGAATTTCAAGGCACGTTCAATCGCGTTGGCGGACTCGATGGCACTTTTAAGCTAAACAAGAATTGGAATGCCAGCTATCGCGGATATATGAGCTCCACGCTCGACGCGAATGGCTACGAGTTCGGACAACACCACGACGCCTCGCTTGTCGGGACAGGGCGGCGCTTTACGTTCAACGCGCAATATCTGGATATCACGCCGAAATTTATAAGCGAGCCGGGCTTTGTTCCCCGCGTAGACCAGAGGGCGATCAATCAATACGGGCACTTCTATTGGCGTCCCGAAGGCAAGCACCTGGTCTTCCACGGCCTGGAAGAAAATACCACTCAACTTTGGGACCACACCAATACGACGCTGCAACAGGTCGCAAGCACGGACTATGTGTTCAGTTTCCGACGCAACATCATCGTTGCGCCGGTCTACTTCTATCAAGCGGATGTGCTCCGTCCGGTCGACTTCAATGGATTGACCAGCAACCACAAGTTCGCGCAAAACGGCGGTGGACTTGTGTTCCGTGGCAGCCCCTGGCGCATGCTGAGTTGGAATACGCGAATCTTTCGCAACGGGGTCGTCACCGTAGTGCCGCCCGCCGGACAGCTACCGTACACGGGAAATGAAACCGCAATTTTCCAGACGCTTGGAATCAAGCCCACCGACCGCCTGCAGATCGACAACACATACATTCTGGAGCGGGTGGTGAACGGCCTCACTCATCATGCGGCGGTGAACGGCAATATTCTGCGCTCGAAGTGGAATTACCAGTTCACGCGCGAGTTCTCGCTGCGGTTTATTGCTCAATACAACGGATTACTCACCAGCCCGAATTATTCTTCGTTGCAGACAACAAAGAACATGAACTTCGATGTTCTGTTCACATACCTGCTTCATCCGGGGACGGCGGTGTACGTTGGCTACAACTCGAATCTGGAGAACATTGACCCAAATCTTTGTGTTCATTTGCCGGGATCGACGCAATGCGATCCCAACGGCGGAGGTCTACTGCGGTCGCGAAATCTTTACATCAATGACGGACGGCAGCTGTTCGTGAAGATTAGTTATCTGTTCAGGCGCTAGGGGCGGGCATTGTATTTGCTGTTGGCAGAGCTCAGCGGGCGTCGGGCTTCAGGCTCTGGGCTTCGGGCATGGTTCTAGTGTTGGGATTAAATTTGGTCTCCTGCTCGCTCGGGAAATTCGACCTGGAACTCAGACGCGAAAACCCGAAGCCCAGAGCCCGAAGCCTGACGCCCGATTTATTCCGCTTTCTGCCTCACTCGCACAACAGTAATCTTCGCGAAACCTTCATCGAACGTCGGCGCTTTCAGCTTTGCCGCCATTTTCCTCATTACGTCTTCCGGAACCAGGCGGTCGCGGCGCTGATGACGCTCGATGCAGACCTCCAATGGTACGTCGAAAAACACGGCATGGACTTCGTAGCCGAAATCTTTGGCGAGCTTGATCCAGTTGTGGCGCTCTTGCGGTGTGAGATTCGTGGCGTCAACGTAATTCATCGGGCGGCGCGCAATCAGCCGCGCCTTCAGCATTGAACGAAGATTGGAGAAGACGAGATCTTGAAATCGCTGCTCAGCCGGATCGTCGAACAGCAGCGAACGCACCATATCGCTCGACAGTGGAGTGATGTTGTGACGCTTGAACCAGGAACTCTTGCCAGAGCCGGGAAGTCCGACAGCGAGGATGACCAGACCCTTTGATGGGCGCTGTTGCTGCGGTACGGCCGCGCTCGGCGTGGGCGCTGATGGCGGAGCACTCACTGGAGCAGGCGATGACGCCGGAGCTGCCGGTTGCGTCTGCCCTGGACGCCTGCGGCCTCGGCCTCCTCGGCCGCGGCGGCGGCGAGGACGGCGGTTGTCGGCAGTCTGCGAACTTGGCTCGGATGTTGCCTCCGCCGGTGACAATTCCGCGACCTCGGCGGCCGGAGTCGCTTCTCTCTCTGTAGGTTCGGGACTCGGCTCTGGGCTTGGCTCGGACACGGACGCCTGGGGTTGGCCCCCTTCCGGTTCGGCACCGAAATACGCTGGTTGCAGTGGCGCAGGCCCCGTAGCGGCGTCGTCCTTCGTTTTTTTACGCCCTTTCAGCTTGTCGCGCATCCATTTACGCATGTAGGGCTTGTAACATAATGAGGCGGTTGGGGGCAATCCGAGACCGCGGGAAAGTGATCACCTTAATGGCAGTTCCCCAGGAAATTTCCGGGCAGAAATACATTTCGCTGGTGACTTTTCGGAAGAGCGGTGTCGCCGTTCCCACTCCCGTATGGTTCGGTGAGCAGGATGGCAAGCTCTACGTCAAGACCCGCAATGACTCAGGCAAGTACAAGCGCATTCGCAATAATCCTAAAGTTAAGATCGCTCCATGTAATATGCGGGGCACAATCACTGGGCCGGAGTTTAGTGGAACCGCGCGCGTGCTCCCTGTCGAGCAGTGGGAAAGTGCGCAAAAAGCAGTGAACCGTAAATATTGGCTGGCGCGGCTATCAATTTGGAGCAAGAAAAACGAGTATCTGGAAATTGAAGTTGATCAATAATTCCGCCGGTGTTGATCCTAAACGGGAACACTACACATTCCAGAGCACACCATCGTGTGACCAACATCACGCCGGAACTGGACACCTTTCTCTAGAGTTTAAGTGACGCTAATTTGCCGCTGCTCACTGCTGGCTGTTACCATTTCTTTTCCTTAAAAGGCAGCTGGAGTAGGCAGCTCATATTCATATCGGAGGCGACATGGCTATCAAAGTAGGCATTAACGGATTTGGACGCATCGGGCGCAACGTGCTGCGCGCGTCGTTGCAAGACCCAAACCTGGATTTCGTCGCGGTCAATGATTTAACCGATCCCAAGACCTTGGCTCATCTGCTCAAGTACGACTCGGTCTTAGGCAATCTGCCCAACAAAGTCACGGCGGGTAATGATTGCATTCAGGTTGACGGCAAGTCCATCAGAGTTTTCAAGGAAAAAGATCCGGCCGCTCTGCCGTGGGAGAGCGTTGGCGCCCAAGTCGTCATTGAGTCGACTGGCCGTTTTACAGATGCCAATGACGCCAAGAAACACCTGCGCGGTTCGGTAAAGAAAGTGATTATCTCTGCCCCGGCCAAGAACGAGGACGTCACCCTCGTGCTGGGAGTTAATCAGGATAAGTACGATCCCATGAAGCACCACATTATCTCGAATGCTTCCTGTACCACCAACTGTTTAGCTCCAATTGTTAAAGTTATAAATGATGAATTTAAGATCGTCAGCGGCACCATGACGACCATCCATTCCTATACCAACGATCAGGTGATTTTGGACTTCCCGCACAAGGACCTGCGGCGCGCGCGTGCAGCAGCGTTGTCCATGATTCCAACATCCACCGGAGCTGCGAAGGCACTAAAGCTAGTAATTCCAGAGATGGCCGGGAAGCTGGATGGCTTCGCCGTCCGCGTGCCTACGCCAAATGTTTCCGTGGTTGATCTGGTTGCTCTGGTCGAGAAGAAGGCGACGAAGGACGAAGTGAACGCCGCGTTGAAGAAAGCTTCGGAAAACGGATCGCTGAAAGGCTACCTCGGCTACGAAGAGAACGAACTAGTCTCTTCCGACTTCAAGGGCGACGCGCGCTCTTCTATCGTAGATTCTCCGTCGACTCTGGTCGTCGGGAATCTGGTGAAGGTCGTCTCCTGGTATGACAATGAGTGGGGTTACTCCTGCCGCGTCCGCGATCTGATTAATTTCATCGGAAGTAAAGGGTTATAAGAATCAGCTGCTAGCTTCTAGCTACTAGCTTCTAGCGAGCTGACCATGGTTGCTATGGGCTAGAAGCTAAAGGCTAGCAGCTTTTCTCTCCGTACAATTCGTGATTCAGCCGGACAGAGGAAGATCATCATGTCAAAACTTTCCATTCGCGATTTGCCGCTGAATGATCACCGTATTTTCATGCGTGTGGACTTCAACGTTCCGCTGGAAGATGGCCGGGTTATGGACGACACGCGCATCCGCGAGACCTTGCCGACAATTGAATATGCTCTGCGTCACGGCGCGCGCCTAATTGTTGCGTCACATCTGGGACGTCCAAAAGGCAAGCCGAATCCGATGATGAGCCTGAAGACAGTCGCCGAACGCTTGCGCATGCTGCTCGACAAAGAGCTTGCACGAGGCGAGAACGTCGGCTTCTGCCCCGATTGCGTCGGCGTCGAAGCCGAGGAGATGGCAGGGAAGTTGGAGAAAGGCCAGACTCTATTGCTGGAGAACTTGCGGTTCCATGCTGAAGAAGAGGCCAACGAAGAGAAATTCGCAAAGCAACTCGCCAACCTTGCGGATTTTTATGTGAACGATGCGTTTGGCACCGCGCATCGCGCACACGCTTCCACTGTGGGAATCACGAAATTTGTGCAGAAATCCGCCGCCGGACTGTTGATGGAAAAAGAACTGGAATATCTGGGGCGGGCAACATCGCATCCGGAGAAGCCGTTCATCGCGATCCTTGGCGGCGCCAAGGTGAGCGACAAAATCGGCGTGATCCAACATCTCTTGACCAAGGTGGATACGCTGATCATTGGCGGGGCCATGGCTTACACGTTCCTGAAAGCGCAGGGGCAGTCGGTAGGGAAGTCGCGGGTAGAAGCAGACAAGTTGGATCTCGCAAAGCAGCTTTTGCAAGATGCGAAGTCGCGGAACGTGAAATTCCTGCTGCCGGTGGACCACATTGTTGCGGATCGCATCGACGCCAATGCACGAACACAAACGGTCAAGACGATTCCGGACGGCTTGATGGGGCTGGATATCGGACCCGAGTCAGTGGAACTCTTTTCAGAAGAGGTCTCGCGCGCGGCGACCATCGTGTGGAACGGCCCTATGGGTGTGTTTGAGCTTTCTCCATTCTCCAAAGGAACTTTCAAAGTGGCGCGCGCAGTCGCTGAAAATGCCGGAGCCACGTCGATTGTCGGGGGCGGCGATTCAGTGGCCGCGGTGCAGGCCGCAGGCGTGGCCGACAAGATCTCGCATATTTCAACCGGCGGCGGCGCTTCGCTTGAGTTTCTGGAAGGGAAGCAGTTGCCGGGAGTCGAAGCGCTCACGAATAAGAAGTGAGTCGGCTCTGAGACCTGTGTCGCAAGACTTCAAAGTGCGCATCATCGTCAGCGAGACGAAATCTGTTGAGTTTCACGGACCTGCCGATATTGCCCTTGAGACCACTGAAGCTATTGTCAATGCTGCCAATTCATCTTTGCTGGGCGGTGGCGGCGTGGACGGCGCCATTCACCGCGCCGGCGGTTCTTCGATTCTGGAGGAATGCCGACAGTATGTTGCCCGGAATGGCCGATTAGCAGCCGGCAAGGCTATGCTGACGAGCGGCGGACAATTGGCTGCAAAGCATGTCATCCACACAGTTGGCCCAGTCTATCGCGGAGGCGACAACAACGAGCATGAACTGCTCGCGAGCTGTTACCGGGAATCGATCCGCATCGCCGAAGAGCAGCAGATCAAGTCACTGTCGTTTCCGGCGATCTCTACTGGCGCATACGGATATCCAATGCACGAGGCGGTGCGAATTGCAGTCACTGCGGTGCTTGATGCTCTAGAGAACGCGAAGAATCTCGAACGGGTACGATTCGTTTTGTTTGATATCGCGGCTCTCAATGCCTATGTAAAAGCAGCCAGGACGTTAGTCAAAACCCGAGCACATTGCCGGCTCGACGACTCCCCTCTCATACTCTAATAGCCAGGTTGGAATGCGCGGGATTTGCCTGGACCGAAATAGGATCGCATCCGTCGACGAGCCCGTAATTACCAGCCTGAATGAATTGCAGTTGGTGTTGGACTAGACCCACATAGACACAGAGGAGCACATCGAATGGCCCGCAAGAAACTGATCGCTGCTAATTGGAAGATGTACAAGAACCCATCGCAGACCGAGGAATTCTTCCGCGAATTTCTTCCGCTGGTGTGGGGCCATGAACGTGATGAGATTGTTGTCTGTCCTCCTTACGTGGCTCTTCAAGCGGCGCTGGAGTCGGCGAAAGGGTCGTCGATCGCAGTCGGAGCCCAGAACGTTTACTGGAGAGATGAAGGCGCGTTCACCGGGGAGATTTCTCCAGCCATGCTCGCCGCGGTTGGTTGCACTCACGTAATTATCGGTCACTCGGAGCGGCGACAGCACTTTGGCGAAACGGACGACACGGTTAATTTGAAGCTGAAAGCCGCGCTGGAGCATGCTTTAACGCCAATAGTGTGCGTCGGCGAAGTACTGGAAGAGCGCGAAGCGAACCTGACCGAAGATGTTCTGCGGCGGCAATGCCTGCGGGCGTTCCACGCGATTTCGGCGAAGAAAGCCGCAAAGCTGGTCATTGCCTATGAACCGGTGTGGGCGATCGGTACAGGAAAAACTGCCACACCACAAATGGCCTCGGAGGCACACGTGCTGATCCGGGGTGAGGCAGCGAAGGCCTTTGGCGAGGAATTCGCCAACGAATTGCGAATTCTCTATGGAGGTTCAGTTAAGCCGGAGAATGCGAAAGCTCTGATGTCAGAAAGCGAGATTGATGGCGCGCTGGTGGGCGGGGCAAGTCTGGATGCGAAGTCCTTCGCGGCTATTGTGAAGTATTAATGTGTTCCGGCGGGGGAGGCTACTCAGAGTTCCTTCGCACATTCGAACAGCGGCATTCCACAGATCAGTCACTTTCCTGGTGGCATGGAATCCATTCGCTTCGTGAAAACGCACCGCCCACCGAAATCCCGAGCGAAGTCGAGGTCAAGTGAAGAAATAAGGCTTAGTCTCCTGAAGGTAGTAGCAATTCTTCGGAAGCCAGTACGATCTCCGGCACAAAAGTTGACGATGGGTATTCACCCGTGATTGGCTCACAGGCTGCATCTGGAGCCTG
>Ga0137359_10005530_pt1 | contig 10422 bp, 9 predicted proteins | sample Mad1_40_16metaG_FD_108281 | JGI IMG/M metagenome (GOLD analysis project Ga0137359, IMG submission 108281) | Vadose zone soil microbial communities from Angelo Coast Range Reserve, California, USA - Mad1_40_16 metaG | ecosystem: Environmental > Terrestrial > Soil > Vadose zone | place: USA... | reverse complement strand
GGGCGGATCGCCGGCACGGTCGCGAGCGTCTCGCCCGTATAGGGGCAGACGATGCTCTTGATGTTGGGGTTCACCTTGGGCAGGTCGACCCCGATATAGCCGCGGAACACCGCGCAGGGCAGCCCGGCCGCGCCCGCCTCATAGGCGTTGGCCATGGCCGAATGGGAATGCTCCTCATAGGCGAGCGGGCCCGGCCAGCCGTTCTCGATCGCGTCGCGCATGCGGTGGAGCGAGCCGACGCCGGGATTGCCGCACCAGGAAAACACCGCCTTGGCGGCGCAGCCCATGCCGATGAGCTGGTCGTAGATCAGGTCGGGCGTCATGCGGATCAGCGTGAGGCGCCGGCGGCGCTGGCGGATGACCTCGTGGCCGGCGGCGTGCGGAATGAGATGGGTGAAGCCTTCCATCGCGAGCGTGTCGCCGTCGCGGATATTGGCCTCCACGGCGGCCGCCAGGGACATGAACTGAGCCATCAAACGCTTCCCGACCGGACTTTCCGGGCGTTTATTTACGGGGCCTCATGGGGAGGGTCAAATCGCCGGGGCGGCGCAAACCGCCGGTCGGCGCGCGAGCCTGCGCGGTTCGCCTTGACGGAGGCCGTGATAGTGTGGTGCAGCCCGCCTCTCGAGGTCACAATCCCATGTCCGCTTCCGCGCCTGAACCGTTGCCCGCGCTGCCGTCCTCGCTCGAGGCCGAGCGGCAGGGCGCGGTGGCGCTGCTGCGCCTGGCGCGGCCCGAGAAGCGCAACGCGCTCGACGACGCCCTGGTGCTCGGCATCGAAGCGTTCTTCTCGCACCTCCCGGACGACGTGAAGGCCGTGGTGGTGCACGGCGAAGGCGAGCATTTCTCGGCCGGCCTCGATCTCGGCGAACTGACCCAACGCGACATGGCCGAGCGGATCGCGCATTCGCAGATGTGGCACCGCGCCTTTGCGGCGGTCGAGTTCGGCCGGGTGCCGGTCGTCGCCGTGCTGCGGGGCGCGGTGATCGGCGGCGGCCTCGAGCTCGCGGCCGCCGCCCATGTGCGGGTCGCCGAATCCTCGGCCTATTACGCGCTGCCGGAAGGCAGCCGCGGCATCTATGTGGGGGGCGGCGCCTCGGTGCGGCTGCCGCGCCTGATCGGCACCGCGCGCGTGATGGAGATGATGCTCACGGGCCGCACCTATGACGCGACCGAAGGCCAGGCGCTCGGGATCTCGCATTACGTCGTGGCGTCGGGCGCGGGGCTCGCCAAGGGGTTGGAGCTCGCGCGCCGCATCGCCGAGAACGAGCCGCTCACCAATTTCGCCGTCATGCATGTGCTGCCGCGCATCGCCGAGCAGGACCCGGCGAGCGGCTACCTCATGGAGGCCCTGATGGCCGCGATCGCGTCGGGCAGTCCCGGGGCGCAACAGCGCCTGGAGGATTTCCTCGCCAAGCGGGCACCCAAGACCGTGCCGCGGTAACACAGGAACCATCGTCATGAACCCGCAAGGACAGGCCGCGATCGTCACCGGCGGCGGCTCCGGGCTCGGCGCCGCGACGGCCATCCGGCTCGCGGCGCGCGGCGCCAAGGTGGCGTTGCTCGACATCAATCTCGACGCCGCCAAGGCGGTCGCGGCGGCCTGCGGCGGTCTTGCGATCGCGTGCGACGTCGGAGACGCGGACGCGATGGCGGCGGCGCTCGCCCAGGCGCGCGCCGCCCACGGGCCGGCCCGCATGCTGGTCAACTGCGCCGGCATCGGGCCGGCCAAGCGCATCGTCGGACGCGACGGCGCGATGCCGCTCGCCGATTTCGCCCGCGTCATCCAGGTCAACCTGATCGGCACCTTCAACGCCCTGCGGCTCGCCGCCGCCGACATGCAGTCGCTCGATCCGCTGGAGGACGGCGAGCGCGGCGTGATCGTGTCGACCGCCTCGGTCGCCGCCTATGAGGGGCAGATCGGCCAGGCCGCCTATGCGGCGTCCAAGGGCGGCGTGCTGGCGCTCGTGTTGCCGGCGGCGCGCGAGCTCGCCCAGTTCGGCATCCGGGTCAACGCGATCGCGCCCGGCATTTTCGCCACCCCGATGCTGATGGGGATGCCCGAGGAGGTGCAGCAGAGCCTCGGCGCCTCGGTGCCGTTTCCCAAGCGCCTCGGCCGGCCGGAGCAATATGCCGACCTCGTTCTGCACATCGTCGAAAACCGCTATATCAACGGCGAGACCATCCGGCTCGACGGCGCGTTGCGCATGGCGCCGCGATAACAATTCAAGGGAACGCGATGCTGACCAACCGGCGCGACGTACGGATCGTCTGGGGCGACTGCGATCCGGCGGGCATCGTGTTTTACCCGCGCTATTTCGAGATGTTCGACACCAGCACCACCGCGCTGTTCGAGCGCGCGCTCGGCATGACCAAGTTTCAATTCGTCAAGGCATATAATTCGGTCGGCTATCCGATGGTCGACACCCGGGCGCGCTTCCTGCTGCCGACCCGCTACGGCGACGACGTGGTGATCGAGACCACCGTCACCGAGATCAGGCGCTCGAGCTTCGACATCCGCCATCGGCTCATGAAGGACGGCGAACTCGCGGTCGAAGGTTTCGAGACCCGCGTGTGGGTGGAGCGCGATCCCGCCGACCCGGACAAGATCAAGGCCAAGCCGCTGCCGCCCGACATGGTGGCGAAGCTCCAGGGCCTATGAGCAGCGGCGCCCCGGGGCATCCCTGATTGGCACACCGCCTCCGCCGCCTCGGCCAGCCCGCGGCGGTCGTCCCTCGATTCCGCTCAAAATGTCGGCAAACGCTCCGGTGCCTCCGGCGCCCTTGTCCCAGAATGGGACGGTCGGCTTGGCATCCCGGTTGCTTCTCATGGCATGTTTAGAGAAGCTTAACCAATATGCGCCCGCGCGGGGGGCCGCCCGGGCATGGAACGGATGCCGCCGATGTGTATCAATCTTCCCAGCATTCAGCGGGCGGGCGTCGCCGCGGCCTTGGCAGCGACGCTCCTCCTGCATGGTCCGGCCGCCCAGGCGGGCGAAGTCGTCACCACCAATTGCCTTCATGGATTCAGCGATGCTTCTCGGTTTGGCGCGAGCCAAAACTATACCAGCGAGTACGGGAGCGATTACGGGAACAGCCACGGCTTCAGCAGAACCGACAGCGATTCCCGCAGGGGATTCAGGGGTGGTTTCCGCCGCGCCGGCTCGCATGGGGGATTTATCGGCGGGAACGGGAACGGCAATGGACATGGCATCGCCGGGGGCAGCGGATCCCGCGCCGGTCACAGCAGCGGATACGCCGGCGGCAACAGCAACCAATCCGGCGGCGGATCGAGCAGCGGCGACAGTTCGGACTCGTGCGTCGAGATTCGGCGCGAGCTTACCAACCCGTATGTGATCCGCGTCCAGGCGCCGCAATCGCCGGAGGAGCTCGCCGCGGCGAACGAGCAGGATCGCCTGTGGCAGGCCCGCTGCCGCCCGACCCTCCAGCAGGACATGCTCGGCATCGACCGGTACTACTACGCGGCGCCCGGCTGCGAATACGGCAAGAACAAATAGCGCCGCGGCGCGGCGATCGCGCCGTCATCCCGCCTGCGCGATGATCCGCTTGAGGATCCGCACGAAACTCTTCTGCGCGCGCGCCCCGATGATGCGATCGAGATTGCGCTCGTGGCTGCGCGCGCATCGCACGAGCTGCGCCAGCAGCGACTGGCCTGCGGGCGTCAGCGACAGCCGATAGGCGCGCTGGTCGGCGCGGGTGCGGGTGCGGCGGATCAGGCCGCGCCGCGCGAGATCGTTCAGCACCGGGGTGAGGCTCGACTTGTCGCGGCCGTTGGCGCGGCTCAAGGCGGTCTGGCTGATGCCGGGATTCCTGCCGATCAGCATCAGGGTGGCGAAGCGGCCCGGACGCGTGCCGACCTCCTGGGCGCGCCGGGAAAACGCCTGGAAGGCCGCCGCCTGCGCCATGCGCAGATTGAAACCCACCCAGTCCGCCAGCGGCCCGTAATCGACCGCCTCGGTGCCGCGCCGGGTGAGCTTCCCCCGCGCTGGCCGCCCGTTCTTTTGCTTCGTCTCGCGCCGCGCCATGTTGCCTGTCCCCCCGCGCATCCGACGCGATGGCCGGGCGTCCCGATCGTCGCAGATTAGTTTTATATCCAACTGTTTTCTTTACTTCTGCCGCGACTTGAGTCTGAATCGCAAAAAACCCGCCGTCAACGGCGCGCAACCGCACCACGAGGGAGGAAACGATGCATTCGCAATGGCTGCGTGACACGCTGGTCGTCGCCGCGACCGCTCTGTCGCTGGTCGCCGCGCCCGCGTGCCTGGCCCAGGACAAGATCTTCGAGCTCAAGCTGTCGCACTGGGTTCCGCCCGCGCATCCATTGCAGAAAGCCCTGGAGGAATGGGGCGCGTCGGTCGAGAAGGCGTCGAACGGCACGCTCAAATACAAGGTCTATCCGGCGCAGCAGCTCGGCAAGGCCTTCGACCATTACGACATGGCGCGCGACGGCATCGCCGACCTCACCTACATCAATCCCGGCTACCAGCCCGGCCGCTTCCCGATCATCGGCGCCGGCGAGCTGCCCTTCCTGTTCGCCGACGCCAAGGGCGGCTCGCAGGCGATCGACGCCTGGTACCGCAAATACGCCGCGCAGGAGATGAAGGACGTCAAGTTCTGCCTCGCCTTCGTGCACGACCCCGGCACGTTCCATTCGCGCACCAAGAAGATCGTCGTGCCGGACGACATCAAGGGCATGAAGATCCGCCCCGCCCACGCCACCATGGCGACCTTCATGACGCAGCTCGGCGGCACTAACGTGAACGCGGCGGCGCCCGAGGTGCGCGACGCGATCGAGCGCGGCGTCGCCGAGGCGGTCACCTTCCCGTGGGGCTCGATCCCGCTGTTCGGCATCGACAAGGTCACCAAATATCACATGGAATATCCGCTCTACGTCACCACCTTCGCGTTCGTGTTCAACAAGGCGACCTACGGACAGATGTCGGCGGCGCAGAAGAGAGTGATCGACGACCACTGCACCAACGAGTGGGCCGCCAAGGTCGCCGGCCCGTGGGCCGATTTCGAGCATGCCGGCATCGCCAAGATCAAGGCGGAGTCGGGCCACGAGGTCTATGGGCTCGCGCCCGACCAGGTCGCGGCCTGGAAGAAGGCGGCGGCGCCGCTCCAGACCGCCTGGGCCGAGGGCGTGCGCAAGAGCGGCGGCGACCCGGACGCGGTGATGAAGGAGCTCACGGCCGCGCTCGCCAAATACAACGCGGCGGCGAAGTAGCGTTTCAAGGGACCGTCATTGCACGCAAGTCGGGCCTGCCCGACTTGCGCATAAATAGTTGCCGATCTCGGGTATACCCGAGATCGGTGCGCGACGAAGCAATCTCGGCCACACACACCGAGCAAGCGAAGCGGGATTGCTTCGCTTCGCTCGCAATGACGCAGAGAAATGAGCGAGCTCGATCCCAACCCTGCTGAAGCGCCCCCGCGCGGCCGCGTGCGCGGGTTGATGGACAGCTTCATCGACACGATCGAGCTGATCGCGGCGATCTTCGTCGGCATCGTGGCGGCCAACATCTTCATCGCGGTCCTGCTGCGCAACCTGTTCTCCACCGCGATCCCGGACTCCTACAATATCGGGCAGTATCTGCTCGGCATCCTGATCTTCTGGGGCATCGCGGCGACCAGCTATCGCGGCACCCACATCACGGTCGACCTGGTGTGGGCCAATGTGGGCCTGCGCATGCAGCGCGTGATCGACGTGTTTGCGACGCTGGTGCTGCTGTTCGTGGTGACGGTGCAGACCTACACGCTGTTCGACAAGGTCGCGACCACGCGCATCGATAATGTGCTCACCTTCGAGCTTCATCTGCCGGTGTGGCCGTTCTTCGCGGTCGCCTGGGCGGGCGACGTCTCGGCGGTGCTGCTCATCGCGATCCGGACCTACCGGCTGATCTTCCATCCCGAGGACATCGGCCGCGGCTACCAGATCAAGCCGGTCGAGTGATGAGCACCAACGCCATCGCCATCATCGGCTTCGTGGCGTTGTTCGGCCTGATGCTGATGCGCGTGCCGGTCGGCATGGCGATGGGCCTGGTCGGGGTGACCGGCTTCGGCTGGATCGTCGGCAGCGGACCGGCGCTCAAGATGATCGGCCAGACCTCGATGCGCACGGTGACCGATTACAATTTCGGCGTCATCCCGATGTTCCTGCTGATGGGCGCCTTCGTGTCGAATTCCGGCATGAGCCGCGAGCTGTTTCGCGCCGCCAACAGCTTCATCGGCCACCGCAGGGGCGGACTCGGCATCGCCACCATCGCGGCCTGCGGCGGTTTCGCCGCGATCTCGGGCTCGTCGGTCGCGACCGCCGCCACCTTCTCGGCCGTCGCCTATCCGGAGATGCGGCGCTACGGCTATCCGCAATCCTTCGCGACCGGCGTGATCGCGGCCGGCGGCACGCTCGGCGCCATGCTGCCTCCGTCGACGGTGCTCGCCGTCTACGGGATCATCACCGAGCAGGATATCGGCAAGCTGTTCATCGCCGGCATCGTGCCCGGCATCCTGGCGATGCTGATGTATATGGGAACGATCGCGCTCCTCACCGCGCTGTGGCCGAGCTACCTGCCGGCCGGCCCGCGCAGCTCGTGGAAGGAGCGCATGGCGGCGCTGACCGACGTCTGGGCCACCCTGGTGCTGTTCTGTTTCGTGGTCGGCGGCCTTTACGGGCTGCCCTTCCTGCCGCGCTTCACCCCGACCGAAGCGGGCGGGGTCGGCGCGGCCGGCGCCTTCCTGATCGGGGTGTTGCGCGGGCGGCTCGCGGGCGCCGACATCCGCAAGTCGCTGCTGCAGGCGACCCGCACCGCGGCCGCGGTCTTCACGGTGCTGATCGGCGCGCTGCTGTTCGGCTATTTCCTCACCATCACGCAGACGCCCCAGAAGGTGACCGAGTTCCTCACCGCGCTCGGCATCGGCCGTTACGGCGTGCTGGCGCTGATCATGCTGATGTATCTGGTGCTCGGCTGCCTGATGGACGCCATGGCGATGATCATCCTCACCGTGCCGATCATCTTCCCGGTGATCACGGCGCTCGGATTCGATCCGATCTGGTTCGGCGTCATCATCGTGATGACGGTCGAACTCGGGCTGATCCATCCGCCGGTGGGCATGAATGTCTTCGTGATCAAAAGCGTCATCCCGGATGTCAGCTTCTCGACGATCTTCTACGGCGTCCTGCCCTTCATCATCACCGATCTCATCCGCCTGGTGATCCTGATCGCCTTCCCGATCCTGGCGTTATGGCTGCCCTCGCATATGTGATAGCTTTCCCCGCAACCGGTACACGACTCATGGAACGATCATTCAAGAAGGAAGTCGAAGCGCTCAAGCTGGGCGACGGCGAGACCTTCCGGGGCGAAGGCATCCTGGCGGTCACCAAGGCGCTGCTGCAGGCGGGCGTGAGCTATGTCGGCGGCTACCAGGGCGCGCCGGTGTCTCACCTGCTCGACGTGATGGTGGAGGCCGAGGGCCTGCTCGGCGATCTCGGCGTGCATGTCGAGACCTGCACCAACGAGGCCTCGGCGGCCGCGATGCTCGGCGCCTCGATCAGCTATCCGCTGCGCGGCGCCGTCACCTGGAAATCGATCGTGGGCACCAACGTGGCGGCGGACGCGCTGTCCAACCTCGCCTCGCCCGGCGTCATCGGCGGCGCCATGATCATCCTGGGCGAGGACTATGGCGAAGGCGCCAGCATCATCCAGGAGCGCTCCTACGCCTATGCGATGAAGTCCACCATGTGGCTGCTCGATCCGCGGCCGGACCTGCCGACCATCGTGCGCATGGTCGAGAAGGGATTCGAGCTCTCGGAGGCGAGCCACTCGCCGGTGATGCTCGAGCTGCGCATCCGCGCCTGCCACGTCACCGGCGAGTTCACCGCCAAGGACAACCGGCGCGCCGCCTTCTCGGGCGTCAACCGCCTGGCCGGCCCGCCCAAGTTCAACTATGCGCGGCTCTCCCACCCGCCGGTCACCTTCCTGCACGAGAAGCTCAAGGTCGAGGAGCGCGAGCCAGCGGCGCAGAAATTCATCCGCGGCGAGAAGCTCAACGAGTTCTTCCCCGGCGACCTCGCCGATATCGGCATCATCACCCTCGGCGGGCTCACCAACGGGGTGCTGCGCGCGCTCGAGCGGCTGGGGCTCGCCGACCTGTTCGGAAATTCGCGCGTGCCGATCTATTGCCTCAACGTCGCCTATCCGCTGGTGCCGGAGGAGCTGCGCGACTTCTGTGCCGGCAAGCGCGCGGTGCTTGTCGTCGAGGAGGGCAATCCCGACTATGTCGAGCAGGCGGTCAATACCGAGCTGCGCCGCTCCGACATCCAGACCCGCGTGCTCGGCAAGGGCATGCTGCCCAAGGCGGGAGAATATACCTCTGACGTGCTGCTCGCCGGCGTGGCGGCATTCGTCGCCAAGGTCAAGCCGGCGACTGTGGACGCCGACGCCGTCGCGGCGCGCCAGCGCCAGCTCACGGCGCACAAGCCGGGCGCCGCCGCCGCGGTCGGCGAGTTGCCGGTGCGCCCGCCCTCCTTCTGCACCGGCTGCCCGGAGCGGCCGGTGTTCACCGCCCTGAAGCTCGCGCAGCGCGAGATCGGCGCCACCCATATCAGCACCGACATCGGCTGCCACAGCTTCGCGACGCTGCCGCCCTTCAGCATGGGCAATTCGATCCTCGGCTACGGCATGTCGCTCGCGAGCGCCGCCGGCGTCGGCCCCAACATGGAGAAGCGCACGATCGCGGTCATGGGCGACGGCGGCTTCTGGCACAACGGCCTGATCACCGGCGTCGCCTCGAGCCTGTTCAACCGCGGCGACGGCGTGCTGGTGATCATGCAGAACGGCTATACCTCGGCGACCGGCCTGCAATACATGCCTTCCAGCAAGGCGAGCCGGCAGGGCGGCGCGGCCGGCATGGACATCGAGACCACGCTGAAGGCGGTCGGTGTCAAATGGCTGCGCAAGGTGCGCACCTACGGGGTCGCCAAGATGGCCGAGACGCTGAAGGAGGCGCTGCGCTCGGCCGAGCGCGGCCTCAAGGTGATCATCGCCGACGGCGAATGCCAGCTCGCGCGCCAGCGCCGGGTGCGCGCCGAGGACGCCGCCAAGCTCACGCGCGGCGAGCGCGTGGTGAGGACGCGCTACGGCGTCGATGACGAGATCTGCACCGGCGACCATTCCTGTATCCGGCTCTCGGGCTGCCCCTCGCTCACCCTGAAGCCGAGCCCCGATCCGCTGCGCAGCGATCCGGTGGTGACGGTGATCGAATCCTGCGTGGGCTGCGGGCTGTGCGGCGAGGTCGCGCATGCGGCCGTGCTGTGCCCGTCATTCTATCGCGCCGAGATCGTCAAGAATCCGAGTTGGCTCGAGCGCACCCGCCATGCGGTGCGCCGGCGCCTGCTGCCGATCGGGGGGCGGCCCGAGAAGGCCGCCGCGCAGGCGCCCGCATGACCACGCCGCGCCCGATCGCCATGCTGATCGCCGCGCTCGGCGGCGAAGGCGGGGGCGTGCTGACCGACTGGATCGTGTCGGCGGCCGCATCGGAGGGCTATCCGGTGCAGAGCACGTCGATCCCGGGCGTCGCGCAGCGCACGGGCGCCACCACCTATTACATCGAGATCCTGCCGGTGACGTTCGCGGCGCTCGGCGGGAAGCGCCCGGTGCTGGCACTGACGCCGGGCGGCGGCGACGTCGACGTCGTGGTGGCGAGCGAACTCATGGAGGCCGGCCGCGCGATCGGCAACGGCTTCGTCACGCCCGACCGCACCGCGATGATCGCCTCGACCCACCGCTCCTATGCGATCGCCGAGCGCATGGCGATGGGCGACGGACGCTACGACGTGGGCCGGCTCGTCGAGGCGATCGAGACCCACGCGCGGCGCAATCTGCTGTTCGACATGGCGGCGGTCGCCAAACAGACGGGCGCCATGATCAACGCGGTCATGCTGGGCGCGATCGCGGCCGCCGACGCCCTGCCGATCCCGGCGGCGGCTTTCGAGGCAGCGATACAGGCCGACGGCAAGGCGGTCGAGGCCAACCTGCGGGGTTTTCGCGCCGGCTTGCAGGCGGCGACCGGCGCCGCCGCGCACGCGCGCCCCGACGGCAAGCGCCGGCAAGGTGCCGTGCGCTCGGTCGCGAGCCTGGAAGCCGAGGCGACCGCGACCATGCCGGCCGCCGCCTGCGAGATCGTGACAGAGGGGCTGCGGCGCACCGCGGCTTTCCAGGACGCCGCCTATGCGGGACTTTATTTCGACCGGCTCAAGATCGTGCGCGACTCAGATGCGCGCGCCGATGCGGGCGGGCGGCTCGTGCGCGAGACCGCCCGCCACCTGGCGGTGCGCATGAGTTTCGAGGACGTGATCCGGGTCGCCGAGGCCAAGATCGCGCCCGCGCGCTTCGCGCGCATCCGG
>Ga0137359_10005529_pt1 | contig 10423 bp, 8 predicted proteins | sample Mad1_40_16metaG_FD_108281 | JGI IMG/M metagenome (GOLD analysis project Ga0137359, IMG submission 108281) | Vadose zone soil microbial communities from Angelo Coast Range Reserve, California, USA - Mad1_40_16 metaG | ecosystem: Environmental > Terrestrial > Soil > Vadose zone | place: USA... | reverse complement strand
CGTTGCCGAGACCCCTGACGAAGCTGCCTCCGATGCAGAGGTGCTGATTACGATGCTAGCAGATGATACCGCTGTGCAAAGTGTCATCTACTCACCTGGAAATGCCATAGGGGTCCTCCCTGCCGGTGCAGTTCATATTTCAATGAGCACGATTAGCGTCGTGTTGTCGCGCCAGTTGGCTGAGAGTCACCGAGAAAAGCAACAGCATTATCTGGCCGCGCCTGTGTTCGGCCGGCCTGACGCCGCAGCCGCCGCGAAGCTGTTCATTGTTGCCGCTGGCCCAGCCGAACAGCTCGAACGCTGCCGACCTCTTTTCGACGCGATTGGTCAGAAGACGTTCCTGGCCGGAGAGGAAGCTCAGGCTGCCAACGTGATCAAGTTGGCCGGCAATTTCCTCATCACAACGGTTATCGAAAGTCTGGGCGAAGCGTTTGCTTTTGGTCGCAAGTTTGGAGTTGACCCGCACGCCTTTTTGGACATTCTCACAAACTCGCTCTTCACCGCACCAGTCTACCGAAATTACGGTAGCATGATCGCTTCAGACAACTTTGAGCCGGCAGGCTTCAAATTGCCACTCGGGTTTAAAGACAACCGTCTATTGCTCGCTGCTGCTGAGGAGGCGGCGGTGCCAATGCCAATGGCGAGCCTTGTCCACGATCGGTTTGTGGCCGCACTCGCTCAAGGGTTGGGCGAGGCCGATTGGGCTGCGATTGCTCGCATCTCATATCAAAGCGCTGGACTTCGCAAGGAGGTCACGGAATGACATCCCCTACTTGAAGGCTGGATTGGAAAGCAACGAGTTCTGCTTGTGGGTGATCCCCAATTCGCTGACTAAGGACGAGGCGAGGCGCGAATTAAGTGTAGCTGTACCCGATCCGCATCACGGGCGTTGAGGGAAAGGGAACTGAGATCATGGTTCGCGTTTCGATGCCCGGCAAGTCTTGATGTGCTATTCATAGCGGCTCGCCCTTGGCTAATTCGCGTAACCCATCTTTCTGGCTCAGCATGAAACGATGAAATGTTCGCGTTGCTGAGGGCTGAAAACGTCCCAGCGAAACCATCTTCACCGAGCGGCGCAGTGTGTGCCCGGAGATGCGCAACTGGGCCAGCTTGCCCGCCTTCACTTCTTCACGCACAGCCCACGGAGGCAACAGTGTGATACCCCAGCCGTGCTCGGTCATCAGCTTGATGAAGTAGGTGTCATTGGATTCGAGGGCCAGGGCCGGACGAATGCCGACGCTTTCAAAGAACTGATCAGTTGCGCGTCGTATGGAAGAGCCTCGTTCGAAGAGCACTAATCGCTCACGTTCTATCTCTTTCACCGTGACAGCACGCTTCTTTGCCAGCCGGTGCTGTCTACCGACTACCAGCAACAGTTGGTCTTCGACCAGTTGTTCTACGTTCAGCGCTGGAGAGTAAACCGGCCACGATGCAAAACCAATGTCTGCTGCGCCATCGAGAATTCCGGCAATCGTCTGTTCCGTGCTGACAGTCGTGCGAAACGACAACCCAATGCCCGGGTGCGCCCGCATGAAAGATTCAAAAAAGGGTGCAAACAAATAGACCAGTGCCTGGGTTGCTGCCGCCACACGCACCGAGCCCGCCGCCGAGTGCTCCTGTCCGGAAACGTGCTCACGCAACGCTTCTGCCTCGTCAAGGATCCGTTCCGCATGTTCAAGGGCGACAACGCCTGATTCCGATAACCGAACACCACGTTTCGCGCGAATGAACAACGGCTCGCCCAGCTCTGTTTCCAATGCTTTGATCTGGTGACTAACGGCGGATTGAGTCAGATTTAGCTGCTTCCCGGCCCGCGTAAAGTTTAAGGTTTCGGCTACAACGCGAAAAGTTCGCAGTTGCCATAACTCCATAACGGCTCTCCTCAGAAGGATAAGGCAGCAGACATGAGTTCTTTTAATGGCCTCCATTAAAACAATGAGTTGGATAAATGGCAACGTCCTTCGTAGACTCTGCATACAACAAGGTGGGCCCCAATACAGCCGGCCCCCTACGGTGCATGAACCACGCGCACTTCGAACTCATCCCCTTCAACCAATAATCAAACGACAAGGCAGATGGTTATGAGAAAGAGATCAGAAAATACAAAACATTATTTATTGGCCAGTGACTTTGATCAGACTTTAAGCTTTAACGATTCCGGAATTGTTCTCAGTGAAGTTCTTGGTACCTCCAGGTTTGGTGAAAAGGTCGCAGGCTTATCAAACATGAACCTGGTGCAACAGGGAGGCGAATTGGCTTACTTGCTGTTGCACGACCCTGAATACCGCTGTGTTCGCAAAGAGCACCTGATCGAGGTGGGCAAACGAATCCGCCTCAAGCAGAACATTCGGCAGTTGTCGCAATTCCTCGAAAAGGGCTTCGACGACTACCGCTTCTCCTTCTATGTAGTTTCGGCAGCGCCAGAAGAAGTGATCCAGTCGGCGCTCGAAGACATTATTCCTCCGGATCACATTTTCGGGACGCAATTCCGCTACGACCAGTCCACTGGCGAAATTGACTCGATTGTGCGAGTCCCTGCTGGTTACGGAAAGGTTGCGGTGATAGATGAACTGCGTTCAGAACTGCAGGTAAGTTACGACCGCATCGTCTATGTCGGCGACGGCAGTTCAGACGTTCACGTGATGTTGCACGTTAATCGCCAGGACGGCTTCACAGTCGCCGTCTCGGAGGCAAAGCATATCGCGCAAATTGCTAAACGCAGTGTCCTTAGCGATGACGCACTGAGCGTGTTGGTTCCTGTTCTCGAAGACATCGTGGGCTGGGACTCAGCGCGGATTCGCTCGCTATTCGAGTCGCAGGGTTTCCTGATTCAAGAGTGGGACAAAGTGCGAACGGATTGGCTGACTATCCGCGGGATACCGGATGGAACTGACTCAGGATCAACTTTAGTGGAGGCTGCGAATGCTTGATGGTCTCGGCTGGGTAGCGACGGCTTTCTTCGCAGCTTCCTACTTCTGTAAGACATCCAGAGCTATGCGTCGGGTCCAGGCGACGGCTGCCCTTTTGTGGGTTGCCTACGGCGTCTGGATGCATGCCCCTCCGATAGTCGTAGCTAACGTGATTGTGGCTTCGTTGGCCCTTTACTCCGACTGGAAGCAACCTCGTCTCTCGAGTGCAGAGAACGGCCAACCGGAGATCTAAGGAATCCTGTCGGAAAACAAACTAGAGCCGACCTGTTTATCGCTGGCGCAAAGAGGCGCGGGTTCACCCCGGAGGGGTGGCATGTTTATAGCTCAAAGGATCGATCTCCTCCGGCGCGGTTCGGAGGGGCGGTGCTCAACCTGACAAGTACTAATCTAGTTTCATTCCGCCCCTCCGAACCGCGTGGAGAACTTCTTAGGTACCGATCTATAAACATCTCACTCCTCCGGAGTGAAGAAATGTTGTGATCAAATAGGCCTCACTAGTCAATGAAGTTTATGCTCCTATAAGTGCGACTAAGCCGTGCAATGATCATCGTTGACAGGTCGCGCACGTTAGCCATAGGCTAATCTTACTAGTTTCGCTTTCATCAGCAAGCAGCACGTTTCGGCAATTATGGCATTTACAAATCCGAGCGGCAGTTTGGGAGTACGCATCTCTTTTTATGGAGAGAAACTTTTTTCAATTTCCTCCTCACCGCATTGCGCTACCTGGTGTCCGTGCAAATATTGCCTTCGCGGTTGAGCGACTATGACGAGCCTCGACGTTCCCACGAGGCGGCCCTTTCGCGCGCCCTTCAAGAAATACCAACTCGACAACGCCTATGACGAAATGTTCGAGCCCTCGGGCGTGCCGCGTGCGAGCTACGAGACGCTGCATGAACGTCTGGGCGAGATGGCGGCCGAGGAACTGCGCCGCCGTCAGAAAGCCGCCGATCTTTCATTTCTGCATCAGGGCATCACTTTCACGGTCTACGGACGCGAAGAAGGCACAGAAAAGATCTTTCCTTACGACGTCTTGCCCCGCATCATCACGAGCGGCGAATGGACCACGATCGAACGCGGACTGATTCAGCGCATCACCGCGCTCAACCTGTTTCTCAAGGACCTTTATCACGAAGGTAAGATTCTGAACGATCGCGTTATCCCGCGCGAGATGATCTACACCTGCCGCCATTACCGGCGCGAGATGCGCGGTCTGCGCGTGCCCCGCGAAATTTATATTTCGATTGTGGGCACGGATCTGGTACGACTTGAAGACGGACGTTTTGCAGTGCTCGAAGACAATCTTCGCGTACCGAGTGGCGTCTCGTACATGCTCGCGAACCGGCAGGTGATCAAGCGCGTCTTTCCCGGGATGTTCAGCAACTATGGCGTACGGCCCATCGATCAGTATGGTCAGGTGCTCTTGGCAACCTTGCGCGCGCTCGCGCCACACTGGGACGATCCGACCATCGTGCTGCTGACACCGGGCCCATACAATTCCGCTTATTTTGAACATACTTTTCTCGCGCGCCAGATGGGTATCGAACTGGTCGAGGGCCGCGACCTGCTCGTCCATGAGAATGTGGTCTATATGCGCACCACCGGCGGTCTGCGTCGGGTTGATGTGATTTATCGGCGCATCGATGACGATTTTATTGACCCGTTGACATTTCGCGGAGATACGTCGCTGGGCGTTGCGGGGCTGTTCAACGCATACCGCGCGGGTAACGTAGCTCTGGCCAACGCGATCGGGACCGGCATCGCGGATGACAAAGCTTTGTACGCTTATGTGCCGGCGATCATTCGTTATTACCTGGACGAAGATGCGATTCTGCCGAACATAGAAACGTATCTGCTCAGTGATGAAAGCCAGCGTAGTTACGTGTTAGACAACCTCGACAAACTGGTGGTGAAAGCGGTCGGCGAGTCAGGCGGCTACGGCATGCTGATTGGCCCACACAGCACAGCGGCGCAGCGCGAGGAATTTCGCCGGCGCATCGTCGCCGATCCACGCAACTACATCGGCCAGCCGACGCTGGCGTTGTCGCGCGCGCCGTGTTTTATCGATGGCCAGGTCGAGGCGCGTTGCGTTGACCTGCGGCCATACATTTTGTACGGGGACGGTATCACGATCGTGCCAGGCGGCCTGACGCGTGTCGCGTTGCAGCGCGGCTCGCTGGTTGTCAATTCATCGCAGGGTGGCGGCAGCAAAGATACGTGGGTGCTTTACTAAGCGAACTACCATGCTCTCAAGAGTAGCCGAAAGCTTGTATTGGATGAGCCGTTATCTCGAGCGAGCGGAGCACACCGCGCGGCTGCTCGATCTCAACCTGAATCTCATGCTCGACCAAGCGCCCGATCCTGACGGCCTGCGCTGGCCCCGACTGCTCGAGAGTCTCAGGGTGACACTGCCTGCGAATGCGAAGACTGATGCCTACAGAGTTGCCCAGGCGCTGACCTTTGACGCCAAGAACAAGGCCTCAATCATCGCGTGCATGAGTGCGGCCCGTGAAAACGCTCGTCAGGTGCGCGAACAGATCTCTTCCGAGATGTGGGAGGAACTCAATCAACTCTTTCTACAGACCAAACGCGCCGGCAGAAAGTGGAAGGCGACGCCGCATCTTTTCTTTCGTGGCGTCAAGGAAGGTGCGCATCTCTTTCAGGGCATCACTGATTCGACGCTCAGCCACAGCGAAGGCTGGCACTTCATTCAAGCCGGACGCTTCATCGAACGAGCTTCCGCCACAGCGGCATTACTCGAAGCGCATGTTGGCGAATTGTTTGAGCCGTCCGATTCTGAAGTGGAGCACAGTGACTATCTCGACATGGTGGGTCTCCTGAAATCATGCACGGCATTTGAAGCCTACTGCAAAGTCTATACAGCCGATCTCAATCCGGAACGAATCGCTGAGTTTCTTCTGCTCAATCCAGAGTTTCCGCGTTCAGTTCGTTTTGCGGCGGAGATGATTCAAACCGCGCTGGGCGCGATTGGCGAGTTGGCTGAGACGCGTAAGAATGGCCGCGCCAATCGACTTTCCGGCCGGCTGCGTGCGGCACTGAGTTTCAGCCAGATCGATGAGATCATGGGCGGCGGCTTGCGTCCGTACCTGAACGATATCAAGCGTCAATGCGCCCAGATTCATACCGCGCTCTATCAACAATATGTGTCGTATCCGATAGAAGCCGCGCTCCGCTCGGACGGGAAACAGGCGAATCAGTGAAAGGAGCAGTCAATGCACTATTCAATTCGTCATCTGACTAAGTTTCGTTACAGCTCCGCGATTAGCGAGAGCGTCATGGAGGTGCGCATGCAGCCACGCACCGAAGGCGGGCAGCATTGCACCTGGTTCGATCTAGCGGTCAAGCCGCGCGCGATTCTGACTTCGTACCGCGATCATCTCGGCAACTCGATTCACCATTTCGACGTGCCGAGTCATCACGCGAACCTGGCCATCAAGGCGGAGGCTGTCGTAGAGATTGCGCCCCAGGTTTTGCCTGAGTCCTTGGCCGCCGACGCGTGGAGCGACCTTGATGCCCTGGTCGCCCAGGGTGACTACTGGGAGATGCTGATGCCAAGCCACTTTGCCACGCCTACTGAGCCATTGCGCAAACTGGCGCAAGAGTTGAATGTTTGTCGCCGCGACGATCCGCTGTCGTTGCTGCGGGAGGTAACTGCGGCCTTGCGCGACGCTTTCGAGTACGCGCCGCAAAGCACCGAAGTTGATTCGCCGATTGACGTCGCCTTGAAGGAGCGGCGCGGCGTCTGTCAGGACTTTGCGCACATCATGACTACAATGGTGCGCGAGCTTCGCATCCCCTGTCGCTATGTCAGCGGTTATCTCTTTCATCGCGCCGAAGATCAGGATCGCTCCGCGGAAGACGCAACGCACGCGTGGGTCGAAGCGCTGATGCCGGGACTAGGTTGGGTGGGCTTCGATCCGACAAACAATCTGATTGCCAACCAACGTCATATTCGTGTGGCCATCGGGCGGGATTACTCTGACGTGCCGCCGACGCGCGGTGTCTTCAAAGGCGAAGCGAAAAGCGAATTGAGTGTGGCTGTGCAGGTTTCGCCTTCCAGCGCGCCACTGCCGGAAGACAAATTGCCAGTGAACGCGAACTGGTTGGTTGCCGATCGGGGAGAGCCAGAGGAGCCGGATTACGAACAGCAATGGCGAAAGCGACAACAAGAGGAGCAACAGCAGCAGTAGGTGGCTCAGCGATTGGACACTGAATATGCAAGTAGCCGGTTTCCGGAAGAGACATACATCAACCCTACTGCTTCATCCGTTACAAAACGTTCATCGAGATCGCTGAGTCGCACTTCGCGCTCTGTTTGTCCGCTATTGACATTCACTCCTGCAAGACCGTGTCCACTCCGACTCAAGTCGGTATAGAAATACATCCAGTGTCCTCGCAACGTCGCCAATCGATCGCGGTGCCAGAGAAAGCGCGAGAGCCGTTCGAGTTGATGCGCCGGATCGAGTCGATCCAGCAATCGATCCTGCACCTCATTAGTGCGTCTGCGCGTCAAGCTTCCGTTCTCGATCGTTCCGACTACACCACCAGTAACCCTGGAACTTGACTCGTCCGCAATTCCGCGGATGCGTGAGGCGATACCGAATTGTTTGAAGCGAGCTGAACCATAGCTTCGAGCGGACGCCGTAGCCAATGCCTGCAGATTGGAAAAAGATGAGCGCGCGGCCAGACCTGACCAGCTAAAGCTTGTGACAACTTGCGCGATTTGCACACCACGAACAGCGGTCATCGCGGTCCCGCCAAAGCGAAAATAGAGAGAAGCTGCCCGGGCTGCGACTGCTGCTATAGTCCGCAAAACTCCTCGACCGGGTGGTGTGTGCCGCGCACGCCAAAGCTCCCGCCCGCTCGACGTGTTGAATGCCGCAATTTCCGACTGACCGCCAATAACAGCGGCGCCTCTTTCGTTCAGAAGTCCAATTGATGCTCGCTCTATTCCGTGGCGAATGCGCTCACGCCGCTTGCCGCTGCGGGTATCTATGACTATCAAGTCGTCACGATCGGCGACGAGAATCGTCCCCGTGTCAGGAACGAGAAGATTAGTAATGCCTTTGTCGGCGCCTTTGTAGCGCCATAAGATCTTACCGGTGCGCGTGTCAACTGCACTGACGCCATAAGGTCCCCGCTCAATCGTTTCGCCGTCTTTAAGACGCGTAAACTGCCCACCGGTTCGCACGTATAAGACGTCACCAATCAGGACCAATTCTGGCGTCATTCCGAGATCTTTTGCTTCCCAAATTGAGTTGCCCGTGTCGCGAGAGATCGCTCTCACGTGACCGCGGCCTGATGTGTAAACAATGTCTTCTGTGAAAATTGGCTGGGCTTCGGTGAGGGCCAGACCCTCCTCGTTGACACGGTATCGCTCACGCAAACGCTCTTTGCCGCCTCGGGCGTCAAACGAGGTAACACCATCATAAAACAAATAGAGTCTGCCGCCGGCAAAAACCGGCGGGTAGTAGTTGTCGAGAGTGTATTCAACCTCTGCTGCTTTTTTTTCCGGCCAACGTGTCGGCATCATTTCCACTTCGCTGATTTCAGTCTTCCATAACTCATCGCCAGAAGCTAAGTCGAGAACATGCAACAAGGGGTGCCGCTTGAAGCCGTCGCGTGCTCGATCTTTGGCATCCTTTGCCAGTACGACTGCCAGCAGATTGGCTTGGGGATCTACCGCCATTTGCATGACCGCACCTTTGATTTTGTCGCTGCGCCAAATCGTGTCGCCACTGAGAATATCAGCGGCTTCCACACGCGTGCGTTCACCTTTTTCAAAACTCAATAAGAGCAGGTCCGTTCCAGGTATTGGCGCAACGTCGGTTTCATCCAGCGCTGTGTCTTTGCGTCGCCATAAAGTTTCTCCGGTTGAGCCATCGATTGCGTAGAGTGATTTTTCAGTGCCGACAATTAGCACGCCCATGTCCGTAGGTTGATAGAAGCGAACATCCTTGTCGAGTTTGGTTGACCATGACTGCCCGTTGGCGAGAGCTGGAAAGAGCAAAACCAGCAACAACGCGATGTGACCAATGCGACGATGCCTCATGATTTTAGGATAGCAAAATTCTATGCGACCTGGAGACTCACGAACTTATATCCGCCGATTACGCAGATCACGCATCAGACAAAAGGAAAATCAGGAAGCAGGGTCAGTAGGCAGGAAGAGGAAGTCATGGTCGCGGTTCTGACGAGAGTGCAAATCTGATATGCTCTAAGCGCACGAAGACCTTCCTGGTCTGCGCGTAGTAGTCAGGTCTTTAGGATGAACCTCTCACCGCAAGTAATGAAGAGTTCGATTCGCATCTGTTGGGTTCTCCTGCTCTGGTTGTCGGCCGGGACAGCGGTTTGCGCGCAATCTATCGACCTCAATTCTCCATCACCGATTCGTACTAACGAGGTGGTGGGAAGAATTGCAGCGCGAGACCTCGGCGATGCTCGGTTGACCGATCACTTCTACGCCTTCAACGGCACGCCTGGCGATGTCTTGATCACTATTCAGAGCGAAAACTTGAATGGCGATGTCGATGTCTTCACAGCCGGTAGTTTGCGGCCATTGTTGAAATTTGTGCTATATGCCGAACGCGCAATTCCTATAACCAAAAGCATCTACCTGCGCCGTCGAGAAAACCTGATTCTGCGCGTAGAGGCACGCAGTCCAAATGATGATGAGGGAGTTTATCACGTGCGGTTTGGCGGATCTTTCGAGCCGGTGATTGGTGGACCTGAGATCGCAGACAATGAAGCTCCCTCCTCCGCAGCACCTGCAACCAGCGCTTCAGGAAAAAAGACAAGACGTGTCACTTCTGTAGGAGCACGCATAGACGAACCCGTGCGACCAGTCACTGAAGTTGCAGTTGCGCCCACGCCGGAACCTACACCGCTGGAGTCGCCATCCCCCGAAGCCACAAGAGAACAGCCCGCGAACGTGAAAGCTCCGAAACCGAGTCCTCCTAGAACGGCACGTTCGCGTTCACGGCGTCCGACGGGTAGGCGAGCCACCACCACTCCATCATCCACGAAACCAACCGAAACGACAGTAGCGAAGGGAGCAGATACCACTGAGGCTAAGGAAACTACAGAAGCTGAACCCGCGTCGAAGCCGGCAGCGCGAAGTAGCGCCAAACGAGGAGTTTCATCGCCGGCAAAACCCGCGAAACCACCTCCCGAGACGGCGGACGAGACTGGTCCAAGGTTGATAATTGAAACCAATGAGGGGACGCTGGTCAATCGTCCCATGAGTAGGGTTCGACGGGTGACGGTTGAAAACGGACGGGTTGTGGTAGTGGGATACGACGGAAAGATCGATCGAATTCAGCTGATTAATATTGTGCGAATGACGATTCAGCCCTAGCAGGCTGCTGAAAAAGTAACTTTAGCGCATGGTCCAACGTAATAGTAGCGAGTAGTGCAACCTCGCAACCAGGAGAAAGAAAACCAATGCGCGGAGACGATCTTCAGCAAGCGGGAAT
>Ga0137359_10005526_pt1 | contig 10426 bp, 8 predicted proteins | sample Mad1_40_16metaG_FD_108281 | JGI IMG/M metagenome (GOLD analysis project Ga0137359, IMG submission 108281) | Vadose zone soil microbial communities from Angelo Coast Range Reserve, California, USA - Mad1_40_16 metaG | ecosystem: Environmental > Terrestrial > Soil > Vadose zone | place: USA... | reverse complement strand
ATAAACTAGTATGGGATCGGCGCGCCCTCATGCCGTTTCTACTGAGCGGTCTCGGGGAAACCATGGCCGTGCTTTTTATGCTCCATGCTTTTTCCGCGGGTTCAGTCGTGACCGTCTCCCCGATCACGGCGACCTCACCGATTTGGACGGCGCTGCTCGGCGCGATTTTTCTGCGTCGTGTGGAACAATTCACTCTGGTAAGCGTGATCGGAACCTTGTCTGTCGTCGCCGGCGTGATCGCCATCGTCTTGGTGAAGTAAAATCCGTGCTCGTGTCCCGTGAACGTTGGATTCCGAGCACGAGCCACGAAGACGTTTCACGATCCCGGCGTGCCCCACGCATTGAGAATCACATTGGCGATATTTCGCCCGCGTATCGCAACTAATTGCTTGCCGGTCTCGGCTGTCGCCGCCTGCGGCCAACCGAAATAACCGCGGCCGCCGCTGATGCTTCCGTAATCTTTAGTTTCATTTCTGAAAGCGTCGACGTCGTAGTCGAAATTTGGCTCGAGGGTTTTCAAGATGTCTTGCTTGACTAATTCAGGAAACCTGTACAGCGCCACCGATGTCTCCGACTCGCCGCCGTGTCCCTCGCGATCGGGGCGCGGGCTATTGTAGAAACGCCTAACTCCTTCGCGATAGCACGCTGCGGTCATTTCAGGATCGCTGGCGAATCCGACGCAAAGAACTTGCCCGACCTTTTCGCTCTCCAGCATCGACCGCGCTTCATCCAAGGCCGTCATGTGGTGCATATCGCGATGGCCGTTCAAAATAACCAGTCTCTTCAACCCGTGCCGTGCCAGCGAACGGCCGATCTCCACAACCATCGCGCGCAGCGTCTCCGGCTCGAGTGACAGCGTCCCGGGAAAGTCTATAGCCGCCCGCGCGACACCGTAATTGATCGTCGGTGCAATGATGACCGTATAACCCTTCGCTTCGAGATGAAGCGCGGCGGATTCTGCGTAAGCTTCCGCAGCAAAGGAATCGACCCCCAAAGGAAGGTGCGCCCCGTGCTCTTCCACCACTCCTACCGGCAGAATAACAAGCACATCGCCTGAACGAACCCGCTCAACTTCGGAAAAAGTCATTTTCGCCAGGTGGAACATGATCGTCTCAGTAAACTCCGACCGAAAGCGACGAAAGACTGGGATTGTCTCAGCCGCGATTCTCGCCGATTCGTCCACAACCGCGACGACAAATACCACACCGCCAATACGTTTAGAAAGAGGATGACAGTTTTAGTCAAACCAAAGTGGCGCACATCGCTCCATACTTCCAGAGGAATGAACGCTGCCGTGGTGAGCACGGTTAGATATTCGGCCCATCGCTTGAGCAACAGTAGACCCACGCCTTCAGTCAACAAAAGCGCAGCATAAACGAAGATGCTTACTTCCAGAACTCCGATGTCGCGCCGGTTAAAGCCCATCGCCCAAGATACCAACATGCCGATGTAGCGGTTCTCTTGTCGTAACCAGGGCAGTCTCATCCAACCCGTTACCTGCTCCTCCATATCTTTCTGGATAAAAGTCGCAACTCCCAATCCCACGAACAAAAACAAAAGGCCCTTGAACAGCTTGAACACCGCGACCCAGCGAACCCAGTCATCACCTTTTTTCGCGAACATGACCGCAGTATCCCTCCGTTCCGGGTCGCAAGCAGCATTGTCCAGAAATCAAATCCCGCGTGTCAGTCGAAACCGGCCGACGCCCGAGCGATTGACTAAAGGACAATTGGAGCACCCGCTGAAAATCGCCCCATGCTGCCACGCGGCAGGAGACGGTGCTACGATTCGGAGAGCACGCTAACGCGATCTACCTAAACATCTCTCTGAATTTCTTACTCCAAGTCTCCAATTCTTCGCTACTGGGCAATCTCATCACCACAATCTGATCGTCCTTTACGTCTTTTTTGAATTTGTGATCGACCTCGGGATGAAAGACGTATTCGCCCAAGTCGCCGAAGATGCGCTGCGATTCGGCGCCAAGAAAAAAATCGGTGAAGAGCTTGGCGCCGGCCGGATGCGGCGCTTGACGGTTGATCGCGACGAAGCTCAAGGACGCGAGATATTTGCTCATCCGCACATAGTCGATGGGCCCCGGATATTGGAACTTATCTTTGATGTAGCTGATCGCCACCGGCGCCTCCCCCGTGGTCAACGGCTGGATCAAGTCCGACAGCCCTTTCCCTAGCCGCGGTTCTTGCTTCGCCCATCCCTCCACAACCTTGAGCCATTTCGGACCGAGGATTTTTTCCAGACTGAGTACGAATTGCAGCGTCGTCACGTGAATTCCCGGATTGGCCAGGGCGAATTTTTGTTTCCATTTGGGCAACAATAATTCTTCGAACGTCTTCGGCGCTTCGTCGGCCTTGAGCAACTGGTTGTTGTAATTGATGCCATAGGGCAAAACTCGCCACGGCGTCATGCGCATGTCCGGGTCGCGGAATTGCTTTGGGTAACTCTTTGCAGCGGGCGGATCGAAGACGCCAAGCATTTTCCTGTCGTCGAGAGCAGTCATGACCACTTCATTGCCCAAGGTCACGTCGAAAGCCGGCTTTCCCGCCCGTGCTTCCGCGAGCGAACGGTTGATCAGTTCCGTCGCGTCACCGCGCCAATGTTTGAGCTTGATGCCGTATTTTTTCTCGAAGGCATCGCCGACCACCTTGGACGAGTTGATGGTGATGGCGCCGTAAAACATCACCTCGCCTTCTTTCTTCGCTGCCTCCACCAACTCCGGCGTAACTTGCGCCGATAAGAATCCAGATGGAGTCATCCAACCCATCGCTAACGAGATCATTACGCTTCTAAAAACTCTTTCGAACATCCTTGCCTCCATGAAATGGTCCGCCTTTTCTAGCGCCTAGGCCGAGCCGCGTCAACGCGTCGCGCCAATTCTCCGGCGCCGCCTTGACTCCCGGTACGAACTAGTTCAACTCATAAAGATCTATCTTCACGCGCACGCAACGGAGCAAGCCGCTTTGACCCCGCTTTCAGAAACGCCGACCTCAAAAACATCGAAACGCAATCTCGCCGCCTTCGGCGTGATGCTGGTGATCTTTCTTTTCGCCATCGACGCGACGATCGTCAGCACCGCGATGCCGACCATCGTCGCCAAGCTCGGCGGCCTCGAGCTCTATAGCTGGGTTTTTTCTATTTACATGCTCACCTCCGCGCTCAGTACGCCGCTGTTCGGAAAATTATCCGATCTCTACAGCCGGCGCCGCTTGATGCTGATCGGCATCGCGATTTTCGTTCTTGGCTCGACCTTGTGCGGCGCAGCGCAAAGCATGGAAGCGCTGGTGCTGTTTCGCGCCGTTCAGGGGCTCGGCGGTGGCGCCATCTATGCTCTGTCTTTTATCCTTGTTGGCGTCCTCTACTCGCCGGAACAGCGCGCCAAGATGCAGGGCATCATCAGCGGCATCTGGGGCATCGCATCAATCCTCGGCCCGCTGGCCGGCGGCATCATCGTAGAAAACTGGAGTTGGCGCTGGGCGTTCTTCGTCAATCTGCCGATTACCGCGGTCGCCATCGCTTTAATCGTCGTCGGGCTCAAAGAGGCTGGTGGAGAGCGCCGCGCGCACAACCTTGATTTTGCCGGAACTCTGACGCTGCTGTCGGCGCTGCTGCTGCTCTTCTACGCGCTGTCCCACAGCGCGCATTCCAGACAACCGCTCCACGCCGATCTCATCGGGATCATTGCGCTCGCAATCGTCTTTCTAATAGCTTTTTATTTCATTGAGCGTAGGGCCGCGGAGCCGATCATACCGCTGGATCTATTCAAGCTAAGCCTTTTCAAAACCTCCGCCGTCGTCGCCACCTTGGCAGCGATGGGTGTGTTCGGGGCGGTCAGCTATTTGCCTCTTTATCTCCAAGGCATCAGCGGACTCACCGCATCGCGCGCCGGGATGCTGCTGCTGTTCGTCAGCGTGACATGGACCGCCGGCAGCTTGATCGCCGGACAAGCCCTCAATCGCTTCGGTTATCGCGCCGTAGCTGTGGCAGGTATGGCGCTATTGACAATCGGCTATAGTTTTTTCGTCGCTTTCAAGTCCGATCTCACAGTCCTATTGGTCGCCGTCAGCGGAACCTTGATCGGCACGGGGATGGGCATGGCTAATCTCACGACACTCGTGGCGGTGCAAAACTCCGTGCCGCATCAACAGATCGGCGTGGCGACGTCCACATCAATGCTGTTTAGAACGTTCGGCGGCGCCTTCGCCGTAAGCCTGATGGGAACGGTATTGCTGAATCAAATGCAGCATGGCCTCAATCAACTTTCCGGCGGCGGTCTTTCAACCGCGCTGCTCAACAAACTGGCTCATCCGCAAAATCTCCTCGAGCCGGCGACGCGCGCGCAAATCCCGCCGGAACTGTTGCCGAAAACGATCGCGATCCTGGGCGACGCGATCTGGTACGCGTTCCTAACCGGATTCGCCTTCATGATCATCGGCGTGTTCGCCAGTTTTTTTATGTCGAAGGACACGCCGGCCGACGCGCAAAAAAGAACTGACTCCTGAAACCGTCCGTCCTCGCCCCACTCTGTATCGCTGTCCTCAATTCACCGTTGACAGACAACACCGCCAACCTGTACACAAGATCCCAGTGCTTCATCAGTCCAATACTTCAACGAGGAAGTAAATTGTCATGAGCGAGCAACCCAGCACCGTCACAGCCATAGCCGCGCCATCCTCCGACATACCGACTCTCGAAGCCACGATTCAACAAAAACGCATGGCGCTCAGTTTAGTCAGCACGTGTCATACGCTCAATCATCTGCAGTACAGTATCACCTCGGTAATATTTCCCGTCATGATGGGCGAGCTCGGTTTCGGCCTCCTTCAGCTCGGCGCGCTTTCGGCGATATCGAATTTTGTCGGCCAAGGGCTCCAGGTGGTGTACGGGCTGTTCACCGGTTTCTTCAAGCGCACGGTCATCCTCGGCACGGGTAACGTGATCGTCGGCCTCTCCGCGATCGCGCAATTTTTTGTCGGCAGTTATCCGCAGCTCCTGGTCGCGCGCGTAGCCATCGATGCCGGGTCGAGTCCGCAGCATCCGCTCGGCGCCAGCATTTTGTCGCGCTTCTACCCCAAGGCGCGCGGTTGGGCGCTCACGTTTCATCATTCGGCAGGGAGCTTCGGCTCTTTCATCGGTCCGGGCTTGGCGTCGATCGCCTTGCTTTACATGAACTGGAGAACGGCCTTCGTCCTTTTTGGCATGATGAGCCTGATCATGGGACTGGCGCTTTTTATGGTGCGCGAGCACGCTTCGGCTGCCGACGAAGCCAAAGACAGCAAGGCCAATTTCAAAGCGAATATCGACGCGTACCGAGTCTGCCTCAAGAACCGCAATATTCTCTTCACCTCTCTCGTGCTGATGGTCGGCGCCGCCGGACGCGGCACCGGCATCAATCTCACCTATCTTGTGCCTTTTTTCATGGAGCGCTTCGACGTCACGGCTTCGGTCGGCGGGTTGTTTTTAACTTTGTTACAAGGCGCCGGGTTGGTCGGTCCGCTCGCCATTGCTTGGGTATCCGATCGATTGGGAAGGCGCGCCGTCGTCACGCAGGTCACGCTATTGTTGTCGGCTGTGATGACCGTATGGCTCGCTTATCAGACTTCGCTGGGCCCGCTTTTTTATTTGAACCTGATTCTCTACGGCAGCGTCGTGGAGGCCCGCAGCTCGCTGACCCAAGCCATGATCAGCGACAACGCCCGCGACGATCTCACCGACGCGGCGTTTTCAATTTACTATTTCGTCGGCTGCATCTCCGGTCCGATCTGGACCTTGATCGTCGGCTACGTGATGCAAAATCACGGATTCACGCCGGCGTTCTTGCTCGCCGCTTCGACCTATCTGGCAGGGATGTTACTACTGACCTTCGTCAACGAACGAAACGACCAGGTTGCCGGCGCGCGTTGAATGCGCGCTAGGTAGAATAATACGAGCAGCGCCGGACGGTTAGTTTCTCTACTCCATGCCCGCCCAGATCATCGCGCTGCTGGCCGCCATCGCCTACGCCCTGGGGTTCATCTTTTCCAAGCGCGGATTGCGCTTCTCCACACCGACTACGATCACGTTCGTGTCGCTCCTCGTACAGACCGTCATTTTGTTCGGCATCGTGTTCGTTTACACGGGGATACCGCACACATCGGCGTTGGTCTTTTCACTTTTTGTCGTCGCCGGCATCTTGCAAGCTATCGTCCGCCAGCTGACGTACATCGGCATCGAAAAGATCGGCGCCGCTCGCAGTGGACCGATTCGCGCTTCGGTGCCGCTCTGGAGCGCCGCCATTGCGATCCTATTCTTGGGCGAAAAAATGACCGCAACGATCGCCATCGGGACGCTGCTCGTAGTCGGCGGCATCCTGCTGATATCGTGGCGCGCCGACGAGGCCGTGAAAGACTTTCGACCCTGGTACATCGTCGCGCCACTGCTCGCCGCCGTGCTCGGTGGCGTCATCTACCCGTTGCGCCGTTATGCTTTGCGATTTTCCGATGAGCCGATTTATTTTGGCGCCGTCGTCGGCATCGTCGGCCTGCTGTGCGTTTGCGCTTATATTGCGCTGCCCGCGACCGAGGAAAAACTCGTTTGGAACCGTGATTCTCTAACGTATTTTATTGCCGGCGGAGCTCTGGAATCACTCGGCTTGCTCCTGGTGCTTTACGCTTTGACTTTCGCGCCGGTGATTCTCGTCACGCCATTAACCGCAACTCTGCCTCTATGGGTGGTTCTCGGCGGCAAACTCTTATTGCGCGATGTCGAGAAAATTACCCGGCAGATCGTCGTCGGTGCCGCCTTGGTCGTCGGCGGTACCCTCGTTATGGCGTTGGCGAAACCTTGACTTTTTGCACAGGCTCTTCCTAAATAGATCGTAGTTTCCGCTTGAGTCTTTTAGCGCCACACTGCTGTTCCAAGGAAAGGAGCCGTCCATGGCAAAAATATCACTGCGAGTAAACGGCAAAAATCAGGTCATCGACGCAGAGCCGGACATGCCGCTCCTCTACGCCCTGCGCAACGACCTGCAATTAAATGGTCCCAAGTTCGGCTGCGGTCTCGCTCAATGCGGCGCCTGCACCGTCGTCATGGACGGCAACGCCATCCGGTCCTGCGTCACTCCCGTCAGCGCCGCGCAGAAGAAACCCGTCACCACTCTCGAGGGTCTGGGCAACACCAAGAAGATGCATAAAATCCAGCAAGCCTTCGTCGACGAGCAAGCCGCCCAGTGCGGCTACTGCATCAACGGCATGATCATGTCGACCAAAGCATTGCTCGATAAAACTCCCAAACCCACCGACAGCCAGATCAAGGAAGCCTTGGCGGGAAATCTGTGCCGCTGCGGCACCCATATCCGAATACTGAGAGCGGTCAAGCGGGCGTCGGGCCAGCTGGCGTAAAGGAAAGGAGCGAACACGATGAAAACTATGGAGCTCAATCGCAGACAATTTCTCAAAGGAACCGGCGCGCTGATCGTCAGCTTCAATCTCTTTCCGTCGTCGCCACTCTTCGGCCAATCGACCGTAGGGCCGGGCATCGATGCCGACCCGACACAACTCGATTCCTGGCTTGCCATCGCTCCCGACGGGACGGTTACTGTTTTTACCGGCAAGGTCGATCTTGGCACCGGCGTTGAAACCGCGCTGGCGCAAATCGTCGCCGAAGAGTTGGACGTTCCCTTCAGTCGAATCCACATGATCGGTTTAGACACGGCAAAGGCGATAAACCAGGGCACCACTGCCGGCAGTCGAAGCATCGAGAGGGGCGGACCGCAATTGCGCCAGGCCGCCGCAGCGGCGAGACAAGAGTTGTTGAAACTCGCCGCCGCCCGGCTCAATTCAACGCCGGAAAAATTGGCGGTGAAAGACGGCGTCGTTAGCGTCACCGGCGACACCAGGAAAACTGTTTCTTACGGCCAACTGATCGGCGGCAAACAATTCAATGCAAAGATTACCGCCACGGGCACTGGCTGGGACATGAAGGTCGCGCCCGAAGTTCGTGCCAAAGATTTCAAAGAGTATAAGGTCGTCGGCACTTCCCAGAAACGGATCGAGCTGCCGTCGAAGCTTACTGGAGAATTCGTCTATGCTCACGACGTCCGGGTACCGGGCATGTTGCACGGCCGCGTGGTTCGTCCGCCAACGATAACATCGAAACCGGCGAGCATCGACGACAGTACCGCGAAGACAGTGCGCGGCTTTGTTAAGGTCTTGCAGGAAGGAAGCTTCGTCGGCGTTGTCGCAGAAAGCGAATGGGCGGCCATCAACGCGGCGAAAGCGCTGAAGGTTACGTGGACGCAGCCGCAAACAAAAATGCCCGCGAGCGCCGACGAGGTGTTTGCCATCCTGAAGAATACCAAGAGCCTGCGCGATCAGGTCACCGTCAACAAAGGCAACCCGGACACGGCGCTGGCGCAAGCGAGCAAGACTTACGAAGCCACTTATCGCTGGCCGTTTCAGATGCACGGCATGATGGGTCCGTCCTGCGCCGTCGCCGACGTCGGCAAAGACCAAGCGACGATTTATACCGGCACCCAAGGTTCTTTTGAGACGCGCAAGGCCGTCTCTGAATTGCTCGGATTTCCTGAAAAAAATGTCCGCGTGCTCTACCGCGAAGCCTCGGGAAGTTACGGCCGCATGGGCGCCGACGACGTCTCGGAAGACGCTGCGCTGCTTTCGCGCGCAGTCGGCAAGCCGGTGCGGGTGCAATGGATGCGCGATGACGAGCATGCCTGGGAGCCGAAAGGTCCGGCGCAACTGGATCTTGTCCGCGCCGGCGTCGATCCTCAAGGCAAGATCATCGCCTGGGATTTTGCCGACCGCGGTTTTCCTCTGACCGCCGCATCGGGCCGAGGCTTGCGCCTGCTCGCGTCTCGACAGATCGGCATGAAACCGACGGCGGACGGCAATTCCAACGGCACCCAAGGCGGCGGCGAGATGTATGCGTTCGACAATCAAAAATGCGCCGCGCCACTGATTCCGTGGGTGCAAGCCGACGAGACACCGCTGCGCACCGGTTATCTGCGCGCGCCCGGCGACATCGGCCGCTGCTTTGCCAGCGAATCGTTCATCGATGAAATCGCCGCCGACCAGCGCGTCGATCCTGTTCAGTTCCGCGTGCGCTACCTCGGCGAAAACAAGCGCGGCACAGATGCTTTGATGGCGGTAACGAAGCAAGCCCGATGGCAGGAACGCCCTTCGCCCGCCGCAGGCTCGAGCGGAACCAAAGCCGCCGGTCGCGGCGTCGCAATCTCCAATCGCGCCGGCTCGATTTGCGGCGCGGTCGCGGAAGTGGAAGTCGATAAATCCACGGGCAACGTCACGGTCAAACGTTTTGTGCTTGCGCACGATTGCGGGCTGATCATCAATCCCGACGGACTCAAAAACCAAATCGAGGGAAATATTATTCAGGGCGTCAGCCGCGCGCTGATGGAAGAAGTGAAGTTCGATGCCACCGGCATCAAGACTCTCGATTGGAAAACTTATCCGGTCATCCGATTTCCCGAGGTTCCCGAAATCGACATCGTCTTGATCAACCGACCGGAGATGCCCGCCCTCGGCGGCGGCGAGCCGTCGAGCGCGCCGATCGCCGCGGCGATCGCCAACGCGATCTTCGACGCCGTCGGCGTGCGCCTGCGCGAAGCGCCGTTCACCCCCGAGCGCGTGCTGGCGGGAATGAAAAAGGCATAAACCTGATTGGGGGACTGGCTACTTTTCGTCTTGTGAAAAGTTGCCTGTCCCCTTTTCCTTGTCTTTCCTTGCTCGAAACGACTAACCTTGGCCTCTCTCTTATCCCATCCGGCCGTGCCTTTGGCCGCTGCGGCTGTCTTGGGCCCTTCAAAGGTCTCTCGTCGCCTCCTTCTTGTCGCTGCAGCGGCGTCCGTGCTCCCCAATCTCGACGCCGTCGGCTATTGGCTCGGTGTCCCTTACGCTCATCCCTCCGGTCACGGGCTCTACGCACTCCCATTACCTTTGGGATTCTTCTTGGCTTGATAACCTCGTGGACAAACATCCTATTCGCCGTTCCGCCGTCGCTGCTTTACCGTGATCGTGTCCCCAAGTTACGCTTTTTTAATTCCGCAACTACACGCTATTAGTCGTGTGCCAGGGCGTGAGCGCCAGGGCGGGCTTTTCGAGGTGCCACGCTAGTTTTCGTCTTCTGAAAGTGTGACTTCCGCCCCTTTTTAGGGTCCGTCAAACCCGGACAGATCACCCTAACGCACCTAAGTCATTGCTGTGGACATTCGATGTTCGGTCGTCGCCAAAGATATCACGAGCGACACTGCCTGACGGACAAAACAGAACATTAACAAGCGAATAAACAGCCAATTCACAGCGGTTAGTTCCGCGCCGCTTTGAGCAAGAATCCCGTTAAGAAAGCCACTTGTAACTGGTCGGTTGGCGCATTAGTCTTTGTTATGGTGTTTTGCGCGCGT
>Ga0137359_10005524_pt1 | contig 10427 bp, 4 predicted proteins | sample Mad1_40_16metaG_FD_108281 | JGI IMG/M metagenome (GOLD analysis project Ga0137359, IMG submission 108281) | Vadose zone soil microbial communities from Angelo Coast Range Reserve, California, USA - Mad1_40_16 metaG | ecosystem: Environmental > Terrestrial > Soil > Vadose zone | place: USA... | reverse complement strand
AGCTTCGCTACCTTTCTCGGCGAAGGATTGCCGGAAATCGAGGCGGTCCGGAAGGCGAATCTATACGCCGCATTATCCACGACCAGCCCCGGCACGCAAAAGTCGTTTTACGATAGCTCGCGATTTGCCACCCAATGGGCGCAGCGCTAGCTCCTGATGAGAAACAAGTGCCAATAACGATTATCTGGATGTGTTACACCGCGTGATGTCCCGAAACGAATTCTCTACTCGACTGCTCGTAGGTCATTGAATAAAAAAGTCTTGACTTCGTACATTGCGTCCTAGTATAGGATTTGCCTGCTCATATTCTTCAGACAAATCAAACTTTCATCATCGCGTATTTCGCAAAAGGGGTGGCCCATGCTTGCCAAAAAGACGCTGTGGATCGCAGCTGTCTGTTCTCTATTCCTTGTTTGTCCAATGCTGTACGGACAGGCGAACGGCAGCTTTTCCGGCACCGTTACGGATAAAACCGGGTCGGTAATTTCTGGCGCCAAGGTGACGGTTGCGTCACAGGGAACGGGTGTCTCCCGCGAATCGACGACTGATGCTTCGGGTCACTACCTTGTGCCGTTACTGCCGGTTGCTACCTACACGTTGCGAGTAGACTCCGCTGGCTTCCAGACGGTCGAACAGAAAGACGTAAGGCTGCAAGTGGATGAGAGCCGCGAACTGGATTTCACGCTGGCTCCCGCTTCAGTTACCGAGAAAGTTGAGGTGAGTGCCGCACAAGTCGCTGTGGAGACTACCAACGCTACTCTCGGCCAAGTGATCACTTCTGAGCAGGTTGCCGATCTTCCGTTAAACGGCCGCAATTTTGTGCAATTGGCGACTTTGACGCCGGGCACAACCTCATCGACTAATCCCAACAGTTTTTTTACTAGCGCTGCCAGCAGTGAAGCTGCCACTCGTGGATCGTTCTCGCTTTCGTCTGGCGGTTCGCGCGAACAGGAAACCGATTGGCTGCTCGACGGCAACGATAACAATCAACTGGATGAGGGCGGGATTGCGATTTTCTCCGCGATCGACGGCATCCAGGAGTTCAAGGTACTGACCTACAACTACTCCGCTCAATACGGAGAGCGCGCCGGCCCAACGGTGTTGGTGACCACGAAATCCGGAACAAATCAGTTGCACGGATCATTGTTTGAGTTCTTTCGCAATACCAGCCTCGACGCCAAGACCTTCGATTTTGGTAATCCAACTCCAAAGCAGAAATTTAACCTGAATCAGTTTGGCGGTTCTCTCGGTGGTCCGATCCAGAAGGACAAGACGTTTTTCTTTGCTGACTATCAAGCCAAGATGCAGCGCAGAGGCGTGCCTTTTAGCGGCTTTGTTCCGACGACTTCAATGACAACGCCGGATGCGAGTGGCAATTACGATTTCACCAACGTTCCGACTGGCGTACAACTCACGAACCCATATGGAGGCGTGCCTTTTCAGTGTCAACCGGGCACTAGTACTCCTGAGCCTGTAGACCCAACAAATGGGACACAACCATCCGGCCAACCGTGCAACATCATTCCAGCAGCGGTGGTGGATCCAGTCGGCGCGAAGGTGGTTCAGCTCTATCCAACGCCCAATGCCAGCGCATCGAGCTTCAACTACGCCAACTCACCGGTGAGAAGGCTCAACGAAGGTACCTTCGACATCCGCCTGGATCACCAATTCTCCAGCAAGGATTCCGCCTTTGCCCGCTTCAGCTACGATCAAGCAACGAACTTCGTCCCAGGTGGTTCGCCAACCTGGTCCGAACAGAACGCCTTCGGCAGCAATCAGCACATCGAAAATCATGGGCGCAATTTAGCGCTTTCGGAGACCCACGTTTTTTCCGAAAAGACGATTAACCAGTTCAGTGCCGGCTACAACCGCATTTTTAACCACATCCTTTCTTTCGGCACTGGGAGCTGCGAAGCCGCAGTTCTCGGCATTCCGGGCGCCGACTTAGCGAGCAAGTGCGATAGCATAACCGGCTATCCCGCGAGTCTGAATCAATCGCCCCAGGAATGCGTAAGTTGTGGCATGACTTCGTTCCTCATGACCGCTTACTTTGCGGTTGGCGATCGCGGATTTGCTCCTTACCAGGGCGGAACGAACGTCTACTCGGTTTCCGATACTCTCGAATTGATCCATGGCAGGCACAATATCAGCATTGGCGCAGTGTTTCGCGCTAATCAGATGAACATTAGGAACAACGCGTTCCAGGACGGCTTTGTGGTCGAGACCGGTCGCCTGACGAATGACAACATAGCTGACGTACTTCTGGGTGGCATGGGAGTTTTTGCCGCCCACGATCAAACCTTCCTAGGGGCCACCACAGGCCGCCGTTGGAAACTGTTTCGCCCATTCGTGCAGGATGATTGGCGCGTAACCAACAATTTGACCCTGAACCTCGGCTTTGCTTGGGCGCTGGTGACGCCGGTAAAAGAAGTCCAAAACCGGCAGGCGGACTTCAATATTTATAACCTCAAGTGGTACGTTCCCAAGGGGAGCCCCATGTTGGCCGGATGCACTGTCTGCATTCCTACCAGCGGCGCTGCTGGGATTCAGTTTGACAAAACCGCATTGGAGCCGCGCATTGGCTTCGCGTGGAAACCGATGGGAAGCGACAAGACCGTCGTCCGTGGTGGGTACGCGATCTTCCATGATTCTGCATGGAACCAGGGTGGGCAAGGTCTGTGGCAGAATCCGCCATACTACGCGGAAGTGGATCCATGCGCCTTTTGTTTCGGCACCTTTGGGAGTACTCTCGGCACCCTGTCGGGCGGGTTCCTCCTTGCTCCCGGAACTCCCTCTACCACGCCGGTGACGGGCGGCGCGGTCTACAGCTCGCCTGTGAGCCCACAAGCTTATACGGGAACTATTCAGTCCCAGAACCTTAACTTCAAGCAGGCAATCGTTCAGCAATTCAATTTGAATATCGAGCGCCAGCTGCCGGGGAATTTAGTGCTGACGGTGGGTTACGCCGGTTCACGCAGCGCGCATATTCTGGTGAGTCAGCTTAACGAAAACATCGAGTCGCCTAGCATTTGTTTGCCAACTGCTACTACTGTCTCCTTTACGCAGGTTCCTAACCCGTTCTTTGGCACGCCCAATGTTGGCTGTGGCATAAATAACTGGCCTTACGCAGCGCCCTTTCAGTCAGTAGACACCAACAACAGCGTAGGTTCTGCACGATACGATTCTCTGCAAGTTAAGGCTGAAACCAAGAGCACGCGCCACGGAATCTATGCTCTGCTTGGATATACATACTCTCGCAATTTTGACTCAGGTCTGACCGACGGTCTAGGCACCAACCCTGGAGCAATGTATTATCCGCTTCCAGGATTTCAGAAGCTGGATTGGAGCTTGTCTCAACTCAACCTGAACCACACTTTTACGGCGAGTGTTCTCTACGATTTGCCTCTTGGCAAGGGCAAGCGTTACGGCGGCGATTGGAACGGAGCTACCAACGCAATTCTTGGCAATTGGCAGCTGAACGTGATTGAAAGAGCGACCTCCGGCTTCCCGCTGTTTGTGGTCGATAGTGCTGATGAATCAGGGACCTTCTTTTCCTACAACGGCAACACCCTTCAGCGGCCGAACCTAGTGGGCGACCCAAATAAAGCAGGATCGGTGGCAGCTAATCCCGGTTGTGTTGCGCCGACGCAGATTCACACTTTGCAGAATTGGTTCAATCCCTGTGCTTTCGCGCAGGCGCCGACCTTCACATTCAATGCCGGTACGCCTCAGCAGTTTACAGTCGGCGAACTTGGCACTGCCCCGCGAGCGCCTGTATACGGACCACGTTTCGTGAACACAGATTTTTCAGTGATGAAGAATTTTCCGTTATCCTTCCGCGAGGGCATGAATCTGCAATTCCGGGCTGAGTTTTTCAACCTGTTTAACCATCCGCAGTTTTACATGCAAGGCTTCGGCGGCACAGGCGAGCAGGATATAAACACGCCATCGAGTTTCGGGGTAGTGAACGGAACAGTGAACAATCCGCGATTGGTCCAATTCGCCCTGCAACTAAGATTTTAGAGTGAATCCGAATACTGTCGGTGGCGGGAATCGCCGACGTTGGCGGAGCCCGCTTTAGCGCGCGTGTTAGTGTCGAAGAATTATATGTGAGGAACGATTCACTACTGATGATCCATCCCACGGAGCGCAATTGAGATCCGCCCGACTCTGGTTCACAGCAGTAATTCTATTCGGCACGTGTCTCATCTCCTGGTCTCAGGACAAACGCAAGATCATCATCGACCAGGATGCTGCTGGCCCTGGCGGCACTGACCAACAATCAGTCTTGATGTTGATCCAATCTCTGCAAACCGAGATTTTGGGCATCACTGTGGTGACCGGGGACGCATGGCTTCATGAAGAAGTGGCTCACACGTTGCGAATGCTTGAACTGATAGGCCGGACCGACATTCCGGTGGTGCCCGGCGCTGAATATCCCTTGGTGAGGCGCAAAGAAACTACCGAGCTTTGGGAGCAACGTTATGGGTCTTTCACTTGGCTCGGCGCGTGGACGCCCAGCCGCTACCATCCTGCCGACCAGCTTGGAGAGATGCCGGAAGGAAAGCCCACGACCAAGCCCTCCGACGAGGATGCAGCGCATTTTCTGATTCGCATGGTGCACAAGTTTCCGCACGAAGTGACGATTTACGCCGGTGGCCCCATGACCAACATCGCGCTCGCCATTTCCATCGATCCGGAATTTGCTGGGCTGGCAAAAGAGCTGGTGTTTATGGGCGCAAGTTTAAAGCCCGAAACTGACAACCCGGAGTTCACCAATGCGCCCCGGCGCGAATTCAACCTCTGGTTCGATCCGGAGGCAGCTCACATCGTTTTGCGCGCGCGTTGGAAAAGAATTGTCTGCACGACAGTCGATATTTCCGTAAAAACCCAGTTGACGGCAGAGCTGATCGATCGTGTGAGGAAGAGCACTAATCCGGCAGCAAAATATGTTGCAAAGTATTCGCGCCTGCGTGGGCAGTACGATTATCTTTGGGACGAACTGGCCTCAGCCGCATGGCTCGACCCTAGTGTAATTACGAAGAAAGAGACCCGGTACATGGATGTCGATTTGGACCGTGGCGCCGGGTACGGCAATACTCTCACTTGGTCCGATAGTGAAAAACCGAAAGTTGAAGTCCAGCCGGTCGAGATACAGGTCGATTTGGATACCGAAAAGTTTTATGGAATGTTCGTAGATCTGCTGAGCGCGCCTACGCCGAAAAAGTAGAGCTCACCGAGGATTAGCCACCCGACATCACATAAAAAGGCTCCGGTTTTGCTTGAAGCGTTACCCTGTGCCCCTCTGTGTCCTCTGTGTTTAATGTTCGTTCAATTCTTGCAGCATAGCCTTCGCCTGCGGATGATCAGGGTGCTGTTTGAGAAGTTGGGCCAGCACGCTGCGCGCTTTGTCCGGCGCGGACTCCAAGACGTAAACGCGCGCGAGGTTTAAATAGGATTGATCGAAATCAGGCGCCATTCGGATACACTCCTCAAAGCTTGCGACAGCTTGATCGCGTCGGTTGGTGCGCAAATAGAGCACGCCCAGGTTGTTGAGTGCTTCTGCGTAACCTGGACGAAGCTTCAAAGCCCGCTGCAAATAATCGTAAGCTCGAGCAGAGTCGTTCAATTGTGCAAAGACCATGCCCAAGCTGTAGTTTGCCTCAGGATCTTCCGGCCCGACGGCGACGGCGTGCTCGAGCGTCTTGCGCGCATCGTCCCACTGTTTCTGTTGGCGGTAAGCATTGCCAAGATTATCCAGCGCAACCAGATGGTCTGGATTCAGCTGCAACGCATGCTGGAAGTACGGAATAGCCGCGCCAGTCCGCTCCTCGCGCGTGGCGATTAGACCGAGATTGTTCCAGGCATTCGGCAAAGTATCCGGATACGCCGCCTCCAATTTCGTTGCGCGCTCAAAACTGTTTCGTGCTTCAACGATCTTCTGCTGTTGAAGATAAACACTGCCGAGCCCGTAGAGAGCCTCGGCGCTCGTGGGATTGTCACGAACAGCGCGTTGGAAGGAAGCACTGGCCTGCTCGTAATAGCCTCGCTGAAAGAAAATCGATCCATAAGAGAGATAGTTGCGCGGGTACTCCGTGATGTCGGTGCTCCCTGAAAACGGAAGCGCATTCGATAATCTCTCAGCGTCGGCTTGAGGAATGTGCCGGAGATCGTGGTCAATATCTTTGGTATCCACCGCGCCTTGATACACTTTGACCATTTCTCCTTTGGCATCAATGAGGAGCGAAGTAGGCAGCGTGAGATCGCGGTGACGATCAAAAAGATTACGATAAAGAATGTTGTAAACGCTGGCCACATCGTCCGACCCGATGAGGATAGGAAATGAGAGATGCAGTGCGCGGGCTAGTCTCTTGATCTCGTCGCCGCTCACTGGATCGTTGACGTTTATCGTGAGCAACTGAAGGCCGTCGGTAGACCATCGCCGATAAATTTGCTCGAAAGTTCGCAAGGCATCCCGGCAGCTTGCTGATTCCACAATCCAGAAACTAATCAACACCGGATTACCGCGAAACTCAGAAAGAGATCGAGCTGTTCCGCCCAGGTCACGAAGAGAAAAATCGGGCGCTGAAACCGGGGACAGCAGCCAGGTTTCAACAAGGTTCGGAAGCGGCTCGGGCTCGCGCAGCACGTTCTTGCGATGCTCAGCATCCTTGTCGTCCTGACGCGGCAATGATGTCAAAGCTAGCTTCGGCAGTTTGAACCGCTCCATGCGTCTTGGTGGTGATCCTTCGTCCACCCAAATGGTGTGATTGAGGGGAATATCTTGGAATTCCTGCACCAGCCCGCTAGGCCAGCGAACGGAAGCCTTCAACGGGCCTTTTGCGCTCCCCAGACCGAAGAAGATTTCTTTGCTGTGCTGAGATAGGAATCCCGACCCGGCTTGAAGAGAACGGGTTTGGCGATGTTCTCCACTTTCGATCGTGATCACTGCCCCGATTGCGTCGCGATTACTCTTGGTGCCTCGCAACCGAAGGGAAATTGACGGCGGCAGCTCTGCCAGTACATTCTTCAGCAATCGCAATTGTGGCGTGTTGCGGTTCTTCAGAAAGACTTCTTGACGGCCGTCGTGATCGAAATCGGCCAATGCAAATGACCTGCCATCTTCCGAGAAGTCCAATCCCGCCACGCCGGAAATATCTGAAAACGTGCCATCACCGTTGTTCGCGTAAAACACGTTGCGCTCGTGACCACTCCAGGTGCCATCGGCGCGAATGAGCTCGTTGATAGCGTTCCACCCCTGTTCGTACTCGTGTGCGGGCTTCGCTTCGTCAGGAGAACTCGCAACCGTCTGCCGCCAGAAGAAACTGTTGAGATCTTTTTTCGAAAGCCCAGAAACCATTCCGTTGGCGATATAGAGATCAAGAAAGCCATCGTGATCGAAATCCCAGGCGTCGCTTGACCAGGCCCATCGGCCTATACCTACTCCGGCTGAGTTGGTCGTGTCCTTAAAACCGTTTCCGTCATTTCGAAGGAGCGAGTTGCCCATAGCGTGCTTTTGGTAGAGAGCGCGTATTTCCTGAGGGGTGTTCTTCTTGAACATCTCTTGTGTCGAGACTCGTTCGCCCGCGGCAGTCCACATGTTCGCGACGTACAGATCCTCCATGCCGTCATTGTCATAGTCGAACCAGCAGACGCTCATTCCAGCGCCGACATCTTCCACCCCCATTTCAGCGGCTACGTCCGTAAAGGTCCCATCGCCGTTATTGCGGTAGAGATTCTTTCGGCCGAAATCATTCACAACGTAAAGGTCGGGCCAGCCATCGCGGTTGTAGTCGTTCCACCCGCAGCAAAAGCTATAGCGCGTGTTGTTCTGGTTGAGACCGGTTTCAGCAGTCACATCGCGGAAAGTACCGTCGCGATTGTTGCGCATCATGAAATTTGGCGGACCGTTGTTCGCGTCGTAATAGGGCAACGGGTATTTATATTGATCCGTGCCTTGGTAGTAGGCATAAAGACAGAAGTAAATGTCTAACCAGCCGTCGCAGTCGTAGTCGGCGACCGCAGCGCCGGTGAAGGTCCCTTGCGGAGAGCTGGCAAATTTGAAAGCATCGGGTTTCTGGCGGAACCCCCCATTCCGCTCATTAAGAAACAACAATGGGCCGCTACTGCGGACAACAATCAAGTCCTGCCACCCGTCGTTGTTTATGTCCACGAAGAGGGCGCATGCTGTATTGTCAAGAATTCCGACGCCCGACGTCTCCGTAATGTCTTCAAACGTTCCGTCGCTGCGGTTTCGATAAAGACGGTTTGGAAGTCCAGCGGGCTGGCAAACGTAGACATCATCGAAGCCATCATTATCGATGTCGCCAACCGAAACTCCATTGTGACCGTAAATATCAATGCCACAAGCCCCGTCAAGGACCGTTCGCCAATAATCGGAGCCGTGCAGAAGCTGATCGGCATAGGAAGGATTGCTTCCGAACGCAGCAGGAGTTATGTCCGCGAAAACCGGACTCGCGGCTCGGGATCGAGTCTCGTCGAGTGCTTTCCACTTCTTGAGACGAAAATCACCTGACGGCGATTGTTCCCACTCGAGATCCCAACAGCCGGTGCGTTGTTCTCGATAGAAATCGCTTCCCGAACCGACCAGATCGTAGCGTACTCGCGTGAGCAGGTGCGGCATGACTGCGTCTATCCGTGTGATCTGAAATTCAGCTGTCCGGATTTGCGTAAAGCCGCTCAGAGCAGATCGCAAGTCTCGAACGAACAGATCTCGCGTAAGAAAAGTCTGAGGAAACGAGTTTTTCCAAATCTCGATCATCCCCGAGCGAAGTTCGCGAAACTCAGCGGGAATTAATGATGAGCCTGAGAAATGCTCAGCAAGAACCTTCTCGAGTGCGTCGACCGATTGCGGAGACTCGCGCAGCCCCGAACTCCACGTATCGAGAGTGATTTGGATTTGGTCTGCATACTTTTCCGTAATGAACTCGTCGGATCCCGCTTCCACTTTATTAAGCATGGTTTCAAGAGGCAGTTGTGCTCGGTAGCGCGGGTGCAAATGAAACTCCGGCCCCGACGATGCCTGAAACGCGGCATCGCTGGCGGCAAACGCCAATTTCCGCAGACCTGCGGCAACGAGGAGTGCGGAAGCTCCCTGCGAGGACCGAATCAAGAAGTCGCGCCGGCTGGAGCCCCTAAGTCCACTGCTATCGACGAAATCGTTTGTTCTTTGTGGCTGGCTCAGAACGATGGCCCCTGGGAGAGGAAGATGGAACCGAAATTAACAGTCACGCTCAAACGCGTCAAGGCACAGTGATCCAGCCACGGTGCCGAGACATCCGAATACTTCCTCCATCGCGTCATTTCCTACCGCAAGGTCTGATATATTGCCCTCTCAGAGGTGCTTTCCATGTCACGTATCGTGCGTTGTGGCCTCATTCAGGCGAGCAACGAACTGTGCGCGACCCATCCGCTGCCGAAGATCAAAAAGGCCATGATCGATAAGCACCTCAAATTCATCGAGCAAGCAGCGCGCAAGAAGGTCCAAATATTGTGCCTGCAAGAATTGTTTTATGGCCCATACTTCTGCGCCGAGCAGAACGTTCGTTGGTACGAACTTACCGAGCGTGTGCCGGAGGGACCTACTACAAAGCTCATGCAGAAGATTGCCGCGAAGTATGGCACGGCAATCGTGGCCTCGGTTTACGAGGAGGAGATGGCCGGCTTGTACTTCAATACGGCTGCGGTCATTGATGCCGACGGCAAATATTTGGGCAAATACCGCAAGCATCACATCCCGCACGTGCATCCCGGATTTTGGGAGAAATTTTATTTCACTCCTGGCGACTTAGGCTACCCCGTCTTTCAAACCAAGTTTGCGCGCGTCGGCGTTTACATCTGCTACGACCGGCATTTCCCCGAAGGCGCAAGGATTCTGGGATTGAATGGCGCGGAAATCGTGTTCAATCCCTCCGCTACGGTGGCGGGACTCTCTGAGCATTTGTGGGAGTTGGAACAGCCCGCGCATGCGGTTGCGAATGGTTATTTTGTCGGCGCAATCAATCGAGTTGGGCGCGAGAAGCCCTGGAACATCGGCGAATTTTATGGGAAGAGTTATTTTTGCAATCCGCGTGGCAAGATCGTCGCCCAGGGCAGCCGTAACAAAGATGAGTTGGTGGTCGCTGACCTCGATTTGGAGATGATCGAAGAGGTCCGTCGCGTATGGCAATTTTTCCGCGATCGCCGTCCCGAGAGCTACGCGCCGCTCACGACTCAGACTGGACGCGCTGCGGCGGCCGACTAAATTCAATGAGCACAATTCAAGCCTCGGCTCGTTCGAGAATCGAATCCAGCCCGCTCTACAATCCAGACCTGGCGCCCGCCACCGCTGAGCGCCGCCACTGGGGCACGTACAACTACGCCGCGCTGTGGGTATCGATGTCAGTCAACATTCTGACTTACATGCT
>Ga0137359_10005523_pt1 | contig 10429 bp, 3 predicted proteins | sample Mad1_40_16metaG_FD_108281 | JGI IMG/M metagenome (GOLD analysis project Ga0137359, IMG submission 108281) | Vadose zone soil microbial communities from Angelo Coast Range Reserve, California, USA - Mad1_40_16 metaG | ecosystem: Environmental > Terrestrial > Soil > Vadose zone | place: USA... | reverse complement strand
CCGCCTGCCCCGCAAGTGCGCGGGCGTCACAAGAATGACTGTTCTGCGATGCTGAGTCGTCAGGCCGTAGTGTGCAGCCGCACTTCCATACCCGATATAGTAAGGATCGGCGATACGGCTCGCGAGCGCGAACAGGTTGCTTTCGCCCAGCGCATCGGGGCCCTCGTCGGGCGGGATGACGAGGTACTCTCCCCAGCTTGCTCGTTCAAGCCAGCCTTTCCGGCGCAGGGATGCAATCACCTTGTCCGCCGCTTTTGCTTTCACGCCCAGCAGTTCGATAATCTCCGCCCGGTCCACTTCCCGCCTTTTCTGTTCGGCAAGGGCAAGCACGACCCGGCTCTCCTGCGGTGATAAGGTCCTGACGGTGTGATCCATGATATTCCTTTGCACAACCCCCCGGATAAGGGGGTTTTGATGAACAAAATAGCAGTGTTGGCCTTCTCTGTCAATATTTAGATGCACATAACCTTCCTTAATGGGTGGTTTTGTGCAATAGCATATAGTCAGTGTGACCGCTGATAACTCGACGTCCATCGTCCAAAACATAGCAGGGAATATCCATACTGCCGATCTCTAGCGGCCTATCTGGAGAGCCATACTTAGCGGTTAGATATTGGGTTCCTTCTTTGCTTCATCTCCAGGCTGAACATGGCGCGGAGTCATACCAGATCAACGATTGGAAGTTTTGTTGTCGGTTGTTGATTCTGCGGTCGGCCAGAGTTATGGCAAGAGACGAGTCCCAGAATGGACCGTAGTGGCGTCTTTTGAGCACGTCGATGCCTGATTCCAACGATGTGAACAATTCGGTATATCTCTTTAGCGGTTATAGGTCATCATCTTGAAGTGAGGCAATTCCAACCACAGGCATCTGTAGGTCCGACGAGGTAGTTTGGACACGTTCGTCGATCAGTTGAAAAGTCTCTGCGTCGTTTATCCGACCCGCGCCAAGTGGGTTTTTGTGCCAACACACGCAATCGGACGAACGCTCGGCGAGCGTATGGTTCTCGAGGGGACCGATTGGGTAAATCTCCGGTTCGTCACGCCCCTCGACCTGGCGCTATGCATGGGTGCGCCATTTCTCGTCGAGCGCGGCATCCATCCGTCCGAAGAGGGTCTTGGCCCTGCGCTGATGATGCGCCTCCTCCTCGATCTTCCGCAGGAGCGTGGTTATTTTCGACCGCTCGCCGATCATCCGACGATGGCTCAAGCACTGTGGACAACGGTGTGCGAGCTGCGCATGGCTGGCGTTCGTCCTGAGACCCTGAAGCCCGAAGTGTTCCCATCGCCCGCCAAGCATGCCGAGTTAGTTGCGCTGCTCTCGGCGTACGAACACTTCCTCGACCAGCATAACCGCGGCGACATCGCTGCGGTGTACGAGGAAGCGGTGAAGCACCCGGACTGGTGTCCCATTCAGGCTCAGGATTGCTGGACAGAACTTCCTGATACCAACTGGAGTCCGCTTCAGAGCTTGCTTATCGATTCGATGCGCGGCGAACGTTTCCATCCGCGTGCATTCGAGCTTTTCGGCGTTCGTGTTCCTAGACGGTTAATGTCGCGGAAAACGGAGCGTCTCATGCCGGACGTCACGACGAACGAACTGGCGTTTGTGATGAGTCCAGCATCAGCGCCGGCACGGACTTCACGCAAGTCGAAGATCGCGTTATTCCACGCCGGCGGCCGTGAAGCGGAGATCGAGGAAGTCTTCCGCCGGATTCTCGCTACTGGCGTGTCTTTGGATCAGGTCGAAATCGCCTGCGCGTCGGATGCTCACGTGGCGCTGGTCTGGGAGAAGGCACTCCGCCACAATTGGCCGGTAACGCTGGGGCCAGGCATCCCCGCCGCCTTTACCCGTCCAGGTCGAGCGCTCATCGGACTTTGTGACTGGGTCGAAACGGATTTTTCTGCCAGCCATTTCCGTCGCTTACTTCAGTCGGGCGACCTCGGAGTGAGCGAAGAAGGCGAAGGATTCACAGCGGGACAAGCCGCTCGTCTGCTGGGACGTGCCGAAGCCGGTTGGGGGCGTGCGACATATGGCCTCGCGCTGGGACGGCTTCACAAGAGCTACGAATCTCGTGCCGCGGATCAGGATGCGTCGGACGAAGACCGTGCTGATGCGCTGGTGAAGGTAGAACTGACAGCGCGGGTTCGCAACTGGATCACGGCGCTGGTGGCATCCCTGCCAGAACCGGCGCCGGATGGCAAGGTTTCGCTGCAGACTGTGGTAAGCGCCGTCCTTGATTTCCTTGAACGCACAACAACGCGTGGCAACGCGCTGGATCATCGTGCTGCGGCAGCTTTGCAGGATTATGTCGGCGAGCTGTGCGCGCTCGGCGCATTTTCATGTGCATTGTCGGAGTCGCTACGCTTTATCCGCGAACGCGTTCATTCGCTCTACGTTGCGCCGGAGCGCCCTCGCCCCGGACATCTCTACGCGTGCAGGCTTTCACAGTCCTGTTATGGCGGACGAGCCCACCTCTTCATCGTCGGCCTCGAGGAAGGGCGTGTGTTTTCGTCATCGACGGAGGACGCCGTTCTGCTGGACGACGAACGCGGCCGCATTTCGGCCAACTTGCGTTTGTCGACGGATAGGATTGACGAAGCTGTTTATGCCGTTCTGATGCGGCTCGCCACATCCGCTGCGTCAGCCACGTTTAGCTACTCGTGTCGCGACACGAGGGAGTTCCGCGAGACCTACGCCTCCTGGCTCATGTTGCAAGCTTTTCGGCTGCAGCGAGGAGACGCCACGCTGTCCTATAACCAGATGAAGGCTGAGCTGGGAGAGCCAAAGTCCGCCGTACCTGAAGACCGTCAAGCTGCGCTCTCTTCGGGCGGATGGTGGCTGCGCAGCGTCGTTGGCACAGGAGATGAAGGCATCAAAGCCTTAAGCTCAGCATTCACCGGCGTTGCGCACGGGTGGACGGCCGAGAGCAGGCGAGAGTCTCCCGAGTTCACTGAGTTCGATGGATACGTGCCCGACGCGGGATCCGTGCTCGATCCTTGTGCGCCCAAAACCGTCTTCTCAGTGACGGAGCTAGAGAAGGCCGCCGAGTGTCCGTTTCGGTTCTTCCTGAAACGCGGATTGGGAGTGCGCCCCGTCGACGAACGCGAGCGGGACAAGGACATCTGGCTGGATCCGCTGACGCGCGGCTCGGAGCTGCACGACGTGTACGCCGCACTCTTGCGGCGCGCTCGCGACGAAAACCGCCGTCCGAACATAGATGACGGCGCCTGGCTAATCGCACTTGCGAAGGAACGCCTTGGAAAATTGAACGAGGAGATGCCCGCCGCGACGGTGGAGATCCTAGAGGGTGAGTCCAAAGATTTCTTGGCGGATGTTGAGTTATTTCTGGAAGCAGAATCCAGCAATTCGACGTCAACGCCAATTGGCGTTGAGGTGCCGTTCGGACGCCCGTTGGATAACGACAGCGAACCGCTAGCTCGGTCGGAAGCCGTAGAGGTCGATCTGGGCAACGGCTTCCGTTTCCAGATCGCTGGTCGCATCGATCGAATTGATCAAGTCGGCGCCGCTTCCTTCAAAGTTCTCGACTATAAGACGGGCAGCTTCTGGCCAGATAAATGGCAGGGGTCGTTCAATCGAGGGCGTCGCCTCCAGCACGCCCTGTATGGACTCGCTGCTGTCGAACTCCTCAAAGCCCGTTACACGAACCCAGAGGTTACTGCTGGCGTCTATTACTTCTCGAGTCGCAAGGGACGCCAGGAGCGCGTGACCATCCCGGCGCCGGCGAAGGCTGCCATCGCAGCGGTACTTGGAGACCTACGGGACTTGATCATCAATGGACAGTTCATCCGGACACCGGACGAGGACGACTGCACATTCTGCGACTACATCGCGGCTTGCGGCGGAAAGGTGAACCGGCAAGCGGCAGAGAAACTGCCGGATTCAAAGCTCGGGGCATATCGGAGGCTAGCCGCGCATGTCTGACTCGCGTGCCGTGGATCAGGAGTCACGCCGGCTCATCCGTGAGGAGCCTCTGACAAACATCCTTCTCGAAGCAGGGGCGGGATCCGGCAAGACGCAGATGCTCGCTGAGCGGATGGCCGCCGGTGTCGCGGCCGGCGTTTACAACATCGAGCATATGGCGGCTGTCACCTTCACCCGTAAGGCTGCTTCTGAGCTTCGCGGCCGGTTTCACCTCGCGCTTGAAAAAGAGCTATCAAAGGTCCATAGAGTGTCTGATCCGGGCTGCGCGCCGGATTCGGATCGAGCTGCCCGAGTTCAGTCAGCGCTCTCAAATCTCGAGCGTTTCTTTGGCGGTACGATTCACTCATTCTGCGCGCAATTGCTGCGCGAGCGGCCGGTTGAGTCCGGCGTGTCTCCTGGTTTCACCGAGCTCGACGAGGTTCAGGATCTTGAATTGCGCCAGAGAGCGTGGCGAGATTTTATTACAAGTGGTCGCGCCGCTGGCGACCCTGACATGATGGCCCTGGTGGAAGCCGATGTCCGACCGAAGGATCTGGATTCAGCCTTCGTCACGATCTGCGTCAATGACGACGTTGACTTTCCCCCCGGTGAAGCGGATTGTCCCGATCCAAAACCGGCGCTAAAAGCACTCGATGAGTTCTGGACGGAACTGCAAAAACATTTGCCGTCCAGGATCGATTCCGGCACATCCTGCAAGGTTCAGAAAAGGGCACGACAGTTTCAGGGACAGCTTCGAGTCTCGCGATACCATCTCGACCGCCCTTCTATCGTCGCGGCGCTGCTGGACACGTGGGACTGTGAATCAAAAATCATCCAGAAGTACTGGGCGGATTCAGCGGCAGAAAAGAAGCGTTTACGTGATTTGATCGAAGGCCTACACGAGGCCTTCCACACGACAGTCGTCGGTCCTTACCTGGCGCAGTGGCGTCATTATGTATATAGGTTGTCGGTGACGCTGCTGAATCGGGCACGCGAATCGGCAGCAGCTGAGCGCCGCCGTCTCAACTCCCTGAACTATAGTGACCTTCTCAATCTGACTGCGCGCGTGTTGCGTGGGAACGAACCGGTGCGGAGAGCCCTGCAGCAGAAGTTCCGATACCTCCTCGTTGATGAATTTCAGGACACCGACCCGCTGCAGGCGGAGATCTTGTTCTGGCTGGCCGAGGATAGTGCGACATCGTTCTCCAGGAAACGGCAAGATGCGGCCGACTGGCGGAAGGTTCCGCTGCGGCCTGGCGCGTTATTCGTCGTGGGTGACCCGAAGCAGTCCATCTACCGCTTCCGAAGAGCTGATATCGATATCTATAACATTGTGCGGCAGCGCTTCAGCGACCCCGCAGTCGGACGTGTCGTGCCACTGACTCGAAACTTTCGCTCGGCGCCTCAGTTGTGCACTTGGGCCAACGAGGTCTTCAAGAAGCAGTTTCCGGCGGTACCGACAGTATACGCACCTCGTTTTGCGCCGCTCGATGCAAGCGAAAGCAACACCGCGGGTGGTGGTGTTTTCACTCTCACCCACAACTCGGAAGGGGCGGAGCTGCAGGAACAGGACGCGCAAAAGATTGCGCGCTATATTCGGTCGGAAGTCGATGCCGGCCGCCGCCGGTTCCGTGACTTCCTGATTCTCACTAGGAGGAAGCGAGACCGGATTTCCCCCTACGCTCGTGCACTGAAGTCGCTAAACATCCCTGTCGAAGTCAGTGGAGCAGGTGCCTTTGGCGGGTCTGCCGAGGTCAAGGCGCTGACGGTGCTGCTGCACGCACTCGCCGATCCCCAAGATGCTTTGTCACTCATTGCAGTCCTTCGGGGTCCTTTGTTCGGGATTAGTGATCCGGAACTTTTCGCGTTCAGGCAAACCGGCGGCTGGTTCAGCATATTTCACGAGCTCAGCGGTGCACCGCCAACAACTCCGTCGTCACGGGCAGACTCTGCCCTCTGCGCGTTGCGCCAATACTACCGATGGCTTCGCATCCTTCCGGCAGCAGCCGCGCTGGACCGCATCCTCGAAGACAGTGCTTACTTAGCATTGGCTGCCACGACGCCCGGTGGCGTCGACGCGGGAGATGTCCTTCACGCGGTCGACCGCGTGCGCCAGGTGGTACAGGAAGGAGGGAGTCTCGCCGACGCGGCTGATTTGCTGGAGGCGGACAGCGATGCGACAAACGATGTCGAGTCTCTTCCCCTTGAGCCTGGACGCACCGACGTTGTCAGGCTGATGAACCTCCATAAGGCAAAGGGCTTGGAAGCCGACGTCGTCTTCCTCGCCGATCCTGCTGGTGGTGCCACGCCTCGCGTCGACGTGCACATTGAGCGGATCGGGGTGAAGTCGCTTGGTTGGTTGAAGATTATCCGCAAGAGTGAAGTTTCATACGCGGCAAAGCTGCTCGGCGAGCATGCGAATTGGCCGGCCCACGAGGCCGCGGAACTGCCGTATCTGCAAGCCGAAGAAGATCGGCTCCTGTATGTCGCTGCAACTCGCGCCCGGGAGGCGCTTGTCGTCAGTCGGTCGCTGGGAAAACTAAGAGCTCCTGCCTGGGGTGTTCTCAACAGCTTCCTGGCGCGAGCGCTAGAACTGTCTGTTCCGTCAGCCGTAAGTGTTCCTCCCGTCGCACCAGTTGATTGTACAACCGTGATGCAGATCGACGCAGCCAACAGGCAGACCGTGGCGCACTCGCTCGTAAGCCAACCGTCCTGGGAAGTGAGCTCAGTCACGGCTGAGGCGGGACACATTGCTCGCATGATTCGTGCCGTAGTCACCTCCCCTGACGATCCGTCGAAGGTAGTAGCGGCCGACACACCCGCCCATCGAGCGGATGCAGGCCATGCATGGGGCACTCTTATTCATGGTCTGCTCGAGCATGCGATGCGTCAGAAGTACTCTACGTCAGAGGACTTACGACGTCTGGGAATGTGGCTGACCGTCGAAGAACCCCAGCTCCGCGACGTGCTGGATCTGGCCGTCAACACCGTCCTTCAGGTATCCAAAGCTGACTTCTGGGATCAGGCTAAGAAATCAGATCGCTCGGTTGAGACGCCGTTTGCATTCGCGATTAGTCGCGACACAATCCTCACTGGGGTCATCGACTTGCTGTTCGGCGATGAGGGGCGATGGCGGATCATCGACTACAAAACCGATATCGGCTCACCGGACCTTGTGCCTTCGTACCAGGAGCAGCTGAAGATGTACCAGCGCGCTCTTACCAGCGTGGGCGTTCAAGATGTGACCACTGCGATCCAGCCCGTCAGAGGAACGGGCGAGAAGTGATGTCTACCAAGATTGCCAGTCCGTTTCTGACCGACATCGACCCTCAGGCGGCCATCAAAGGTTCGCGCGATCCCCTCGGTATTCAGCCTATTTGGACACGCCTTGGCCGCCATGTCGTAGGCAACCTGACAACTGTCAGCAGCTCTGTTCGGGATTTCACGACAACAATTCTCGGCTACTACTTTGCGGAGCGCGTGGCCAACGAGGAAGGTGGAGACAGCGACCTCGCTGTGTTTCTTCGGTGGGAACAACTGGCCTCGTATGCTCGCGGTGGGATCAACAACGACTGGGAGTTTCGCGGCACTGAACGCGCGAAGAAAAACTTCAACGAAGGCGGGAAACTCAGGCTCGGCACGGATTCGGCCGCACTGACCCTTAGCGACCAGAAGACCTACGGTCTGTGGGGTCTGTACTCAGTAGCGTCGAGATCATCGAGCCTGCTCGCGGGCGACCCGACACGCGTGACTCCGATTGTGCGGAAGTTCATTGAAGACGAGTACTTGTCCACGCTGTCTGGGAAGGACCGCCGAGACGCTTCCGGGATCGTAAGTGTGCTGGCCAGGAACAGCGCGGAACTGCGGCCCCTCGATCGCGACCGACCATTGTTCCAGGCTGTTGGCCGAGTGCTTCAGAGAAAGTTGTCCTCGCGCGAACGGGAATTCTACCGGGAGCACCTCGCAGAGGGGGGACCTGAAGACCGAACCGGGGGCGGGCAGCGCGTGCTGGTCGAAGCCTTGAAAACGACGTTTGACGTCAAGGATTGGTCGCTCGAACCTGCGGCGATCCAGCATCTCGCGAAGCAGTGCCGGGCGCAGGATGGCCACGGTTTGGAAGTCGCCGACTTCCTGGAGCGCATTCGCGTTGCAGAGCTGTTGCTCGCGCCGGCGGCACGGCTCTTCATGCTACTACTTGGCTGCGATGGCCAGTTGCCGGGCGACGTTTCAGTTGCTGTGAGAAAACAGTGGGGGCCTAGAGTCGCATCGATCGTTCCCAACGCGATCGAACGCATCCGCGGAGAATTCGCCGACGCCCAGGACGAATCCACGTCGAGCGACCGCTGGGTGGGTCTCGCACACGCGCTGGCCTCTGGGGACTATAACGTCGCCCTGTCGCTCCTAATCGAGCAGAACAGAGCAGTGATGGTGTCGAGGGGCAGTGCCGCGCCATGGGTCGAAATTCGAGACGGCAAGCTGCACGTGAGATTCCTCGAAGAGAGCGGAACTCAGTTGCCGACCAAATCCGAGCTGCCGTCGCTGGGAATCAACTCGTACTTCATCGATTCCCTTCGGAGAATTGCGATGCAGGTAGAGCGCTGCAATGGCTGAAAATCCGCCAACCGCCGTCCTCTCCGACGAGCTCAAGTCCGTCGTCGCCGGCCGCCGGCTCCAGGCCGCCGTCTTTCTGACCTTCCGATTTGAGCCCGAATTTTTTGAGCAACAGGTAATACCACTGTTCTTCGACGAGTCGCTGAGCCACGCGGAAGTCATCAAACGCTTGCAGATCGGAACCCTGCTCAGGGACGTCCCGCATGGTGTCGCCGTCTACTACGACCAGAACGGCCTCGTGGCGGATGCCAAGCCAGCTCGCCTGGACGTGCGCCGAATCGCTGTTCGCCATGCGACTGGCATCTTCCATCCCAAGAACGTCTTCGCGCTCGTCGAAAGTGTCGAGCCGGACAAGGACGGCCATCGCGCTCAGGCCCTCATCGTCGCCTGCATGTCCGCGAACCTGACCCGCGCAGGCTGGTGGGAGAACGTCGAGGTCTGTCACATCGAGCAGCTTGAAGAGGGCGAGCTCACGCGCTTGCGAGACAACGTGTTCGGGCTGCTGGAGAGCCTGGAGCGGCGGGTGTTTGAGAAAGCTGCTGACGGCCACGCCGCGCTGAAGGCGATCAAGGCGTTCCTCAGATCCACGACGCAGCGCCAAGTGCGCTCGTCCGGCGGCCGGCTCGAGCCGCATTTCTTTGACGGCGGCACGGCGGTCGTGGAGTTTCTTGATGGCGCCGCCGGTTGGGACCTTCGCGGCCTTAACCTCGAGATCATTTCGCCGTACTTCGACGCCGGTCCGACATTGACGCCGTTGTCAGATCTTGTCGAGCGCTTCTCGCCCCGAGAGGTCCGCGTGTTCCTGCCAAGGAATGAGGCCGGTGAAGCGTTGTGCTCGGAGGAGATCTTCGAGTGGGTGAAGTCGCAAGCAAGTGTGAGCTGGGCTCGCCTTCCTAAGGATGTGACACGCGGGGGGAAGGCAGAGAACGCCAGAGCGCGAATGGTTCACGCCAAGGTCTATCGGTTTTTCTCGGCCCAACCGAAGCGAGAGTTCATGTTTGTTGGCTCGGTGAACCTCACAGGTCCGGCGCACCGCCGGGGCGGCAATCTCGAGACCGGCTTCCTGGTTGAGCTTGATCCGCCACGTCGACCCGATTGGTGGATGGAGCGTGACGGTAGCAAGCCCACGATGTACGAACCGCACGGTGAGGATGAGGGCGCGGTCAGCAATTCAGGATCACGGCTATCGCTTAGATACTGGTGGGATTCGAAGCGTGTGGAAGCCTACTGGGACGACAGCGCAAGGTCCCGCGCCTTATCCGTGTCGTGGAGTGGCGGAGCGCTCTTTGACATCGACCGGCTCGAGAGCCGCCAGTGGACGGACCTCAAGGCGATCACGACCACGGCTCTGGAGCAAGTGTTGCGGTCGACCTCGATCCTCCTGGTGAAGGGCGACCGCTCGGAAGTCGTGCCGGTTCTGGTGCAGGAAGAGAGCATGAAGAGTAAGCCCTCTGCCCTCTTCGACTTGACGCCGTCCGAGATCCTGCGCTACTGGTCGTTGTTGACGCCCGAACAGCGTGCGGCATTTCTCATGACGCTGGCACCGGAAGCCGCGATCGGCGGCGACGAGAACCTCGTGACGAGGTATCCGCGGGCAATTGAGAAGGACACGTTTTTCGACCGTTTTGCGGGCATCTTTATTTCGTTCGGCAACCTCGAACGCCACATCCGGGAGTCGTTGAAGGCAGGCAACGACCGCCCGGCCGAGTACCGATTGTTCGGCCAGGAGTACGACTCGCTCGGCCGCCTGCTCAACCGGGTGCGCGAAGACAGCGAGAAGAGCCGGGACGAGCTGGTCGAACACTACGTGATGGCGCTCTGCGCGCGGCAGACCGTGACGGAGCTTCGGCGGGATTTGGATTTTGCCGAGTTCTTTAGGGAGCACGCAGACGACGT
>Ga0137359_10005522_pt1 | contig 10429 bp, 9 predicted proteins | sample Mad1_40_16metaG_FD_108281 | JGI IMG/M metagenome (GOLD analysis project Ga0137359, IMG submission 108281) | Vadose zone soil microbial communities from Angelo Coast Range Reserve, California, USA - Mad1_40_16 metaG | ecosystem: Environmental > Terrestrial > Soil > Vadose zone | place: USA... | reverse complement strand
GTATAGAGCTGGTTTATTCCAATCAGCGTGCCGGCTGGGATGGTGTACCCACCGAACGTAAAGTCGCGCGTCGCGCGACGGACCACCGAAGGTACCGGCGGCTTTATTCGCATCGCCTCCTTGAAGGCCATTTCGGTCTGGGGCAGCGCCGCCAGCTTCTCGTAGGCGAGTGGTTGCGCTGGGGACAATTCAAGCGAGGTTATTTCGTCGCGCAACGCCGACTGCCGCTGCGGATTTGTGGCGAGAAAATAGACAAGACTAGTCAACGACGACGTCAGCGTGTCATGCGCCGCCGTCATCATGAAGCTCATATGATCGATGATTTCTTGCGTCGACAACAGGGCGCCGTTCTCGTCTGTCGCGCGGCATAGCTGCGAAAACAGATCCTCCCCGTCGAGGGCGCCACGTCTCGAGACCTCCGCGGAGAAATAGCCGACGATATGGGCCCGCGCCCTGACGCCACGCGCCATCTTCGTGCCCGGCCACGGCTTTCGGATTGGAGCCACTGCGGCTGCGACCATGTCGCTGATGGCGCACTTGACGTCGTCCATCTCGCGGCCGGTATCGGGGCCAAGAAACGGTGTTGCTGCAAGATCGAATGTGAGTTGCTTTATCTCGGGATAGATAAGCGTTGGTCCCGGCCGACTGCGCCAGCGCATGACTTGCGCCGCGATGCCGGCGTCAAGTTCCGTCAGATAGGACATCATGGACTCGGCCTTGAAGGCAACGGAGATCGTACGCCGATGCGCGCGATGCTCTTCGAAATCGAGCAGCATCAGCCCGCGCGGAAACAACCGGTCAAGCAAGGTGCCCCAGCCGAGGGCCGACGAGAACAATTTGGTCTGATCGCACAGTACGAATTCGTTCGCTTCCGGCCCGAGGAGGCAGACGCCGGTCTCGCCAAGCATCCGGGTGCGGTAGACCGGGCCATATTTCGCGGCCATTCGCTCGACCTCGCCCTTGGGATCGGCAAGGACGTTCAGCGTCCGGCCGATGAGCGGCCATCCCTCGTTGCCTGGAATATGCGCCAGCGTATTGCGGCGCGCCCGGCGTATTGGCAAGATCGCGGCAACATCGAGGGTCTGCATCGACATCATCAAATTTTTGGCACGAAAAGTTGTGGTTGTACAATAGAAATCTACGACCTTTGGGACGAGGCGCTCGATCAAGAACAGCGATGCGCGATGGGTTCGATAGGTCTTCCCTCGTCGAAAAGTCTGGCTGGAATTGCACCTCGGTTGGCCAACAATGCGAGAGGAAGCATGGCCGGGATTTACAGCGAAGACCACAAAACAACGTCAATGCGCTGTTCGGCCCGCCACGTATCGCGTCAACGGCGAAGAGATTCGCTGAACTTGAACGGACCAGTGGCCCCCGAAAATCCGGACTGCTCCCAAGGTGTTGGTCCGGGAGGCCCACGAATTGGGCGGACGCGTACGGTCTGACAGAGGGGTACGGCATCCGGGAAAAGCATCCCCAAGGCAACTTTGCGATCATTTGACCGAGGTGATCGCGTCGAATCTGCGCCCTGCCGACCCGCGCCGCATGAAGAAAATGGTCGGTAGCAACGTGGACGCAAGCCACGATCTGCAGATTAAACACGTCACGGATGAGGGGATCGTCGGCATTCTCATACTGCCAAAATCCGGCCCTGCAGTCTCGCCCGCAATCCGACGGCGTCGCAAAAACGGCTGACGAGGTAGCGAGTTAGCCCCTAAACCAGGCACATCAGGTGCCGCTCATTTGAAATGGTCCGAACCTGATCCGACACGCGGGAACCCGTCGCACTTATCGAAAATTGTAGAGCAATCGTACTCACCTCTTGCGAGCAGTTGTTTGAAAGGCCGGGATTTGTTCGAGGCCTTTCTTGCTGGGGGCCCCCTGCGAAGGTATAAGTTCCGCAAGCGCTGCGGACTGGGGCTCCTGGCTCGCCCCTGCATCCAATTTGCGCCGATGATAGGCAAATTTCAGATGGTGGTGACCGGCGTGCCTGCGGACGGAAAAGCTGCTGCCTCTCGGCCGGTTGCATCCAGCAAATTGTCGGTCCTGCGCAAGCATCCGTATTTCGCCGATCTTGAGCCCGAAGCATTCGATCAGCTCTGCCGCTACGCCAAGCATACAACACTGAAGCGGGGAGCCACGATCTTTTCCAAAGGGGATCCAGGCACTAGCTTGGTTGCGGTGATCTCCGGCACGGTGAAGATCAGCATCTCTTCACCTGATGGCCGCAATGCTATCCTGAACCTGATCGGGGCTGGCGAGATCTTTGGTGAAATCGCGCTGCTCGACGGGCAGCCGCGGTCGGCCGATTGCACCGCCAATACCAACTGCGAACTCTTCATCATCGATCGCCGCGAATTCATTCCCTTTGTGCGCAGCCAGCCGACGCTGGCGATGAAGCTTATCGAATTGTTGTGCACGCGGCTGCGCTGGACCAGCGACCAGGTCGAACAGGTCATCCTCCAGAACCTGCCGGGCCGTCTGGCCAGCGCATTGCTTCGGCTCACCGAAAAACACAAGCTTGAACCGCAGGGCCGCACCATCGCGATCACTCAGCAGGAAATCAGCGAGATGGTCGGCATGACGCGCGAAAGCATCAACAAACAGCTGCGATCCTGGGCGGCACGCGACTGGGTGCGGCTTGAACATGGCGCCATCGTCGTGCTGAGGGCCGAGCCGCTGCAGGCGCTGGTCGATTCCGGGCCGGGCGACGACGGCGAATAGCGCGCCACCGATTGCGGCTTCGCTTGCCGGCATGCCGGCGGATCATCTCACGAACAGGTGAACGGGGAGAACGTGTGAGGCAACTCACACCGGCTGTGCGTGCATTGCGGTAGCTGATGCTCAGGGGAACACATCCGCAATATGGAGACCACCATGCACGGCTCGCTCGACAGACCATCCCGCGACGACCAAAGCTCGTATCGTGGCTGGGACATTAAATTCGTCGTTCTGCCCATCCTTGTCGTGATCGCGCTGATTGGTTTGGCGGTCAGCCACCCGAACGCGTCGAAATGGATATCGGAAGCCGCCCAGGCCGAATTTGTCGGCACCGATTTCGTGCCGAACCTTGCGCCGCCGACGCGGCTCGCCCAGCCGACGAATGAAATCCGGACCGTCAGGTTATACTGACCGCGGAAAGTTATACTGACCGCGGAAAAGAGATTCGCGCCGCGTTCGATCGTGAACGCGACGCCAGAGCGCGCTTGCCCGCTACGCCGTGAAGTTGAGCAGCTTTGCCGCGGTTCGGCCGAGAATATCGGCCTTGTCGTCGTCGCTGAGCGATTTCGAGGCGAAGATGTGGTCGACCGGCTGTAACTGCCAGGGATAGGGATAGTCGCTGCCAAGCACGATCTGGCTGGCGCCGACCTGGGTCACCAGATGGCGGATCGCCTCGGGCGAGAAGATCAGCGAGTCGAAATAGATCTGCTTGAGATATTCCGTCGGCGGCTTCTTGAGCTTGACGTCGGGGTTGCAGCCCTTCGGGCCAACCAGACAGGCATGGTCCGAGCGGTCAGCATAGGACGGCAGGAAGCCGCCGCCATGCGCACCAATCACTTTAAGGCCGGGAAAGCGATCCAACGTTCCCTCGAAAATCAGGTGCGACAGCGCCATCGCCGTGCCCAGGGGATTGCCGATCGTATTGGCGAGCCAGCCGTTGCCGGAAAGCCGCTTGTTGAGTTCAGGCACGCCCTGCGGATGGATGAACAGGGGCACGCCGAGTTCCTCAGCCTTGGCCCATACCGGGTGGAACTTCGGATCGGAGAATTCGACGCCGTTCACCACATCGCCGATCGCGGCGCCCTTCAATCCCTGCTTTTTCACCGCAGTCTCGAGTTCCTGCACGGCGAGATCGGGAGCCTGCAGGGTGAGCGAGGCGAAGGCTGCGAACCGATCGGGCTTCGAGGCGCAGAGTTCGGCCAGCTTTTCGTTCTGGATCTTCACGATCTGCCCGGCGAGATCACGCTCGCGGTCGTACCAGAAGGGATTGATCGACAGCACTTCGATATCGACGGCCTGCGCATCCATGGCAGCGAGGCGCTTGTCGATCTCGAGGAAGGCTTCCTCTGCGCCGTTGACCGGGGGTAGCTGGAGTTTGGGGCCATCGACGCCGAGCAGCGCGCCAGCCTCGCGGAACTGGCAATGCGCGTGAATGTCGATGGTCTTGACCTGCTTGCCGCCGACCTTGACGAGGAGTTTCTGACGGGTCGGTTGCTGGGCGTGCGCGCTATGCAGCAAACCGCAGCCACAAAAGACGATTCCGGTGGCGGCCGCTGCTGTGCCGGCTTTCAGGAAATTACGACGTGTAGTCATGACGATTGCCTCCCTGGCATTGTTCTTATGGGAGCAACCTAAGGTATACCAGAGGCGGCGGGCAAGGCGGTACGTCGGACGTGTCGCGCAATCTTGATCTGGTCAAACCGGCTTGATGCCGGCTTTGGCGACGATTTCTCGCCATTTCGGTACTTCGTCCTCGATGCGCTTGCGCATGCCGTCGGGTCCATTGGCGATCACTTCGAAGCCGTTGTTGCGCAACTGCTCGGCGATCTTCGGCGTCTTTAGAATTTCGATCGATTTGTTCGACAGCAGCTCGACAATGGCCGCGGGCGTCTTCACCGGCGCCAGAAAGCCCTGGAAGGTGTCGGAGATGAAATCCTTGTAGCCGAGTTCGATCATCGTCGGCACATCGGGCAGGTCGAACCAGCGGTGCGCGCCGGTCAAGGCCAGTGCCTTCAGCGCACCGGATTCGATATGCGGGTGTGCCGGCGGCAGGGCGGCGCAGGCGACCTGCGTGGTGCCGCTGAGGATTGCCTGGATCGCCGGACCCGCGCCAGAGTACGGCACATGGGTCATCTCGATCCCGCAGACGATCTTGAGCAGCTCGCCCGAGAGATGCGGTGTGGTCCCGATGCCTGGACTGGCATAGTTGAGTTCGTTCGGATTGGCCTTGGCACGCTTGATCAAATCCGCAATCGAATTCACGCCGAGTTTAGGATCGACCAGAATCACGTTGGGCGAGGTGCCAAGCTCGGCGATCGACGCGAAATCCTTGTAGGGATCGTATGGGATCTTTGCGTACAGGCCGGGATTGACGACGTACGCGCTCGAGGTGATCAATAGCGTATAGCCGTCCGGCTCGGCGTGGGCCGTGGTGCCGATCCCGATATTGCCGCCGGCGCCGGGCTTGTTTTCGACAACGGCCGTGCCGCCCAGAGCATCGCCCAGATGCTGACCTAGAATACGCGCCATGATGTCGGTCGGTCCGGCCGGAGCAAACGGCACAATGATCTTGATCGGGCGCTCGGGATAGCCCGCCGCCCTCGCGGGCGCCAGCCCAGAGCTGGAGGCGGCAACCGCGCCGGCCAGGAGGCCGGTGGCCCGCAGCATCTCGCGGCGCGACAGGCGATTGGATATCTTATCAAGCATTAGGTTTCTCCCGACCCGTGTCGCGACAACTTCACATGTCAAATACCGCCACGGCGCGGATCGGGGAAGCCGTGCCCTCTCGCCACTTCATCGGCAGGCCGATGAAGGTGAACTGGCCCTTGCCGAGCAGCGCTTCGAGATTGCACAGGCTTTCTATGTGGGTGATATCCAGGTCGAGGCAAGCCTTGTGAACGAGCAGGTTCACGTCGCTGTCGGGCCCTGGCCGCATCGAATCGATGCCGAAATGCACGACGCCTTGCCCGGCCAGCCATTCGGTTGCGGCGACATTCACGCCGGAATTGTCGGTCGAATATTCCTTGCGCGGGAAGGTGCGCTCATGGTGGCCGGTGCAGAGCAGGACTGTGCCTGCCTTCGGCACCGGCACTCCCGCCTTCTTCACCGCCGCTTCGAGATCGGAGGGCGTGATCTCGGCGCGTGGCGCGATGTGGCGCAGGTCGATGCAGATCCCCGGCACGATACATTTTTCCAGCGGGTATTCGTTGATCGGGATGCCGCTCTTGCCGAAATGCCTGGGCGCATCGATGTGGGTGCCGGCATGGTCGGGCATCGAGATGAACATCGACGAAAGCCCGTAGACGTTTTTGGATTCGGCGAGCGCTTCCTCGTGGTTCTTCCACATGCCGTGCATGACAGGGGGATGGCCCGGATAGCTCGGGGTGCGGTGATAGAGTTCACGGCTGAGATCGACGATCTTCACGGCAGGTGCCCTTTCTTGGCGGAGCTGGCGCGGATGCGCTTCTGGCCGGCGATGCTGGCGCTTTTCCTTAGCTTTCGCAAGACAGTCGGGTCTCTACCGCATGACGTGCCGGGGCAGCCAAAGCGATATTTCCGGCAAATAGGTCACACACATCAGGACGAAGAACATCACCGCGTAAAACGGCCATATCTTCCGCATCACCTGCTCGATTGTGACCTTGCCGACCGCGCAGCCGACGAACAGGATCGCTCCGACCGGCGGGTGGCACAGTCCGATGCCGAGGTTGAGCAGCATGATCATGCCGAAATGGACGGGATCGACGCCGAAGTTCGCCATTACCGGCAGCAGGATCGGCGTCGCGATCAGGATCGATGGCGCCATGTCGACGAGGGTGCCGAGCACCAGCAACAGGATGTTGATCAGAAACAGGATGACGTATTTGTTGCTGGAGATCGAAAGGAAGAACGCCGTCATCTTGGCGGGCATCTGTGTCAGCGCCATGATGTAGCCGACGCTTGAAGCACAGGCGATCAGCGTCAGCACCATCGCGACCGTGCGCAGGGTCCGGTGCAGCAGGACGGGCAGGTCGCGCCAGCGATAGTCGCGATAGATGAACATGGTCACGAAGAACGCCCAGATGCAGGCGACGGCTCCGGCTTCAATGGCCGTGAAGATCCCGCCCAGAATGCCGCCGAGAATGATGACCAGCGTCACCAGACCCCAGGCCGCGTCGATGACGATCCTGATCGCGTCCTTTGCCGGCACGGTCTGGCCGCGCGGATGATCGTTCCGGTATGCGATGACGAGACAGAGAATGATCAGGGAGAAGCCGAGCAAAAGGCCCGGGAAGACGCCGGCCATGAACAGGGCGCTGATCGAGATCGTCCCGCCGGTGGCGAGCGAGTACAGCACCGCATTGTGGCTTGGCGGAACCAGCAATGCCTGAACCGAAGCGGTAATCGTCAGGTTGGTCGCGAACACCCTGGGATAACCGGCCCGTTCCATTTGCGGGATCATCACCGAGCCGATGGCTGAGGTATCGGCGACCGCTGAGCCGGAAATGCCGCTCAGGAAGGTCGTCGCCAGCACGTTGACGATGGAGAGGCCGCCGCGCAGCCGCGTCAGCCCGACCAGCACGTCGGCAAACGCGACCAGCCGCCGCGCCATGCCGCCTTCGGCCATGATTGCGCCCGCCAGCACGAAAAATGGAATCGTCAGCATCGCCACTTTGCTGACGCCGTCGGAGATCTTCAGCATCACCGCTTCCAGTGGAATGCCGATCGAGAAAGCTCCGGCGATCGCCGCCAGCGCAAGCGAATAGGCGATTGGCATGCCGATCAGAAAGCAAACCAGCATCGTCGTGAGCAGAATGAAAATATCCATGATGGCTCCTCCGGGTCAGTCGATCGCGACTTCCCGGTGTTGAGCGATCGGATCCGGCGGGATGCCAAGGAAAATGCGCTCGATGATGAAGAGCAAAAGGCAAACCCCGCCGATCGGAATCGGCAGGTACGTGACGCCGACGGACAGGAACGGAAAATCCGCGATGGTGTTGTGCCAGGTCACCTCGACCAGCCGGCTGCCCCAGACGATCATGAAGATCGCGATCAGTGCCATCAGGAGCTGAACGGCGAGCTCGAGCAGGCGACGGCCTGTTTCCGGCAGCTTGTCGGCGAAGTAGCCGACATTCATGTGCAGGTTGAGCCGGTATCCGGCCGCCGCGCCGATGAAGGTCACGACGATGGTCAGGAGAACCGCAAGCGGCTCGGGCCAGGATGCGGCACTGTTGAGCACGTAGCGGGTGAACACCGCCCAGGGAATGATCGCCGAAATCAAAACCAGCGCGGTGCAGCCGATGCCGACGCACAGCAAGTACAGATAGTCCATCGCTCGGCGAAACCCGGCCATTCCAGCCTCCCTGCAGCGCTATATCAAACCGTCTGGATGCGCTTGATCATGTCCTGGTATTTCGGACCATATTTGTCCCACACCGGCTTGACCGCGTTCTGGAACGGCGCCTTGTCGGCGATCTCGACGATCTCGCAGCCCGCGCCCTTTGCCTTCTCCATCGCCTGCGTCTCGTATTTTTTCCAGAGCTCGCGTTCCTCGAGCTGCGCCTCGCGGGCAAATTTCTTGATCAGGGCCTGATCGTCGTTCGAAAGCGAGGTCCAGGCCTTCTTGGAGAACACCAGCACTTCGGGAATGATCAGGTGCTCGGTGAGCGAGTAATATTTCGCCGCCGTGTAGTGATTGCTGAAGACGTAGCTCGGCGGATTGTTCTCCGCGCCGTCAATGACGCCGGTCTGCAGCGCGCTGAAGACCTGATCGTACCCCATCGCGACGCCGTTGCCGCCAAGGGCGTTCATCATGTCGACGAAGATCGGGTTGCCGATGACGCGGAATTTCAGGCCCTTGAGGTCTTCGATCGTTTTGATGGGTCTCCTGGTGTTGTAAAGGCTGCGCGCTCCGGAATCCATCCAGCACAATGCGACCAGTCCGGCATTGGGACTGGCCGTGATCTTGTCGAGCAGTTCCTGCCCGATCGGCCCGTCCATCATTCGCTGCGCGTGTGTCGTATTCTTGAACAGGAACGGCATGTTGACGACATTGATGTCGTCGACGATGGGACCCATGGATCCCACGCTGACGCGCAGCATCTGGACGGCGCCGATCTGCGTCTGTTCGATGGTTTCCTTCTCGCCGCCGAGCTGCATGGACGGAAACATCTGGACCGAGAGGCGCCCGTTGGTGGCGGCCTCGAGCTTCTTTCCCAGATTTTCCGTCGCCGCAACGGTCGGGTAACCTGGGGGCTGAACGTCGGACGCCTTGAAGACCGCTTTCGCCTGCGCGCGGGCGGGCGTCAGCGCCGGAAGGCCCATCGTCAAGCCCGCCGCTCCAATACCGGCACTCAGCTTTATGAAATCGCGACGCTTCATCGGAATCCTCCCAGGTGTGTTGCTTGTTTTTCCTCCGCCGGATCTCCGGCGGAGACTTAAGTCCTGCGATATTTGTCGACGATCTTGCGGAACTTCTTGACGTTTCCGCTTCGGTTAGCATGGCCTCCGTCGCACCCGCGCGCTTGGTTTGCGTTATCTGCTCACTTGTCGAAAAACTCCGGATTGAAGTTTTGAGTGACAGCGATGTTGTCGAGAAGATTTTCGAGATGGATCTCCATCGCCATCCGGGCGCGCGAGGGATCATGCGCCTCGATCGCGTCCAGGATGGCCTGATGCTCTGCGATGACCCGCGGGATGCGTCCCTGCTGCGGCAGCGTCAGCAGACGGTAGCGATCGACGTGCACCTTCACCTGAAGGATCAACGTCCAAATTCCGGGATATCCAGCAACTTCAGCGATCATCGCGTGAAACATTTCATCCGCGCGATGAAAGGTGTCGCCGTCTCTGGCGGCGTTGGCCTCGCGCTGGCGTTCCAGGATCGAATGCAGGTTGAGGATCTGGCTCGAAGTAGCCCGTTCAGCTGCCAGTCGCGCGGTGGTTTCCTCGAGCACCTTGCGGATGATGATGGCTTCTGGGAGCGCAGCCAGCGGTATGCGGGCGACGAAGATGCCCGATTGCGGAAAGATCTCGACGAGACCTTCATCCGATAATTTCAGGATCGCCTCGCGAACCGGCGTCCGGCTGACGCCGTAGGAAAGCGCGATTTCGGCCTCCGAGATCGCCTCGCCAGGACGGCGCTGCAATGACACCAGCTCGGCGCGAAGATCCGAATAGATGCGCGATGCGGCGGTCGAGGCACGCGGGCGGCCCGCCCGGCGATGGCCGACGGCACGGACCGAGTTCTCGCTCTTCTTCGTCGCGCGTGCGGGCATGTTCGCTTACCTGTTTAATTGATATATTAGTATACGAACTGGACAAAATTGGCCAGTCTGCTCATAAAATGCCGCTTCCGCGGTGCAAAAGCGGGCGGTTCGTGCCTCGCGGTGCAAGACATGTCGAAGCAGAAGCAATCATCGCTATACGGAGCAGAAAAGCTAGCAACCTTGAGGCCAGCGACATCGGCTCACCTTTTCACTATGAGAAAATCACGGCGATGCTGCGTTGGGTCCAACGCGTTGCTTCGCTTCGCGTCGCTCGCAATGGCAAGTGGGAAGTATTCCCGCTCCAACCGTCACTGCGGGCGAGGTCGCGTATCGCCGCTGAACCAAAGAATGGATAGCTTCCTGATGTCCGGAACGAGCTTGTGCTGAGATACCCATCGCTGCGAGCGCCGCTCGATATCCTGTTCTTGATCTGCTGTATCGCGCTGACGGCCGATGTCATCGCC
>Ga0137359_10005520_pt1 | contig 10431 bp, 13 predicted proteins | sample Mad1_40_16metaG_FD_108281 | JGI IMG/M metagenome (GOLD analysis project Ga0137359, IMG submission 108281) | Vadose zone soil microbial communities from Angelo Coast Range Reserve, California, USA - Mad1_40_16 metaG | ecosystem: Environmental > Terrestrial > Soil > Vadose zone | place: USA... | reverse complement strand
TGCACCGAATCGAAGTCGAGATCCTCGATGTTCGCTCCGGTGTCCATGCTGGAAGCGGCGCCCCCGCCCATGCCGATCAGCAAACCCGGACCGCCGATCTGCACCAGCAGGGCGCCGGGCTTCACCACGGCCTTGTGCGATTGCGAAGCGGATATCGCGCCTACGCCGCCGGCCAGCATGATCGGCTTGTGGTAGCCGCGCACCGCGCCGTTCACCGTCTGCTCGAAGGTGCGGAAATAGCCGCAAAGATTCGGGCGGCCGAACTCGTTGTTGAAGGACGCACCACCGACCGGCCCCTCGAGCATGATCTGCAATGCCGATGCGATGCGGCCCGGTTTGCCGACGCCGCCCCTTTCCCAGGGTTGCGCGAAACCGGGGATGCGCAAGTGCGAAACCGAGAATCCGGTTAGCCCGGCCTTCGGCTTGGCGCCGCGGCCGGTTGCGCCCTCGTCGCGGATCTCGCCGCCCGAGCCGGTCGCGGCACCCGGAAAAGGCGAAATGGCGGTCGGGTGATTATGCGTCTCCACTTTCATCAGGATATGGGTAGGCTCGGTGACATAGGGTAAACGCCCGAGGTGTCCGGATAGAATCGCGCAATCTCGGCGCCTTTCATGATCGCGGCGTTGTCCGAATATGCGACCACCGTGCCATGCGGATGCTGCGTGTGCGTGTGGCGCACCATGCCGAACAGCGACTTGTCCCGCCTCTTGCCGTCGATGATCCAGTCCGCGTTGAAGATCTTGTGGCGGCAATGCTCCGAGTTCGCCTGCGCGAACATCATCAGTTCGACATCGGTGGGATTGCGCTTCATGCGTCGGAAGTTATCAAGCAAGTAATCGATCTCGTCTTCGGATAGCGCCAATCCCATTTCGCGGTTGGCGGATTCGAGCGCGGCGCGTCCGCCCGAGAGCAGGTCTACGGTGGTCAGCGGCTTAGGGGAGAAGTGATGGAAAAGCTTTTCCGCCTCTTTGAGCGCACCGAGAACGGTTTCGGTCATTCGGTCGTGGATCAGCGGCAACAGCGCCGAACGCTCCGCGGCTGTGAGCCCACCACCTGCATTTCTGGAAACGTAGTAGGCGACCCCGCGCTCGATGCGTTCCACCGACGCCAGCCCGCAGGAGTAGGCGATGTCGGTCGCTTTGGATGACCACGGAGAAATCGTGCCGATGCGCGGGACCACCAGCAACAAGTTCCCGCGCTCCGCAATATCCGCGGACGCCGGACCGTAGCTGAGGATGCGTTCCAGCACGTCGCGTTCCGGCGCGGCCAGCGGCGCGTTGAGCGATACGAAGTGCCAGTATTCCGCGGCAATGGCGGAGATGGCGGGAGCGGTCTTCTGGAGAGGTTGGGAGAGCTTCTTGAGGCGGAAGTCCGACAGGGCGTTGCGGCCGCGCAGCGTCAGGAAGTCGGGCATTTCAGCAATGTACAGAGTCCGTAAAGAAGAATTATACCCTTGCCGTGGTTTAAACTCCCGGGCATGCGCGAGCCTTTCACTCCGGTATTCCTTGTCCGCGAGATCCGCGAAATCGAACGTGCGGCGCAGGCACAGCAGTCAACGCAGCCGCTGATGGAACGTGCGGGACTGGCGGTCGCCGAGCATGCCCGCGAGCTGATGCGAGACAAGGAAAAGCGAATCCTGCTGCTTGCCGGCCCCGGCAACAACGGCGGAGATGCACTGGTCGCCGCCCGCCATCTGAAGCAGTGGTGGTTCGATGTCACGGTCGTGTTCACCGGAGTCGAATCGAAACTTCCCGCGGATGCTAAAGTCGCGCTGGCCGAGTGGAAGACTGCCCACGGCGCACTGCACGAGTCCGTTCCAGCCGGCCGGCACTGGGACCTGATCGTTGATGGACTGTTCGGCATCGGGCTGGAGCGTCCGCTCGAGGGCCGTTACGGCGCACTCGTGAAACTGATCAATTCAACCGGCAGCCGCGTGCTCGCGATCGACATTCCCAGCGGCCTGCACGCCGACAGCGGACGCGTGCTCGGCTGCGCGGTACGCGCGCATCACACCCTCACCTTCATCGGTCTCAAGCCCGGTCTGCTGACGCTGGACGGACCGGACCATACGGGTGAAGTGCGTCTCGACACCCTGGGCGTAGCCATCCCCGAAAGGCCCGGCCCGGCCGGCCGGCGCATCGAGTCCGCGCTGTTGGGCACGATCCTGAGACCACGGCCGCGCAACAGCCACAAGGGCATGTACGGCAACGTCGGCATCCTCGGTGGCGCGTCGGGAATGGTCGGCGCCGCGTTGCTGGCGGGCCGCGCGGCGCTCAGGCTCGGCGCCGGCCGCGTGTACGTCGGGCTGTTTGCCGAGTCGCCGGCCGTGGACCTCGATCAGCCGGAACTCATGCTGCAACCGGTGCAGGACCTGTTGAAAATGGAGGGGCTGGACTGCATCGTTTGCGGTCCGGGTCTCGGGCAGACGCAGGCCGCGCTGCACGCACTGGCCGCGTTGCTGGGACACTCCGCACCTCTGATCGTGGATGCTGACGCACTTAACCTGATCGCGGCCGATGCCAGGGCGCAGCAGGCTCTCGCAGCCCGCGGCGGCGCGACGCTGCTCACGCCCCACCCTGCCGAGGCCGCCCGGCTGTTGGGTAAGTCCATCCCGGACATTCAGAGCGATCGGGTTGCAGCCGCACGCGAATTGGCAGCGAAGTTCAAGTGCGATGCCGTGCTCAAGGGCAACGGCAGCATCTGCGCGCTGCAAAACGGTGACTGGTACGTGAACACCACCGGGAATCCGGGAATGGCAACGGCGGGAATGGGAGACGTGCTCGCCGGCATCATCGCGGCACTCGCGGCGCAGGGTGCCGAACCCGAAATGGCGCTGCTCGCCGGCGTGCATCTGCACGGACTCGCCGCCGATCAACTGGTGAAACAGGGAATCGGGCCGCTGGGACTGACCGCGTCGGAAGTGATCGGCGCGGCGCGCGAAGTGCTGAACCGCGCTATCCCGCCAATGCGCGAACGGTGAAGATTCCCAGGAAGGTCATCGCGATCGACCCGATCAGGTGGCTCGAGATCAACAATGCCGCCCAGCCGTACTGCGAGCGCATCAACAGTTCTGTTGCTTCGGCGGAAAACGACGAGAAGGTGGTCAGGCCACCGAGGAAACCGGTGATCACGAGCAAGCGCAGTTCCAGAGGTACCGTACCCTGGTGGAAAAAGTATTCGATGGCCACGCCAATCAAGTAGCCACCGATCAGATTGGAGGTCAGTGTGCCGAGCGGAAGATTCGGCAGCACGGTATTCAGGCCGATGTTCAGCATCCAGCGCAACCACGCACCCAGGGCCGCGCCCACTCCCACCGCAAGGAATCCCGCGCCTGTCATCTCGCCTCCACCTCAACTCCGCCCTACCTCCTCTCCCCGACCCTCTCCTGCAAGAGGAGAGGGAGAAAAGTCAAAGACGGATAGGGAGCAATCGTTTCCCGAGGGGGAAGTGTAACGAAAAACTCTTGCTTGAGCGCATTACCGGGAAAAGGGAAAAAACGCAGATCGATTTTCAGAGTCAATGTGAAATGGGTCAGGGTTTTCGGAAACCGTATCTTGCGAGAATCCTCTGTCCCGCATCCGAGCGCACATAGTCGATGAATTTCACGGCGAGGTATTCATTTCCGTTGCCCTTCACGGCGGCAATCGGATACAGGATCGGCGTCCCGGTAGGTACCTCGAACAGTACCTCGACCTTGTCGCCCATGAGCATCGCGTCGGTGCCGTAGACGAACCCCACGTCCGCTTCTCCGCGCACCACGTAGTCCAGGCTCTGGCGCACGTTCTGGGTGTTGAGCGATTTCGCCTTCACGGTGCCCCACAGACCGGCGGCTTCCAGAGCTTCCCTCGCGTAACGACCCGCGGGCACGCTCTCGGGGTTGCTGATCGCCAGTCGGCCGACGGACGTATTTTTCAGGTCCTCAAGAGATCTCGGTATGGACTTCGCCCCCTTCGGGGCAACCACGACGAGAGTGTTTCGGACAAAATCAAAGCGTGTCGCCCGCACGATCAAGTTCTGTTTGGCGGCGCGACCCATGGTCTCCTGGTCGGCCGACGCAAATACGTCCACCGGCGCCCCTCGCGCAATCTGTTGTAGCAAGGCGCCTGAACCCGCAAAATTGAAATTGACTTTCTGACCGGCGCTGGCCTTCTCGTATTCCTTGCCGATGTCGGTAAAGGCATTGGTCAGACTCGCCGCAGCCGAGACGATGATATCCGCCGCCGTCGCCGTCCCGGTCAAAAAAGCCGTGACCAGCGCAACCGTAAGCAATTTCCACTTCTTCATGTCGCCCCTTTTGAAAAACGGACCCTTCAGTAATCAAGCTGCGCACGCAGCGTGATCGCCCTCTCGCTGCTGGTGGTCACCGTATTCACCGTTACCGGCGTATCAAACCGGGTGTGAACATAGTTGACCAGGAAGCGCGTATAGGCGTTGGGCAGCCACTTGAGTTGGGCCGTATAGGCATCCGCTTTGTTGGTGGATCCCGCGGACAGCACGCCGGTCCCGGCGGGGTTGCCGGTCAGCTTGTAGTCCGTGCCATCGAAGTTGCTGTAGCGCAATGCAGCCTCCCAGGCCCCCCATCCGCCGCCGGGTTCCATCGAGAAGTTGTTGCGCGGCTTCAGGCGCCCGTAGACGCCACTGCGATAGGAGTCTGCGTAAGCCTCACCGCTGATCATCCAGCCGAGGCTGACGTAATACGCCTCCATCTTGCGGTCGAAGTGCACGCCGGAGCCACCGCCGGTGTCGCCTTCGTACTCCGCCTGCCACCATTCCCCCTGCAGCTTGACGGGTCCATATGCAAGCGACGTTTCGGCTGCCGAAATAGTCCGTTCGATACGGGTGCCGGTCAGCGTGGCAGTATTGAAAAAGGTAATGCCGCGTGCTTCGGTCTGAACGGTGGCTGGGCTGAATCCCGTGGTGGTTGCGGCGGCTGTGCGCGTTGTGACCGTCCCGGTCTTGTACGAACCGCCGAAGTGCAGCACCAGATCCGGCGTATTCAGAAACTCCGCAAAATTCTGAACCAGGCGACCGGTCACGTCCTTGCCATCGGTGCTGGCTTCGTTGATGTTGCCCTGGCTTTCCTCGAGGTTCAGGCCGGCACCGTTGCTGATGGTCACGCCGTAGTACATGCCCTTGAGCGGGGAGCCGTGCACCATGATGCCGCGGTCGTAATTCAGGTTCTGCAGCAGCGACTGGGTCAGCGCCCGTTCCTGGAAATCGGTCAGCACGTCCGGCATGCTGTTTTCCAGACCGAACAGCGGCTTGAACTGACCGAGGCGGATCTTTGCCGCCTGAAACCACGAGGCCTCCAACCAGGCGTTGGTTAACGCCGCGGTCTGGGTTGTGATCCCGGTTGCGGCTCCGTTGATGAATTCGCCCTCGACGTACATCTGGTAGTCCTTCAGCACCGTCAAGGCTGCGCCAATGCGGGCGCGGCGCAGCCCAAAGGTACTGGCGTTGATTCCGCTCGGATCGTAGCTGCGGTAGTCGCCCTGGATGCGGCCGTTGAACCGCAGCGACCACTGGCCTCTCGGGTCGCTGAACCCGACTCCCTCGCCGAGCGACGCAGTCGGCACCGAAGAGTCGACCTTCTGCTGAACCGCCGCGGTTTTCTCCTTGTTGTCGTTTACCTGGCTTTTGAGCTCGTCGATTTCCTTCGTGAGCGACTTCACCGCCTCCTCGAGCTCCTCGATCCGCTGCGACGCGTCCTGAGCTGAAACCGGGCCTGCGATCCACATCAAGGCCACAGCGACCGCCGCAGAAATGTGGTTCCTCTGAAAGTTCTCCTTGTTCATTTCGATCGCTCCTTTTTGTCCACGTACTGACGCTTGTTTGAGCCCCCAACACTCCCACGTAATATCCAAATGGATACAGCGCGAATCAAAAAAATTACCGCACGGCGCGCAGCGGAAGCTGCTCCTGTGTGCCGTTACTCTCCACAGAGGTCTCCATCAGCAATTGTCGAATGACGCCGCGTACGGGAATGCCCTTCTCGTCCCGATACGGCGGGCCCTTGAGATCCACGGTTCGCTCCACCCTCCCCCTGCGCAGGACCACCAGGTTCTCGGCCAGCGCCGCCACGTCCTGCGGGTCATGCGTAATGACCAGCATCGGCACCTTGAACAGCCATTGCGTATTCAGCAGCTCCTGACGCATGCGGATACGCAACAGCGGATCGAGGGCAGCGAACGGTTCGTCGAGCAGCAGAATTGCGGGCTTCCTGATGAGCGTGCGCGCCAGCCCGACGCGCTGGCGCTGGCCGCCTGAGATCTGCCACGGATAGCTTTGCGACAGATTGCCTATCTCGAAGATGTCCAGCAGGTCCCGGACCCGCTTGGCGACGTCTCTTGCCGGCCGCCGGCGCCACCACGGATTTACGGGAAGCGCCACGTTCTCTTCGACCGTGAGATGCGGGAACAGCGCATAGTCCTGGAACACGTACCCGACCGAGCGCATGCGTGCCGGAACATCGATTCCGCGTGCAGAGTCGAAAAGCACCCTGCCGTCCACGACGATGCGCCCGCTGTCCGGGTGCTCCAGTCCGGCAATCGCCCGCAATGTCGCCGACTTGCCCGATCCGGACGCCCCGAACATGACGCTGACGTCGTCCTGGCAGGTGAACTCGACATCGAGACGAAACTCGCGCGCCTTCGAGCGCAGCGTCGTCCGGACCGACACTTCGATTCGCATCGTCGTATCGCTCAACCCGCGTAGCGCGGCTTGAGAAGCTTGCCCGATGCCACCAGAATGGTGATGCAGACTACCGAGGTAACGATCACCAGAAAGTTGGCCACCTCGTCACGGCCGGCTTCGACCGCATCGTAGATCGCGATGGAAAGCGTCTGGGTTCTGCCCGGGATGTTGCCCGCCACCATCAACGTTGCGCCGAACTCGCCGAGCGCCCTCGCAAAACCGAGCATCGAGCCCGCCAGGATGCCGCGCCACGCCAGCGGCAGCGTCACGCGCAGGAACACCGCCCATTCGGACTTACCCAGAACCCGCGCCGCCTGCTCGAACTGCTGATCGACGCCTTCAAATGCAGTCGCAGCGGCTTTGTATACCAGCGGAAATGCCACGAGTGTCGAAGCGATTACCGCTCCCTGCCAGGTGAAAATCAGCGTTATGCCGAACGCCGCGTCCAGCCACGACCCGATGGGGCCGCGGCGTCCCACCAAAACCAGGATGTAATAGCCGAGGACGGTGGGCGGCATCACCATCGGCAGAGTCATTGCGGCGTCGAGCCAATCACGGCCCGGAAAGCGCAACCGCGCGATCGCGTAGGCAACCAGCACGCCGAAAGCCGTGGCAAACAGCGTCGCCCAACAGGCCACCTTCAGGGTCAGCAGCAGCGGAAGCATCACCTCTATGGATGTCATGATCTCAGGACTGGATACATTGCAGGAAATCGGGTTGGCGGCGAGGCGTCGTATACCTTAGTATATAACGGTGGCGAAGATTAATCTGCACGCCTCCAATACGTCAAGGAAACCCGGACCAATGACCGCAGCCGGATCGGGACTCCGGCTACCGGGTCATCAGGCGAGCAAACGCAATGATTTCCCTGGCAACGGCTGCCGAGGCCTTTGCATCCATTTCGCGGTAGCGTCGTAGCACTTCCTTGCCCAACTCGGTGATTTGGGCCCCGCCCCCGTGATTGCCGCCGGTGGCAGTTTCGACCAGCGGCCCGTCGAAACACTGGTTCATGGTGTCGACCAGCAGCCAGGCGCGGCGATAGGACATCCTCATGCGCCTCGCTGCCGCCGAGATCGAGCCGGTTTCGCCGATGGCCTGCAACAGGTCAGCCTTTCCCGGTCCCATGGCGATGGCCTTGCGGAACATGATGCGGATCTGCGGCCTGAGGGCACCTTTCGCCGCATTTTTACTCGACTTGGCCTGAGCCATCAGCTTGCGTGCGATCAGGACCAGCGGTCAGCAGCCGCGTCGTCGCTTTCGCGCGCCTCGACCCAGCGGGCGCCGGCAGGCGTCCGCTCCTTCTTCCAGAACGGTGCGCGGGTCTTGAGATAGTCCATCAGGAACTCGCAGGCGTCGAAGGCCTCGCTGCGATGCGCGCCCGTTACCACCACCAGCACGATCTGGTCGCCCGGCTTGAGCGTGCCAACCCGATGGATGACCAGCGCATCGTAGATGTCCCAACGCGACCGCGCTTCGGCGACCATCTTCTCCAGCGCCTTCTCGGTCATGCCCGGGTAATGCTCGAGCGTCATCTCGGCGACGCGGTCGCCTTCGTTCAGGTCGCGCACCACGCCGATGAAGCTCGCCACTGCGCCGACCTTGGGATTGCCGCGACGCATTGCCGCAATCTCGGCGCCGATGTCGAAGTCCGCGGTCTGTACGCGTACGGGCATGCTAACCCCCGGTCACCGGCGGCATCAGCGCCACCGTGTCGCCGCTCTTGATGGGCGTATCGGCGCCGGCCATGTCCTGATTGACGGCAATGAGAACGGGCTTGCCCGGCGCCAGTTCATGCGCCCAGGCGGCGCCTCGTTGTCTCAGCCACGCAGTCAGGCCGGCCACGTCCTTTACCGACTCGGGAACGGCGACCTGCTCGCTATCGCAGCCGAATGCCTCGCGCAGCCGCGCGAAGTACAGCACCTCGACGGTGGTAATGCGGGAGTCGTCTGGTTTCATATGCGGATATTATCCCCAACTTGCAGGTTCAGCGCATCCCGACGTGGCGCAAAATGAAGCTGGCGATGCCCTCGTAATCGTCCAGGCCGAACCGGGGCAACGTGGTTTCGAGATCGACATCGGTCGCAATGGCGACGATATGGGGGTCATCCGGATGCAGCAACGGCGTTGCAGCGGCACGCCGATGGATCTCGATCTTCGGAATCGGCTGCTGCTTGAAACCTTCCACCAGCACCAGATCGCAGGGTGAAAGCCGTTCCAGCAACTGCGGCAACTCCGGCTCGGCTTCCTTGCGCAACTCGTGCATCAGCACCCAGCGTGCGCTCGAGCTCACCAGCACCTCGGTGGCGCCGGCCTGCCGGTGACGGTAGGAATCCTTGCCCGGCTGGTCCACGTCGAAGGCATGGTGGGCATGCTTAATCAACGACACCTTCAGCCCGCGCGCGACGAATAACGGGACCAGATTTTCGATCAGGGTTGTCTTGCCGCTACCGGAGTACGCAGCGAATCCGAAAATTTTCAAGGCAACGGTCGGCGACGCGTCGCCGAAGTCCGCGAACGGCCGCGGTGGCGTCGCCGCTTCACGGCACTCGCGGCAAAGTGAAGTGGCGCCATAAACCTGCGCAGGAAGAAAGGAAAGGGTTTTTCTGTCTCACGGATCGAATTATAGTAAACCCTGTTCGCGCGCTCCGCGCGCGGCCTCACACCAGTCTATTCGATACGGAGGAACGATGACGAAATCGCTCACGCTCGCCTTGCTTGCGGCATCCCTGGTGACGTTGCCGGCGGCCGCTCATCACGGCTGGAGCAGCTACGACAGCAACAATGCCATCACCCTCACTGGGACGATCACCGAGGCCTCGTACACCTATCCACACGGCACCATCATGCTCGAAACGTCTGGCAAGACCTGGCTGGCGGTGCTGGCACCGCCGTCGCGCATGTCGGCGCGCGGACTGCCGAGTTCGGATCTGACCGTCGGCGCACAAGCCACCGTCGAAGGCTATCCCAGCCGCCAGGATCCGAAGGAGATGCGCGCCGAGCGCATCACCATCCACGGCAGGACTATAGAACTGCGCTGATGCAGCCGGGCGCAGCATTGCTGGACGCGCTCCAGCAGGGCAGCTTCGCCGCGGCGATGCGCAACTCGATCTGGCTGTATCCGGCAGTCCAGACCGTCCACATCATCGGCTTCGTCATCCTGGTCGGCGCCGTGATTATGTTCGACCTGCGCGTGCTGGGCGTATCGAAGCGCGTTCCGGTACGCCTGCTGGCGCAGTACCTGCTGCCATGGGCGGTGGCGGCTCTGCTGCTGATCGTGCCCGCCGGCTTTCTGATGTTCTCGGCAGATGCGACCGGTCTGATCAACAATCGTGCCTTCGTCATCAAGATGGTGCTGTTGATGCTGGCTGCGACCAATGCGGCGGCATTCCATCTGGGCGCGTTTCGCAACGTCGAACAATGGGACCAGGGAACGACGGCGCCGCTGCCCGCAAGGTTGCATGCGGCAGCGTCGCTGCTGATCTGGCTGGGCGTGATCACCTGCGGCCGCATGATCGCCTACGTCTGAGCTGGCCCTGCGGCCAGCGATACAGGCGTCTTTCTATTCCCTTAGGGTTTCTTTGCGTTTACCTGCGTCCTTCGCGACTTTGCGTTGAGGTTTAGTTGAGACTGCCGTTTTCGAGATGCAGCCGCACGACTCCCGGCAGGTTGATCATTTCCTGGTCGTGACAGGCGATCACCACCACTTTGTCGGCCGCGGCGAGCTGCGTGATCAGATCA
>Ga0137359_10005519_pt1 | contig 10433 bp, 9 predicted proteins | sample Mad1_40_16metaG_FD_108281 | JGI IMG/M metagenome (GOLD analysis project Ga0137359, IMG submission 108281) | Vadose zone soil microbial communities from Angelo Coast Range Reserve, California, USA - Mad1_40_16 metaG | ecosystem: Environmental > Terrestrial > Soil > Vadose zone | place: USA... | reverse complement strand
TTCAAATCCCCCACACCGGTTGCCAGAGCCTGCATCTCGCCGACACTCTCGTGGACCTTTGTCAACGAGTCGTTGACCATCTTGAACGACGCGCCGAGCCGCTGCTCGAGGGTGCCTTGGAGCTTTTCGTCGACCGTCTGCCGCATCTGCTCCAGCTTCGCGGCGTTCTCCGAACGGAGGACATCCAGGCGGCCTTCAACGGCGCCGCGCAACGTCTCCTGCTGGCTTTCGGACTTTTGCGCAAGCTCGGAGACGGCGACGCCGAGCCGGTCGCCCAACTGATGCAGGGTTCGCTGCACCTCCTCGCGCAGCGCCTTGGCGTTGGCCGCGGCTTCCGACTTTGACTCGTTGAGGCGATTGGCGAAGCCGTCCAGCTGCACCCTCTGTCCCGAGGCCAGATCCGACATTGCATTACGCACATTCTCGGCAAGCGAGCCAAAGGTGCCGATCACTTCCTCCCGCAACAGCTTGGAGCCCGTGCCGCTCTCCTGGCGCCCGCGCGCGAACTCGTCGCGCACTTCCTGCTCCAGTCTGCCGATCACGGCTTCGAGGCTCTGCAAACGGGAAGACGGGCCCGAGCGGGACAGCCGAATGATGATTGCTACGGCGAGCGCGACCCCCACCATCGCGACTGCGAGAGTGACCGCCGAGAGCGCTTCTACCGACATAAGCGATCCCCACCGAGACGGGCTAGCTCGCGACGAAGTCGCGAGCTTAGTACCGGGAGAGTCCGGAGAGCGTCACGCTCGGCGGCATTATGGGAACATAGAGCGAACATGCCGGGAAACTAACCTGATCCGGCGGAGCATGTCGAGAAATTCTATGGTGAATTAGGAAGCGTCTTTGCTTGCGCCACGATTCCAGCCTTACCCACGACACGGGGCGCCGATCCGCCGGAGGCTCGATTGTCAGGCGATTCGGGAAGACGGGCTCGTCCTAACCGATCAGTGTGCCATCCCGAAAGGCGATCAATGACTTCTTCGCCACCGCCGTCCAGCGCTCGTCGCGCGTTAGCGGTCCGGTTGCAACGACGGTTACCACGTCGTTCGGTGTCGTCTCTTTGGAAAAGTCGACGGTCAGATCTTTATCGATCAGGGTTGCGGGCCCGAATGGGGCGCGGCGAGTGAGCCAGACGAGCGCGGTATCACCGAAGCAGTAAAGATACCGACCATCACTTAATAGCATGTTGAAGGTGCCATGGCCGGCTACCGTACGGCTGAGGTCGCCGAGACGGGAGATCAGCGTGCGAGATGGTGGCGGTTTCTCCCAGCGCTCCCGCAGCCGGTCCATCATCCAACAAAAAGCATGCTCGCTGTCGGTCGAGCCGATCGGGCGGTAATAGGCGAGAGGCAGTTTCTTGATGCCTTTGAGCTCGCCATTATGAGCGAAATTCCAATTGCGGCCCCACAGCTCGCGTGCGAAGGGATGGGTATTCTCGAGCGCCACCCGGCTGCGCCCGGCGCGACGGATATGGCAGATCACGACCCGGCTTTTGATCGCGTAACCGCGAATGAAACGCGCAATCTCGGACCGCGCGCTCGGCTGCGGGTCGTGAAAGGCGCGGCAGCCCTTGCCATCGTAGAAGGCGATGCCCCAGCCGTCGCGGTGCGGGCCGCGCTCGCCACCACGACGCATCAGCCGGCAAAGCTGAAGCAGATATCGGTGGGGACGTTGGCATTCATTCCTAAGAGTTCGCACAAGGCTCTCGTTACCTCCGCCCCGGTGATACCATGCTGACCCTGTCGATCGCGAGAGGTGCCCGATGCCTTCCGAACCCAAGACCTTCAACCCGTTCCCGCACGACTGGCACTCGACCGACTATGTTTCCGGATGGATCACCCATGACGTCGCTCGCGATCCCGACCGGCGACCGCTCCTACGGCAGATGTTGTCAATTGCGCCGTTTCCGCGCGAGTCCAAGCTGGAGGTATTGGATGTCGGGGCGGGTTATGGCGTCGTCACCGAGGAGGTCTTGCAGGTGTTCCCCACAGCGCATGTCACGTTGCAAGATTATTCGGAGCCAATGCTCGACCAGGCTCGCCGCCTCCTTGCCGGTCATGCGGACCAGCTCTCCCACGTCATCTGCGATCTGACCGATCCGTTATGGCGGCGACAAGTCGGAGGGCCCTTCGACCTCGCGGTCTCCGCCATCGCGCTCCACAATCTGCGGGACTCGGAAAAGATCTTCGCCTGCTATCGGCCGATCCACGATCTCCTCAAGCCGGGCGGCTATTTTTTGAATTGCGACCGTTTTGTCGAAGGCGTCGAGCCGCATTTGGCAGCGCTCCGTGACGCCGGGTTCGGTCGCGTGGAGTGCCCCTGGCAACAAACGCCTCGCGCGATTGTGGTCGCAGCGCGGATAACCGCTTAGCCCTGCCATCCTGCCTTCCGCAGACCCTCGAGCATGTGAGCGTGGTCTTCCGGCCGCATCCATGGCACGCGCTTGCGGACATACATGTCGAACGAGGCCGGCCCGATTGCGATAGCCTTCTCCAGCGCCCTCTTTGCCTCTTTGATCCGACCGAGGTGCCCAAGCGCGGCGGCGAGCCAGCGGTAAGAGAGCGGAAAATCCGGGTGTGACCGGATCACTCTCTTCGCCGCTTCGACAGCCCTCTCGTACTCACGGCAGAAGTAATGCCCGACCGCTACTTGCAGCAACCCTATCGCAAGGGTCGGGTCGCGGGGATCGAGCCGGAGATACCGCTGAAGAGCGGCGAGCCCTTCCTTCGGCCGCCCCGAGTAGATCAACGAGGTGCCGAGCGTTTCGTGTGCTACGGTCAAGTTTTGGCTGATCGCCAGGGCACGTTCGCTCTCGGCTAGCGCACCTTCGTAATCGCCGAACAGAAACAGTGTTTGGCCGAGCCACGAACGCGCATCTGCATCGTTACTGTCGAGCGCGACTGCCCGACGCGCCAATGCCTCCATCGAGCTCTGTGCTTCGGGAAGGCTGCACGTCTGAAAGACTGCCGCCGCATGCATGTGAGCCGCGGCGAAACCTAAATACCCTCCCGCAAAGGCCGGGTCGAGGTCGATCGCCTGCTGAAAGAACCTCTGCGCGACGGCGTTGTCCTCTGCAGTGAACTTGCTCAAATGCCACAGGCCGCGCTGATAGGCCGCCCAGGCGTCGAGGCTTCCGGGCGGCTTGCGCATGGCGCGCTGCTGCTCAGCACCGGCAATAGCCGGGGCAATCGCGATCGTCACCGCCTCAGTGATCTCGTCCTGCACCCCGAAGATGTCGGAGAGGTCGCGGTCGTAGCGCTCGGCCCAGACATGCTTGCCGCTCTCCGCCTCGACCAGCTGAGCGGTGACGCGGATGCGGCTTCCGGATTTACGGAGGCTGCCTTCGAGTACATACCGTACGCCCAGCTCGCGCCCGACCAGCTTCACGTCAACTGCGCGGCCCTTATACGTGAAACATGAATTGCGCGCGATGACGAACAGCGAGGGATAGCGCGACAGCGCCGTGATGACATCCTCGGCAATCCCGTCGGCGAAGAATTCTTGTTCGGGGTCGCCGCTCATATTGGTGAACGGCAGCACTGCAACCGAGGGCTTGTCCGGCAGCGCCAGCGCTGCCGGTACTTCGGCCGGCTGCGCCGCGCCGATCGCCGCGACCCGAAAGACATGGACCGGCTCCGCGATGTTCTTGACCCGCTGCGCGCCCGCGTCGGTGAACGCCGCAGCGAGCCGCGTCCCGGCATGCTCGCGCACCGCAGCCGAAACGCAGATGCCGCCCGGCTCGGCAAGCGCCTGTAGCCGCGCCGCAATATTGACGGCGTCACCAAAGAGATCGCCGTCCTTGATCATGACGTCGCCGAGATGGACCCCGATACGGAACAGCATCCGTCGTTCGGCCGACAGTTCCTCGTTCTGCTTTGCAATCGCCTGCTGGATCGCAAGTGCGCAGGAGAGGCCTTCCGCGACGCTGGGAAACTCGGCCAGCACCGAGTCTCCGGCCGTGTTGGCGATCCGTCCGCGATGCTCGGCGATCAGTGGGTCGATAAGCGCTCGGCAAACTGTGAGCGCCTCGAGCGTGTCGTCCTCATCCGCCCGCATCAGCCGGCTGTACTCGGCGACATCGGCGGCAAGGATCGTCGTCAGCCGCCGCTCGACCCGTTCCGCCATGTCCCTGTCCTCCCGACTCAGCCCGGATGGCCGCAACCCGCGACGAGTCTACAGAACTTTCCCGGTGGCGATGGGACTTCACGCGAGCGCGAGAAAAGCGGGTCTTCGTCTGCCAGAAAGCCATCGATCTCCCTGCGGCGCTCGCTGAGTAAGCGGATGATCTCCGCTGTCGAGCAGTTCCCCAACCGGATCCAGATCACTTTCGGCGGAGCCCCGTAAAGGACGCTTAGCCGCTGAAAGTCTTCATCCTTGCTTACGATTACGAGGCCGCGGTCGCGTGCGTGCTCCCAGATCGCACGATCGGATCCGCCCGTCAGGCCCCGATCGGCGACATGGATGCAATCTGGATACAGATCCGCGAGCTCCGCGACGAGCCGCGCCGCGAGGTTTTCGTCGAAGAGTAGCACCTGCCGCTCATTCGGCCGGGATAGACACCACGCGGCGCTCACGCTCCGCTGCGAAAGCCAGGCAAGCCCGGATGTCATCGCTGGTCAATTGCGGAAAATCACCAAGGATGTCCTGCTCGCGCATCCCCGAAGCAAGGTACGACAACACGTCGCCGACCGTGATGCGCGTTCCTCGAATGCTTGGTTTCCCGAACCGAACTTCGGGGTCTATGACGATCCGATCCCGGTAATCCATGCGAGTGACGATAGGCGAGCGACTGGGAGGAGGCAAGAACCGCACGGCACCGAGACACGCTTGCTGGGAGTAGCCTCGGGCGGGCTCGATCAGGCTCTGCGGGCGGCGAAATCGATGCGGGGGTCGATCAGCATGTAGGTCAGATCGCTGATCAGTTTCAGCAAGAGGCCGATCAGGGTGAAGACGTAGAGCGTGGCAAACATGATCGGGTAGTCGCGGTTGATCGCCGCCTCGAAGCCGAGGAGGCCGAGGCCGTCGAGCGAGAAGATGACCTCGATCAGCAGCGATCCGGTGAAGAGGATGCCGATCAGCGCCGCAGGGAAGCCGGCGACCACCAGCAGCATCGCATTGCGAAAGACATGCCCGTAGAGCACCCGGCGCTCGGTCAGCCCCTTGGAGCGTGCGGTCAGGACATATTGCTTGTTGATCTCCTCGAGGAAGCAGTTCTTGGTCAGCATCGCCAAGGTGGCGAACCCTGATATCACCAATGCGGTAATCGGCAGAGCGATGTGCCAGATATAGTCGGCGATGCGCATCGGCCAGGACAGCGCCGCCCAATTGTCGCTGACGAGACCGCGCAGCGGGAAGATCGAGAAATAGCTGCCGCCGGCGAACAGCACGATCAGCAGCACGGCGAACAGAAAACTCGGCACCGCATAGCCGACGATGATGACGGCGCTGGTCCAAACGTCGAACCGGCTGCCGTCGCGGACCGCCTTCCTGATGCCCAGCGGGATAGAAACAATGTAGGTGACCAGGGTCGTCCACAACCCGATCGAAATCGATACCGGCAATTTGTCCCTGATCAGATCGACGACGCGCCGGTCGCGGAAGAAGCTATTGCCGAAATCGAAGGTCAGGTAGTTGCGCATCATCAACAGAAAACGTTCGAGCGGCGGCTTGTCGAAACCGTATTGCTTTTCGAGCTCCTTGATCAGCGCGGGGTCGAGACCGCGCGCACCGCGATAGCGGGTATCATTGCTCCCCGCCTGTGTCTTGAACTCACCCGCCTCGCCGCTGACGCGTTCGGTCGCGCTGATCGTGCTCCCCTTGAGCCGCGATATCATTTGCTGGACCGGCCCGCCCGGCGCCGCCTGCACGATGACAAAATTGACCACCATGATCGCGAACAGGGTCGGGATGATCAGGAGGATGCGGCGGATCGCATAGCCGATCATAACGCACCCCGGCTAGGGCGAACCTTGCCCTCACGCTCGCCACCCTCTCCCGCACTGCGCCGTAGGACGGGAGAGGGGGAGCCACCCCGCAGGGCCGGGTGGGTGAGGGTAACGGCGATCACTGCTTCGTCACTTCGCCCTTTTTGGCTTCGACCGACTGCTCGGCGGTGGGATCGACCCACCAGGTTTCCATGCCGACCGAGTATTTGGGGGCTATGCTCGGGCGCCGGAATTTGTCCCAATAGGCGACCCAGAAGGCCCCGAGATGGAAGTTCGGGACCACGTAATAGCCGTATTGCAGCACCCGGTCGAGCGCCCGGGAGTGGGCCACGAGACTCTCCCGGTCCGGCGCGTTGATCAGTTCCTCGATCAGTTCGTCGATCGCCTTGTCTTTGATGCCGAGTATATTGCGGCTGCCTTGCTGGTCGGCCGCCGCGGAACCGAAAAATTCGCGCTGCTCATTGCCTGGCGACAGCGATTGCGGAAACAAAGCGACCGCCATGTCGAAGTCGAAGGTTTCCATCCGCTTTTCGTATTGCGCGGGGTCGACGGTTCGCACATGCGCTGTTACCCCCATGCGCTCGAGGTTTTTGGTGAAGGGCAATACGATCCGCTCCATTTGCGGGTCGTCGAGCAGGATCTCGAACTCGAAATGCTGGCCGGTCTCGTCGTTGACCAGCTTTTCACCTTTGAAGGTCCAGCCAGCCTCCTTCAGCAGCTTCAGCGCATTGCGCAGCCCGTCGCGGATATTGCCCGAGCCGTCATATTTCGGTGGGTCGTACTCGGCCGTGAACAGAGCATCGGGAATTTGCCCGCGGAACTTCTCGAGGATTTTGAGCTCCTCTCCCTGCGGTACCCCGGTCGCGGCCAATTCTGAATTATCGAAATAGCTGCGCGTCCGCTGGTAGGAACCGTAGAACAAATTCTTGTTGGACCATTCGAAATCAAATGCATAGGCCAGGGCCTCCCGGACCCGCGGATCCCGGAAGATCGGCCGGCGCAGATTGAAGCCGAACCCCTGCATGCCGCTCGACAGCTCGTTTGAGATCTGCTCCTTTTTGATCAGCCCGGCGCGCACTGCCGGACTGTCATATCCGGTCGCCCAGGATTTCGAGGAATTCTCGCGCCGCACGTCATACTGGCCGGCCTTGAACGCCTCGAGGGCGATCGTGCCGTCGCGATAATAATCGTAATGGATGACGTCGACATTGTAGCGGCCCTTCATGACGGGCAAATCGGCGGCCCAATAGTCGGCAACCCGGCGATAGGTGATCGCGCGGCCGGGATCGACTGATTCGATCTGGTAAGGCCCGCTGCCGAGCGGCGGGTCGAGCGTCGTCTTCTCAAAGTCGCGTCCGGACCAGTAAGCCTTGGAGAGCACGGGCATCTCCCCGAGGATCTGCGGCAACTCGCGGTTCTCCGCCGATTTGAACGTGAAGCGGACGCCGCGCTCACCCTCCTTTTCGACCTTGGTGACGTCGGCGTAGTAGGAGCGGTACATCGGAAGCCCCTTCGCCCGCAACGTCTCGAAGGTCCACACGACGTCCTCGGGTGTCATCGGCGTTCCGTCATGGAACCGCGCCTCCTTGCGGATCGTGTAGAGCACCGAGAGCTTGTCGGCAGCGAGCTCGATAGTTTCGGCGACGAGCCCGTATTCGCTGCCAGGCTCGTCCTCGGAGCGCGCCGTCAGTGTGTCGAAGATCCCGCCAATCCCGGCCGCTGGCACACCTTTGACGACGAAGGGGTTGAGGGTGTCGAAGGTGCCGATTGACGAGAGGCGCATCGTACCCCCCTTCGGCGCCGCCGGATTGACGTAATCGAAATGCTTGAAATCGGGAGCGTATTTCAGATCCCCAAACAGCGACATCCCCGGCGTCGTCGCCGCAGAGGTTGCGGCACACAGTCCGATGGACGCAAACAGGGCGACAAGGAATGCAGGTACTCTGCGCATTGCTGAACTCCGCGCGACTGGCTCAACCGCCGAGAAGTGCCAGCACCGCTTGATGCGTGCGTCGATCGCCGGCCACCACGATGCGGCCGTCTGAGGCGAGATCGAGATCGGCGCCGCGCCAATCGGTAGCGATGCCGCCGGCCCCTTCGACGATCGGAACCATCGCGCAGAAATCGTATGGCTTTAGGCTGGCTTCAAGAACGAGGTCGATGAAGCCGGCGGCAAGCAGGCCATAGGCATAACAATCGGCGCCGAAGCGCGTCAGCTTGACCGCCGCCGAGACCCGGCCGAAAGCCGCAGCTTCGCTTTCGTTAAACATGTCGGGGGTGGTGGCGAAGAGGATCGCGGTGGCGAGCGCGGGGCAAGTCCGGCAACGGATCGTCGTTCCGTTGAGGGTTGTCGGACGTCCCGCCGCGCCGACCCAGCGCTCGCGCGAAATCGGCTGGTCAATGATCCCGAGGATTGGACGCTTACTACAGGTCAGCGCGATCAACGTGCCGAATAGTGGAACGCCGCTGATGAAGGATTTCGTCCCGTCGATCGGGTCCAGGGTCCAGATGAACTCGGCATCCTCGCGCACCCGGCCGAACTCTTCGCCGATAATGCCATGGTCCGGGAAGTGCTGCTCGATCAACGTGCGCATCACCTGTTCCGCCGCTCGATCAGCGGCGGTCACCGGGGTCAGATCGGCTTTGTCATCGACGGTGAGGGGTTGGCGGAAATACGGGCGAATAGCCTCGCCAGCGGCATCGGCTAGCCGAAGCGCGAGGGCAAGGAACTCGTCGATTTCTGTCGGCGGCACGGGCCTATTTCAGCGATTCCAGATAGGTGATCACGTCGGCACGATCCTGCGCCTTGGGGATGCCGGCGAAAGTCATCTTGGTGCCCTTGATCAAGGATTGCGGCTTCCACAGCCACTGGTTGAGCTTATCCGGATCCCATTTTTCGGCCTTGTGCGCTTCCATCGCGGCGGAAAACGTGTAGTTCGGGACAGCGGCCATATTCTCCTCGGAGATGTCCCAGAGGTTGGGGCCGATCTTGTTCGCTCCGCCTTTATTGAAAGTGTGGCATTGGGTGCAGATCTTGGCGAGTTGCTCGCCCCTCTTCGGATCGGCGGCGGCAAGCAATGGCCCGATCGGCTCCGGCCCGGCAGCGGCACCCGGCGGCGCCGAACCCGTGCTCGCGGTCGGCTCGGCGCCGGCGACGATATAAACCGGCTTCGCGAGTTCCTTGGGGCGGACGAGCTGACTCGCCAGGATCCCAGACGCCATCGCAATGATCATCGCCGTGAGCACCGAGGCAATGATCTTATTCCACTCGAATGATGACATCGATGCCCAACCCTCCGACGGCTGGACTGAATTATCACGCTTCCGGCGCCCCGACGAACCGGGCATGTTGTCGCGATCGGAGCAGGATTAAGCAATACCCGTGACCAGATCCGCACCCCGGAACCCGATCATTCTCATTCCCGCCCGGCTCGCCGCGCGGCGATTGCCCGGCAAACCGCTCGCCGACATCGGTGGAACGCCGATGATCGTGCATGTCTGGCGGCGCGCGGTTGCCGCCGAAATTGGACCCGTCGTGGTCGCCTGCGGCGACCGCGCCATCGCCGATGCGGTCGTATCGGCGGGCGGGCGAGCGGTCATGACCGACCCGGGCCAGCCGACCGGTTCGGACCGTATCCACGAGGCAATCGCGCACATCGACCCCGACCGCGCCCACGACGCGGTGATCAATGTCCAGGGCGATCTTCCGATGCTGGATCCGGCAGCGATTCGTGTCGCAGTGGCCGGTCTTGCCGATCCGGAAACCGACATCGCGACGCTCGCGGCCATAATCGAGGACGAGGCGGCGCTCCAGGATACCGGCGTCAACAAGGTCGTCGCCGGTTTTACCGATCCGACGCAGCCGGCGCGCGCGCTCTATTTCAGCAAAGCGATCGTACCGTGGGGGCCGGGACCGCATTACGAGCATATCGGGCTCTACGCCTATCGACGCGCCGCGCTCGAGCAGTTCGTCGGGCTGCCGCGTGGCGTGCTCGAAGAGCGCGAGCATCTCGAGCAGCTGCGCGCGCTCGAAGCCGGGATGCGAATTTCCGTCAGCTTGATCGAGGCATCCCGCCTCGGCGTGCAGGTCGACACCCCGGCCGATCTCGCACGCGCCCGTCGGCTCCTGGAACTTCACCCCGTCATTCCCGAGGCAAGCGGGAATCCAGGGGGCGGGGTACCGGCGTTGGCCCCCTGTTCAAGCCAGGGGCAGGCTTGTATGGGGCCTTTGGTGTCAAGTGGTTTGACGTGGACCGCTTTGGGCCGCAGGCGGAGCCGCATCTAATGTTCCCATTGATATCGATTTCCCTTGTTTGCTGTGGTGCCTGTGGGTATGTGGGCGAAGGCGAGCATTTCCCCGCTTTTCGAGCTTGCTCGGGAAGCGGGGAAAGCGGAGACGGTCGGCGCAGCCGATCGTCCACATACCCACAGGCTTTGCGGTGACCGAGATCATCCGAGGGGAGCTCGCCATCGGGCGCGGACATTCGC
>Ga0137359_10005508_pt1 | contig 10441 bp, 8 predicted proteins | sample Mad1_40_16metaG_FD_108281 | JGI IMG/M metagenome (GOLD analysis project Ga0137359, IMG submission 108281) | Vadose zone soil microbial communities from Angelo Coast Range Reserve, California, USA - Mad1_40_16 metaG | ecosystem: Environmental > Terrestrial > Soil > Vadose zone | place: USA... | reverse complement strand
TGAATCTCGCTACGCGCAGTTTCGCTACGCCAGGTACGACAAGCAGCAATATACCATCGGCCGTCACGCTCCGCTCCGACACAATCGTTGATCTCAGCAGGTTCAATGACTCCTCCATAACGATTACGGCTCCGGCCAATACCATTCCTACCGACAACCCCAGCACCATCTTTAGCGGCAGCCAGCAATAACCGGAAAAGGCTGCGGTGAAGAATGCTCTGGGCACCCGCAATGGGCACAGTCTCCGGGGGAGAATTAGTGCCCATTGCGGGTGCTCCGCCGTTATGCAGAGCACAGCCCCAAAGACCGCACCGAGCACGAGCGCGGCAATATACGCCGCGAAATTGGTCAGACGTGTGCGCACACTCAGGCAGAATCATCACACAACGCGCTTTACCGGTGAAACGAACTTGCTTGTCGAAGCCTTCCAAGTGTAACATAACAACGACAGACGCACACTACAAACAAGCACAATGGATAGCACCGGAGATACAGCCGTGAACAGCACTTATCACGAAGAGGCAATGCAGCGCCCTCCTACAAACACCTGGAATCTCTATCTTGGGCGCGATATCTGTAGTGACGTTGAGGCAGGTCTCCAGCGAGAATGGCTGGTAACCAATGGCCTGGGTGGATACGCCTCCGGCTCTATCCTGGGAGCCACGACCCGTAGTTATCACGGCCTGCTGGTGGCTGCACTCCGTCCTCCTGTCGAACGTACTGTGCTGGTCACTAAGATTGACGAGGAACTGGAATTTCACGACGGACACCTGCTCAAACTGGGCGTTAACGAGTATCACGATGGCACGATTGACCCGCAGGGCCACCAGTACCTCGATTCAGTTTCGCTCGAAGGAGATATCGTTTGCTTTTCATACCAGGTGCAAGACAGTCTGAAGCTGGAAAAACGTGTGTGGATGGAATATGCGCAGAATACCACGTATGTTCAGTACAGCTTACATGGAACACTTTACGAGGAAGCCAGTAATGCACCCCTGACGCTCAAATTGTCGCCATTCTGCCTCTTTCGCGATCATCATCGAACGACTCAAGGCGCAAATGACTGGCACTTTCTGGTTGAGAATCATGGAAATAGCTGCCGTATTCGCGCTTATGAAGGCGCAGCTCCTTTCCAGCTCATTGCAGGGCCAGGAGCAGAATTCACTTCTACAGGATTGTGGTACTGGCGCGTATTACACCGGCGCGACAGGGAACGTGGGTTGCCGGACCTGGAAGATGTTTATCAACCTGGCATCTTTCGCATACAGATTATCCCCGGCAGACGCACCACGCTTATACTTAGCGCTGAGAACGATTTACAGAGCAAGTTCGGCTTTGGCGGACCAAAACACGAGGAAGCCGTAACGCAGGCGCACAACCGCCACCAACGTCGTGTCAAGCAGCTTCTGGACATAGCTGACCGCTCAACCGATAACCTGACCAAACGTGACCCGGTTCACGCCCGCCTGGTAATTGCCGCCGACCAGTTCATCGTTGCTCGCCCGCAGTATACCGGTAATACAAGTGAAAGCCCGGCAATACGGCTCTCGCCAGACCGCAAGACGATTATCGCGGGCTACCCCTGGTTCACAGACTGGGGACGTGACAGTATGATTTCTTTACCTGGTTTGTTGCTGTGTACAGGAAGATTTAGTGAAGCGCGCGGCCTATTGAAAGCCTTCACGTCCTATGTACACAAGGGGCTTATCCCCAATCGTTTCCCCGATAGCGGCGAGGCCCCGGAATATAATACCGCAGACGCCACACTGTGGATGTTCCATGCGCTTCAAAGCTATACAACAACCACAGGCGATTGGTCGTTACTGAAAGAACTTTTCCCCAAATTGAGCGATATCATTGCATGGCACACGCGCGGTACAGCTTATGGTATCGGTGTCGATCCAAATGATGGTTTGCTGCACGCTGGAGCGCCAGGCCTGCAACTTACATGGATGGATGCGAAGATTGGCGATTGGGTGATAACGCCGCGCCGTGGGAAACCCGTGGAAATCAACGCCCTGTGGTATTGCGCCCTGACTTGCATGGAGAGTTGGGCGATCCGCCTTTCGATCGATGCGCTGCAGTATGGTCAAATGCGCGCACAGGTCTACGAAAGTTTTGCCCGGCGATTCTGGTACGAGGAAGGCGGTTATCTTTATGATGTGATAGATGTTGATGGTGTACCCGGGCAAAATGATGCTTCGTTACGTCCCAACCAGCTGTTCGCGGCATCACTCACACATAAACTGCTTACCAAAGTACAGGCGCGTAGCATGCTCCAGAAGGTGACCGATCATTTACTGACCCCTATGGGGCTGCGCACGCTAAGCCCCGACGACCCGGCTTACAGGAACCACTTTAATGGCAACCAGGTACAGCGTGATAGCGCCTATCACCAGGGAACAGTCTGGCCGTGGCTGATCGGCCCATATATCGATGTCCACTTGCACATCTACAACGACTATGCAGCCTTGTTGCCACTGCTACAGCCACTGGTGCGCCACTTATGGGACGACTGCATAGGTACACTCTGCGAAGTCGCTGAGCCGGAACCACCCTTTGCGCCCGCGGGCTGCTTCGCCCAGGCCTGGAGCGTGGCTGAACTCTTAAGAGGGTGGCTGGCAGTCGCGGGATAAGTATCCACGCCTACCAGCTAAGTTCATTCACTACTTTTATTATACGGCGGCTGCAATTGTGGCGGTAGGGGATATGAAGCGCCCGGCTCAGGCAAGAGAGGTTGGTTGTCATCGCCCGACGTTGTTAAATGTGGCATGCCTGCCAGAATTGAGGGCGATTCGTACTGACCATTGTCGATTGGCTGATTGAAAAGCGCCTCGAAGACAGGACCTTCTAGCGTCTCCTCCTTAATCAGGCGCTCGCTGATCATAATCAGGCGCGTCTTGTTCCGTAGCAGCACATGATACGCCTTATCGAACGCTTCCTGTATAATGCGGCGTATCTCTTCATCTACTTCACGGGCGGTCTGCTCACTGTAATTGCGCTGTTCGCCAAAGTCTCGTCCCAGGAACACCAATTCTTCTTTGTGCCCCAAAGCCATCGGGCCAATCCGGCTGCTCATACCATATTCAGTAACCATCGAGCGTGCGATCTTAGTCACGCGCTCAATATCGTTTGACGCGCCGGTCGTCACCTCGCCAAATATAATCAGTTCGGCAACATGTCCACCCAGGGCATACGCGAGCATGTCCTCAAATTGTGGTTTGCTCCATAGATAGCGATCTTCGGTGGGTAGTAACATTGTGAAACCACCGGCCTGGCCTCGTGCTACAATCGACACTTTGTGCACCGGGTCACAGTTAGGTAGCATGCGTGCCACCAGGGCATGACCTACCTCGTGATAGGCGGTGATAGCCTTTTCGCGCTCGCTAATGATGCGGCTCTTGCGCGCCGGTCCGGCCACGACGCGATCTATCGCCTCTTCCAGTTCGCTCATGCCGATCTTGCGCTTATTTCGTCGCGCTGCCAGGATAGCTGCCTCGTTGAGCAAATTAGCAAGATCAGCTCCAGAAAAACCGGGAGTCTGTTTCGCCAGCGTTTCCAGCGTTACACTGGTCTCCAGGGGTTTTCCCTTGGCATGAACCTGCAGAATGGCAATACGCCCGCGAATATCTGGACGGTCAAGTACCACCTGGCGATCAAAGCGCCCGGGGCGCAACAGGGCGGGATCAAGTACATCGGGACGGTTCGTAGCAGCAATCACAATCACGTTGGTGTTTGTGTCAAAGCCATCCATCTCAACGAGAATCTGATTCAGCGTTTGCTCGCGTTCGTCATGCGAACCGCCCAGTCCCGCGCCACGCTGGCGACCAACCGCGTCAATCTCATCAACAAACACGATACAGGGGTTATTGCGTTTAGCCTGGTCAAAGAGGTCGCGCACGCGGCTGGCACCAACTCCAACGAACATCTCCACAAACTCGGAACCACTTATACTAAAGAACGGCACGCCAGCCTCACCCGCCACAGCACGTGAAATCAGCGTCTTGCCCGTTCCTGGAGGCCCAACGAGTAACAGTCCTTTAGGTATACGCGCGCCAAGGGCAGCAAATTTATCCGGGAATTTCAGAAACTCTACGATTTCCTGCAGTTCCTGCTTGGCTTCATCAACGCCGGCAACATCCGTGAACGTCACTGTGGGCTTGTTGCCCATAAACATACGTGCGCGGCTCTTGCCGAACGATAACGCCTGGTTGTTGGTACCCTGGGCCTGGCGCATCATAAAGATAAGCACGCCCGCAATCAGTATAAAGGGAATCAGCCCTCCCAGTATATTGAGCCAGGCACCTAGCGCACTGGGAGGCTCATACTCTAGCACCAACAACTGGTTGTTCGTATAATCGATATTGTTGTCCTTGAGCACCTGCGTTATGTCAAACGTACTGTTGATGTCGGCTTGCTCTTTATTTGTATTCTGACCCCGCGTAAGCGTAATCGTATCGCTAGCAACCATCAGCGTGTCCTTCTGATGGTTGTACATATCCGTCTTGATATCATTCAAAATAGTAGACACGTTGACCGTAGTCGTGTCTGAGGACGGATGGAAAAAGACCACGATGATCAGCACAACGGCCAATGCCAGGACAAGCCAGATGAAGCTAGTTCTCAACCATTTCCCACTACTCGACATGGGAGTTCCTCTCTTATGCCAGACAAGCAGCCACGCTCTGCCCCGCCAAACTTCCCACCCGCTGATTCATATACCCCGGCTACCTGCTATCCGATACTCAACTCTTTTCGGGGCTATTATAACATACTTCACTACATCTCTCGTAGAGAATATTTTACATAATGATCTTGTTATACTACCGGCCGAGCCAGCACGAGACCCCAAACCGCCCGCGCTCCGGCAGCAAAAAGTGGCACAGCACAGGCTTCCAGTGTAGCACCAGTAGTGCAAACATCGTCTACGATAACTATTTTACGTCCGTAAAGCGCTCCAGTTGCAAAAGTGGGCGTACAGAGAAATGCTCCAGCAACATTCTGATAACGATCTTTGGGATTCAAGTCTACCTGCGCAACCGTCGCCCGGTGTCTCACCACCATGTCATCATGTACCGGAACACCTGAATGCGCAGAACAAACTCTGGCCAATAGCAAGGCATGGTTATAGCCCCGTTGTTTTTGTCGCTCGCTGTGAAGTGGAACCGGTATCATAATATCGGCCTGCAAACCATAATTGATATATGCCTGGGCCATCAGTCGACCCAGTGGCTCTGCCAGCCGTGTGTTCCCATCATATTTCAGAGCATGAATACACCGGCGCAAAGGTTCTTGATAGGCGCTCACCGCACGTAGCCCGCTCATGCAGAGTGGATGGTACTGGCAATTCTTACATGTCCCGTTTGGAGAAAGTGGAGTCCCGCAATACTGGCAGAAAGGCAAAGGCAGGGGTCGAATCTGAGCAATACAGGATGGACATAGCACCTGACCACTTTTCTGGCAACCCGCGCAGCGCACCGGAAATAGCATATCAAAGAACTGCTGTGTAACAGTCCGCGAGTGGTGCCAGATGGTCTTTTTATTCATCCTTTACTGAAACATCTTTCTCATGCCAATCAGTATAGCATAGTTTTGACGCGGGGTGCCAGCCTTTTTCAAACATAGCATGTGATATACTGGGAAACAAAACCTGAGTTCTCGCAAGGGATAATCCAGGTTAACTTTTTCAGGAGATATATCATGGAAAACATGACTACGGGCCAGAAGGAAGCAGAAGAGAAACCCGCCACTGAACACAGGCAAGCTTATGGTACTGCCAAAACCGAGGACCTGCGTGATTCGGGCTTATGGCGCTTCTTACTGCCCGCCTTCGTGACCCTCTGCTGCCTGGTGTTGCTCGCCTTTCCGCTGATTATCTTGACACCGCTTTTTCTCAAGTCACTGGATCCCAATGCCGCCGCCAACCAGGCGCATACGCCGCTCACCTGGATATGGATTGTCATGGTTGTCATCGAGGTCGTCATTATCGCTGTTATCGTCAGAGGACTCGTCAAGATATTTATGACGCAGGCAGGTAACTATCGAAACCGCTAGCTAGGTTTCTTTTTCCAGCGCAAGCAACCACGCTTTTGTGGGCAAACCACCGCCATAGCCTGTTAGGTCGCCATTGCTGCCTATAACACGATGGCAAGGAACGATAATCGCCACCGGATTAGCGCCGTTCGCCGCTCCAACCGCACGCACGGCTGCAGGCCGGCCGATGGCACGAGCAATCTCCCCGTAAGAACGTGTTTCCCCATAAGGAATGCGCGTTAACTCCTCCCATACCATGACTTGAAATGCCGTGCCACGCAGATCCAATGGGCAGGTGAATCGCACTAGCTTTCCAGCGAAATAGCTCCGCAGTTCGTCTACAGCCTGCTGCAGAGGAGCAATCTTTTCCCCTTCAATCACACGCTCAATCTGCATCCTGCGCCTGAGCCATACGAAACCATCATCTATGGGTGTTGCGGGAGTTCCTGCCCAGCAAACGCCACGTTCCGTCGCCATCACAACGCACGAGCCTCGTGGGCTAGCTACGCTACTCCAATAGAGCACCGCCGTTTTTGGCACTGCTAAAACCATTGCCGACTCCTTGTAAAACAATCTGCGCGAATATTTGTTCGACAATTTTAACACGAAATGGACGATGGTTGCAAGTGATTGAGCGTAGCTACTGCACGTTAATAGTGGCCTTCATAAATGGGTGGAATGAGCAATGGTATTTAAATGTGCCAGCAGTCTTAAAAGTGAAACTGAATGTTCCAGTTTGAGCGGCAATCGGTTTAGAAGTGCCCGAGTCAAATGACTTGCCGTCATCGCTCGTGACAGTATGCGCCACTGTTGTGACATTCTTCCAGGTAACGGTCGTGCCAGCTTTGATCGTCAAGGTAGCCGGGCTGAAAGTAAAGGTGCCGCTACTGTCTGTCGTTATCATGACCACCGGCGCATTACCTGCTTGAGTAGACGTTGCCGCAGGTGTATTGGAAGTACCAGTAGTGGGTGTAGTTCCTGATCCTGTGCTGGTAGAGCCGCCCCCACAGGCAGCCAGAAGTACCAGTGCGCTCAGTACAAACAGGCATAACCAGGCCCGCCTGAGATGTTTTCGCGCAGGTACAATTCCTAAAACCGTTGGCTTATCCATAAGTTTTTTCCCTTCTTTCTTAATAGTTATTTGTGGATGTATGCCCGGCATACAGCCAACCTTGCGGCTAGGCTCGTCTGAGCAAGGAAGCATCTGATCCCGGTCAATCCCACGTTTCTCTAATACCTTATACGGAGCAAGGTTACTTATCCTGCTCTCCTCAGCGCAGCCGACATAGGATTAGATTAGTTTTTTCATAGCCGGGCGAAAATTTAACATTGCAAGCCAAAAAACCCTTGACTTTTACAAACTCTGCTAGTACACTTTTTCACAGATTTATCGTCGCTTAGTTTGCAGCAAGTATGATTACACAGACTTTTAAAGGGGGTGAGTTCTATGCGGAATGTACCTGTGGGTACCGCGCAGCGCGTGCGAATCGATGGAGCTCATCCGTCAAGCAACTCTTAAGTAGAATACTCTATACCTCTATGCTCTTAGGCGTTGCTACTCGGGTAACACAATGTCCGAGCATTTTCTTTGCCCCTAAACTTCCTCGTGCTGCACTGGATTCCTCACCAATGAAAACATTGAAACTTCACTGATAGAGAAAGCTGTATGAAGTATTGGTTCTTTGTATGTTTAACGCTAGCAAAAGTTCGCCAAAGGCATGTCCATACAAAGAAGAAAGGTACACCGATTTGCTTAACTTAGCCCGCCAGTATGCCCGAAACCAGGTAATCGGCACTTTTGAGGGAGAGGAGGTGAGAGCGTGAGAGGAAAGCTACGTGACAAGCGCACAGATTCCCAGCAGGACAGTACCAGGCGTGAAGTGATAGAACGCCGCCGTCCTCCAAAGCGCGCGAGTCGTGCTACAATCTTGCATCTCCAGCAGTTGGAAGAAGAAGAATCCTTGCAGGATCCCCAGCTCGTAGGCGCCAAAAAAAGCCAACCGTAGGGGCTGGGGAGGTATGGAGCAGGGCGACTCCACTAGGCGCGCACTTAAAGGATCAGGGCGACCGTCAGGTCCATTCTTTCTCTACGCTCGATCGGCCTGCCAAGCCCGTGTATAGTAGGGGCAGGGCTTGCCCCCGCCCTGGGAGGGGGGGGTGGGGTAATCGCTCGTGAAACGCTTAAATCTCCGCCTCTTGCCCCCGCCCTGGAGTGGGACCGGGCACTCGCTCGTGAAACGCGTAAGTTCGCGCCTCTGGGCGACCCCCCGGTCGAATGACCACCTTTGATAGTAGCAGACCCCAGAGACAATTATGGAATGTCTATCTCTGGGAATAGCCGCCGCGCAATCACTAAACGCTGAATCTGTGCTGTTCCCTCAAAGATGTCGAACACTTTCGCATCGCGGAACCACTTGTTAATGAAGTGCTTGCGCTCAGAACTTTCACCAGGGGCTGTGATCCGTACCGCCGCAGCCGTCATCTTCATCACTAATTCCCCTGCATAAGCCTTACTCATTGACGCCTCTTTAGAGTTGGGGATGCGGCGATCCGCCATCCACGCTGCACGCCACACCAGGAAACGCGCCATCTCTATTTTCTGCCGGAACTCTTCCAGTTCGTCCTCGATCTCGCGCTGCTTCTGGGGTGGAAATCCCTTCGGCAATTCCTCGCATACCCACTCAGAGGTAGTCTCATAGGCCGCTCGTGCAATACCGACCGCCAGTGCCCCCACCATCGGGCGCGTAGCATCGAGCGTTCCCATCGCCGCCTTAAAACCGGCCTTCTTACTACTCTCACGTCCGCTAAGCAGGTTATCCTTAGGAATGCGGCAATTCTCGAAGATCAGTTCAGCAGTCTGCGAAGCCCGCAAACCCATCTTCTCTTCGATGCGCCCAACAATCAAGCCGGGCGTCCCCTTGGGGACGACAAACGGGCGAATGCCCTCTCTACCCAGGCTTTTATCGATAGTGGCAAATGTTACAACTAAATCCGCGCGTGCCCCGTTAGTGATGTAATGCTTGTGACCATTGATGACCCACTCATCACCATCCAGCACAGCGGTTGTTGACATACCAGCCACGTCGGAACCAATACCTGGCTCCGTCAGCGCCAGCGCACCCCAGTGCAACTGACCATCCATGTACGGGCCAAGAAAACGCATCTGCTGTTCGGGCGTTCCTTGAGAAAGTATCGGCGGAGCAGCCAGCCCTGGCCCAGGAATAGCTGTGGAGAGCGCGGCATCGCCCCACGCCATCTCCTCCTGCGATAGAATAGAGAGCACATTTTCCTGTTTCTCGCTCTCTTCCTGGGCCTGCGTGCGAGCCTGTCCTGCTGCGCCTGCCCAGAAACGCCGCTGCATATTCCAGAAGAACGACTCCGGAATTTTCTCACTGCGGTCGCACTCCAACGAGATCGGGCGCATCTCCTCTAAAGCAACCTGGTGCGCATAGTCTCGTGCCGCCTGTTGTGATTTGCTGAGGGTAAGATCTATCATCGTGTTTCACTCCATCGCTGCTGCGTCGCGCATCCACATCTCGACGGGATGGTCCTGCAAAAAACCGGCGCCACCTAAAATCTGAACAGCATCGATCGTAGCGGACTTTGCAATCTCAATGGCCTGGTGTTGTGCTGCCTCGGCCTCGCGCACAAGCGTCTCGTCGTCAACGCCGCGATCCCAGCTTGTCGCTGCCCGCCATACGAGCAAACGCGCCGCGTCGAGCTTCATCGCCATCTCCGCCGCTATAAACGCTATACCCTGGTAGGAAGCAATTGGACGACCAAAAGCAATGCGCCCCTTTGCATAATCCCTGGCATACTCAAACGCAGCGCGAGCCATGCCGCAGGCAACAGCCCCGCGCAGAGTAGCGTAGAGTGTTGCAGCTCGTATCACACCACCATCGCCAGGCTTACCCAACAGATTTGTCGCAGCAATCGCCGCATTCACGAAGGTGAATGATACGCTTGGCGCAGCACTCAGACCGAGTTTATGCGTATCAGATCTAATATGCATGCCTTCTGCTTGTGCCGGGATCGCCAGCAAGCATAGCCCACCCAGGCCTGTTGTTCCCTCCAGCCGCAGCAGTACAACACGTGGGCGAGAACGCCCCCCATGTATCACATCGCGCTTGGTCCCATTGACAATAACGCGCTCTCCCTCTACTCTGGCCGTCGCATTGACATCTGCAAGTGAGTAGCCGCCCGTATGCTCAGCAAAGGCGAAGCTGCCAAAGCGCATATATCCTTCTTGCTCATCGCTAAAGGGCATAATATAATGGCCCTGCTGATTCTCATCGCCCGCTAATAGCACAGCTATTGGCCCCATCAATGACCCGATGATGTTCATCGCCAGTCCGCCATCGCCGAAGCCCAGTTCCTCGGCGATCAGCGTGTAGGTCAGGGCTTCGAT
>Ga0137359_10005507_pt1 | contig 10442 bp, 15 predicted proteins | sample Mad1_40_16metaG_FD_108281 | JGI IMG/M metagenome (GOLD analysis project Ga0137359, IMG submission 108281) | Vadose zone soil microbial communities from Angelo Coast Range Reserve, California, USA - Mad1_40_16 metaG | ecosystem: Environmental > Terrestrial > Soil > Vadose zone | place: USA... | reverse complement strand
TTTTCTCTATTGTCTTGTCTCGGCAACCGTCGCCAGCGCTTTTGTTTTTCAAATTGATTGAAGTCGAGACGAAATTTCCGTTCGCAAATTCAATTTCGGCGTTTTCACGCGGCCAAGACCCATCTCGGACATTGGATCGCAGTGTCCCCGGGCCGATTGGTTGCCCTTTCTCACTCGCCGCCCGGTCGCAAAGTGCTAGGCTCTTGACATCGATGGGGCGTTTCCTCTGGGGGCTCAATGAGACGGCGCGAGTTCATCACGCTGGTCGGAGGCGCCGCAGCGAGCATGCCTTTCGCTGCGCGAGCGCAGCAGCCGGCGAAGCTGCCAATCGTTGGGCTTCTTGTCTCTGGCACACCGGAATCCCACGGCAAATGGTTTGCCGCGTTCGTGCAGCGGCTCCGCGAACTCGGTTGGATTGAGGGGCGTACCGTTGCGATCGAGTATCGCTGGGCGGAAGGCCGCAGCGAACGTTACATCGAAATCGCGGCCGAGTTCGTACGGCTCAAGGTCGATGTCATCGTCACATCGGCTGCCGCCACCGTCGCCGCCAAGCAGGCGACCTCGGTCATTCCAATCGTCTTTGCGGCCTACAGCGACCCGGTTGCCGCCGGTCTCGTTAAAAGTTTGGCGCGACCGGGCGGCAATGTTACCGGCCTAACGGCCCAACCTACCTTCGATCTTGCTGGCAAGCGCCTCGAACTCTTGCGCGAGGTTGTCCCAGGTTTCCGCCGCTTGTCGATTATGACCAATGTCAGCATTCCCGGCCCCCAGACAGAGAAGGTTGAGTTACAGGCGGCAGCCTCCACGCTTGGCCTTGAGGCGACCGTATTGGAAATCCGGCGCGCTGAGGACATCTCGCCGGCCTTCGAAGCGGTCAAGAACCGTACGGACGCACTCTATGTCGTTAGCGAGCCACTCATGAACTCCAATCGGATTAAAATTAACACCCTGGCGCTGGGAGCACGAATTCCAACGATTTTTGGTTTTCGAGAGTTCGTCGACGCGGGCGGGCTGATGTCCTATGGCCCGAACTTTGATGACCTGTTCCGGCGTGCCGCTGATTTTGTCGACCAGATTCTGCGCGGGGCGAAGCCCGTTGACTTACCGGTACAACAGCCGACCAAGTTCGATCTCATCATCAATCTGACGACGGCCAAGGCACTAGGTTTGAAGATACCGGAGTCATTCCTGTTACGCGCCGACGAGGTGATCGAATAATGTCGCCTATTGGCACTTTTCGGACATGGCGCGATGTCCGAGTTGAGTCCGTACTGCGCTTCAAAGCAGACATCGACGACAGCAACATCGCGGCATGTTCGAAGCGGTCATGCTCAATCGCGTGCGTCCGATATCGAGCGCGAGCGAGGGTGTCGTGAGCCGGTTCAAGCCAAACCGATCGGGTGGCCCCGCGCCGCCAATTTACACAGAAAGTTCTCGTTTCTCGGTCTTTTCATATACCGTGGGGGTGCTGGCCCTTTCCATCCGCAATTAACTCAAATGGTCTCTTTTGGTTTTAGTCTTTTCGGGCTTAATACCCTAGGGCCGCAAAACCAATGAGGAGCGCCCGGGCCAATGAGGAAACAGGTTGTTGTCAGATTCCTGAATTGAGACGGATGGAGCTCTACGTTATCGCGAAGTCAACACCGCAGGGTCCTATATTCACGATGACGGAGAGGGAGCGATTCTAGGAGATGTCTACGTCCGCAAGGCGGCGATGCCAGACAAACACCCCGACAAAATTAAATTAGAATCACAGTTGAATATTGAAGCCGCCTCAGTTGGCGGCCTCATTGACCCGGCGCTGCTTTGTCCTTCTCGACGCCAACGCGGTTGCCAATCATTCCGCCGACAGTGGCCAGGATGACAGACGCTGGTACACCGAGAGCGCCGCCGAGAGCTGCTACCCCTACTCCACCAACGAATGCTCCGACGAGCGCGCCCACGACCATTCCATAGATCGACCAGCGAAACTCTCTCGGCCGCGACTTTCGAAAGCCGCGAATCGCGTCGGCACCGCGTTTGATTGTATGCTTCATTTTTTTCCCTGCGGCGCCTCAGTTGGCGGCCTCTTTCATTTTGATCGCGGCACCATTTCTGGTCATCGTGCTTGCGTCAAGTATAGCGGCCCGCTGGTGGCCGCGCGATCCGCCCGCCGTCCAAACCATCAACCGCTGCGCCGCCGCACTGGCGACCGGTCGCGGGCGAACAAGGCCCCCGTGCGGTAATAGATCGCGTTGCGTCCCGCGCGGTGACTTATAACCTCAAACGCCCATGTCCCCCGTGATTCCGTTTCGCCGCCGATCGAATTTGCCGCGCTTCCTGATCCTGCTCGGGGCAGTCGCTGCCGCAGTGATCGGCTTCGCCGCGACTATGGTCTTCCTGAATTGGCAGAGCAGGCCTCGCGTCGTGATATTGCGGCCCGACCCCATCCATAGAGAATCGCCATCACGATCAACAAAGCGACTGCTCCAGCCGCAGCCTTGCCCCATGGGTTTTCCGCTGGATAGAACCACGCAACCAGGATCGCCGTGATCAGTGCAGGGACTATCTTCGCGACCGCCTTTTGAGGCGTCTCCATTCCAATGGTCGCCAATAACTCGCGGAGGGCAGCAGCACGGCGGCTCACGATGAATCTCCATTCTGCGGACGCACAGACCGCCAGATGTCCGGCAGTTAACTGCGAATCGGTGATCATCAACGATGACACAATGCAGGGTGGCAAAACGAGACTTGCTAGCTTCTCCTAGCTATTCACAGGTAGTACCGCGCGGGGCCGTCTGATCCGGAACCTCGTCCATTCACCGAAAGACCCGGTAAGCCTTGGCACGTTTCCGACGCGCCGCTGGAGTCGATTTCGGCCCAATCGTGTGCAGCGCTTTCATCATCACGATGCGGGCCATCATCTCCGGCCCGTCGCGCTCGGCAACCAGCAACAGCACTTCCATCGCAACCTGCCATTCGGCGGCGTCATGCTCTGCCTTGGACAGCTTGGTGATGTACTGCGCCGCATCCCGCAGCGTGGCAAGCGTTCGCCCGTCGGGCAACGGTATCGGATCGTCGAATTTCCGCTGCCAGCCGCCTTTACTCGCCATCGGTTTCTTCATCCGTCTCCCAGGCGGGAGTCGAATAATCAAGGGCAACTCTCCGGCCATCGAACCATCCCCAGTCGCATGCCTTCGGTTCGAAGGGGCAGCTATCCTCTCCGGGCATGTAATCCCAAGCTTCAACAGCCTCCATATATTCAGCTAAGCTCATCATATCGTTGATCGGTTTCGCCGCTCGCATTATCTGCACCGCCCCATTTCGGGAAACCCAGAGAACCGGACACAGTAGGGCGCGCCGCGTAGCGTTCACGCTACGATAGAGGTCTGCCTCATATAGATTGCTGGCGCGTCCCCGCCTGTTGCGTGCGAGCTTAAACGCGAACTGGCCGATGATGATGACCGGTGACCGCATACTACCGGCTTTTGAAACTCTGATCACGCTGCGACCTGGTCTTCCTTGTCCGATCCCCGTGCCACGATCTGCAGCCCGTCGTCCGACAACGACCGCTGCAGCGCTTTCGCCTCATCCCACGGCGCGCGCATCCACACCTCGCGTTCTTCCGCCGTCGTCAGGATCACCGGCATCGCCTTCGAGTGGATCGGCTCGACAATCGCATTGGGCGACGTCGTTAGAAAACCATAGACCAGGTGAGGGCCGGGGATCGGTTTCGACTTGGTGCCCCGGTCGCCCCTGAACTCGGTCCAGATACCGGCGAACACGAACAGCGGCCGGTCATCGTTGAGCGCGAACCATACGACGTCCTTCTTTTTGGTTCCCGGATTCGGCTCCGGCGCGTACTCAGCGAAGCTGTTGGCCGGGACCAGGCATCGGTTTTCCGGCTTTAGCCAGCCCCGCCAGTGCGGCGACGACGTGTTCCGGATGTTGGTGACGGGCGGCCCTCCTAATTTCGGCGGAGGTGGCATGCCCCACCGCATCATGATGAGTTCGCGTTCGGCACCAGCGTTGCGCACGACGGGCGCCGGATAGTCGGGGAACACGCCCGGCATCGGCGGCAGGTTGCCGACGTTGTGGTTGATCGCACGAAAGAACAATCGGCCTATTGAGGCGACGTTGCTTCGAGATAATGCGAAAAGCCGTGGCTATTCCGACGCGCAGATCTCCGCCGCGCTGCAAAAGCTGGAGACCGCAGCTGACGCGACGGGTATCACCCTCTATCAGGCCAACCTGCGCACCTACCAATTGCTGCGCTATGGCGTGCCTGTGCAGATCGCAGCCGGGCAGGCCCACGAGACGGTGCATTTGGTAGATTGGGGGCATCCGGAGAAAAACGACTTCGCCCTCGCCGAGGAGGTCACCCTCCGCGGCGGCTACCAGCGGCGACCCGACATCGTCCTTTACCTGAACGGAATTGCCATCGGGGTTATCGAACTGAAACGCGGCTCTGTAGAAGTGGCCGATGGCATTCGGCAACTCGAGACCAATCAGGAGGAGATTTTCAACAAGGGCTTCTTCAGTACCGTGCAGCTCGTCTTCGCCGGCAACGATTCTCAAGGACTACGCTACGGCACCGTCACCACTGAGGAGAAGTTCTTCGTGGAATGGAAAGCGCAGGGCGGCGGCGCTATGACTACACCGACTAACGGCTCCCTGTTGGACGGCCCACTTGCGGAGATGTGCGAAAAGGGCCGGCTGCTCGACATGATCCGCAACTTCATCATCTTCGATGCGGGTCGGAAAAAAGTGCCCCGCGTACATCAATTCCACGGCGTGAAGGCGGCGCAGGAACGCATCGGCAAACGCGAGGGTGGTGTCATCTGGCACACCCAGGGCAGCGGCAAGAGCATCCTCATGGTGCTGATCGCCAAGTGGTTGCTGGAACACGATCCCGAGGCCCGCATCCTCATCATCACGGACCGCGACGAGCTTGATAAACAGATCGAGGGCGTAACGCGCAACGCCGGAGTCATTGGCGTGGAATCACCGTCGCCACGCATCAGCTCGCGGCAGGAATTTGTGGAGAAGCTGAGCGCCACCACACCCAGGCTCCTCTGCGCATTGATTCACAAGTTCACCCCCGGATTCAATGTTCCGGCGCCGCTGACGCATGGGCGTTTTTACGTCTTTGTAGACGAATGCCACCGCACCCAGGGTGGCGACATGAATAAGCAGATGAAGCGCTGGCTCGAAAACGCGATCTTCATCGGCTTCACCGGCACGCCCCTCCTACTCAAGGACAAGCAGACCACTCGCGATGTCTTCGGCACCCATATTCACACCTACAAATTCCAGGAAGCGGTGGCCGACAAGGTGGTGCTCGATCTTAAATACGAGGCCCGCGACGTGCCCCAGCGCCTTACCTCGCAGAGTGCCATCGACGCATGGTTCGAGCAAAAGACCAGAGGCTTGAACAATTTCCAGCGTGCTGTCCTGCGCAGGCGCTGGGCGACGATGGAAGAGTTGATGAGCGCGGGCGAACGCAAGCGGCGCATCATCGCCAGCATTGTCGAAGATTTCGGCCTGAAGCCACGACTGAACAATGACCGAGGCACCGCTATTCTGGTCGCCGCTTCCATATACGACGCCTGCCACTACTACCGTCTTTTCCAGAACACTTCCTTCGGAGGATACTGCGGCATCATCACATCCTTCGAGCCGAACCACAACGCGATCTCACGCGAGCCCGCCAACAGCGATGAACGCTATAAGTTCGATACCTATACGCAGCACGTCCTAAGGAACGGTCAGAACACCAAGACTTACGAGGACGAAGCCAAGCGACGTTTTATCGAGGAGCCGGCGAACTGCAAGCTTCTCATTGTGGTGAGCAAGCTGCTGACTGGTTTTGACGCGCCGAGTTGCACTTACATCTATCTCGACAATGAGCTGCACGACCACAATCTCTTCCAGGCGATCTGCCGCACCAACCGACTCGACGGCGACGACAAGGATTTCGGCTACATCGTGGACTTCAAGGAGCTATTCCAGGACGTGCAGAACTCCGTCGCCGTCTATAGCTCGGACGAACTTGATATCGACGCCGACGGCAAGGATGGCAACGTCATAGTCAAGGACTGGCTAGTAGAGGGGAGGGCGCAGCTCGATGCCGCCCGCGAAGCGCTCCGCTACTTGTGCGAGCCGGTTGCGCAACCGCGCGAGATGGAACAATTCCTTCATTATTTCTGCGGTGACGCCAACAACGCGAACGCTCTCGCCGAGACCGAGCCGCTTCGGATTTCCTTCTACAAGGCCACGGCGACCTTTCTGCGCGCTTACGCGGACATTGCCCAAAATCTAACGGAGGCCGGATACTCCAGCGCCGAGGTCGCCGCGCTAATGAGGGAAACGGAGTTCTACAGCGATACCCGCGCCGCCATCAAGAAGCACTCAGGCGAGGAGCTGGACATCAAGCCCTACGAGGCGGACATGCGCCACCTCATCAATACCTACATTCAGGCCGACCCGGCCGACGATCTGGGCAACCTGAACTCATTGTCCCTCACCGAGTTGATCATCGAAACCGGTATTCACGATGCCATCGCGCGCAAATTGAACGAGAAAGGAAAGCTGTCAAAGAACGCCATAGCTGAGGGTATCATCAACAACGTCCGCAAGACGATTATCCGCGATCAGCTCACTGATCCAAGATTTTACGAGGAGATGTCGAAACTGCTCGACGACCTGATCAAGCAAAGCCGGGCGGACACGGCGTCATACGAGCAGTTCCTCAAGAATGCCGAGGACTTGGTGATGCGATTGGCGAAGAAAAGTCCGGCCGGCGGCATTCCAGCCGTTCTTCATGGCAAGCCTGAGGCCATCGTTCTCTTCAATAATCTACCCACTCTCCCCGCGACGACCTTCCAGTGCCCCACCGACGAGGACGGCCAGGCGAAACTGGCGCTTGAAATCGACCAAGCCATGCGTGAGCGCGCGCCAGCGGGCTGGAAAGGTGACGAAATCCGAGAGAAACAGGTGCTCAACGCGCTTTACCCGATTATGGCTCGGGACCGCGCGGCGACGCAGGGCATTTTTGAGATCATCAAGAACCAGCCTGGCTACTGATGACGGAAACGATCCAACTCGGTGAGATTTCCATTGCGGTGACGCGGAAGGACATCAAGAATGTCCACCTCTCCGTCCACCCGCCCCATGGCCGGGTTACTCTGTCTGCCCCGCGATCGACGCGCTTAGAGGTGGCTCGCGCTTATGCGATCTCAAAGCTTGGCTGGATTCGGGAGCAAAAGAAAAAGCTGGCGAATCAGGCGCGAGAGTCACCCCGCCAGTTCATCACTCGCGAGAGCCACTACCTCTGGGGACTGCGACACCTCATGACAGTTGTGCATCGGGACGCTAGGCCCTGCGTGGCGGTTGACCACAAACGCATTACGTTGACCGTGCGTCCCGGGAGCAATGCGACGAAGCGAGCTGAGGTCATCCATGAGTGGCACAAAAGGCTTCTTCACGAAGCGGTCCCGCCGATCATCCAAAAGTGGGAACGAAAGCTCAGAGTCGAAGTTCGCCGCTATTTCCTGCAGCGGATGAAGACCAAGTGGGGAAGCTGTAACCACCGACTAGGGCACGTCCGCCTCAACACCGAGTTGGTCAAAAAGCCCAAAGACCTTCTCGAATACGTAATAGCTCACGAGATGGCCCACCTCATTGAGCCCACTCACAGTGATCGCTTCACCGGCATCCTCGATAAACACTACCCATCGTGGCGCGAGGCTCGCGCCGAACTCAACGAGTTGCCGCTGACGGCAGAGTCTTGGAACGAGTGAGCGTTTGCCTCACTCCATCTTGGAAAAAATGGCCTTTTGCTGCTCGCAAGTAGGAGCGTGGGGCCCCAACTTGGGTGGGAGTACATTCGAATTAAAAAATTGGGCCTACTGTCCGTCTGCGTGCTTACTGGCTTTGCTTATCGCCCAGAACACACAGCAAGGTGCTGCCTCTATGCAAAAGCTATTGGACAGTAAGGAGCAAAACCTAATGTTGGCCGACCATGCAAAAGACTGGAGCTGGGTTGAAGTGGAAGAGCCAAAAGACGACGAGGTAAAAACGAAAGCGGCAGAATAAAGTACATGAGCCGAACCGATGACATCCACCGCAAGCAGCAAGAGGTCGAGGAAATAAACCGCGACATGCGCGGCATCAATCCCACCCTTCATTTGTACAAGATATTATCGGACAGGCGCGCTAAGCTTGAGGAAGAATTGGAAGAGCTGACCATCGGGGGATGACAATGATAGCGCCGGAAACGTGGAAGCTGTTCGAGTTGTATAAAGATTTCGTCGTGAATGCCTTGGATCTCTTAAGCTTCGCGCTCATAACGCCAGAACTCTTGCGACTTACCATGCCAGGATTAGTGAACGTAGTTTCCGTTACCCTCTCCTTGCTCGTGTTCCTTATGTCTTGCAGCGGATTAATATTTGTCTTGTGGCTTTATTTTTACGGCACCAACGAATCTTGGCTGAAGATAGGGTCTTTGTTCGTGCTGTCGTGGTTGGTATTTGGAATATTCATCTGGCTAATGGACTACTCGATAATCAAGATTGAGAATACAGGAGCGTGGTTGAAGAGAAATGCATTCATCGTAGGGATAGCGCTGTTTCTAATCTCTCGGCTTGTTGGTCTATCGATCTCTGCCCATCAAGCATTTTTTCACGAAGCTAAATTGAGCGCGACGTCAACAAACAGCGTGGTATAATTGGTAGAGAAACGCGCAACACCCAACTTGTATTTGTGTATGCGCTCGGCGATACTTGGCCGAGTGTTGGGGAGGGATAACACATGGCATTTGAAAGCGGCGCATTCAGCCTTGACAGTCCGGCTGTTCATCGGGTTATCCGAACAGAATTCTTCTTTGACAAGAGACAATTCGAGGTACTTTTTGACTACAAAGAACGTACCACTCTTAGTGCTGCATGGTTAGGACCCAATGTAAAAGGCGACGAACCTTTCGGCTTTCAAAGCATCTTTCTTACCCACGAGGAGAAATCCCCCCGGCGCGATTTTGAGGTGGCTGTGTGCCTTGAAGCTATCCTGCGCGCGCAGGATGCAGACCGAATTCAACTGGACAACTTCATTTACTACAGGCTCCAGGACTATAATGTCGACTTGATTGAGCACCGCAGCGCCTTCCGCATGCCGGCTCCCATACAAGACATTTTGGACCAGCCGATTGTAATTGAGAGGTCTCCTCCAATTGCAGAGAAGTTGCTGAGCTTAGTGCACAGCGCCACCTCTACCTCTTTGGGAGTCTTACTCGGCACCGGCGTTAGTCCCGATCCCTATGTGATGATGATAACGGTCCCCGCAGGTATCCTATTGATGGGGACGGTGCTTGGTATCACAAAAGGATTGGAGCGTGGCTTAGCCGCTCGGGTTGAAAATGCTATCGCACCCAAAAAGAAGACGCCCCGTCGACCAAAGGATAAGGAGTAAGGGGACAGGAGGCCGTGGTATAATTTGGCCAAACGCCGAACAATGCCATGGCACGCACTACAAGAGCATTTGAAGATAAGATCAAGCGCGCGATACGCGACTTTGTTGCTTTTGATCCTCTCCTAACGCAAACGGCACTCATCGAGCAGCTCGATAAGAAGTTCATTGACATAAACGGCTACACCCAGAAGCTTTGAGGCCTGTTTGGTCGTGAGAAGGGCGGCACAGCCGCTGTCGAGGTCCACGATTGAATTTTAGCCCAAAGGTGGGGAGTGGCTCTAAACGCCCGAGGGTCCCACCGCGCTCCTTGGCGAGGGTGACGTGGTGTACGATAGTTTCGCGAAAAGTAATGAAACCACTGCAGCACAGGTCCGCCAAATGTTTACAGCTTGCAAGAAGTTGCAATTATATTACCGTTAGGGTGGGCAAATTTAGTCATGGCTGGGTCAAGTGGCACCAATCCTATTGGCATGCCCCGCGTGTAAAAAGCGGGTCTCATCTTCCGCGCATGATTGCCCGCACTGCGGAGACCTCTCAGCGATGAATGGGAAGAGGAAGGTATTTGGCGGACATCCGCTTTCCGCTCTCGACCTCAGTGAACTCTGATTGAAGCGTCCAGCCAAGCGCCCGCACACAGTCGAGCACGGCAGATCGCTGTGCCTCCAGGCCGAGTCCGGAGCGGCCCTGTCGATCAGTCGAGACCCTGAAGTAGGCGATTGCGTTCGGCATCGGTCTACGGTCGCCAAACCAGGATGCCCGTGCAGATGTAGCTGCCAATATGAACTGTTCCCCGAAGGGGTATAGGCTTTTTTGGGCGCTACACTTGGCTACGCCCTCCATTATGGCCCGCACGTCGCGCGCAAAAATTCGAGAAATTTGATGCTAGGGCCTGTCGTCATTTAAGCCAAGCGAGTGCGCAGACCAGGTGTAGTCCGGCAAGGAAGTTGCGCGCGGTTTTTTCGTAGCGTGTCGCGATACCTCGATAGTGCTTGATGGCA
>Ga0137359_10005501_pt1 | contig 10445 bp, 10 predicted proteins | sample Mad1_40_16metaG_FD_108281 | JGI IMG/M metagenome (GOLD analysis project Ga0137359, IMG submission 108281) | Vadose zone soil microbial communities from Angelo Coast Range Reserve, California, USA - Mad1_40_16 metaG | ecosystem: Environmental > Terrestrial > Soil > Vadose zone | place: USA... | reverse complement strand
GAACTACAGCAAGTCAAGCCCCAAAAAAGATTTGCAAGAATGCCGTCGACCTGAGACTGGAGTGGAAAATCCTACAAACAAACGGGCTGACGCTAACGCCGTCCCTACCTTAAGGAATCACTGCAGGGGGTACGGGGTAGTGTATCGCGACGGAAAACGTGCTACACCCCGGGTTCGACCTTGGGGAACGATGGCGGGCTTTATCTGCGGCTAGACCAGAGTGCGTGAGTGTCTATCGCACGAGATTGTTTGCTCGCTCATCGCTCCTCACTTTACCGTTGCTAGATAACACCAGAAACTTTCCAGCCGACTCGAGGGGGTCTGTAGCACCAGCGCCGACGCCGGCACGGCAGGAATTGGCTCTGGCGCCTTCAGGCTTGCGTTCACAATGAGCGGCCTTTCTGACGCTGGCACGCGGGAACGCGTAACCTTGAGAGGCTTGCGAGACTCGATGACAACAGCTGTCGGCTTACTCTCGGGCCGCCGGACAACTGGAGGAGCTAATGCGATTCGATGTGACGGCCGCGTGAAGTGATCCCGGTGCGGCCTCCACACCACGTAGAGGAGAACCAGCTCAACGATGACGATCGAAATCCAAAAGAGACGCTTGTCAGTCACAGCCATTCTCCCCTCGGGGGGCAAAACTTACCTAGTGAAACACCGGCACGTAATACAGGAGCAGGACCAAGAAGAGCACTCCGCATATCGGTCAGCTTAATCTTTGGGCACTTTACGCGCCCGCTCCATCGTTAGGAGTCTCATGGGTTATCTGTTCCTTCAAAAGTCACTGTCCAGACGGTTGGATTCCTGGCCCGGCGCGTCTGATGAAAGCGAAAATTAGGCCCAAGGTTTCCTCCCCCGAAGAACCTTGGGCTAATTGCTCGGCTTCCTTGAAACCGGCGAAGCGTGCTATCCGTGGCGGAGGTTAAGCCAGCAGTTAAAGCTTCGCAATGGCACCGAGGCGCCAGCGTTCATGGCACGAAAGAGCCTTCATATCCAGGGATGGAAGCGTCCATCGGGATCACGATTGAGTTTAGATGGGCGGTCTACCGACTCTCCCCGCTGGGTAGGTGTCGGCGTTGCGGGAAGAAGTAAGAAGAGGAAGAACCGTGGCGCGCGCGGCGTGCGTAGAATCCATGTCGCTGCCGTCCAGTCGAAACGCCGGAGCCGCGACCGGATCGTAAAGGCAATCGGCTGTCATCAGTTTGGTCCACACCGCGACCATCTCGATGTAGACTGTTGACCACCCCGCTTGAGGTTCCGGTGAACAGCAGGCTGCTATTCGTGTTGGTCGTGGGATGCGTTCTGCTGCTTGTGAATTGTGCGGCAAGGCGTATTCACGACCACGACTTTGACGTAACTGATTCTGTAGCTGCGAAAGACGGCTCCCCACTGGAAGGTGTGGAGGTGATTCTTCAGGTGGAAACGCCAGTCTATGAAGGTATCACCCCGGTGAAAACTCAGCGGCGGGTGACGAACAAAGGCGCATTCATTTTCAGATGCCTTAGTCACAGCCCTATGACGAAGTACACAGTCACTGTTCGCAAAGAAGGTTTTGAACCTCAGACGCTCTCGGCCAGTGCACCTCCCGACGGCCACCTTGCGATTCGATTGAAGAAGCTGTAAGGCCGATTCTCAACTGGTGTAATGGCCTCCTTCTAAGGGGGCGCCTTTTATAATGCGATTTCAAAAATAATCTTGGGGCTCAATAGAACCCATGCCGAATCGCGCCATCGCATTTCACGATTCCACGTTCGACAGTCTTGAAAGGGACGGGGCAAACGTGACCCTTCGTTTCTCGGCCGCCTACATCCACGAGGCCGATGGAGAGCCGGGTCGGGACGCCGGTTCGGGCTGGATTCAAGAGGCTCGCCTTCAGGTTGTTGGAGCTTCTCTGAGCGGCACAATTCTCGAACTGCCCTGCGACCTGTGGGACGGCGATATGCGGCTCGGAGGTGATGTATTTCCGATGATCCCCATTCCACTCGACTACAAGGGGCCCTGTTGAAATCAACCTTCAACAGAATGGAAAAATGCGGCTCGCAGGAACGGGCGTGCGACTGGATTTGGGCGGAGAGCCGAGGTATGTAGAGGAATTTTCCGGCAATCGTTAACGAACCTGCGGTCGTCAGTGAAAGGGCCTGGGTTTCAACAGTTGTCTTCGAGTCTGGGATTTCATGTCCGAAACGAACCCGCTTGTTGCCGAAGCCAAAAAGCATCAATCTGAGGGTTCTCAGCTTCTTGCCAGAGGCTCATACGCAGAAGCGCGTGAACAATTCCTCAAAGCGATCGACACAAATCCAAGCTGGCCACAACCTCACTTGGGTCTCGGGCAGACATTTTTCTTTCAAAAGAGACCGAATTTGACGAACGCAATTCAATCGTTTCGCCGCGTCGTCGAGCTTAGCCCTGACTGGGCTGAGGGCTATCACTGGCTCGGGCTGGCACAAGAAAAACAGGGAGATTTGTAAGACGCTGCGGGATCGCTTGAGCAAGCGACCTGACTGGCACCATCCGATCCTCGAGCACTAATTGGGGTGTCTGTCTTACTCGGCTGAAACAATTTGCGGCTGCCATTGCTCACTTTCGCCATGCGATCAACCTCAAGCCTCATTACGCCGAAGCTTCCGCTCATCTCTTTCTCGCTGATGCACTCAAGGGAAGTGGGCAAATTCATGCCGCGTGCGAGGAGTGGAAAATCGTCTTGGAGATGCCCGACGAACATCCCGAATACGGTTCGGCCAAGAAAGAAGCAAGACAGATGCTTAAACGGCATTGTGACTCTCATTCAGCAGAGAGGCGACGTAAGCGATAACCTGGCGTAATATCGCGATCGCTCACCCGGTCGGCAAATTCTAAGTTTATGTGTCTAAAGTGAGTATGAATCAAGCTGTTCAAGGCTAGGTCCTTGCAGGCGTGCTGATTTTCGTGCTCTGTCGCGGGGTAAGTCCCGGGAAGCAGGGTTTGCGGCTTGCAAGCAAGAAACCAGCACAGTTGCCATTTGCAATCTCGATAGTCCCAACGAGCAGTGCTGGCGAGCCATACGGACGAGCAATCTCAACGGCGAAGAAGTCGCCCGACCCTTTTTTGCGGCCCTAACGAACACCTCTGGGGAATCCCAAGCGGCTTTCGAGATGTGGAATAGGTGGGGATACCAGTCCGTCTCGTTTGAGGTAGAGACCGCAGATGGTCACAATTCTGCCACCCTTTGAAAAATGATGCGCCGTGGAAAACGTGGAAAGTCCAAACCCGGACTATTCCACTCTTCCACGGCGCTTGGAACCCGCGTCAGAACAGGGTGTTCCACCCATTTCCCTGTGAGGACCGCGCGGTGGACCGACCGCTAATCGTCTCCGTGTCCTCCACCGCTTGTTGTACAACGAACCACGGTGGACTTTCCGTCTGATGTTGCAACGCACCTGTAACGATTTGCCGGAACCATGCTGGCCGGGATACAGTTAATGTTGAATCCCGAACTGTTTGCGACGAGTGAACACACCGGACCCGTCTTAGTTACTGTCACTGCAGCAGACGCGGACTTGGTCGGATCGTCAACAGAAGTAGCTTTGACTACGCCCGAACCAACTTTCGTAGCGGTGAACAACCCCTTGCTATCTACCGTGCCTACTGCGCCAGTCGCTGTCCAGTTGACTCCCGCAGTTGAGCCAGTCACGTTGGCCGTGAACTGTTGCGTGTTCCCTACACTCACAATCATGGTGGAGGGGCTGACGGTAACCCCGATACCTCCCGTAGGAGGCACGGCTGCCACTGTAACTGAGGCCATAGCCGACTTTGTCGGATCTTCCACCGAAGTAGCCGTGATTGTTCCGGTACCTGGAGTCACAGCCGTGTACTGTCCGGTCTGGTCGATCTTTCCGACACTGGTGGCACTCCACGTTACACCCTTAGTGGAGTTGGCAGCGTTTGCAACAAACGTTTGCTGCTGTCCTGGGGTCAATGACGCGGTCGTAGGCGATATCGTGACGCTTATCGTTGTAGAGGCTAGATTGCCGATTAGATAGGTCGCTTCCAACCCTACCGCTCTCGCCGAATGGCCTACGTTGTTGAATGCTGTTGTTGCGTTTGCTCCACAAAACGGAGTTATCGGTCCCGCTCCGGCCGGATGTAAGTTGAGATACGCCGTAACATTATAGACTTCGGTGTTGTTGAGTATTATCCAACAATCTGCCGGGGTGTTATGTTTCGCTATATCTGCCAGCGTGTAGTTGGGCAACTGCGCCGCCAGCGACATGGAGAATGTCAAAATGAACAACAACGTTGCAAACAGAGTCTTCTTCATTGGTCGGTACTCCTTGATTAGCCTGAGGTCGAAATCTGATTTAACGACGGTTTAGCGAACTTCGCATCAGTTTCCGCTCGTTGCTCCCGCTAAGCGGGCCGTGGGACAAAGCTGGCCTGCCGCCGAGAGGCGAACAGGCACACGGGTGTCCACAACGATGGACATCAACGGAAAGAGCGCGTTTTTATACTACTTTTGCTTCGAGAAAGCTTGGATCGGGATCGCCTCGCGCAACTAGGGAGGCCACTGACACGGAAGGATAGGAGTCCTTTCCACTGTTTTGCTTCCTTTCTTCGGAATCGCGGTTGGCACATGCGAAACCGAGGGGGGATGAAGGATGTGTGTCCCAGGCTCGAATGCCTGGCGGGAGACACACTCACAAATGTGATTACGAAGTGGTTGACGCGAACCGACAGTGGAACAAAATTAGGTCGAAACTATCGTTCATGGGAGACCCGAGCAAGTCTCAGTAGTACATGTACTCGCGGGTGTCACCCATGAACGAGAAGAATCAGTAGTGCCGCACCGGGGACTGAGGCCCCAAGCGGTCGCAGCAGATCGCGGCCATGGCAAGGTCGATTCGTTGGGATGTGCCCGGAGTCGGATTAGCGGTTGGATTCCCGCGCCTGGTCGTGAAAGCACTGCATCCAGCCCGTGTTCTTGGCTAAACCGGAGATCAGGGGGTCGCGATAGCGCGCCCGTTGCATGGCGCCTTGCTGACCAAGCGCCAAAGCCTGTTGAATGTCCTGCCAGTCGATGCTGCCCGTGTCGACCAAGCCGTCTGCGTAGGCGCGGCCGAGTTCCTCGATCGCTTCCTGCGGCCACAGGTCAGCGCAAACATCAGCCAAGCCATCCCACTGCGCACCCGGTTTCCGCTCCCGCTTGTGAAATAACTGAAGAAAGTACGCCATGGCTTGCTCGCGACCATGCTGGCCGGTGGTCACCAGCGCTACCATGCCGTTCATGGCGCCCGAACGGACCCATTCGTTACCTTTGCTCGTTCTCAATCAGGGCGACAATGGCACTGGCGTCTCCGCCAGAAACCGACGCCAGGATTCTGCCTAGGTCTTCAGTCACCACATCACCCGCTAGCTCAAACGGAAACTCACCGGGACGAGAGAAGATTCGCACCGGCAGCGGATAGGCACGGGTTTCGCGGAACAGCGCCAGCTCATACAGGGCGTAGATGTGGATCATCCTTCCGGCATCCGCCAGCCACCTTTCGGGGTTCTTGTCGATGTCCTCGAGAATCTCAAGGAATCGGGGGATTCCTTCCTCCCGCCGCGCGATGCTTCCGCAACCAGATCTTTGGGAAAGGAACCCCTGTGCTGGTCCAGACGTGCAAGCAGCTCTTGAATGTCCATGACGAGTGTCCGCGCAACCTCTGGAATACGACCCAGCCTACGGGACCAAGGCGTCCGTCGCCGCAATAACGTGTCAGGGGACGTAGCAGAAAGCTCACTCTCGGCGAGCGGCTGCTCTCGACCTGTTTCGCTTGTTGCAGATCTTCCGGTCGCAGCTCCAGCTGTTCAATCTACCACTCTGGTTACTCTGACTTGCGCCCAAACTGCATCCGCCGCAGCTGGCTCAGCAGCAGCTTCAGACGCTCGATCTCATTTCTCGATCTAACTTACTCAGATCAGGGAGCGTCGGCGCCAACATGGGGCATGTATGCCATGAGCGAGCTGTGCAAGACACGGGCTCGCAAAACATCTGTGCAAATCCGAAGCTGTACTTACCGCCAACTGCGGATCCCACGTGCGCTGCGGTCGTCGCCAGTCAGTGCCTTCTAAGAGCATCGACAGCTTTGGCTTAATGCTTGCCCCTGGTTCAGGTTTGGCGAGAACAACGTCCACAGCGTATTCTTTGCGATACCTAAAGTGAAAGACCTCTTCTCTCTCGCGCCCGCAGGTACGACTTTCAGCCGGGAAGTTGTTGCCGGTATCACGACGTTTGTGACGATGTCGTACATCATCGTGGTAAACCCGGCGATCCTGAAGGCAGCGGGAATTCCGGCGGGGCCGTCCATGATCGCGACCATTGTTACGGCGATCTTCGGAACGCTCCTGATGGGACTGTACGCGAACCGACCCTTTGCCATCGCGCCCTACATGGGGGAAAACGCGTTCATCGCCTACACCGTGGTGCAGGTGCTGGGATACCGGTGGCAGACTGCGCTCGCGGCGGTTTTCCTGGGAGGAGCGCTGTTTTTGATCCTAACCATATTTCGGCTGCGGCAGTGGCTGGTGGAAGCCATTCCATCCGGCCTACGGTACAGCTTCGCGGTCGGGATCGGGCTGTTTCTGACGTTCATCGGATTGAATGAGACCGGCATCGTCATGCTCGGAACCACGGGGGCTCCGGTGCGGACGGGACACCTGACCGCCGCCCCGGTGATGGTGGCCGTGTTTGGTTTCCTGCTGATGGCGACGTTGATGATCCGGCGCTTCCGGGCGGCGATTCTGGTGGGGATTCTGGCGACGACATGTCTCGCGTTTATGGTGGGCGTATCTCCCGCCCCGACCCATTGGGTGAGCCTGCCGCCGAGCCTTGGACAAGTTCTCTGGCAGATGGACTTTCGCGGCGCGCTCACCTGGGGCTTCTTCCCGGTTATCTTGACGATTTTCGTCATGGCGTTTGTAGACACCATGGGAACGTTGATTGGGCTGTCGGCGAGGGCGGGGTTCCTCGACGAACGCGGCAACCTGCCGCAGATCGAACGGCCGATGCTGGTTGATGCCCTGGCTACGATGCTCGCGGGGGCAGTGGGAACAACGACTTCGGGTGCTTACATCGAGTCGGCGACGGGGGTGGAAGCGGGGGGCCGCACGGGACTCACTTCGGTGGTGACGGCACTGTGTTTTGTGGGAACATTGTTCTTCTCGCCGTTCGTGGCGTCGATTCCGGCGCAGGCGTACGGACCTGCATTAATCGTCGTGGGACTATTGATGCTCGCCCCCATCACGAAAATTCAGTTCGACGACTTCACTGAGCTGATCCCGGCTTTTGCGGTGGTTGCGCTCATGAGCTTCACGTACAACATCGGGGTAGGCATCACGGTAGGCTTCCTGCTGTATCCGTTCTGCAAGGTGGTTTCCGGACGCGTGCGGGAAGTGAAGCCCGGCCTCTGGGTGCTGGCGGCATTGTCGCTGCTGTTTTTCGTCTTTTATCCATACACGTAACCAAGCTCTGAAAGAGGAATACTGGGTCCCGAGAATTGCGATGGGGCGCGGATGGCAGGGACGAAGGGGGCAAGAGTCTTCCCGGTAGAAGTGGCGGGCTGTTTGCAGAGAACGTGGAGAGATTTCCTATCTATGGTGCGATTTGGGATCGTGGGATTCGGGCTTCACGCGGTACGGCGGCTCATGCCGGGCTTCGACTTGGCACAACGCTGTCGGGTTACGGCCCTGTCCCGGCGTGACATGACCAAGGCACGCGGGTCGGCGGCGCAGTACAAGATTCCGCTGGCCTTCGATTCCGCAGCTGACCTGTGCCGGTCGCCGGAGGTCGATGCGGTTCTGGTTACGACTCCCGACGCCCTGCATCTCGCCGATGTCTTGACGGCGATCGAGCACAGAAAGCCAGTGCTATGCGAAAAGCCGATGGGAATGAACGCCGGTGAATGCCGGCAGATGGTAGAGGCGGCGCGGCAGGCGGGCGTACTGCTCGGAGTTGGGCAAGTATTCCGGTTCGAAGACAGCACCGCGCGGCTTCGCGAGCGGATCGCGGCCCGACAGATTGGCAGGCCGATCTTTGCGCGCGCAGAATTTTCCTATTCGGCGAAATCTCATCCACGCACCTGGTTGACGGATCCAGCGTTGGCCAGCGGTGGTCCCATCGGAGATGTCGGGGTGCATTGCGTGGATGCGCTGCGCTACATCCTGCAGGACGAGATCATACAGGTCACCGCGCGCGGCATGTGGGACGCGGAATCTGGTGGTGTCGAGGCGGCGGCTGTCCTTGCTCTGGAGTTTGCGCGCGGAACCCTGGGAAGCATCATGGTCTCGATGCGCGCGGGCTACCGGACGCCCCTGGAGATTGTCGGCGAGGAGGGCTCGCTGCGAGCCGAAGACGGGTTCAACATAGAACGGCCCGTCCAGTTGGAGTTGCGGCGGCCTGGAACTTCCCTGGAGACCGAAGTGGTCTCGAACCAACTGGCGTACGGGCGCCAAGTGGACGCCTTCGCGCGGGCCATGGAGGGTGAGGCGCAGTTTCCCGTTCCCGGCGAACAGGGCTGGCAGAACCAGGAAATTCTGGACGCCGCCTTCCGGAGCTTGAAAAGCGGGAAGGCCGAAGAAGTACCGAGGGTCGGGCAGTCGTCCGCGAGATAATTTTCCAGCAGCAGCGTCAGCGTGCCGGGAGGCAGGCGGAATGCAGAAGAAATCAGCGCTCGTCACCGGTGCGAACTCGGGTATCGGCAAGGTCATCGTGTCCAGTCTCGCTCGGGCCGGCTACGACGTAGCGCTTAACTTCAAGGTCGACGCAGCGGGCGCGGAACGAATCGCGCGAGAGCTCGGTGAGCAATCCAGGGGTCGGGTGATCAGTGTTTACGCGGATGTTGGCAACCGCAAGGACGTCGATGACATGTTCGGAAAAGTCATCGATCAGTTTGGCCGGCTTGATGCGCTGGTGAACAACGCCGGCGTGCAGGTATCGAAGCCGCTGCTTGAACTGGACGAGTCCGAGTGGGACCTGATCATCAATACCAATTTGAAAGGGTGCTTCCTGTGCACGCAAGGAGCGGCTCGGCACATGAAGGAAACCGGTTCGGGGGTGATCGTCAATATTGGATCGGGCTGTAACAAAGTGCCGTTTCCGAATCTGTCGGCCTACACCGCCAGCAAGGGCGGGATCGAAATGTTCACGCGCTGCGCCGCGCTTGAGCTCGGGCCGCTCGGGATCCGCGTGAATTGCGTGGCCCCTGGAGCGATTGACACCGACAGGACGAGACTGGAGATGGCCGATTTCGCCAAGGCGTGGGCGCAGATCACTCCGCTTCGGAGAATTGGAACAGCGGAGGACATTGCCGCGGCGGTTGAATTCCTGTTGAGCGAGAAGGCTTCCTTCATCAGCGGACAGACGCTGTGGGTGGATGGCGCCGTATTTACGCAGCCGCGTTGGGCGACGTCGGACGCCACGGAATGAAGTGAGTCTAAAAAGCCGGGTGCGTGTTCCCCTAACGTGCGGGTTCAGTCGGAATGGGCTGGGAAATTGCGGGGTTCGGCAATCTGGTGGGCGGGATGCCCCGGGCCTGAATGATGGCCCAGTGCCACTCTTCGTCGGGACCCAGGCGAAGTCCGAGGGGAGTCTTGAACAGAGTCGTGGTGGAGGGCAACGCCATTGCCCGCAGGTGGTGAATGGTGGTGACGTCGGGCTGTTTCTCCGCGCTGATTACACTCTCTGAGGCGGCTGGTACCAGCCGGCCCGATCCATAGTGGGCGGCCTCCGGAGCGTTGTGCCGCACGATTGTCAGGCCAACTGTGATTTCTTCAAGCTTCCATTCCGTGCCGTTGAAAATAGAAACCTGCAAGCCATCGTCGCTGATGGTGGCCGGACCGTCGAGCTTAGCAAGTTCGGCTTCGGGAAGGTCCACCGGGACGTACGGGCTGGCAAGCAGCGAAGTCGCGTTGGAGTTGAATGAGAGAGTGCAAGTCGCGTCGGGCGCGGAGACCTGAAACGTCCTGCCGGTACTGTCAAACGAGTAGAGCAGGCTCGAGCCGGGTACGCGGTGGCTCTCGACCTCATCCATAACCTGGGAAAAATTGTCGTTGTCGATGACGGGATGGGAGGGCGCCGCGGCGGGCTGATCCTTCTTCTTGCGCAGCGAACGCGCGAGATCGCCGAGCGGCATGGGGGAGTCGTCGGACTGGGCCCAAAGGTTCGAACAGGACAGAAAGCCACAAACAGCCAGCACGACTGCCCGGTGAAGTTTTTGCCCCATTAAGCCTGACTCGGTCATCCCAAAAGCTCGTTTCCCATGGCCCGTTCCGCGCAGATCAGACGCCGGAAATAGCCCTCCGGATGCGCGCGACTTGCTAGGAATTGTAGCGGCGAATGGCCGCCGGAAGATCAGCGGGGAGACGAACGTAGGTGCTAGAACCTTGGACGGAACAGGAAAAGAACAGAGGGCGCGCACTACCAGAAG
>Ga0137359_10005499_pt1 | contig 10447 bp, 9 predicted proteins | sample Mad1_40_16metaG_FD_108281 | JGI IMG/M metagenome (GOLD analysis project Ga0137359, IMG submission 108281) | Vadose zone soil microbial communities from Angelo Coast Range Reserve, California, USA - Mad1_40_16 metaG | ecosystem: Environmental > Terrestrial > Soil > Vadose zone | place: USA... | reverse complement strand
GTTCATCATCTGGTAGCCGTTGTCTTTGAAGGTCTGGCCGAAGTTGTTGAGCTTGGGCCAGGCTTCGTGGCACGCGGAACAGGGCATGCCGTACTTGCGCGCGAAGGCGGGGATGGCACGCACGTGGAGCGACGGCGGCGGTGTGGCGACTGCGCGTGTGTCCACAAGAGTAATGGCGAGGAGCAGAAATCCAAGCCAAAGAGTCGATGCTGCCCACGCTGTCCTCTTCTTCTTCACTAACTGCGGCTTCCATTCGCACATACCGCCTCCTCTACGTTTCGATTGATAACAATCAAGGGAGAACATCTGAGGATCGTTCGGGCACGGAGGGGCAGAGTCACCGAGATACAGGTGCACACGGAGCGAACAAGAACCGTGCGGCACGTACATAAGAAACACCCGTATAGAGAAGCGCGCCTGCCTTAGCGACGACAGACAAAATGATGGCGCACCCTTGAGCCCCCAACGGGCAGGACTCTACTCTCAGAAAAAACCGATTGCAACAAGTTTGTAAATATTTTGTAAATTCCATGTCTCTGGCTTATCTTGTCTTTAGAAATTGGACCCTGAAGGGAATATGCAGACTGCGTTGCAAGATCAAGAACGAAAATTCCTGCCAACTGGGCGTCCGTCCTTCCCTACAAGATTGGCTGCGGGGTTGACTATCACAATCCTCTGGCTACTTCCCGGAACCACCCACCTGCGGGCCTCAAAGGATCATGCGCCGCTCAATCCGGGTTTTGTTACTGAATTCGCGGCATCAACCGAAGACGTTCTTCAAGCTCTTCAAGAAGTTTTGCAGGATCAAACCATCCATGGAACGCAAGTATTCGACAGGGAATCCACTCTTACGGGGGCGATTGTGGTGCAGTCGACGCCGCTCTTCGCGCCTTGGAAGGGTGCGGGCAAGGTTTTTTATAAGATTCGCACCGATGCGATTGCTCCCCGACATTTTCAGGAAAGTGCAGACCGGGGGACGATCGCGGTCCGTTATGTGGTCACGAGTGTTAGTCCCGAGCGCACACGCTTGCGTATTGATGCCATTTTCGTCGAGACGGCACATCGCGCTGTGCACCTGTCTGACGGCACCGTCGAATCGAGCGAATACAAAGTTATTCAGGGTCATCTCCAGGCCATTCAATTTGCTGCACAGGAGGCGGCCGAGACCCAGCGGCGTCGCGAGAGTGTGGATCTTGCTAGACAGACCTTCATCCGAGAGCGCGAAGATGAGGCAGCTCTCCTGGTTGCCGTGCAGTCTTCCGTACAAGATCTCAAACAGCGCGTCAATTCCTTGCGGCACGAAGTAGAGAGACGGGTTAAGGCGCCGGGCGCAAGCTTGAGAGCCGCGCCTTTTGGCTCCGCCGCCAACGTTGCCAATCTTCCTGCCTATACTGAGGTCGTCATCATAATTGTCACGCCGCATTGGTACGGTGTCGAAACACCCAGCGGCTTGCGGGGCTGGCTCCCTTTGGACCAAATGGAACTTCTTCCGTGAAAACAGCAAGATACGGCCCCCGAAAGTTGCGCGTCCTCTTGTCATGGACGTTTTTCATCCTGAGCATTTCGCTCCCCCGTCTAGCTACCGCCCAAGCCGTTCCTTATGCTAGTACGTTTGCCAAATCGAAGGAGGAAGTAGACAAAGCATTGAAGGAAATGCAAGCCTACTCCGGTCAAAAGCTGCCGATCGTGGACGGTTTCGTGGGCACGGGAGATCAACCCCTTAGCCGCTTCGAGCGCGCCTTCTACCAGTTTTCCATCGATCTTTTGCCGGCCGCGTCCGGTGGCACCACCGTTCGCGTCGTGGCAAAAATCACGGCATGGTATGCCGATCCGGATCCTTGGAAATCCGGCTATCAGATCCTGCCGTCGAATGGACGGCTCGAGCTAGACCTACTGGATCGGCTTAGAGAAAAGTTTGGAGGAAAGTTAAATGCTTCGATTGCTCGATCCGAAGTGCAAGCACCCAGGCCGAAGCTAGACCTTTCAACTGGTTTGCCCGCAAGTTCTCTTCCGTCAAGCAGACCTTCTGCCCCAGCGGCGGCGGGGTCGTCCGGTACGGCCTCGGGGCAGCCAGGGAGTGATGAAGTGGCCGCACTGCACATAAAGCGCGAAGCCGAAGAAAAGCGCATGCAACAGCTGAACGCGGAACTGCAAAACTTGCAGGAAATTCAGCATAACCAAGCTCATCCTTTGAATCTTGTCGTAGTGAAGAACAATGACACACCGGTGCTGGCGCGGCCGGCAGCCGGTTCTCATCCACTTTTCACGGCTGCGGCCAATGACGAATTCGAATTCCTTGATGCCGAGGGTGAATGGATTCACGTGCAGATTTCGGGTGTGTCGCGCGGATACCTCCGCCGAAGCAGCCTGGATCTGCCGGAGTTCATCGCCGCGCGGCTAAAATCGCCCAACGGGAACGCTGCAAGTGAGAAGCTCGACGCTTTCCGAATAGAGCGGGAAGAAACCGCCACTTTTCCCGGCAACTGGGAGATGTTGCGAGGTAAACCAGTAAAGATTTACACAGTCCAGCCAATCTCACAGAACTTGAAGGAAACCAAGGCCTCCGCGAAACTCAATTTTGCCGCATCCATCTTCCAGCGATTTTCTGCGGACACTGCCGCGTCAAAGTCGGGCGTTGAGGGCGTGGTGGTCATTTTTGATTCCGCCGATGGCGGCATCATCGGAGCGATGCGTACGAACGTACAGCAAATGGCGAGCGGTTCGCTCTCTCGAGATAATTTCTGGAAGCAGTGTTATTTGGAGCCACCGGACGCTTTCCGTTCGGCGCCTAATCCGTAGGTACTGCTGCAGCTGGGGAACGCTTCAGGTTGTGTTGCACCGCGGACAGACGGTGGGCTACAACTTCTCACCCACAATCCGACTCCGGGTTTGATTTCAATGCTCGACAAGCCAGGCGCCGGCCGGCGCATTCGTCAAGAAGGAAAACCGAGGGCAGATTGCCGGGTCGAACCATTCGGCTATCAAGTACCCTTCAAGGCATACCCCAAGTCGAATGGCAGCTTGCCATCCACGCGCAGCACTTTCACCGCGCTATTGATCAAATACACGTCCACAATTCCCACAGCTCCCGGCGTCGCTTCCACGGTACGCAGCAAATCCGCTTCACTGTCTACAATTTTCACCACCTGGCGCAGTTCATTCAGCTTGGCAATCATCGCCTTCACTTCATTCGGGGCAAGCCCAAACAGTTTTTGAATGGCGACCTTCATCTCCGGTGATTCCGGATCTTTTATCACGAGCGTGAAATTCTTTCCATCCGGCCAGGTCTTCTGAGTCCCTTTGCAAAGCTTTGCCAAATCCGCCAGCGGAATATCCTGGAGCTTGCTTCCAGCGGAGACTACCACGGCCCATTTTGTGATCGAGGGAACCGCTGGCGTCGCCAACACTCCCATGAAACACAAAACGGCCGCCGTGCGTAGCCGTTTGCCCCAAAAGGTTATTTTCATGAATCTCTACCAGCCTTTCAGGCAGATTAGCCCCAGTATCAACATGCCGCGCCACCGGCACAAGAACCCCTTGCCTCACTTGTGTCCAACTGGATGCTCCCTGTCGTTGCGTCCAATCGAACACCCCTCCTTTACCTACGCGCACAACTGTCCTTTGGGCCAGTATCCGAATTTCAGCTCCCGCGTTACGTTCACAAGCAGGGCTCATCTTGGTTCCTATCGCGGAACAGGAGTGTGTTGTCATGAATCGTGTTACTGCCCGCTGCCTCCTTTTGATATTCCCTTCTCTTTTCGGAGTTCAATCTTGGGCGCAAGACCCCGCCCCACTTGTGAAAGAGGCGAGGGCTCGCACTGCGACCACTTCTCCGCACGTCGCGCTCGTTCCACAGCGTCTGTTTGGCGCGATTCCCATATCGACTCACTCCGATGAGGGACGCAAATTCGTCGAGCTCGCCATCGACAAGTATGAAAGCGGACTCCTTGATGACGCCATTGTTCATGCCCAACACGCAACGGAGAAAGACCCGCAGTTTGCCCTTGCCTACGCTTTCTTGTCTTTCGCCGGACGTCATAGCACGCCGGATGCAACTGCACTCACTCGCGCGAAGTCTTTTCTCTCTCGCGCCACTCCAGACGAGCAGCTCCTCGTCCGTTGGATGACCAGCGTCGAGGAGGGTGATCTCCTCCCCGCGATCGTGACTATGAACGACCTTCTCAAGCGCTATCCCGCGGATAAGCATGTCCTCTACCTGACTTCCGAATGGCTTTACTTTCAGCAGGATTACGAGCGCGCACGACAATTGATGGAGACCACGCTACGGGTTGATCCGAATTTTGCGCCGACCTTCAATTTGCTCGGTTACGCCTACCTCGAAACCGGTAATCCCGATCCTGCCAAGGCCATGGCCGCCCTAAAGCGCTACGCCGAGCTACAGCCGGGTCAACCGAATCCCGAAAAATCGCTCGCCGAAATCCTCCGCTACGCCGGTGACGATCAGGGATCGGTCGAGCACTATGGCGCAGCTCTACAATTGGATCCCACTTTCATCGCCGCGCGAGTAGGACTCTCCGATACCTTGACTCTAATGAGCGACTACCCCAACGCGCGAGATCAATATGACAGAGCGATCTCCATGGCCGAATCCTCGCGCGATCGCCTCCACGCCGAATACCAGAAGGCGCTCGTCCTTTTCTGGGAAGGTCACCTAGTAGAGGGCCGCAAGCTCCTCGAAGGCCTCGCCGAAAAGGCTTGCGCTGAGAAGGAACCCTACGCGCAATTTGAAATCAACTTTGCGCGGGCCTTGCTCGCCACAAATGCCGTCGACGAGTTCGCCCGACTCAAGTCCCTTGAATCATTTCTTCAGGGGCCTGTCGCCGGCATGACGGAGGCCGACCGCAACGCATCGCTCGGCGCCGTCTGGCGCGAGCGCGCCCGCGCATCTGCCTCTTCTGGTAAGTCGGACGCGGCCGACCAAGCCGTCCATCAGCTCGAAGAGCTCGCCGCGCATACTCGCGACCTGGTTATCGAGAATACTTATGAGTCCGCCCATGGCTATGCGCTTTTTGCGCAGGGCGATGTGGCCAACGCCGCGGACGAGCTCGCTACGGACCTGCGTAATCCGCTCGTTCTTCGCCAGTTCATTCTCGCGCAGGAGAAGCTCGGCAATTCTGCCGGTGCCGAGGCATCTCGCATTCGGCTGAAGTACCTTCGTGCCTCAACCATTGAATGGTTCCTCGTCGCAGGCTCCGCCTCCAGCAAGGCACATTAAGGGCTGTTGCCTCTTGCAATCCCGAGTTACAAGCGCAGTTCGCAAATTACCGCCTAGCACTTTAGCTCCGCTGTGAGCACGAACCTTGCATCCATCGAAATGCTGACCTGAGTTACCACATGTTGCCTCTTGGCAGTTGCGAGATGCCATCACCAATGTTAGCTCGCGTCGGGGTTGTTACTCTGGAAGCTGGCCGAATCTTCGCAGTTTGGCTAGGAGTATTTGAATCTTTGCCGCTCGGAACTTGATGAAGACTCATTTGAAAGGGGCGAATTCTTCGCTCGTTTCCGGCGGCTCTTGAGATCTCCCAGGCCCGGTCCGTTAATACCCCCGCAGGCGAGATTACGTACCATACGCGCCCGACCTATGCGTCGGTGTGCCATCCGTGCCACTCAGAATTGTCTACCGACCAACGCGTTCCCGCTCTTATTGCTGCCTTTTGCTGCCTCGAGGATTTCGCAAGTCCTGTAGAGTCAAAGAGAAAACTGGTAGGGGCGGTGGGGATCGAACCCACGACCTTCGGCTTAAAAGGCCGCTGCTCTACCACTGAGCTACGCCCCTGACAGGTATCGAATCATCTTACCCTAAATGGATTTTTCGCACACACGAGCCCGAAGCCTGAAAACTGTGGCTGACCGCATCGCTTCTGGGTGTGATGGCCCGGCGGCGTGCGCCCGGCAATACTTCTTAGCCTCATGGAATAACGCAAGAGTGAGCAAACGGCAGTGCCCGTCGCAGAGTGCGCTACAATAAAAAGCGGAGGAGTGGCCGAGTGGTTGAAGGCGGCGGTCTTGAAAACCGCTAGACTCGAAAGGGTCTCGGGGGTTCGAATCCCTCCTCCTCCGCCAGTCGCAACTTTCCGCGTTCTCGACGCTGCAACCAATCAAGAATTTTCTCGCCGCACTCCGCCACATCAGCACCTTTAGTCTTCGATCGTCGGCAGCGTCTTCAATACCTCCGCAGCCGTGGGGCGATTGCCCACCGGGTCGTCCTTGCGGATTTTCCCATCGCGAAACACCAGCACGCGTTTCGCAAATTGCGCAATGTCATGCTCGTGCGTGACCAGCACGATGGTCAACCCTTTGTCATTCAAATTCTGAAATATCTCCATAATCTCAACGGACGTGCGGCTGTCGAGATTGCCCGTGGGCTCATCGGCCAGTAATATCGACGGGTGATTCACCAGCGCGCGCGCAATGGCCACCCGCTGTTGCTGTCCGCCGGACATTTGCGAAGGAAAGTGCTGCGCGCGATCCGCCAGCCCCACCATGGCCAGCGCCTCCGAAGCACGCTTGGCGCGTTCGCTGTTGTCGATTCTTGTGTACAACGTCGGGAGCTCGGTATTTTCCAGCGCGGTGGTGCGCGCCAGCAGATTAAAACCTTGAAACACAAACCCAATTTTTTGATTGCGGATCAGCGCCAATGCTTTCTTGTCATGCTGCCCAACGTCGATGCCTTCCAGCAAATAGCGCCCGGAACTGGGCTTGTCCAGGCATCCCAGAATATTCATGAACGTGGATTTGCCGCTGCCGCTCGCGCCCATGATGGCCACGAACTCGCCGCGCGCAATTTCCACGCTTACGCCACGCAGCGCATGCACCCGCGTCTCGCCTAGCTCGTAATACTTGTGGAGATCCTCGACGCAGATAACCGGTTTCCCCGGGGAGGAAATTGCCTCGGCGTCCATTGCTTTGGCTAGCGCCGTATTGCACCCAGGCCTTGCGTTTTCGGCGTCACTGAACGAATCACCACGTCGTCCCCAGGCTTTAGCTCTCCCTTCAAGACCGCGGTCACTTCCGTAAAAGCATGGTCCGTGATTCCAAGAGCAACCCTAACGGGCTCCATGGTGTGGTCCAGATGCAGCTTCCAGACGACGGCGGTATCAGACTTCGGGGCGCGAGAAATGGGCGGAACTGTGGCGGCCCGCGCGGGGGAAACATCGGCACGTGGTTTTTGATCTCCCCCTTCGATTCCATATTGCTTGTACGTCGCTAAGACCTCCTCCGTGGTCATCGGAGGCTTATAGCGCAACGCGGTGTTAGGCACCTCCAATGCGTTCTGCACCGTGGCCACCGGGATCGTTACATACGCGGTCATTCCCGGGAAGAGCTTTAGCTCGGGATTCGCAAACTCGATGATGGTGTCGTAGGTGACCACGCTCTGCACCATGGTCGCATTCATGCGCACCTGGCTCACCACGCCGCGAAAGGTATCCTTTGGAAAAGCGTCCACCTTAAAGGTCACCGGCTTCCCCACTTTGATGTTGCCGACGTCGGACTCGTCGGTTTTTGCGTACACCCACATTTTGCTGAGATCTTGCGCGATGGTAAAAATCGTCGGCGCTTGCAGCGACGCCGCCACCGTTTGCCCTACATCGACGTTTCGCGCCACTACCGTTCCGTCAATCGGAGAGCGAATCACCGTGTAATTCAAGTTCGTTTGCGCTACGGTCACGGCCGCGGCTTTTTGGCTGACTTGCGCTTCCGCCTGCGTGACGCTGGCGACCGCGCCGTTCACCGTGGCGCTCGCCGCATCATAAGTCGCCTTCGCCAAATCCAACTGCTGCTGGCTCAGCACGCCACCTTTATTCAGCGCCACAGTACGGTCGTAATCGGCCTTGGTCTGCAGCGCCGTGGCTCTCGCTTTCTCCAGATTGGCTTTGGAAGCGACCACATTGGCCTTGGCGTTCTCGAGATCAGCGGTGGCTTGCAACAGCGCGCCTTGAAACAAAGCCGGATCAATGAGCGCGACGACGTCCCCTTTGCGAACGCGCGAATTGAAGTCCGCGTTGAGCTTGGAGATCGTTCCCGAAACTTGCGAGCCCACCTGCACGGTGATCACCGCATTGATGGTCCCGGTGGACTCCACAACATCCTTGATGTCACCGCGTTCCACTTTTGCCGTAAAGTGCTGCGCCTGGGTACTGCGGTTCAGGCCAAAAGCTGCAAACAGGCCAATCGCCGCCAGCACTCCGCCTAGAATCAACCATTTGCTCTTGGTGTTCATGAGCGCGTTTCAGGCCTTCGAGTCACTCATATCGCAGGGCTTCGATGGGGTCGAGCAAAGATGCCTTTCGCGCCGGGTAGTATCCAAAAAACACGCCAACGGCAATGGCGAAAACTGCGGCCACCGCTACGGCCTCAAACGACATCTGCATCGGCCAGCGCAGCGTCTGCCCAACCAAATAGGAACCAAAGATTCCGAACAGCACGCCTGCCGCGCCTCCCACCAAGCTCAGCATCACCGCTTCTCCTAGAAACTGAAGCTGGATGGCTTCCTCCGTCGCGCCCACCGCCACGCGCACCCCGATTTCTCGCGTGCGTTCGGTGACCGAGACCAGCATGACGTTCATAATGCCGATGCCGCCAACGATTAACGAAACAGAGGCAATCGCAATCAGAAGAACCGTAAGGGTCTTGCTGGCGTCGAGCTGCGCTTGAATAATGTCCTCGGGATTTCGAATATTAAAATCGTCTTCCTCTTCCGGGCGCAAATGGTGGCGGTCACGAAGTACCGCGGATGCTTCCTGGCCGGCCATCTTCACGGCGTCCTGCGAAACCGCCGAGCACAGAATGTCGTCAAGCCAGGTAATCCCCTTTAGCTTTTTCTGCGCCATGGTGTAAGGCAGGATGATGGTGTCGTCCTGGTCGCGGCCGTCCAGCGACAATCCCTTGGGATGCAGCGCAGCCACCACCTTGCAGGGAAGATTGTTAACCCGGATCACTTTGCCTATCGGATCTTCCACACCGAAGAGCTGCTCGCGCACCGTGCGCCCGATGACGCATACCTCCGCCGCGCGTTCTACATCATCCTCCGAAAATATCGCGCCCTCATCCACATACCAGCGTTTGATGTCAAAGTATTCCGGAGAAACCCCGCGGTACGAGGTGTGCCAGTTTTGGTTGCCGTACACCACTTGTACCGGATCGTCCACGTTGGGTGAAACGCTTTTGATCAGGGAAATCTGATTCTTGATGGCTATCGCGTCCGCCATCACCAATGTTTTTGTGTCGTGCGTTCCGGTGCGCACGCCGTTGACCGCGCGTCCTCCCGCTTCCACCCAAACGAAATTGTCGCCCAGATTGTTCAGTTGCTGCTCCACGCGCGCCTGCCCCGCTTTGCCGATGGCCACCACGCAGATCACCGCGGCGATGCCGATGGTGATGCCCAGCACTGTCAAGACGCTGCGCATCTTGTTCCGCAGCAAAGCTACCAAAGCCGATCGCAAAAGCGCCGCGCGATTCACGCACCTTCCCCCTCTGAGTATTGTTGTCTTCCACGGATAAATGCCGGATAAACGCCCGTCATCGCAGCGAAGTTCCCATGCCTCAATCCGCCGGTCTCGCTTTCGACTTTCAACGGCCGGCTGTCAACCCCCTCAAGCCTCGAGAGGACGCGCTCTCGGGCGCTTCCGTTTCCACTCATAATCCTTGCGCAGCCGGGACTGGTGCTTCTTCACCTGCACCTGAAGCTCCGCGAACGCCTTCTTGCAACTCGCCCGCACGCTATCGCCAGTTCCCGTGGCATGCAGCGTTCCCGTCGGCAAGGAAAGATTCAGCGAGAACGAGTGCTCGTGGTTATGCGGATTCTTCGAAAAAACGCCGTGCAGTTGCACCAGGTCCGGCTCATAACTCTTCAGCAGCCGCGTGAGCTTGGCGATGTATCGCCCGCTTTGCGCTTCGACGTTGGCATGCGCATCCACATGCTTGAAGCTGATCGAAAGTTTCATGGGTGCACCTGTAGGAGTGTTTGCGGGGAGGGGCAGCGGCGACGCAGATGGTGATTCCGCACCGCATGGCAAACAAAGCATAGCAACCCGCGCGCTTCTCGGCAATCCGGCACTTACCGGAGCCGCGTTGACACGCCGCGGCTCTCGCTCCTACTCTCCCAACTGCCATGGCAGACCTTCGCATCGGCCCCGCCGGCTGGTCCTACGCCGATTGGGCCGGCTATGTTTACCCGTCGCCACGGCCCAAGGGCTTTCACGAAGCTACCTATCTTGCGCAATTCTTCGACACCATCGAAATCAATACTTCCTTCTACCAACCGTTGAACCCCGAGCATTGCAAGCAATGGCTGGAACGCGTCGCCGCCAATCCGCGCTTCGTGTTCACCGCCAAGCTGTGGCAGAAATTTACCCACGACGCCGACTTTAACAGTCCGGCCGCCCCGAAGGTCAGCACCGACGAAGAACGCGCCGTTCACGCCGGC
>Ga0137359_10005493_pt1 | contig 10453 bp, 10 predicted proteins | sample Mad1_40_16metaG_FD_108281 | JGI IMG/M metagenome (GOLD analysis project Ga0137359, IMG submission 108281) | Vadose zone soil microbial communities from Angelo Coast Range Reserve, California, USA - Mad1_40_16 metaG | ecosystem: Environmental > Terrestrial > Soil > Vadose zone | place: USA... | reverse complement strand
GTGCGCAAATGAGCCACGATCCCGCTCGCGCCTGCGCGTTCGCACATCGCTGCGATTGCCACGGGATCGGGCTCGGCATTTTTCGAATCCGGCATCGTCGCGTAACGCGCCTGCCGCAACGTCGCGATGTGGTCGATGTTAACTCCCAGCCGCAGTCCGCTCATTGATTGCCCTGTTTCCGACGAAATTATTCGAGCGGAAATTCAATTCGCTCTTCCGGTTCGCGCGCGACCAGATTGTTTCGTGCGATGATCCGCGCGCAAGTGTTCCAACGCAGCAGCGCATCATCGTGGCCAAGCGGCCGAAGTTTTTCCGCTTTCTCGAACCAATCCATCGCTTCGCGGAAAAGATCGTAGGCCTGGAACCGGCAGTCTGGTGTGTTGGACCGAAGTTTGATCTTCGCGCGTCGCTCCGCAACAATTCCAGTGTAGTACGCGTGGTCGTATTCCGATTTCATCCGCGAGAGCAACTCTTTGGTTTGCGTGTCGCTGACGGCGTAACCTTTTTCGAAACGGTCGGTCAACGCGAGCAATAGCGTGATGATCGCCTGCTGGTTTTCTGGATCCGCGCTCAAAATGTCGAGACAGATGCTCTCCGCTTCGCCCGGCTCGTTGAGCAAACGATACCGCTCCGCTTTTTCCAGCGCCGCTGGAATCGCGTCCTTGGAAAGTGATTTCAGTTCGGCCATCTTAATTGTCGATCTTACGATCTGATTTTCGTTTCAGCCAACGCCAAATCCAGCCGAACGGATCGTAAAACTGATCCACGACGCGCTCTTTCAACGGGATGATGCCGTTGTCGGTGATCTCAATGCTCTCCGGACAAACCTTCGTACAGCACTTCGTGATATTGCAGTAGCCGATGCCCTGAGTGTTTCGCAATTCCTCAATCCGGTCTTCGATATCGAGTGGATGCATTTCCAGCGCCGCAACATGGATCAAAAACCGCGGCCCGATGAATTTATTGTGCATCTGATGGTCGCGGAGCACGTGGCAAACGTCCTGGCAAAGAAAACATTCAATGCACTTCCGGAATTCCTGGACCCGATCGATATCGGCTTGTTGCATCCGCCATGTGCCATCGCGCGCGTCCGGCGCACGCGGTTTAAATGGTTTAATTCTTTTCTTAACCTGGAAGTTCCATGAGACGTTCGTGATCAGGTCCTTTAAAACCGGGAACGCTTTCATCGGCTCGATCGTGATCGGTTTTTCAGTCGGCAAATCGCTCAACCGCGCCATGCACATCAACTTCGGCATTCCATTCACTTCCGCCGAACACGACCCGCATTTCCCCGCTTTGCAATTCCAACGACAGGCCAGATCCTGCGCCTGCGTGCGTTGGATTTGATGGACCGCATCGAGCACCACCATGCCTTCCGAACATTCGGCGGTGTAATCCTGAAAGCCGCCGGCGTTCGCATCGCCACGCCAGATCTTGAATTGCACGGTCTGCTCGCTCATTTCATCTCCTCGATGATCTGCTTCAAATAATCCGGCATTTCGGGCAACGGATCGAGCCGCACTCGCATCGATCCGTCATCCAATCTCGAAATCATCGTGTTCACTTTCGAAAACTTCCCTTCTTTGTTCGGGTAATCTTCACGAAATTGCGCGCCGCGACTCTCTTTGCGCTCGATCGCCGCGCGCGTGATCGCTTCGGAAACAGTCAGCAAATTTTTCAGATCGAGCGCGGTGTGCCAGCCGGGATTAAATTCGCGATGACCGACGACACCGGCGTTTGCCGCGCGTTGTTTCAACTTCTGCAACTCATCAAGCGCGTGTTGCATTTCCGATTCAGTTCGGACGATACCGACATTGTCCTGCATCAACTCCTGCAAATCGTTTTGAATCTGATACGGATTCTCCCCGCCTTGGCGGGATTCGAACGGCGCGAGCGCTTCGCGCGCGACAATGTCGATCTTGTCGCGGTCGATCTTGCCCAGATCGTTGTCCCGCGCGAACCGAGCCGCGAATTCACCCGCGCGTTTTCCGAATACGAGAAGATCCGATAACGAATTTCCGCCGAGTCGATTCGCGCCATTGATTCCCGCCGCGCATTCGCCGCATGCGAACAATCCTGGCACGCGCGACATCTGCGCGTCCGGATCGACGTGAACGCCGCCCATTATGTAATGAGTCGTAGGTCCCACCTCCATCGGTTGCTCGGTGATGTCGATGTCCGCGAGTTGTTTGAATTGATGATACATGCTCGGCAGCTTGCGTTTGATGTGCTCTGCCGCGTCCGGAATTTTTTCTTTGATCCAGGAAATGTCGAGAAACACGCCGCCGTGCGGACTTCCCCTGCCCTGTTTGATCTCGCGCACGATGCAACGCGAGATGTGATCGCGCGTTAAAAGTTCCGGAGGACGCCGTGCGTTTTTGTCACCCTGGCAATAACGCCAGCCCTCCTCGGCATCGCTCGCGGTCTGCGATCGATAATTTTCCGGAATGTCGCCGAACATGAAACGTTCGCCTTTGCCGTTGCTGAGAATTCCGCCTTCGCCGCGCACGCCTTCGGTCACGAGAATGCCTTGAACGCTCGGCGGCCAAACCATTCCGGTCGGATGAAATTGAATGAACTCCATGTCGATTAGCTCCGCGCCGGCGTCGTATGCGAGTGAGTGTCCATCGCCGGTGTACTCCCAACTGTTGCTCGTGATCTTGTAGGCGCGGCCAATTCCGCCGGTCGCAAGCACGACGGCTTTCGCACGAAAGATTTTGAATCGGCCCCGCTCGCGTTCGTAGCCAAATGCGCCGACCGCGCGGTCGCCCTCTTTCAAGATCGACAAGATCGTGTGCTCCATGAACACATCGATGCCTTGATGGACGCCGTGATCCTGCAACGTGCGAATCATTTCCAGTCCGGTCCGATCGCCAACGTGCGCCAATCGCGGATATCGATGTCCGCCGAAGTTTCGCTGCAAGATGCGCCCGTCTTTGGTGCGGTCGAACACTGCGCCCCATTTTTCGAGTTCGCGCACGCGATCTGGCGCTTCTTTCGCGTGCAATTCCGCCATCCGCCATTGATTGATGTATTGGCCGCCGCGCATCGTGTCGGCGAAATGCACTTTCCAATTGTCGCGCTCGTCGACATTGGCAAGCGCGGCCGCGATTCCGCCCTCGGCCATCACCGTGTGCGCCTTCCCGAGAAGAGATTTGCACACGAGGCCGACCCGAACTCCAGCGGCCGACGCTTCAATCGCGGCACGCAATCCCGCGCCGCCCGCGCCGATCACTAGCACATCGTGTTCGTGCGTTTCGTAATCGGCCATTCCCTAGGAAATCAAAATCTGAAAGTCGTGCCAGGTCCCCATCGCGCACAAACGAATGTAGAGATCGGTGAACCCGACCCAGAACAAACTCATCCAGGCCCAAAGCATGTGGCGTTGGTTCAAGCAGGTCACGCAACGATAAGCCGCTAAGGACGATGTCGATCCTGTCAGTCGATCGCGAAAGCCGCCGATCAAATGACGCAGTGAGTGACAGCCAAATGTGTAGCCGCTGAGCAGGACGACATTAACCGCGAGAACAATTGTGCCGACACCGATCCCGAAATGATTATCAAACCAGAGCGCTTTCCAGACGTCGTAAGCGAGGATCAAAATGAAAATGAGCGCGAGGTAGAGAAAGTAGCGGTGCACGTTTTGCATGATCAACGGGAACGAGCGTTCGCCCAGGTAAGTCTTCCGCGGCTCACCGACTGTGCAGGCCGGCGGATCGGCCCAAAAAGCTTTGTAGTACGCGCCGCGGTAGTAGTAACAGGTCAGTCGAAATCCGCCGGGCGCCCACAAAATTAAAAGCGCCGGCGAAAAAATCATCCATCCCGGCCACCAAGTTGGTTTGGAGCCGAACCAATTATGCGGCGAATCGCCGAAAAGTTCCGGTGAATAGAACGGCGAGATATAGTTGCCGAAAAAATAATTACGCCCCTGAAACGCGGCCCACGTGGAGTAAACGATGAAGCCCCCCAATCCGATAAACACGAGCAGCGGTTGCAACCACCAGACATCCGAGCGCATCGTTTCGCCGAACGATCGCCGCGGCAACGCCGCCGTTGTCGATCCATTCATTCGCCGTCGGCTCCTTCAATCGGAAGCTTCGCTTTTTTCCATGCTTCCCAACTTCCTGGCACGTTCCAAAGTTCTTTGAACCCGGCCGGTTTCAAAATGCTCGCCGCGATGCTCGACCGATAACCGCTGCCGCAATAAACGGCTGTCGGCTTATTGCGATCCAGTTCGCCCGCGCGCTTCCGCAATTCCGGAACGAAAATGTGCTGCGCGCCCGGCACGTGTCCCTTTTTCCACTCGCCCGGTCCGCGAACATCGACAATCTGCAACGACGATTTCTTTTCGTTCAATTCATGCACGCTCATCTGCGGAATGCGCTCGATTGGAAATCCTGTTGCGTCCCACGATTTCATTCCGTCGATCAAATACCCGGCGAATTTTGTGTAACCGGTTCGCACGAAGAGTCGCAAAACATTTTCGAGATCGTCGTCGCTTTCGAGCACGAGCAGGATTGGCTTTTGCGGATCGAGCATCCAACCGGCCCAGATTGAAAGAATTGGCGAGCCGCCGATGTTCAGCGCGCCGGCGATATGGCCGCCGCCGAACGCAAGCATCGTGCGAACGTCGACCAGTTGATTGTCGTTTTTGCCGATCGCTTCTTTGAATTGCTTCGGCGGCAATCCCGCAACACGCGGCAAGCTCCCGAGAATTTCCGGCCCTTCAGCGTTCACTTTTTTCATTCGCGGATAGTAGGTCGGGACGGGCGGCGCGGTTTTCAGCGCGTAGTCCGTGAACTTTTGCAAGTCCTCGAACTGAAGAAATTTATTGTGGCGTCGCTCATAACCGATCGTGCTGGTCAGACGCGCCCCGATGTCCGCGCCACATGGCGAACCGGCCCCGTGATTCGGATAAATCATCACGTGATCCGGCATTTTCAGATAGAAATCCCGCAGCGTATGAAACTGTTGCTCGGCGAGCTTCTCCGTGTGTTTCTCGCCCAACAAATCTGGCCGGCCGGCCGATGAAACGAAAAGCGAATCGCCGGTCAGTATTCCCCACGGCTCGTCCGGAAGATCGACATCGGACAAGAGATAAGAAATATGTTCCGGCGTGTGACCAGGCGTGTGGCGCGCCGTGATCAACACTTCGCCGAACGTGAAACAATCGCCGTCGTTTAATTTCTCCACCTCGAAGTCGTACTTCGCGCCGCCTTCGTGGCTGGCGTAGATCTTGGCCGAGTCCAATCGCGCACAAAGTTCGCGCGACCCGCTGACTAGATCTGCGTGGATGTGCGTTTCGAAGATATGTGTGATCGCGACGCCGTTCTCGCGCGCCATGTCGATGTAAATGTCGCAATCCGGCCGCGGATCGAAAACCGCGGCGATTCCTTCATCGTCATCGCCGACCAGATAGGAAAGCTCGGCGATCCCGGGCGTTTGGATAGTTTTGAAAACGAGCGACACACGGAGACTTAACTCGAAGGCGTGCCCGAGTTCAACAAGATCGACACTAGCGAACTTGGACCGTGATCGGCAGGAGATGAGTGATCATGTAAGTGCCGCGGTCGGCGTCGCGGTCGTGGGGTTGAGTTGCCCCGCTTGAATCGGTCGCGCGTGCGATCAGAGTCGTTTTCCCCGCCTTTGTGGGAGTCTTCCAATCAAATTCCCAAAGCCGCCACGCGTTTGGTTTTGATTCGCCCAACAACTTCGCTTCACTCCATGTCGATCCTCCATCGGTGCTCAGCTCGATTTTCTTTATTTCGCCGGTCCCGCTCCACGCCGCGCCTCGCAGGCGGGCGCTTGAATTTGCCGCGACAATTTCGTCTTCACTCGGACTGATGATCACAGCTTTGGTTTGGATTTCCGACAACGCGGTCAATCGCGCCTGCTCGCCGTCCCGTTTCCAAAACGAATAATCAAGCGTCTGGTAGTAACCGTTGAACGGCTTCTCGGTGACGATGATCCGCTGGAGCCATTTGATCGACGCAACCGCGTACCAGCCGGGCACGATCGCGCGTAACGGAAATCCGTGTTCGGCCGGAAGTTCCTCGCCGTTCATTTTGTAAGCGAGCAAAACGTCGCGGGCTTTTTCGATTGGAATGCTGCGCGCGAAATTGATTTCGCCGCGCGGCGCTTTTGGATCTTCCGGCTTTCCGCGATCTGCGCCTTCGAAAATAATTTCGCGCGCGATTGATTTGATTCCAGCGCGGTCGAGCAAGATCGACAATGGCACGCCGCTCCACTCCGCATTGCCGACTCCGCCGATCCGCCATTGAACGCCTTTGACTTTCGGCTCGAGAAAACTGCGACTATTGCCCGCGCACTCGAGCGTCGCTGGGATTTTGCGCGTTTCGAGTTTCGTCAGCTCCTCGAAATCGATCTCGAACGGCTTCTCGACTTCGCCTTCAACTCGCAGCCGCCATTTGCTCTTGTCGATCTTCGGAATCGGAAAATGGTTTCGGACGTAGAACGATTTCGTCGACGTGATGAAGTCCTGGAGATTTTCGAGCGGCGTCTCGAGAACAAGCGGCTCTTCGCTTAAAACGATCTTTCTGTCGCTGAACTGTTTCGATTTCTTCTCCATTAATCTCACGACCAATATCTACTCATCAAAGCTAGGACGCCCCCAGTTTTTGTAAAAACGTCGTAATCTGCCATGTTGTTGGCAAGTTCGTATGAAGATCTGGCACCTGCCCGCCAAGCGTCTCCTCATTCCGACGTTCGTTAGTACCGAGCAAGCAGTGGAATGGGGATCGCATCTGAACGCCAAGCAACACGCCGCACTCGTTGAAAAACAGCGCGTATTGAGCAGCAGCGCGCTGACTGAGCACGATCTGCATCGAATGGTCGATCTCGCAACCCAATCGCAGTTAATGCGCGAGGCAGCCGAAGCGTTTGTGCCGGCCTGATTCCACTTTTCCAAAGTGGAGCCTAGGGGATTATCCAAAGCATTCGCTTTGGCTCCAGTTTGAGAGCTTCGCTTGTAACCCTCGCGCTCCGCGCCCCACCGGTCGAACAAGTTCTTACCCCCTTCATTGTTTAGTGTTTCGCTTCGCGAAATGTGGAGCCTAGGGGATTCGAACCCCTGACCTCCTCAATGCCATTGAGGCGCTCTACCAACTGAGCTAAGACCCCGCCCGGACTGCAGATTTTAGATTGCCGAGTACCGATTGCAAATTAGCGGGCGACGATCGAAATCTTCGCGCGTTGCGCAAGATCGACAACTTTGTCACGCTCGAGGAGCAAAGTCTTGCCGGCTTCGACGGCAATTACGCGCAGTTTCGCTTCGACTGCGACTTTGATCGTTTCAACGCCGACGACCGGAACATCGAAGCGCATGTCCTGATTCGGCTTTGCGACTTTAATCATGAGCGCGCCTTCGCGCGCGAGCGCGCCGCCGCGTTTGATCGCGTCGTTCGTTCCTTCAAACGCTTCCACCGCGAGCACGGTTCCATTTTTCACGATGATGGTTTGGCCGATATCCAGTCGCGCGATTTCCTTCGCGACGCTCCAGCCAAGATCGACATCGTCCTGTTCCGCGCGCGATAATTTGGATCCAGCGACTAATCCTTTAGCAGCGAGTTGATCTTCCAGAAAAGTCGTCGCCGGCAAAAGGTCGACACTTTCCTTTTTCAGTTCTTCGGCAATGGCGGTGAAGATCGATTCGGCATTGCGCTGTTTCAGTTTGGCCAGCACGACGAGCGCTTTTACGTCCGGACGAAGATCAAACAAGTTTTTGGGCGCAATCTGGCCGGCCATGATCGCCTGACGAACGTTGTTCTCGCGGAAAAACTTCAGCAGCCTTCCAAGCTGGCCGACGCGCAGCCATTCAATTTTGTCCGCTAGTTTCTCGATCGACGAGTCCGTTTCGTCCGTGAACGCAGCGGCAACGATCTCTTTCACACCAGCTTTCCGCGCCGCTTGCGCGAGCTCTCGCGGATAAACGCCGTTGCCGGCGATGATCCCGAGAATTTCTGGCGCTTGCAATGTGATGCCAGTCCGGCTCGGACTTAGCCGTGATGACGACGGCGTTTCACGTGCAATTGGGCGAGCGCCTTGTTGAGCGAAGCCTGAATCGAAGCGACTTCGTCCGCCGTGTGATCTTCCTTCATCGCAGCTTGCGCGCTCGCCACCGCTTTCTCGGCGGCCTCGAGGTCAATCTTCTCCGATTCCAACGCCATGTCGGTTAACACCGAAACGCCATCGGTTTTAATTTCGACGAAACCTTCCCCGACAGCCAGCGCAGTTTCGCGTCCGTCTTTGATCACGCGCAGCTCGCCCGGTTTCAATGTCGTCAGCACCGGCACGTGATTCGGATAAACGCCGAGCTCGCCCTCAGATCCGGGCAACGTGACCATGTTCACGTCCTCGGAATAAATTTTTTCCTCCGGCGTGACGATCTCGAGCTTGAGCGTCGCGGCCATGGCTTAGGACTTCTCCTCTTTGATCATGTCGATGTTGCCCTTCATGTAGAAGTTGGATTCCGGAACATCGTCATGTTTGCCATCGAGAATTTCTTTGAAACCCTTCACCGTCTCCGCGATCGAAACGTATTGCCCTTTCGTTCCAGTGAAAACTTCGGCGACGTGGAATGGCTGGCTTAGGAATCGTTGAATCTTGCGCGCGCGATACACGGTCAACTTGTCTTCCGGACTGAGCTCGTCCATTCCAAGAATCGCGATGATGTCCTGCAAATCTTTGTAGCGCTGCAAAACTTTCTGCACGCCGCGTGCAACGCCGTAGTGTTCTTCACCAACAATTTCCGGCGCGAGCGACTTCGAAGTCGAAGCCAGCGGATCGACCGCCGGATAAATTCCAAGCTCGGCGATTGAACGTTCGAGCACGATCGTTGAATCCAAATGCGCAAAGGTGTTTGCCGGCGCCGGATCGGTCAGATCGTCCGCCGGAACGTAGACCGCCTGGAAAGAAGTGATCGAACCTTTCTTGGTTGAAGTGATGCGCTCCTGAAGATCGCCCATTTCGGCGGAGAGCGTCGGTTGATAACCGACCGCGCTCGGGGTTCGTCCAAGCAACGCCGAAACTTCCGAGCCTGCTTGCGAGAAGCGGAAAATGTTGTCGATGAAGAGCAGCACGTCCTGGTTACGTTCGTCCCGGAAATATTCTGTCATCGCCAAAGCCGACAGCGCAACGCGTAAACGCGCGCCCGGTGGTTCGTTCATCTGACCGAACACCATTCCCACTTTCGATTTCGACAAATCTTTTTGATCGATCACGCCGGCGTCGCTCATTTCCTTGTAAAGATCGTTGCCTTCGCGCGTGCGCTCGCCGACCCCGGCGAACATCGAAACACCGCCGTGCCCTTTGGCGATGTTGTTGATCAATTCCATGATCACGACCGTCTTCCCGACGCCCGCGCCGCCGAACGCGCCGACCTTACCGCCTTTCGAGAACGGACAAATGAGATCGATAACTTTGATCCCGGTTTCAAGAATGTTCACTTTCGTGTCTTGTTCGGTGAGTCCCGGAGCCGGGCGATGAATTGGATAACGTTTGGTGAATTTCACCGGGCCGCGATTGTCGACTGCTTCGCCGGTAATATTAAACACGCGGCCGAGCACGCCCTCGCCCACCGGCACGCTGATTGGACCGCCCGTATCGGTGACTTTCATCCCGCGCTTCAAACCCTCGGTCGAAGACATCGCGATCGAGCGGACCCAGCTCTCGCCGAGGTGCTGTTGCACTTCGAGCGTGAGCTTGGTCGGGTTGCCGTTGACTTCGTACTCGATTTCAAGCGCGTTATAAATTTTCGGCATACTCTTCTCGTCGGGGAACTCAACGTCCACGACCGGGCCGATGACTTGAACGATATTTCCTTTATTCATAAATCTTAACTTCCCAGCGCCATCTGTGCGGTAGCGATCTCCAGCAACTCAGTAGTAATGCTGGCCTGCCGCATCTTGTTGTATTCGAGGGTGAGGTCCTTGATGAACTGCGCCGCGTTGTCGGTGGCGTTTTTCATCGCGACCATGCGCGCGCTGTGCTCGGACGCCCGCGCATCGAGGATCATCTGGTAAACCTGGTACTGAATATAGTACGGAAGCACGGCATCGAGCACGCGCTCCGCATTCGGCTCGAAAACATAACCGAGCATCGGATCGACATCGTCCGCGGCGCCTTCGGTCTTTTCACCTTTCGGCAAATCAAACGCGCTGATCGGAAGCAATGTTTGGATCACCGGTTTCTGATTCACGGTGTTAATGAAATGCGTGTAAAGCACGGAAACCTTGTCGACTTCGCGATTGAGAAATTTCTCCGTGCAAAATTTTGAGATGGCTTTTGTCTCGACAAAACTCGGCGAGTCCTTGAGTTCAAAATCCGCCAGCATCTCACGTTTTGTTCGCGCAACGAACTGTCGCGCTTTCCTTCCTGTCACGACGAAAGCCGTCTTACTCATCTCAAAATTTGCGGCTTCACGAAACAAGTTCGT
>Ga0137359_10005491_pt1 | contig 10456 bp, 11 predicted proteins | sample Mad1_40_16metaG_FD_108281 | JGI IMG/M metagenome (GOLD analysis project Ga0137359, IMG submission 108281) | Vadose zone soil microbial communities from Angelo Coast Range Reserve, California, USA - Mad1_40_16 metaG | ecosystem: Environmental > Terrestrial > Soil > Vadose zone | place: USA... | reverse complement strand
GAAGCTGAGGGTGTCGTTATTTCCACTGGTGTCAATACCTTCTTCGGTCGTGCCGCATCCCTCGTCGGCCAGGAGGATGACTCTACCGGTCACTTGCAGAAGATTTTGGCCCAGATTGGCTCCTTCTGCCTTATCGCCATCGGTATATTCGTGATTGCAGAAATCTTCGTTCTTTATGCTGGTTTCCGTTGGTCATACCGTTCTGGCCTTGACAATATCCTTGTGCTCTTGATCGGTGGTATTCCTATTGCCATGCCCACTGTCTTATCCGTCACCCTTGCTGTTGGCGCCCAGCAGCTCGCCAGTTATAAAGCCATCGTTACTCGTATCACCGCCATCGAGGAGCTTGCCGGAGTCACTATTCTGTGCTCTGACAAGACCGGAACTCTCACCACCAACAAGCTCACCATTGATCGATCTACCATCCAGACTTATGCTGCCTTCTCACCTGACGATGTCATCCTCCTTGCGGCCTATGCATCTCGTACCGAGAACCAGGACGCCATCGATGCCTCCGTTGTTGGTGCCCTTGGTGATACGTCCCGTGCTCGTGCTGGCATCAAGCTCCTCGATTTTAAACCTTTCAATCCTGTTGACAAGCGTACTGAGATCACCTACCGTGAAGAGGCAACAGGCAAATTGAAGCGCGTTACCAAGGGTATGACCGGTATTATCATCGAGCTCTGTACGCGTAACAAGACCGAGGAGATCGAGAACCGTCTTGAAGCCAACGTTGAGGAATTTGCTGGACGTGGTCTTCGCGCTCTTGCCGTTGCGTATGAGGAGGTCGATGGCGATGACCCCGAGGCTGAGGGCAATGGCTTCGAACTGGTTGGCCTGCTTTCTATCTTTGATCCTCCCCGTGAAGATACCAAGCAAACCATCGACGACGCGCTTTCCTTCGGTGTGAAGGTCAAGATGGTCACTGGTGATCAGCTAGCCATCGCCAAAGAGACAGGTCGCCGTCTCGGTCTTGGTGACCACATGTATCCCGCTAAGGTGCTCAAGGATGGTCCTCCCCCGGGTAGCGGCTTCCGCACTCTAGATGAGATGATCATGGATGCTGATGGTTTTGCCGGTGTGTTCCCCGAACACAAGTTTGAGATTGTCAAGCGCCTTCAGGGTCTTGGCCATCTCTGTGCCATGACTGGTGACGGTGCAAATGATGCCCCTGCCCTCTCCCGCGCTAACGTCGGCATTGCCGTTGAAGGTGCCACTGATGCTGCTCGCGGTGCCGCTGATATCGTCCTGACTGAGCCTGGTCTTTCGACTATCGTCCATGCGATCCGCGGTTCACGTGTCATCTTCCAACGTATGCGGAACTATGCGATCTATGCCTGCGCCGTTACGATCCGTATTGTCGTCTGCTTTGCCATTTTGGTGTTTTGCTACAGGTTCCAGTTCCCGCCCTTCATGGTCCTTATCATTGCACTGCTCAACGATGGTACCATCATGACGCTTTCCGTCGATCGCGTACTTCCTTCATCGACACCGGATAGTTGGGACCTGGCTGAGATCTTTGCTTGGGCTATAGCTTATGGTCTGTACCTGACACTCTCCACGTAAGTTGCGCCAACTGTTGTTTCTTCGTTGTATTCTAATTGATTTGCATAGGATCATTCTCGTCGTAGTTATCCTTGAGTCGGACTTCTTCCAGAGAAAGTTCCATGTCCACCTCAACTCGCCACCTCATCATATTGACCATAACGACGAGAAGCTCCACACGGTTGTGTACCTCCAGGTTGCCATTATTTCTCAGGCGCTCATTTTTGTAACTCGCTCCCACGGGTTCTTCTTTATGGAGCGTCCGTCATATGCGTTGATGGCTGCCTTTTGCCTGGCGCAACTCGTGTCCTCGATTATCGCTGGCTTCGCCAACTGGGGTTTCACCAATATCCAGAAAATTTCGGGCGCTTGGATCGGTATTATCTGGGTTTGGGTGAGTGACTAAAGGTGTATTCTATTCCATATCACGGATTCCTGACCGATCGCCTTGGCAGAACATCATTTGGTTCGTTCCTCTCGACGTGATCAAGTTCTCTATGAAATATACAGTGATCAAATACCTCCGCAACCGTCACAGCCAAGCTACAGCTGAGGCTACTCGTGCTTCTGCGGAGACTGGTGTCCCGATGGTGCGCACTCAATCGCGTGCGGCATCGATTCACGAATCTCTATACTCGAACCGGACGTCGTTCATCCGCCGTGCTGCTCGCAAGGTGGGCTTCAGCCACAAAGTGCGTGTCAAGGCAGAAGAATTGCACAGGTTCAGCAGCATCCAAGCGCACCAAACTGGCCAGACGCTTGCGCGCCACCCCTCACGCGCAGGTGCATAGACGATAGAGTGTGGCCAAGAGCGTGAAGAAGAGTATCAACGCATCATATCCGTGTAATTCTATGACCTGCCGCCCGTCGATTCCTGGTGTCCTCTCCTTTTTCCCTGTTGCGCGGTCTCCCCCCCCCACACAACGATCGCTATTATGCCTACGTTCCCTTTTTGATCACATTAAATTGCAGACACTAGAAACTCGGTGCGTGAGTGGGGCTGATAGTCTCTTAGAAGGAACCGTATGATGAGCATGATTTGCCCCTCTTCGCGCTTTGGCACCTTCGCTCGCTTTTTTGACCAATTCAATGATATCACAATACAAACGATTGATTTTCGTGTTTCTTTCTTACGGCCTTTGTCTTAACGAACCCCTCGTGCGCTTTTCCTTAGAGCGTTAATTCTGTCGCTGTAATGACAAAAAATAAAGACTATTTATACCAGCCGCTTTGAATTGAGGCTTGTGAGTTATCCGTGAACTATCACTATCTCGCGCACTCTTTTCACTTTCACTCGCGTGAGAGTGTACACGTGTACTCATCACAACATAGATAGGGCATTACCGGTATCAATGCACAGGCAGGCAAAGAAGTGTCGAAATGTCAGGGTGTCTCGTCGTCTCAGTATATCACTGCAGTCTTGTCATTTTGATGAGCCAGCCCTTCCTTCCCTCCCTCACCCGAACGTCGACCGTTATTGAAATACGCGACGCTGCATTTCGTGCATTCTCAGGCGGCACGAGTCACGAGTTATCACCGATCATACCCGGCATCGGCGATATCGACTACTACTCGGAGGATGTCGCCGGAGCAGGGCGCGCGCACACACGCTCAGATCGCGCGCAGGCCCGGGGTCCGACCTCGCGTGTTTTCTTTCGTCCGCCGCAGTTACAGTGTCCATTAGGGGTCGATCATATGTCTATAAGACTGTGCGTCGGGTGGCGGAGGCGGAGGCATCATCATCATTACAATATCGCCTTTGCCGTGCTGAAGAAGCCAACAATTCACGACCAACTCAGTCGAAGCCACGCACCCCGACAACCACGCACCCCTTTTTCGGGAATGGACGGGTCTTTAGGGCGACGGATCGCCCATTGGGGGCGATGGTAGCCGTTAGCTAGGCTAGCTAGCTAGATGCGCTGCTAGCGCAGGGCTTTGTGTTAATCGCGATGCTAAAAAAACGAGGCTGCACACATTCGGGTGTCAAACTGGTAAATGTGTGACCCAGTGCTACTAAGTTAGCGAGGACACAAATCCTCCTAAGTCTGTCTGGGGTAGGGGTAGTACATCGCTAGAAGCCAAGAGAGCACGCGTATCTCAGGGCGGACCAACGGAAGATCTGGATCGAGCCTTCGGATCTGGTCTGGTTCCTTCTGGTTCTTCATCTCGACCGCTGCCCATGGTGCTTCTTTCCTCACCCTCTTTTGTGGTGATGGAAAGGGACAGACCTGTGCTGGCCCGGACTGATCGCGCCTTGAGCGAGTTCAGGTCTGATCTCTCGCATTATGACGGTGGTGGTGTGGACGATGTTAGGCAATTTGTTGCCCGGGGTCCATTGCACGGGCTCCATACCTCAAGAAGAGATCCGAGAAACCGTGGCAAAAAACATTGGACTTCAGCTTCATGCGCCCGTTCTGCAAAAAATCACCCGCGAGTGCACTTGAATGACAGGAGTCGTTGTAAATCGTCGACGTTCCATCCATCGTTCGCGAGTTCGGAGTTGAGTGTGGCGTGGAAAGCGCCCGATCGCCCGGTTCCTTCACCCATGATGCTCGGTGGGAACCGGGCGGGCTCTCTCATGCTGTATGCGTTTATTTCGCTACTGTACGGTAGTAGCGGAAAATGGAAGCCAAATCCATACGTGTTTATTCACAAGAGCCGCGCGCCGGGCCATCTTATGAGCACTCTGCGTCCTGGCCATGCATGTCAGACGAGTGAACTGAAGAGGGTGGCCAGTGCGTCACGAAAGGGCCGCCAGCAGGAGCAGTTCGCCGGGTCGTGTCCGAGTCCGAAGCTAGGGTACTAGGGCGTATCTTCCTCGCGCTCATCAATACGCTCATCTACTGGGTCTCTTTATTGTTCTATATACACGACAAAGTGGTCGCATTTGACTAACCTAAGGAAATTGCTGATCTACGTAACTGTATAACCGATTTGATATATAAAATAAAACAAAACGTTGAAACTTCTAGATCATATAAACCCAAAGTGTTGTCTACTTCCACGTCGTGTGCTATAAAACAAATACATACTTCTCTTCAAGGATAAATAAAATATGTGGTGGAAAACGAAACAAAGGGGAAAAAAGGGCTGGACTTTGTTGCATTTTACAGCTTCGATTCGCCCTCCGAGTCCTTGTACAGGCCAACGAGTTTGAGCAGCTCCGCGACGACTTCAAGCGGACTCGTAACGTGCCACTTGGCCAGCGTGCGCTTCGACGGAGGCCCAATGGCGGTCGTGAAGATGGTATCGGGGTTAAGCTGCAGCTCGACTCGCGGGTGCTTGCGGGCCTTTCCCTCACCAACCAGTGAGACCGACAGTGGTGGATCCATGGCATACGGTAAGGGCCCCTCTGTGAACTGCAAGGCGCGGAACATGTCTTCATCTGTCTATTGTGGTGCGGGGAATGTCAGCCGAACTGACAGGGAACTGAGGGCGCAAAGAGACGGAACCTTGTCGTCGCCCGCACAAAAGACGAACTGGGCATCCGGATTTAGGTATAAGATGCGCTTGACGATCTCGCCTTTGTTGATCGCGGTTGGGCGGACCTCAAGGTTCTTCTTACCGACAAGGACTACGAAGATTCTCAGTGATCTCAAGTTTTTCTCGATTAGAATGTAACAATACCTTCGATTGGCCGCTTGTGAGCGACGTTGTTCTCAAGTAGGTCCTGGCATTGTCTGCATTGGAATTGCCTGGAAAATATTTTCAGTTAGCACCTGCGAGACCTTATCCACGTCGCACGCACCCCCACTCTGGGTCACTCGAACGGTAGTGCCACGTGATGGAGCTCTTCTTGACCTCGATGTGACTTCCTGTCGTGCGTTCTGTATAATACTTGAATACCTCGAGCACCTCACCCATCCAACTCATATCCAGGCTCTCTGTGAAGTTGGTCCATTTTGCCTCACCCGGTGTACGAATAAACCCGCCATGCTCAGCAGACATGCCAAGCCCGCGGATGTGTCCCAAGTGCTGCTCGAGGAATGCGCCATCACGGCCGGATATGATGAATACGAGGTTCTGCGGATCCGCGGTAAGTGCGGTAAGTGCGTTAAGGGTGTCCTCTGTTGGGACCGCCATCGAAGGCGACTTTACGATTGGTGCTAGGGTGCCCTGCAGTGTTGTCACACGTGTCATTGAGCGTAGAAGATGAAAGGCGGATAGAGGACGTACGTCATAGTCAAGCAAGAAGAGGCGCTTTTTCGCCTGGGAGTAGTGCTCGAGCATGCGATGTGTGGGTAAAGCGGGAGTCTGGCGCGCAACACCCTGGGCATCTAAGATGCCAAGCAAAAGATTGACAAGTGTCATGGCCCACGTGTGTGATGTGTGGGTCGTGATGACATTGTACAACTGGGCGTGCCGCGACGCCTTCTCTTCCTGAGACATCAACAATCCGCGATGCATAGCCGCTGCCACGTCCTTCGTACAAATGTCATGTCAGCGATAAGAACGGACAGAAACAAACCGAATGATACAGACACCAAGATTCCACGGGTTGATTTGGAGCGCCTCGGTCATATTAGAGGAGATACCCATGAACTCACTCAGCACGAGAGGTGACTGCTTTGTCTTCCCTTGAGCGATGACAAACTCCATTGAGGTCGTGTTCATCCCGTCACGTAACGGTGTAATCACACCGAGGTCAGCAGCACTAAGCAGGGCATAGAACTCGTCCTTCTTGATTGTCTGGTGGCTGCGAGCCACTTCTTAATGCCTCCTCTAATCAGACTGGTGGAAAAGGACGCACTAATGATGAACGGGAATGAAGTCTAGGCTTCCGAACTCGCCGTTGATGCTGCTGACGAGCTCGCTGACTTGGCGTTCGAGTTTCGGCGAGTCGGAAAGAGCCGGGGATGTAACTTGGATGAGCACAACTCGGCCAATCCACTCGGGGTAGTCGTGTAGCATCTTGGCAAACGCGCGGAGTTTTTGTACAACACCTTTCACAACGTCGAGCTTGTCTCGTCCGATTATGATTTTCTTTCCAGCGTAGAGCTTGAGCAAAGCCTGCAACTTAGGCTGGACACCTGGTCGCGTGCTAAATATTACATCAGCACACGACAGGAATGACCTGTGGCAACCCTCACAGGTCACGCGAAACACGCTCAGCATCAACGCCGACGGGGGTGTGCATCACGGAGGTAACGTGGCCCTGGACGTCGATTCCACGGGCAGCAACTTCATAGCCACATACTCGCACGCAAGACGATGTAAAGTGACGCGAGTACGAGTAAGTTTGGAAGCATACAAGATTGGCACCCAGCATGCCGTCTAGTATCTCCTTACGACCTGATGAATACAAAACTTAACGCAACATCACCGAAATTTGCAAAAATACATACGCGGGAGGCACCGGAAGACTTCACTGCTTGGCCATGGGGTATGAACGAATAGACCAACACAAATTTCGGGGAGCATCAAGCGCAGCAACTTGGGTACGAGAAGTAGATGGTAATCATGAACCCAAACGAGATCACCAGGGCGATACACCTCCAAGATTCGGCGCGCAAAGGCTGCATTAGCCTGTTCGTATGGGGCCCAATGCTCGTCTGCGGAGAAGGACGCGGAATGCGAGTTGGGTGATACATCCTGCCAAAGCAAGTAATGAAACAACGGCCAGAGTGCTATGAAGAAAGGTAAACAGAGTGACGTAATGGACGGAGTTTATCGCGGCCAGAGGCGAAAGCTCACTTTGTTTGCAGTAACCATCGTAATGGCCGTGAGCGATCTTATCATCTAACAAGACCGGGACATAAGACGTCTTGGTATCTTCATCCTCATATTTAAATTTTGTGACCTCTTCCTCAAGAGCAGCCTTGTCCTGTTCGGAAAGTGAAGTGGACGAGACCTTGATTCTGTCCCCGGCTAATGAAACGTAGTGACCCGGCCAGTAAGCCTATGAGACGGGAATGGTGTCGTGGGCGGAAACAGAGTGTGGACATACCCGATGTGGTGTTGGGACTCTCAATATCACCTATCCATCCGATGATGACCTGTTCGTGGGTCACCGAGAGTGACCGAATGCCGCTGATCATGGCGGCATGACCCTGGCGCGCGGAAAGCAACCACTTTGGCTGGAGTGAATCATCTGGGGCGCGAGAGAGTGCGGAGGAATTAGGCTCAGATGAGGACGACGTGATGGATGTGGGTTGCTGAGGCGGAGTCGAAGGTGGGGAGGGTATGACAGGGCGTGACGAGGAGTGGAGCGTAGCGGCGATGGGCAAGAAATGGCATACGTGGAGGACACGACCAGAGAGGGGAATACCCTTTGCACGATACTCAGCCTCACGAGCGAGAACTTCAGAAGTAAGGATGTCGAGGTTGATAGGCTCAGAGACGCGACGTGGTTCGTGGAAGCTATCCATGTATGTTATTAGGGTGGTGGAGGTAGAGAAGGAAAGAAATATGGGAGAGTATAAACGTTGGAAGGATTATATAGGGCTTTAGAGAGATGGTTATCAAGTAGCAAGAAATGCAGGGCTAAGTACGCATAAGGACACTTAAGCGGTGACACGTGGGACCTGATCTCCCTTCCCCTTCCCCTGGGCCTCTCATTAACGCCGCCCGAGACCCATTAAAATGATCCATCGGGCTCACAGTTGATCGAGGTTCGCTATAGCGAGTGTGCGCATGGGGACCTCCATTGCAGAAACAATTCTGCTGCTGCTCTGAGGTTATCCGTCCAAATGAGAACCCCTAAATTAAGATTAAGATTGATTGCCACGGCGCGTCTCCCTTCTGTGGAAACTATCCTCAACTTTTTCAATGACAATCCTCATCGGGATTTTCTTTAACTCCGATGTCCATGGCAGTGGCAGGATCCGCTCACCTACCGCGCCATTTCTTCGCTTGTTTTGTCATCAGAACTTACCCTTACGTGGACAACGTGCTGCGTTTTTAGCACACCATATTCACCACCCGAAATTAGCGACCTGAACCTCAGGCCTAGTGCATTACTGTAGTCAGGTTCTTAGGTGCACGACCCAATCTTATGTCTACTTCTCTTCTCGTAACTTCTGCGTGATGGACACGTCACTACTGATATGACTCTCTTCTCTATCATGGATCACGATGGCCACGAAAGCTGCCACTTCTGCCTTATCTTCAACTTGTGCATTTCCATCCCCAGCAATCTGGCTTCCAACTAACAGTGCAGGAACATGCGTTGGCGCATGGGACGCAACAATTGGTCATACCAATGTTGTGAGTGCGGCTGCTTGCTGCTCTCCCTGAAAGGGGGCAGCACCGTGTACAAAGGTGTCGGGCCGGGCGGTGCGCAACATACACGTGAGGCCTCGGAAGATGCGATGGCAAGTGTACACGAGGAGGGGGAGGCCGATGAAGAGGCTCGCAGACCCACCGCCCACTATGAGCACACCGGTTGGCCACACAGACCACAGATAGGCAAGCATGGATCCGGCCATCACCAGGACAGAGATTAAGAGCGCAAGGATGGGGATGTGAGAGAAGAAAGGAAAGAAAGATGAGCCATAGCTGAGCGCGAGCAACTGGACATGGTTGGAATCATTGTTTGCCTTGGGCAGAAGGGGGCTCACCTGGGATCTTTTGATATTAGCCTCTGAATAAACTGACAAGAGCAAGAGGTCCACAAAAAGTCCAATTCCAGTGGCTATTATTGAGGCCAACGGCATAGGGGGGCCATTGATAGGGGGGCCATCAACGACATTGAAAATGCTGCGTGACTCGGAGGTAAAGTATACCAGGATAGTGTTGCCACTGAGTGGTAATGTCAACAGAAGGCCTGACACACGACAACTGGAAGTTACTCACACAATCATATGAAGTAGCTAAGATCCAATAAGTCCCTTCTTTTCAAAGGGAGGACAACGTGCTTACCACAACACCTGCAAAGTTCCACTGTTTTCGCAGCCTGACTATGGTATGGCTGGAGTCCGTGTCAACCAGACTTGAATCCTCGCTTACGTGTTGGTGTTGGTGGTTTGGGGGGATGGATGCAGACATGGCAGAATATTGCAGTCGTAGTTAGGATAGGATATATATATAGGAGTTCATCAAATTCAACTGGGCACGTGCGATTTGGGACTGGTCATTTTGATACCGTATAACTGTTGCCCTCCAGAGTTCGAGGCCTTTCTGAATGTCGACTGCAGAGGACTGAAGCCAAATATAGTGGTAGTGTGCCCATTCATATTCGAGCCTGCCATTAAAGGGATGCCAAGGATTGTCGTCAGGCCCAAAGCATCCTGGTGTTACCAATTGCCGGATGCTGGCAGGATCTTAGAGGAACGTGCCATCCGGTGAACATGGCTGAGCTTCGATACATCAATATTTACCATTTAATTGTACTACCAGCAGGTTGTGACGTACCTGAGAGGAGGGGATGGTGTATGAAGGTATGTGACTTTGATACATTGGCCATCTCTGCAAGCATGCATACTGTTGTTGCCGTGCTTCAAGTTCTTGTGCTTTGTCAAGCCCCCTTGTGAGCGAAACTTCTCATTACAGAAGGGACAGACATAAGACATGGTGTAGAGAATAAAAATGGTTGACAAGCGATTGTGGGGGACGGGGATGACGCGAGCAGGGAGACGGAGCGGGGAACGATGGGGAACGATGGAGATGGCCCGGGTGAGAGAGGAGCAGCGCGGGCGAGGGAGAGAGTGAGGTGGTGGTGGGGAATGGTGTGAGGGAGAGGAATGGCGTGGGTAAGGAAGAGACGGCAGGCATGGGCAAGGGGGGCAAGGTGTTGGCGACAGCGGAACGAGGGCGACAGCGGGGACGAAATGGCGTTAGTAGCGGGGACTTGAAAGGCAAGGCGAATGGGGTGGCGACAACAAGGAAGAGGACGACGAGAGATGAGAAACAAAGAACGAAGAATTCGAGATCGCGCGTTTTTGTGAACTGCTCAAACCACCAAAGGAAAATT
>Ga0137359_10005487_pt1 | contig 10457 bp, 14 predicted proteins | sample Mad1_40_16metaG_FD_108281 | JGI IMG/M metagenome (GOLD analysis project Ga0137359, IMG submission 108281) | Vadose zone soil microbial communities from Angelo Coast Range Reserve, California, USA - Mad1_40_16 metaG | ecosystem: Environmental > Terrestrial > Soil > Vadose zone | place: USA... | reverse complement strand
CTTCAAACCCACCTTCGCCCTCGATGGTTCGATTCGCCACGACCTCAACGAGATCCCACTCTCTTTCTTCCGCAAAACCTTCGGCGAGCCGTCTAGCTGCATCGGCCTCCCTCGCATCGAGCTCGAAGGCCTTCTGAAAACACTTAGACGCTCGAATAGGATCCGGAGGATTTGCGACTTCCAAGTAATAGATTCCTAGTGATGTGAAAGCCGGGGCGAAGGATGGGAGGTGCTTGAGAGATGTGATGAAATGCTGATACGCCTCCTCCCGAGTGTCGGCTGTGAAGCATCAGAAAAATGGCCTGGCTGATTGGCGATAACCACTTACTTCCCATCTCCCAGTAAGCTCTACCTAGTCGCCAATAGCTCCGCGATTTATCCTCGTCGCTATCCTCTTCATTATCTAATAGTCCAATAACTACCTTCAACTCGGCGATAGCTTTGTCGAAGTGATGTCGTTGTATATCACACCAGGCGTGTTCTTCCTGCGAACGTATTCTCTCGCGTCTTTCCTCTGGAAGAATACCACAAACCCGAGAAAAGCAAGATGCTGCTTCAGCCCATTTTCCAGCACACTGGAAGACGAAGCCGCGACACAGAAGGCAATCCACATTGTCCGGATCTTGAGTGAGAACATCCTCTAATATGCGTACAGCTCGAGTGTGATACTTGGGAGGATAAAGATGAACGAGGGACGTCGACAAGGCGACATGAAACGATTTTCGAACACTGAGTAATCATTAGCTACGTCCTTCCACTGCAAGATGACGTACAGGGCCAAGTCAGAACCAGTATTGTTCCGATACCCGTTAACCAGTTCTAAACCAGCTTCGGACGCAGAAATGGTAGCTTGATAGTCCTGATCGAAAAGATACACTTCGGACATTACTCTCCGAGCGAAAATCGATAATTCTAAAGCGGATGCGGTTTCCTGTATAGAATCTAGTAAAATATAAGTGGTATATGAACGAAACGAAGCCGAACCGTGATAACACTAAACACATCATCCAAGGAGCCCGAGGGAGAAGTCGTTTCGTCATCATCTGAGAGTGGAACACCCAGATAGACGAGATAGGCTTGGATAAGTCTGGCGAGTGCTTCATGAGGAAACAACTTCAAATAATGACGGAGGGTATCAAAGCCATATCCCTCTGGATGGTCAATTAGATGAAGCGAAGCTTAGAAGAGAGGCCACAGTACTGATGGTTTCGGAGTCTTGTCCTTCTATGAAGGTTGACCACGCTAACTCGTCCGGTATACGCAGTAAAACCGTACCACTGACCAACTTCTCAAGTTCTGTTGCGAGCTTTCGTTTCATGGGGTCACGAGGTGGCAAAGAAAAAAGGTGCTCCCGCACATGGCGAAGTTGTTTCGATTCTGTCAGTCGGCGCAGCTCATCCGAAGTATTCGGGTGGTTAAGGATTTCATCGTACAGGTGGGGCAACTGACTGTCGTCAGTAAGAGTTTCCTCAAAAGCAGAGAAAGCACCTTAGAGACACCATAGACTTCTCTCGCAACCTCATTTTCGACATCCCGAAGACTGCCGGCGTTCAACCGCGTCCGACGCTTCGATACCTCACTCTCGAAAGTGTTCTTCTCGTCGGCTTCTGTAAGAGAGACAACCTCTTCTAGTGTAGGAAGTGAATTGTGTATTGCGACTTGGCTGGGGAATGTTGTTGCCGACGTTGTGTTTGTAAAGTCCGGAACAGGAAGAGTAAATAGGGTTGAGTAGAGTGGCGAATTTGGAAGGTATAGCGATAGTGCGTCTGATAGCTGTAATGTAATATTAGCCGTGTCACTAGAAAGGTGTGTCAAGTGACGTTCTTCAGTCCTTGATCCATGCTCCCTTCGCAGGTCCACTAGCTTCTGGATCGTCTCAGCGCACTTGGTAGCATCCCCACTAGCATTGAAGCGTCAGAGAAGGTTGCTTCAGCTGAAACAAGCTTACGCATTTGCAAATAATGTAGCGAGTTCTGTAAGTGCATTGGCATATTCGCTCCACTTTTGGCCGCGTTCATATACCTTGCTCAGTCCCTGGACGTGTATTTATCAACGCGGGATCTATGGGAGATACAAGCAACAATACCTGCCATCCCAGCAGTTGCTTTGGGTCTAGTTTAATGGTGGATTGGAAAGCCTTTAACGATGTGGAAACATTGTTGGGTTCAGATCGAAGAAGGACGAGAGGGCAAAGTTACTTGCTCGCTCTGATCGATTCGACCAAGCTCCAGTGAAGACAACCCATAGAATATTTTACTGCAACAGACCATCTAAGTGGATGTCGTGATCGCGACACGTTGCGAGACGTACGCGTGGTAGTTGTCTGGCTCATACTCCAGAATTTGCAGGCTCGCGTCGTGAGCAAACTGGTAATCCTTTTTGTTAAGCGCGTCTCTGGCCGCCTTTAGCTTGCCCTTGAGGAGAGCAGACGACATGACTGGGTCCGAGTCGGGCCGAGACCGAGATCGTCCAAGGCATGGCAACGCCGCAACCGCAACGCCGAGCCAAAGGCTCGCGACCAAGTCATCATTTTCATTTTCCTATACCCTCTGACTGACACTGCCACACGGCGCACTCTCCGCGATTGTTTAACCACCTCAAGCGATTGCACTGCACTGGGCCTACGCCGATCCACCCACCAATCGTCCATGCTATCAACACTGTCTACCACAGATGTTCTTGCCAAGTCCGAGGCTGCTTCTCCATTCCCAACGGGCGAAAAGATACGGGTTTGCTCAACGCCCTTTGCCGCATTAGATCTTGAGAAGAAGCTGGCCGTTCAGGTAATGGGCTGCTCTGCGCTCCATTATCAATGCCAGCTCGATGTTGAACATCTCGCCAGTTGATGCACCTAGCTTCTCAATTCCATGGTAGCGATTATAGCTGTGCTAAATTTGGTGCTGGAGGCAAGTCATTCGCATTCTTTAGTCATTGGGTATCCTTAACATCTGGACCAGGCTCTGCTATCACCTACATCCCACTATCTATTAATTTACCCGATCATTTTAAACAACTTAAAGAACGCCAGGCGTTGTATGCAGATACTGAAGCCTGGTGGTTGAGTGACCCAGAACTCCAAAAGATAGATTTTGATGCTGTCATTTCCGGATTCCCACCGTCATCGCATTCGCATCCGTCATACCCTGTTACTTTCGTCCAGGCGTCGTCTAATTTACAGCATGAGCTGCAGTCCGCCATAGATACTCCCCTGATTTCGTCTGCGTGGTTGTCCGCGGAGCTCCCTCTTCCCAAGACATCTGATACCCACCCTATTAGGTAGGTGTTATTCCTTCATTTTGTCTCATTCACTTTCTCATCCTCGTTCAGTGTTTCGGCTGTGATACCAGAGGACCTTCTGTCCTCAATATCTCTACACATCTCTCTTGCTGACTCTTCATCGCCAACCATCTTCAACATTCACCCTGCCTTCTCTTTGCATCGTCTGACTGCTTACTTACTTACCTCGCCGTCTGGTGTACCTGCGCTCGCCCACTCTGATCGGCCGATACCAACCGCCCGTCCCGTCAGCAAAGCTCCCTTGCCCCTCTCCGCTGCGTCGTCCCGGACGCACCTCCAAATTTGGAGTCGTGTCTCCATGAAGAGTGCGCTGCAGTCTGCTCTCGCTTCCAACATTCATCAAGTTGTTCAGCCTTCCGCTTCGATACCAAGTGGCACCGCGGCACCGCGCTTACCCCCATTAGCATTCGGCCGTATTGATCTCATAGGTGAAATATTCAGCACTTCGCATTTCGACCTAGACGTAAATGGGTCTACAATGACTGGACCCCAATCGCGGCATGACCGTACTCATTCTGTTCCATCCACTACCTCGCAGGCTGTCTATGCCAGCTCGCCACTCGGAATCCATTATCCATCAAATAAGCGTCCCCACCCCGTGTAAGTTGAGAGTTACTGTATATCAGATTGATAAACGAGCGCTATCCCATTCAGTTCTACCTGTCATCCTACTCATGGGATTGCACGCCGTCCAAAGCTTGCGCATCTTGGTTCACGACTGGTTTCACATCCGGTGACATCAAGTGATCCACCACAGACCACATCTCCTGCCCTTGGTAATTTATATTTGTCGTCATGCCCGGGTAAAAAAGGTAGCGCATCTATCTGCTTGCTCTTAATGTTGGTTTTACTGATATCGCAAAAGTGCGCCTTAGCGGGCCCGTGCGCGGTCGCGGTGCCGTTTGTCGCGACCTCCAACAGGACCTGCGAAGAATTAAGGCCCTGGGTGTTGGATGCATCGTCTGGTGCTTTCATGGTCTTCCCTACTTCTTGAACCTATGACTAACAGATGCATAGTTGTCTCGACGACGAAGAACTCAATTTCCTCGGTGCGCCTTGGCCGGAGTACTCTCAAGCCGCGCGCGCGCTAGGGCTTGATATTCTCCGGTGAGTGTGCCTCCGTTGGTATGGTACATATCTAAATTAACACATCTATCAGCATTCCAATACCAGAAGGGCTGGCCCCTGCTTCGCTAGAGCTATTTGATGTACACCTCACGCAACTGATTTCTGTTTACACGCTTGCCGGCGTTCCGGTTCTCGCACACTGTCGCGGAGGCGTCGGGCGTGCGGGGCTGATAGCGTGTTGCTGGATGCTGAAGCTCGGATTGTGTGGCTGGGTGCCAACGAGCGAGATTTCCGAAGTAGGAGATGAAGGAAAGGTTCGCCGAGACACACTCGAGCAGGTGGAGAAGGTAATTGGGGTTGTTCGACGACGACGCAGTCTCAAGGCAATTGAGACATACGAGCAGGTAAAATTTCTTGTCGGGTACGTTGATTATCTGCGCTGCGCGGAAGTGGTAAATAAATAGGGTAAATAGGGTAATATGATGGGTTGATTTATTTACCAGAAAAAAAAATATAATCAAAAAAAATATTATTATACACTTGTTATACACTTGTTGTGTTGTCTAGTTTCTCGTCGTCCGTCGTCGTCGTTCCGTCGTTCACTCACTACCACCCGCCTGTCTCTTTCTCCCATCGCTCAAGCCTTGATTGGCCAGCGTTCCCTCGTTCCCCCCTTCATTCCTTTCCTCTCCTATGACCATGGGTTACCGCAACGATGACATCCCAATCCCTACCGCATTTCCAAGACACGGCCCTTCTGGCACCGTGCGCAGAGCAAAGACTCTCACCCGCCCAGAGCGCAGCGTAGCCCCTCCACCCCTCATTAATCCTCATCCCGTTTTACATGTATCTTCCGGCGTCTCCGAATCATCATCATTTTTCGACTTCAATGCCTGGGTCTTCTTTTCCCGCGTAGTCACGTTTTGGGCCCCGTCAGTCCTCTTGAGCTCCGTTGGAGGCCTCAAAGACAAGGCGGTGCGGCAAGCTTGGAGGGAGAAGATGGCTCTATGTTTTATCATTTCTATTCTCTGTGGCGGCGTGGGCTTCGCAACAGTCGGCCTGCAGAGAGTCCTCTGTCCAGCAAGGACCCTAGAGACCGAGCGGTTCATCAGTCTTGGAACAACGTCAGGTACTCTAGGTATTCAGGGATTTATGTTCAACGTATCCAAATCGCAATCCCCGGATTCTACTGTCGACTTCTTCAACCTGGCAAAGCAGCTACCAGGTCAAGATATCACGACGTTATTCACTCGTGATGGTTCCGACTTCCACCTCTGCAACGATCTTTCTTACCGCATTGCTCGCGATCCCCCTTGCAACACAGCTACCCCATGTCCCCTCGGAGCCCTCAACTCCACCGCCACCTTCAAGAACGCCCAACTAGTTAACATCACCCGACCTGTTGGCTACGATTGGACCCAGGTCGCTCGCCTCTCTAATTACGTCGTTCTGGATGGACAAGTCCTTAATCTTACCCCATATTTCAAGTTACACCCCAACCCGATTCCAAGTGATGCCGTCGACATCGTTCTGCGCACCCTCCTCGCAGCACCTGGTTCCAGCGGTCGCGATGGAACGCGCCTCTTCGTAAACAGGCCTGAACTACGCAAAGCCATCCCTTGTATACTCCAGCGCTACACCGCTGGAAGCATCGATAAAATTACTCCAGGATGTTTTGTTTCTCAGCTCATCCTTTACGCCGGGTTGATTGTCGTTATGTCACTTGTCCTCGTCCGCTTCGTAATGGCTTGCGTTTTTAATTGGTTCCTTTCTGCCCGCCTCGCCGGTAATCCTGATGACTCGACACTCAATCGTCGTGTAATCAGCCCTGCTGTTCTTCCCGAGGGTGCCAACGTTTCCATTGATAATAAGAACGGAACGGCACCGTGGGCAGGACCGGATGGAACGAAGAAATTGTCCAAGTCAGCCAAATCTCCGCGGTCGTTCCAGTCGTCTTCTACCGCGACATTGACAAATTCAGATAGCGCCGCACCTATCATGAGTTTGGCACAAATCGGTGCTGAACTATTTGCGGTGTGCTTGGTTACATGTTATTCGGAAGGAGAAGAATCCCTCCGGACCACCTTGGACTCGATCTCCGTGACCTCTTACAGCGATCAACGGAAGCTCTTGTTCGTCGTAGCGGACGGTATGATCACTGGTGCTGGCGAGAAGAGGAGTACTCCAGATATCTGTGTCGGGTTGCTAGACGCTGACCCAAGGTTCGGGAACCCGACACCAATGAGCTACGTCGCAGTCGGGTCCGGCTCGAAGCAAGAGAATAGGGCGATGGTTTATGCGGGTCATTACAGTTTGTGTTCACTCCACCCTATTGTGCTAGTGGATCTGGACTGAAATCTGCTTCGTAGCCATCGCCGGTTGCAAGACACCCACTGTTATAATCGTCAAGTGTGGTACCGAAAAGGAAGCCGCAACGGACAAAAAACCCGGCAATCGTGGCAAGCGGGATAGTCAACTAATTCTCATGAATTTCTTTTCTCGAGTTACGTATAACGACAGGATGACACCCCTGGATTTTGACCTCTTCCGTAAAATCCACGCATTGATGGGGGTCACGCCAGATTTCTTCGAAGTGGTTCTCATGGTAACTAATTTGATAATCTCTCAATTCGATTCAGAAAGCCTCTGACATCATTCGTTTTGAAAGGTTGACGCGGACACGAAGGTCTTCCCAGGTTCCCTTAAGTCACTTGTCAACTGCATGCATCATGACCAAATGATCATGGGGGTGTGCGGAGAGACCCGTATAGCTAACAAGCGGCAGTCATGGGTCACCGCCATTCAGGTGTTCGAATATTTCATATCCCATCACATGGCCAAAGCATTCGAGTCTGTATTTGGCGGTGTCTCCTGTCTACCTGGGTGTTTCTCCATGTTCCGCCTTAAAGCCCGCAAAGCTTCCGGAGACGACTGGGTTCCATTAATCATTAAACCCGAGATTGTCAAAGAGTACAGCCAAAGCGAAGTCACCACGTTACATCAGAAGAATCTACTACTCCTGGGCGAAGATCGCTTTCTAACGACATGCCTCATTCGCACGTTCCCTAACCGCAAGATGATGTTCCTCCCGCAAGCTAAATGTCGAACCGTGGTTCCAGATACATTTTCCGTCCTACTTTCTCAACGCCGCCGGTGGATCAACTCTACGATCCACAACCTCATGGAACTTGTACTTGTGCGCAATCTTTGCGGGACGTTCTGCTTTAGTATGCAGTTTGTCGTATTCATGGATCTACTCGGAACAGTCGTTTTGCCTATCGCCATTGCGCTTACATATCTTCTCATGGTCAGCGTGGCCTTATCACCACCAAAGTCATTCCCAGAGGCCATCCCTATTGTTTTGCTTGTCGGTGTGCTCGGTCTACCAGCTGTGCTTATCCTCATCACAACGCGCAAAGTCGTTTACGTCTTCTGGATGTTAATATATCTTGCTGCTTTGCCCATCTGGAATTTTATTCTCCCGGTATACGCTTTTTGGCACTTCGATGACTTCTCATGGGGAGAGACAAGGTATGACCGAAAGCAGTGCAACCGATTTTATCCTTGCTGACTTCATCGACAGAAAGGTCGAAGGTGAAAGCAAAGGAGAAGGGCACGGCGAGGGCAAAGGCCAGTTTTCGGGACTTTCTGTTCCATTGCGGCGCTGGGAGGACTGGGAAAGGTCACGGCTTCGCAAGACGAGAAGGGAAGAGAGACGGCGCCGCGAGTTTGAACGTGCTCACCCGTCAGGATACATCATGGGAGACCAGGAGTATCTCGGCGTCCACTCTGACGTCCACAGCACCTATGATGGTTCGGACACTGTGTCTGTAACATCTTCAGAAGATCAATGGGGCCCGCAAATTGGTGAATATAACGAGAACAACGCTCAATACCCACCACCCCCACCAGTGTTACATCCACTTCCCAAGCATACGCTCGAAAGTGCCAAGACCATCGATGACCGGGATCTGGAAGCTATGCTTGAATCAGGCTGGGATCCATCGCCAAATGCGTCAATGGATCATCTACATCCTGCACAACCACGCCCATCTGCTATGGCGGCACACTTTCATGGGCCTACGGGTGGGCCCAATTACTCAGTAGTGGGGCAAAATCCCTTTAATGTGACGTCCCCAATCTCACCTACCCGACCAACACAGGGGGCGAGTTCTGCGATTGGGCACGGTCCAGATTGGAAGACACACGTAAAACGGCGGAGTGGGGGACAGCGAAATGACTACGGTCCTTTAGGGCCGCTGGACCCAGGGGCGAAGTTCTAGGGGCAGGCTGGCAGGTCAGCTTGCTTGTGTTTTATTAGGAAGATCCGTCACTTTATATCTTGCACTTTCTTGCACTTTACAGTTATACCCTCTGACTTGATATATATCATCTGCATTGCATCTCCCGTACAACCGAGCGCAGATATAATACGTACATTCGCATTTCATGCTCCACAATTCTTACACCGTGCTCTCACCCCCTTGATGACGACTTCCCCCGCACGTCCGCCCGCCGTCCCCTTCTCTTTTTGTGCAGCCGTACTCATCCTAGTTATTGCACCCGCCTATCGATATCACGACATAGAATTCCTATCCTTCGCAGATGGACTGAGGCCAAGTAAGTTTGTATATGTATATAATTTTCAACACAAGAACAATATACTCTCTCTTGTCAAATCAACTGTCTCAGTCACCATGGGCGTTAATCGCAATCGCAATGTGTCCTGTCGTATAGATTTGGCCGCGCCGGAGAGCGCCCGAAAACCCCTCGTTGGCGGTTGCTACTGTCATCTCAGAACAAGTACATCAGCGAGGAGGTACACTACTTCACTGACGCTCAAATGGAAACGACAGTCGAAAATGGTGGAGAGTCGCGTAAATTAGGATCTACTGTCGAAGACCGACGATTGGCCATGTCAGACGTACAGTCGCAACTAGACGTGTTGACGGACCTCTCCAAGCGGCTGCAGGCACTACGACAGTTTCCTGGTGGCATCCTGCGCTCCGAATATGCCTCTGGGGAGAATCAAGTTCTCCAAGGTCCACTCTCCCTGACAATCAAAGGCAGTTTTAGCAAGTACGTTGAGGACCTCCGGACGCTTCATGTTGCAGCTGTGGAAGAGAAGGTCCAAGAGGCGCTGCGGGCAGCGACGGAAAGCGAGCGGAAAGATAGTGCTGGAATCAAGGATACCATTTGCACTCGTGAAAAGGAAACGCAGAAACGGCAGTGCGTCTTTTTCCACTTTTACTTCCACTACATGTCTCGCACATGTTCGCTTGTCCATGTCGTAAGTGGGAGTCGAGCATATTGATTACCCCACGTTCAGGCGCTCCCCAACCCCTGAGTCCCCAAGACCGTACCTCGCCTTCCAGCACAAAGTCTCAAGTCCATTTCTCTCACTTACAGCCGATGAACTCCCGCTTACCCTCGACGAGCTTCCGACATACATCCGGGAGTTCAATGCCACACATACGAAAATCTCGCTGCACATTTACCTAGCGTCCGGACGGGAGTCACGGAGTGTTACTGTGCCTGTCGTCCTCCGGTTCCTCATTCCTGATGTGTTAAGGGCATTCATCACCCTCGGTCACGAAGAGGGACTCAATGGAGCCGTGTCCGAGACACAGGCGCTGATGGTGGAAAGCTTGACCGTGTTTGGATCGAGGGAAAAGGCAAGTGTCTCGAACGAGGGCCTTCATTTTATTCACCAAGATTCAGAAACCGCCACACTCGCAGTCCGAATTTACCGTCTTCCAGAAGCTGTCTCAATGGGTTGTGCGCATGTTACAGTCGTCTCCGCGCGTACCCGTGCAGAGTTTCATTGTAAGCAGGAAACCACTGACCTCGATCACGCGCAGGTGCTCATTGGTTTTGATGCCTCCTGATCTGCCTTGACGGGGATGTCAAAATAGGGCATGTTGGTAGCTTACGAGAACCTTTTTCTGGAGAAGTGCCCGCTCTGCCAACGATTTTTGTCGGCCGAAGGGTATTTCCCCCCAGTCGCCCGTGTTAGGCAAGAAGATGGGACTTGGGAACCGCGACATACCACCTGTGTGCAAAACTAGGTGTGCAGCATGCCGACGTACGTG
>Ga0137359_10005483_pt1 | contig 10460 bp, 10 predicted proteins | sample Mad1_40_16metaG_FD_108281 | JGI IMG/M metagenome (GOLD analysis project Ga0137359, IMG submission 108281) | Vadose zone soil microbial communities from Angelo Coast Range Reserve, California, USA - Mad1_40_16 metaG | ecosystem: Environmental > Terrestrial > Soil > Vadose zone | place: USA... | reverse complement strand
TGAGGCACTTACTGGCGGCAGCGGCGACACCGTCACAGTCGGCGGCCAGAGCCGCCATGTGGTCGGTTACATGAAGGATTTCCTGTTCCGCCCCGAGCAGGCCCGTACCCTGTCGTCTTGCCGGCGCCGTTGGGGCCGACGATGCCGACCCGGTCGCCGCGCATGATCCGCGCCGAAAAATCCCGTACGACCGGGCGACCGCCATAGAATTTGGAGATGCCCTGCGCGGCCGCGACGAGACGGCCAGACAAGTCGGCTCGCGCCGCCTCCAGCCGAACCGAACCTGGCGCGGCGCGGTGCTCCTTGCGCTTCCTGCGCAGCGCGCGCAGTTCGGCGAGCCGCCTCTGGTTGCGGGTGCGCCGTGCGGTCACGCCATAGCGCAGCCAATCCTCCTCCATCGCGATCTTGCGGCCGAGCTTGCGCTGTTCGCCCGCCTCTTGTTCAAGCAACGCATCGCGCCAAGGCTCGAATGCCGTGAAACCCTCGTTGAGGATTCGGGTGATGCCGCGGTCGAGCCAGATCGTGGTGCTCGAGATGCGCTCGAGCAACCGGCGGTCGTGGCTGACCACGACGATACCGGAGCGCATCCCGGCCAACTCGCGCTCCAGCCACTCGATACCGGGCAGGTCGAGATGGTTGGTCGGTTCGTCCAGCAACAGGATATCGGGTGTGGGGGCCAGCGCGCGGGCCAGGGCGGCGCGGCGCGCCTCGCCGCTCGAAAGAGTTCCGAGGTCTTCCTCACCGGAAAGGCCGAGTTCTTTGAGTAGATACAGCGCCCGGTGGCGACTATCGGCCGCCTCGGCGCTAAAACCTGCTTCGACATAGGCTAGGGCGGTGGCGAAGCCGGACAAATCCGGTTCCTGCGGCAGATAGTGGATTGTGGCGCCGGGTTGGGCGAAGCGATCCCCCGCATCGGGCTGCACCAGCCCGCCCGCAATGCGCAACAAGGTGGACTTGCCGGAGCCGTTGCGCCCGACCAAGCAGGCCCGGTCACCGGTCGCAACGGCCAGTTCCGCGCCGGAAAGCAGGGGCGTGACCCCAAAGGTGACACTGACGTCCTGCAGCAGAAGCAACGGGGGCGGCATGGCTAAGGAAATATCACGGGATGGTCCCTGCCAGTGGGGTAACCTCGATTTGTCAGATCAGACGACCGCCTCGAAGTGTCCAGAGGTGGCCTTATCGTCTTTGAGCCATACGTCAGGGTATGACCGAAACGACGCAGCACATCCTGATGTCAGGTCGAAATCGCTGCTCGGGCTGGTCGCGAGCGTATTGGCCACGAGCAGTGAACTGGATCCCGACCACAAGGGGACGGATTTGGTGCCCGAAGTCGGCGGGACCGTATATAAGGGCGCAACGATCGCCCACCTCCTCGACATGCGCGCCGGCGTCGCGTTCGATGAAGGACTATCTCGCGACCTCAGGGCAATTATCATCTATCGCAAAGCAACCAACTGGGTCCCGCTCGATCCGGGGACGCGCCATCAGATTTGCGCTCGCTTTATCCCGCCGTGACCGAGCGGGACGCGCCACATGGCGGGCGCCTTCACTATGTCTTGCCGAATACCGACCTACTCGGCTGGGTCGTCGAGCGGACGACCGGCCGCCGCTACACTGATTTGATCAGCGAATTGCGACCGGCGACGACGCTCAGCAATTGCCAGAACCTCGACGCTTGTCATCGCACCATCTGTTGCGCCGGTGCAAACATGGTATGCACCACAGCGCAATCAGATAAAAACCCGGTATCATGCGACGAGCGGCTTGCGGCCCTCGATCGTGGCAGAGGCAGCATAGTTTTCGATGCCTTGGCCCGGCGCCCACCTCTCGACGAGCTCGCGGCTTCCCGGCTTGATGGTAATGCGGATGTCGATAAAGCCGGCCGCCCCGAGCCAGTCTTCGATCTGGCGCGCTGTCGCGGCGCCCGCCAAGCAGGTGCAGAGCAGAGTCTGGTCCGAGGCGAGTTCAGGCGGCAGCGGCGCGGTGTTGACCACGTCCGCGATGGCGATGCGCCCGCCTGGTCTCAGCACACGGAACGCCTCCCGGTAAGCCTGCTCCTTGTCCGGAACAAGGTTGATGACGCAGTTCGAGATCACGACGTTGGCAGTGTTGTCGGCGATCGGGAGATGCTCGATCTCGCCGAGCCGGAACTCAACGTTCGCCGCCCCGACCCGCTCGGCGTTCGCACGCGACTTGGCCAACATTTCATGCGTCATGTCGACGCCGATCACACGACCGGTCTGCCCGACTTGCTGCGCCGCCAGGAAGCAGTCGATTCCGGCGCCGCTGCCGAGATCGACGACCACCTCGCCCGGATGCATGCCCGCCAACGCCTGAGGGTTGCCGCAACCGAGCCCGAGATCGGCGCCCTCCGGCAGAGAGGCGAGCTCCGCCTCGGAATATCCCATACTGCAGGAGGCGTCCTGCGGCCCAGCGTTGGAGCCGCAACAACCTGCGTTGCCGGTAGCGACGCCGCCGTACCAGTTGCGCACCAGTTCCTTGATCTCGGTCGTGTCCATGATTGCTCCGTTCGGCAAGTCAGTTCGATATTTCGCAAACTATGCTTGACAGGGCCACAGAAGTCAATATGTTTTCGATGCTTGTTGAAACATACGATCGTACGGCAGGCATGGATCAGAAACCCGCACTCGGCGCCCTTCCTCCGGGAAACTCGGCTCAAACTTTTCCGGCTGCTGGTGACCTACGGTCCCCGGAGGCTGCCCGCCGGCGTCATCGCCGAGAGGCTGGGGGTGTTGCCGGCCTCGCTGCCTTTTCATCTTCAGCAACTCGCGCATGCCGGCCTGATCACACAGCGGCGCTTGAGCCGCCAGCTCATCTATTCCGCCGAGTACGGCACCATGAGTGAGCTCATGGCCTACCTGACCGAGAATTGCTGCGGCCAGGGCGCCGCCTGCGTCCCAGTCTGCAACCCCGTCGACACCTTCGCCAAAGGGACGATCGTAGGATGGGTTATTATTTCGACATTCGTCAAAATATTGCTTGACAGGGCAGCGCGTGGACACCTAGTTTCAACGATGGTTGAATTGTTGAAAGTTGCCCTGGCTCTATGGATCAAAAACGTGCGATCGCCGCGCTTGGCGCGCTCGCCCAGGAAACCCGCCTCGAGCTGTTTCGCCTTCTCGTGACCTGCGGCCCGGAAGGACTGCCTGCCGGCGTCATCGCCGAGCGGGTCGGGGTGCAGCCTTCCTCGTTGTCCTTTCACCTTGCGCAACTCACCCATGCTGGGCTCATCACGCAACGTCGTCAGAGCCGCCAGCTCATCTACTCGGCGGAATACGGTGCGATGAATGAGCTTCTCGCCTACCTCACCGAAAATTGCTGCGGCCGCGGCGAGGCCTGTGTGCCGGCCGCCTGCAATCCAGCCGAAGCCATCGCCACAGGAGAGATCGATGAAACGCCTGCACGTGCACGTGTCCGTTGACGACCTGGCTCAGTCAATCCGATTCTATTCGACCCTCTTTGCAGCCGAGCCGACGGCGCTCAAAGACGATTATGCGAAGTGGATGCTCGAGGACCCGCGTGTCAATTTTGCGATCAGCACGAGCAACGGTCATGGGGCGGGTCTTTCCCACCTCGGCATCCAGGCCGAGGATGAAAGTGAACTGGCGGAGGTCTATGACCGCCTGAGCCGCGCCGATCGGCCGGTCGTCGAGGAAAAGGGAACGACCTGCTGCTATGCCAAATCGGACAAACAATGGATCGCCGATCCGCAGGGGCTGCCCTGGGAGACGTTCCTGACTTACGGTGAATCGACTGTGTACGGTCACAGCGGCGCCCTGACGAAGCTCGCCGAGGCGAGCGGCGGTGTTTCCACTTGCGGGTGCGCACCCGCAGGGATCGCTCAGCCTGCGCCGCAGCGTCAGCCGGTCACGCCGGGAGGATGCTGCGCCGCCTAGCCCCCTGCGGCGCTGCAGTAATGCAGCGCACCCGTACGACAGGAGTTTTCATGACATCGTTTACCGATACCGGCCGGCGCCGTGCGGCGCCGGTGCTCGGCACGTTCGAGCGCTACCTGACCGTGTGGGTCGCGCTCTGCATTATCGCCGGCATCATGCTCGGTCGATTGATGCCCGCACCGTTCCAAGCGCTCGGCCGGATGACGGTGGCGCAGGTCAATATCCCGGTTGCCGCGCTGATCTGGCTGATGATCGTGCCGATGCTGCTCAAGGTCGATTTCGGCGCATTGCATCGGGTGGCCGAGCAGTGGCGCGGCATTGCCGTGACCGTCGGTATCAACTGGCTGGTCAAACCCTTCACAATGGCGGTGCTCGGCTGGTTGTTTATCGGTTGGATTTTCCGCCCGTGGCTGCCGGAAACCCAGATCGACAGCTATATCGCCGGGCTCATTCTGCTCGCCGCCGCACCGTGCACGGCGATGGTGTTCGTTTGGTCGAACCTGACCGACGGCGAGCCGAACTTCACGCTGACCCAGGTCGCGCTGAACGACACCATCATGGTCTTCGCCTTTGCGCCGATCGTCGGTCTTCTGCTCGGCCTGTCGTCGATCACCGTCCCATGGACGACCCTGTTCCTCTCCGTCGTCCTCTATATCGTCGTCCCGGTGATTGCAGCCCAGTTGTGGCGGCGCTCTCTTCTCGCCAGCGGCGGCGATGTCGCGCTCACGCAGACGCTTCGGAGGCTTCAGCCGGTTTCACTCGTCGCGCTGCTGGCGACGCTCGTGTTGCTGTTCGGCTTCCAGGGTGAGGAGATCGTCCGCCAGCCGCTGATCATTGCGCTTCTCGCCGTCCCGATCGTGATCCAGGTCTACCTCAATGCCGGCATCGCCTATGGGCTCAACCGGGCCCTCGGTGTGCCGCACAATGTGGCCGGCCCCTCGGCGCTGATTGGCGCATCGAACTTTTTCGAGCTGGCCGTTGCGGCAGCGATCGCGCTCTTCGGGTTCCAGTCGGGGGCCGCTCTCGCCACGGTCGTGGGCGTGCTCGTCGAGGTCCCGGTCATGCTCTCCGTCGTGCGGATCGTGCTCCGCACTCGCGGCTGGTACGAGCACCGGGATGCGGCCGTGCCGCGCTGATACAGGAGGCGCCGCGTTTCCGTGCCCGAATTGACCAAGCTCCGCACCCGTCGGGCGACGCCAGGCGATGCCGCCGCGATGGCGGGAATCTACAACGAGGGCATCGCCGACCGGGTTGCCACGTTCGAGACCGAGCCGCGGACGGGGGCGCAAGGGGCGGTTCGATAGCGGGCACCCAATCATCGTCGCGGAACGCGAGGAAACGGGGCTGATCGCCTTCGACCGGAGCCACGACGCGAGATGTCGCTACCCCCGCAGCGACATTACGAGCCGCGGAGCAAGGGACGGTATCGGAGCCGCTGAACGTCTAGCGACGGCACTGAAGGGCGAGAAACACGGCTCCTGACGAAACACGTTCGTAGGGGGAGCGAGCGTGCCGACAACATCCGCCGCATGGGTTGGTGCCGCATGGAGCGGCATTCCTGTTTCGCTAAGTGTGGCTCGGGCGGGATGGTTCGCGCGCCCGGATGGTGAGGAACGGCTACGGCTAGACGGTTGCCACTTTCTCGGCACGGTGAAATATACCGACTTGAATTTGCTATCCTCCGCAAAACGTCAATATAGCATTTTGCAGTGCCCTGACGCTGGAGAATCCCAGCGCCGCGGCAGCGGCATCGAGCCCACCATACTGCCGGGCCAGCGCCGAGACACCCTGGCCGTGACAGTTTGCCTTCCCAGGCGTCCCGGCGAACGCCGCTGTTCCCGTGACGGTAAGATTCATGGCGACGTCAACAATCCTCGGGGGGAAGGGCGGGCTGACTCCTATCGTGTAAACTTCGAAGGCACTCGCGGGAGGATAAGGAGCCACCGCTGAGGCGATAAAGGAAGCCCCCTCGCTAACCCCGGTGTCTACGAGCACGGTCGGATTGAGCGCGGGAAACCAACCAACCACGGGGCTACTTATCGCATGTGAACCCATCGTGACGAAATAATTCCCTGGGGCCAAGCTCAGACCTGAGAACAATGTCACAATAGCCCCGCAAGAGGCGGAGGAGCACACAGGTAGCTCCGCGGGCACCGTAAACCGCGTGTGGGCAATCTCATCCGTGGCGGTCGTCCCCGGTCCAATCCGGGTAGTAAGGTAAGCATCAGCCGTGGGTGTTTGGCCGACCAAGGAGGAATCGACCAGTGCAGCGATTGACACGCCCGTGTAGGGTTTTGATGCTGACCACGAGGTCGACACGACAGAAGAGCCGTCTATCAACGTACTCAGGCCTGGTGGCGCTGTCACGGAGATGATGATGGGGTCAGCCTTAAGCGATTCAGCCTTTAGCGATATTGGGAAAATCAGAATTGTTGCGAGAGCAACCCAAAGACCGCTGGCACGTCCTAGGTTTCTCGTGTTGTCCTCCCTTTTAATTTCGCGATCCCCGTGGATCGTCGATTTGGCGAGCGCGAAGCGCTCCTGTTAGGATTTGAGCACTTTCGCGCCACTCGCGCAATAAATCGTTGGTGCAGCGCCGATGAGGCTCACTCGCCTGGGTAGTAGGCAAGGTTGGCGGCAGGTCTGCCGAAAAAAGACAAGCGTTATCAAATATGTATCATACTTTAATGCTATTCTCGTACAAAGCCTTCCGCCGCCCGGCGTCGCCTGCCCGCATGCCGTGGCTCGGGAAGTGTGGAGATCAGTGAGGGAGGTAGCCTCGGTAGGCACTACCCGGTATCAGGAATCCGGCCTATCAAGACCCTCACGGATGGGTACGCAGCACCGCTGGGTTCGCCGCCTTCTTCGGCGGCACCGCCTGCGGCAAGCGACAATTAGCGCAATCCTCGCCGGCTCTGCCGTCGCTTATGTCGGTTTCGGGTCATTCGCGTTGGTTTCCAGAAGGCGGCGTGTTGGCTGGTTCACCTCGATCAGCGTACATCAAATCCGGAACCGCTTCGCTGCATAACGAATATCGCGATTCGATGCGTGAGGACGCCGTCAGATCCGCAACATTAACTCCGCTCGAGGACGATCATTTCCGAGATGATCGCCGCATGCTCGAGCATCGGCTTTAGATCCGGCGGAAGGATGCTGCCTTCGGCGGCGCCCGATCCCGCCGGGTAGCAAAGCATCATCATGGGCCCCCGCGGCCAGGTTTCTGCCCTGCCGGCGCATTCTCCTCCTCTCCGCAGGGCGCGGTCCTGTCTCAGGCCGGCACTGCAAGCCAGGAAATGTTGGCGATGATCGTTGCTCCGACTGCGCCCAGGATGACGACGAGCCAGGGCGGCACCGCCCAAAGCGCCAGCAGCAGGAATGCCCCGATCCCGAGCGCAAAATCCGCCGGCGCGAATATCGCACTGGTCCAAACGGGCGTGTAGAGCGCGGCGAGGAGAAGGCCGACGACGGCGGCGTTGACACCCCTAAGCGCCGACTGCACCCCCGCACGCGTGCGCAGCGCGTCCCAGAACGGAAGGATCCCCATGAGGAGCAGAAAGGAGGGCAGGTAGATCGCGACGAGGCAGATCAGTCCGCCTATCCATCCGTTCGGGGCGGGCCCCATAACGGTCCCGAGATAGGCGGCGAAGGTAAACAGCGGCCCCGGCACGGCCTGCGCCGCGCCGTAGCCGGCGAGGAATACATCGTTGCTCACCCAGCCGGGCGGCACAACGGCCTGTTGCAACAGCGGCAGTACGACGTGGCCGCCGCCGAACACGAGCGCACCGGAGCGATAGAAGCTGCTGATCAGCTCTAGGATGTGGTCGGAGCTTGCTGCGGCGAGGGCCGGCAGTCCGAAAAGAAGCGCCAAGAACAGCACCAGCGCGCCGACCGCGAACGGCCGCGCGATATGCACGGCAAGCGGGGCTCGTGCGCCATGCTCCAGAACCCGTAGCGGGCGATCTTCGGTGCATGAAATATCCAGAGGTCGTGGCCTGCCCAGATCGGCAGCTTGGTGGAGACGATCGCCACGACCATGATGACCATCAGCGGCACCGCCGCGAGCCGTATCAGAAAGCCGAGAATAATGAGCGCACCGCAGGTGACCTCGACGACGCCGACGAACGCGCCCATCAGCTCGGGGTAGGGGATCCCGATATTGGCGAAGCGGCCCGCGCCGAGAATCTCGGGGAAGATAAGCTTCTGAATCCCTTCGGGGAAGAACACGATCAGGCCAACCATCAGGCGAACCAAAACGGTCCAGCCCTCGACGCGCGTTTGGAGCAGATCAACCCATCGCCTCATCGCGGTACCTCCCCCGACGTGATCTTTAGGTCGGAGATAACCGGGCTTCCTCGTCCTCGAACAGCTCGCCGAAAAGTTCGCGCACCTTGAGCTTGGCAGCGGCGAGTGCTCCGATGCCTGCAGGCGTGGCGCGATAGATCCGCCGTGCAGCGCGCCCGGTCCGCTCCTCCGTCGAGGCGAGGTATCCCTTCTCTTCCAGCCCGTGCAGAATGGGATAGAGGGTGCCGGCGCTCAGCTTGTAGCCGTGCCGGCCGAGCTCCTCGATCATGGCCAAGCCATAAACCGGTTCCTTCACGGCATGGTGCAGCACGTGCAGCCGGATCAGGCCAGCATAGAGAAATCTGTCGTCCATTGAACGCGCGCATGTTGTCTCAGAGCTAGCTTTAATCGGAAAGCGTTATCGAATTTCGATATAATCAGCTACCCGCTGTCAAAGGGGCACTTGGCATGGCAGCAGAGGGCTCGGCAACAACGGGCACAACGCAGGCGACCCACGCATAACGTCCTTTGCCGCCGGCGCCGACTGCGAGGACGCCGGTATGAGCGCCTCGATGAAATCGACCAGCGAGGCGAGAAAAGCGGCCAGCGCCTAGGTACCGCGTGCGCCCACTCCAAATGAGTCATAACACGCCGGTAACGGCCGGCTAGGCTCGACGGGATAATGCACCAATTCGCCGTCTCACCAACGCGATTGGTCTGCAGCGGCCATCATCATGCCGAGCAGCAGGGTGAGCGTGTCGAGGTCGACCGCCTTGTAGGCCTCCTCCAGCGCTCCGCCAGCGACCATCAAACAGGCGCCGACCAGCGCCGCGCCGGCGCGATCGATCGCCAGGCCCGGGTTCCTGCCAACCGCGAGGGCGAGGTAGCTCGCCGCGAAGACCGCAGCCACGACGATCCATTCTGCGGTTCGCCCGACCAAGGTGCCCGGCAAGAGCGATGGCGCAAGCCCGCCAATCAGTGCGAGCAGGACGATCGCGCCGACAAGAACAACGCTGAGCGTGGCGGCGCCGCTGCGACGCGCAGATGGTTTGTTCGGCCAGGTTGGAACCGCTGCTGGCCGCAAGCCTCATCCGCCAAACCCTTTTCCGAGAGCTCAAAACCCCTCGCCAGCTGATGAGATTAACCGTCCGCGGTGATAGGGTGTGAGTTAAGCCTTCTTAGCGGTGGTAAATCCCAGGCTCACGCAAACCTCGTCCCGCGGAGCGCTTGCCGCAGTTCGCCGACCCGTTCGAGGGCGGCAATGGGGGTGGACGCTGCCAGAGCCGACACCAGGGCCTCGAGACAGACGAGAGTGACGCCGTGCAAGAGGCTGACCCCTGCCCTCGATCCGATTTCACCTATTCGCGGTAGGGATGCTCATTGCTGAGCACCCCCCGCACAGATCCGAGCGAGCCCAATTCGGGCACTCGGCTCCTACCTTGGGTGTCTGACGGCGAAGCGTGCGCTCGGCCACGGATGAAGGATATGCGGCTTGGGAAGGAACTCGTCGGCCAGTTTCGTCATCCGCTGCCACACCAGTCGTCCCTTCTGGCTGCGCCGGCAGAGAAGCCGGTGCCAAAGACCGATGATGCGGTAACGGAAGGCGCCGATCCCCGCGCTGTTTGTGGGCACCGCGTGATAGGCTTGGAATCCGGAGACGACTTGCGCAAGCCACTTGCCCGTTTCGGGGATTGGCCTGTGCATGCGCCGGCGCAACTCCTCCTTGATCTCCCGCAGCTTTGCCCGCATGCGGTCACGTCGGGATTTCTTCCGAAGGAGAAATTTGCCGTTGCGTGTGGTTCCGCAGATGAGCACGAACCCCAGGAACGTGAAGGTCTCCGGCTTGGCAAGCCCGCGCTTCTTGCAGTTCTTCGCCGCAAAGCGGCCGAACTCGATCAGGCGGGTCTTGTCCGGATGAAGCGACAGCGAGAACTCCCGCAGCCTTTCGCGCATCGCGTCCCAAAAGCGCCGAGCGTCGTGCTCATGCTGGAAGCCAACGACGAGGTCGTCGGCATACCTGACCATGATCATGTCGCCCGCGGCCTCGCGCCGTCGCCAGCGCTCGGCCCAGAGGTCGAAGACGTAGTGGAGATAGACGTTCGCGAGCAACGGTGAAATCACCGAGCCCTGCCCCGTCCCCTTCTCCTCGATCGTCACGATCCCGTCTTCGAGGATGCCGGCTCGCAGCCATTTCTGGACGAGCCGGAGGATGCGCGTGTCGCCGATCCGGTGCTCCAGGAAGCGGACGACCCATTGCTGGGA